>JAEIGA010004124.1_pt1 | contig 22485 bp, 26 predicted proteins | sample 9270691 | NCBI WGS metagenome assembly JAEIGA01 (sample SAMN17057246, study PRJNA624740) | gut metagenome | biome: biome; isolation source: fecal sample | host: Bos grunniens | place: China: Xizang | collected 2019 | reverse complement strand
AGAAATAGCACCACGAGTAGAGTTCTTAGCACCATCGGCCAGTTTCTCCACCTTGCCAGTGTAGGTATAAACGTTGATAGTCTTAGTCATACCCTCGGTTTCGGCCAGAGAGTTATCAACAGTCATCAAAGAACGATGATTGACAGAAGTAGTAAGTAAGTCAGTGGCCTTGGCCTCGATGACTTTATTTTCAAAAACGGTGTTTGCCATTATAAATAACCTCCAAAAAATTAGTTGAATAGTTTGTTATACAATTCCTTGTTTGAATTGAATAACTGTTGTCTTTCAGCCATACTCATTTTCTTGGCTGATTCTTTTGTGATTTCGTTGTTTGCGGCCGCCCCGTTTCCCTTGGGTGCGTTGCCCGCAATGCGTCTTTCGACTTCGGCCTTTACTGCGGCCTTGAATAGTTTGTCTAACTTATCAATGTTAGATTGAGAAGCCTCAATATCATCAGAAATATTGATGATGTCTGCGAACTCTGCGGACAATCCACGAGAAGAGAGAACACTCTTTAGCTCACTGCGGTTTCGCTCGGTATTCATCTGAGCTACCATTTCCTCCAACTCAGCGATACGGCTCTTATCCTCGGCCCGTTCTCTCTCGGCACCATCCAACTTGGACAGGCTGAGCTGCTTCTCATATTTCTTTTGCTGCTTTGCCAGTGCCTGATTCACGCGCTTATCAGTCTCGCTCTGTAGCAATGCTAATACCTCTTCTTGGGTATAGGTTTTGGTTTCTTGGTTCTCTTGGCCTTCGCCAGTTTCAACAACGTTGTTATTTAGTTCATCCATAGTAAAACCTCCATAAATGATTGCTTGTTTAAATGTCTAAGCCCCCGAACGACAATATATAAATGGTTAGTTAGTTAGCGTCCAACTCCCCTAATGACAATTTTTCTTCAAACGTTTTCCATTTCTTTATATATAAGAATAGGAAAACCTCTGAGGAAATTTTTTTCCTTACGACAGTATGTAGAGAAACTAATAGGCCACTTCAAAAAATTCGGCCAAAATTTTTCTTATTCTGTCTCTACTACTGGGACAACGCAGCAGCGGCATCGAGGATGTGCGGGAATGGGCACGTTAGCACCAATGGGATAACGTTTTTGATGTAGCTCGCCGCAAATATCACATCTGCGCTCATCCTCATCAGCCCAAATCTCAACCTCTTGGATGCCATAATCTTTATAGCGTTGGGTTGCTGCTTGCGTCTGGATATGGGCCATTTCAGTTCTGACAAGTGCGTCAGCCCTCGAATAACTCACTCCAAAGCGTTCTTGTAAAATATTTTTTAGTTGGGTTGTCTTTTTACCTGATACAACACACTCGATGAGGCCATCATTGAGAGTCTGTAATAGATGCTCTGTATTGCCCCAAAGTCGTTGGCTCCAACTCTTGCCATCGGCTACCCAAATTTGATTTATCATCTGGCGGGCGGCCTCAGTGCTAATGGTAGAGAACGCAGTCGCACTGGGCACTCCAAAAGAATAGTAGATTTCAAAGAAGTGTAATTCAAAGTTCTTACTCAATAACACTGCTTGTCTATCACCTAGCTTTTGGAGTTGCCCTTTCAACTGGCCTTGGAGTTGCCAATACTTATCGAGCTTATACAAGTCCGCTGGCGTTGGTTGTCTGCCCTCTTCCATCGTAGAGAGTAGTTTGTTGTAAGTCGCCTCAAATTCAGCGATAACACTCTCCATAGTTTGCTTGTAATATTTACGCAACTGTATTTCAGTTTGTCTGACGCTCTTTTTAGTCAGCTTTGCCTGTGCTTTGGCTACTCGTTCGGCCCAATAACTCATTCTTCTACCTCGTCCTCGTCCTCATCGCCAGAAGGTGAACCAAAGCCATACAGTTCCATATTTGCGGCCTTCTGCTTTTGGAGAGCCTCCAATTCGGCGTCTACATCAGGCACAAAGTCAAGTTGGGCCAATAGAGTAGCATCACTGACAATACCCTTCAGGTTGTTCACCAAATTGATAGATTCAGAAGTATCGACAGGAATATTTCTAGTGAAGTCAATTTGAATATCGCGGAATACCTCTTCACCAAGTTTCAAAGAAGCGATGCCGCAGATAATCTCAATACGGCGCTGTAAAGCTTTCTTCATTTCTGCCTCAATCTTACCCGCACGTGTCTCCATTCCAGTTAAACGGTAGCGGATAGCGATGCCAGAAGAGACACCACCCACAAATGATTCACTAGAGAAGTCGGGACACTGCGCGATGCGGTAGATAGAGTCGTGAATACGCTTCAGGATATTCTCTACTTGGGCGTCAGTTGCGGCCTTGGTTAGGTAGGATGCCTTAGCACCCTCGGGCAGTAATAGCACTCTATTAGCCTTCATAGCAGCGATGTCCTCGGGTTCGGCATCAACACCCTCTAAAATCATATAGGCATCACAAAAAGCGCTGTAATCATCAATTTCAGCACTCAGAAGCTCGTTAGCGGAATCTTGTAGGCCAATCACGCAGTCAAAAATACTCTTTTCATCAGGCAGATAAAAGATGTTAGCGGGGCACTGGCTGAAATAGTGTAGGCCCTCATCCACAAATTTTACGCTGCCATTGCGGCCGCTCATTGTGTAGTGCTTGACAAAGAAGTCGCTATATACGTCCACATTGTATGTATCGCTATCATCCCATTCATTGGCTTTATACATACGAACGAAATACATCAAATCGCCAGTCAAACTATCGTCATATACACCAAAGCATTGAGTGGGGTTGATAGTGCGGAATCTTACTTGGCTTCTGTTGTCTAAATACATTAGCTCTGCGGCCACACCATAGACAAGAGCGTCCAGAAGAACAGCAGCATCCTCGGCCTGATAGTCGTTGTATCGCAGAATATCCATCACATCGGTGATATCCTCTTGGCTAGTATAGGAAATATGGCCTGGGGTTGCTAAATATCCACAATAACTATCCACAATGTTCTTACAATAGTTGATAACTGTGCGATTACAAGGCTTGCTCTCGTCCGCATAGGACTTGCTCAGAATGGCCTGAATACCATCGTAATATTTTTTATTTTTTTCTAACTTGGGTTGAACCTCTACAAAAAACTTATTTATCATCTTTTGAAGTAGTTTTTCTGTCAGTTCTGTTTGTCTGTTTAGATAAAAGGCCATCAAATCACCTCCACATATAGGCCAACCAAATCGGCCAAATCATTATAAACGGGGTTCACTGTGTCTCTTACGCATAGATAGAACTCACCATACTGGGTATAGTATTTGTCTTTTTCTAATGCCATATTATTGTTATAGGGAATAGCATCATCCAATGCACCAGTATGAATCTCGTTAATCTCAGTCCAAAGAGAAGGAACATTGACGGGCTCCCAACCCGCTTGGCTTGTATGGGCTTGGATAGCTTTATATAAGCGTCCGTTATATTGCACTTTGAATCCAATAGCATAAGCAGTTGTGGCAGTCCATTCTGGATAGAATGACTTCATACGGATAGCAGTAGCGTCATCTACTGGAATAGTGTTAGCCTGTGCCACCAACAACATATGAGATACCTCAGCTTCTGTTAAAGGACGTTGTTTTTCTAGGCTTGCTCTCTTGGCACTCTCAGCAAGAGCCTGTGCCTCCTCTTCCGGTGTCAGCTCCACGACAATTCCATTTACGCAGTCCTTCATTTTCGAACCCCCCATACTTCATAAGTCGCTCCAACAGCAATGCGCACCGATGCATCAGCAGTAGCAAAATCAACCATTGTAATTGTTTGATTAGGGGCATAGCTAATAGCAGTTAGTGTCTGTCCGTAAGAATAGTTCTTATCACCGGTGCCTTGTGCGGCCCAAGCTGTGCCCTCATTGTCTGCGTAAGCAATAACATCTTTGAAATTGCCCGTTCCTAGAGTTAAGCCCGGCCTAATTTCTGCATTGCCAATAGTAATAAAGCAGTTTTTATTAGTTGCTACACTGGCTTCTGCGTCAAACACAATGTTTTTGATATATACCTTTGCCTTGGTTAGCTCAAAAGCATTGCCATCATTATCAGCAGTAATCTTAAAGCGTCTAACTGGCTCTGTATTAGTGCCAGAAGCAATTAGTTCCATTGCTTTTGGTATGGCACTACCCCCAGAAGGAAGGTTAGCAATGGCATTATCTACATAGGTTTTGGTTGCTATTGGTTCATTAGGAACATAAGCATTGCCAGAGCCACTATTGATAAAATCAGCCATTCTCATTGCGATTTTTGCGTGGCCCGCCATATTAGGATGTAGGGCATCGGAACCATACACGCCACTGGTGCCCTTGTGATTACCCAATACGCCAGACAAGCCATAAAACAAATTATTTGTTAGAGAACAGAATGGAACGCCATAAATAGCACACACCTCAGCCATTGCATTGGCATAGTCCTGTAATTTATAGCCTTTGCGGTTGTAGCCTTCTGTATTGCCCGCCCATGCGGTGCCCGCCAAATCGTTTGCGGGGCGATTGATATAATCACATTGAGGGCTACTGAATACATAAATATTGCCACTCGGATATTTAGCGATAAGGCCCGCACATAAAGCCTTCATAGCACCATAGAAAGTGTTAGTAGTATCATCGTTGATACTTCCCAACTCTCGGCCAGTAGTCCAGTCATTCACGCCACCAAATACAGTAATAACATCTGCTGCACCCATATCCTCATAACGCTCATAGAATGACTCGATACCCGCTTCCCAAGTTGGTACTTCATCCACTTTTGGTGCGATACAACTACCACCAAGGCCATAAACATTGATTGTTTTAAACCCACACAATTGGCTAAACCACTGATGATAAGCCTTAGTAGTTCCAACACCTTCTGTCATACTATCTCCCAAGCAGTTGATAGTTTTGTTGTGATATTTACCTACATAACCAATTGGCATACCATCTACATATAATTTTGTTTTATCCATATGAAAATCTGCCAAATGGTTAGGCTTCCACAAAGCACCCAGAAACACGGTATATTGAGTGTTTCTATCCTTGGTTAGTGTGTAGGGTTGCTTACTGTAATCTAAATAAACCCAAGAGCCACCAATCATTGTTGAAATGTCATGTACTGTATTGCTCACATTCAGCAATTGATTGCCATAAGTGATATAGGTGTTGGCTCCAAAAGTAAGAGTCTTAGCGGTTGTATCAATATAAACACCTGTATTAGTATCAATCCATCCGTTGTGATACTTTCTAAAAGTATCGAACTTCTCACCCACTGCCTTGGCATCTGCGGCCGCACCACTAACAGTTAGGGTAGTATCAATCTGAATATTGCTACCACCGCCAGAGCCACCGCCATTCTCTTCAAGTGCGGCAATGCGTCCCTCTAAATCTTCCCAACGCTTAATCTCTGTCTCTGTATAGACATAATCAGCGGGCTTTGTGCGCTTCATCACCTTGAAGCAAGCACTATGTTTTGTGTAGTTGCCATCATAGGCATAAACATTGATGGGCCAATCACTCTGTAAAAGAATATTAGGCACATCAACCAAATTGATATCATCAATGCTGTATACCTCACACACGAGGCTACAATCATCGGTTTTATTACAGAAGTGAACTTCAACTATGTCATCGTCCAAAACAACTAGTTTTCTATTTACATCCCACTGATAAAAACAGTCTCTTCCGTCTGTCAGTTGAAACATTTATTCAACCTCCTTATATCTAAAATGATATCCGCCAGTAGTCTTGGCTTTACCCTGACAGCATCTGCTGATATTGCCCGTATTTAGTCCAAGTTCTACGGCAGCTTGGGTAAGGCTTTCATATACCTTATCCAATTCAACACAATAAATTGATTTACTAATCGCCTTGGCGTGTCTCTCAATTCCTGTGCCATAGTTGGTGTTATATTTTTTATCACACCACTCTAAATTGTTTATATAGTTATGTGTTTTTGTTTCATCTTTGTGATTGATAATTGGTAAGTCATCTGGGTTAGGGATATAAGCCTCTGCCACTAAACGATGAATTAGGTGTTGTTTTTGCTTACCATCCTTACATAAACCAATCTACAAATAACCATCTTTACGTGGTTGAGGGGCTAAAAATCGCTTACTTTTGTGGCTCCATACCTTACCGCACGATGTAATGGCATATAAGCCTTCATAATTTTTGATGTCTTTCATTTTGGCCTCCTTACCAAATATTCATATTTGCTTTGCTAACTGTTTTTAGTTTTCTCGAGTTATCCACGCATTGTAGGGAATAACGCAGCGAGTCGCAATAATGGTTGAAATCATCAATTGGCTTATTGATATATTCGCCCGTCTTTTTATCCTTCTGCCAAGAGTAGTTCTCAAATTCAGTGATAACACCCTGACAATCTGGATGGACGACAATCTCATAGTTCTGTAGCTTCTGGATGCCGTGAATAATACTATCTGGCCCTTTCACACACGGCTTGATGCGAGTAATGCCCAAACGTTTTAGTTCTTCAATACTCTTCATTTCAGCAGCGTCCGCAATAATCGTGCTTTTAGAGAAGCCCAAGGCCGTGATAATCTTGGCCAGTTCATCATTCGTTTTTCCAGTAGCTCCCCACTCTTTGAATATGTAGATGCGGCCGTTTGCTTCGTCCATAATACTCGCTGTCAAAGCACTGATATCATTGATGAAACCAAAGTCCAGTCCAACGAGTAATTGGCCCTTGATATCTGCGTGGTTGAACTCTTCCACTTTGTAGTTTTGAAAGACAAGTCTATCCAGTGAAACAAAGTCGCCCAGTGCTTCAATCTTCCATCTGGTGGGGTTAGTGCTTCTCATATCTTCCATACGCTGTATGTAGTCCTGAGAAAGGTATGGGTTATCGAGGTAGGTGGTTTTTAGAACAAAGGTATTGGGTGGGGCGATGCCAGTATCAAAGCCAAATCGTGAATACACAAAATTGGCCTTGGAGACGGGGTTGAACAAAAAATAGATTTGTAGAGGTAGCTTGTATTTGATGCTGCGGACGGTGCCATCAATCAAATCAACGTCCTCTGGTGTGAACTCTGTGGCCTCTTCCAGTAGCACGTCAGATATCTCAGAGAAACCTTTTATTTTCTCGGCAATATCTAGGCCAGTGCATTTGAATACAGTGCCGTTTATCTTACACACTGCGGAATAGTCGCCCTCATAGAATGTGAAATACTTTGTTAGCTTGAAACGTTCAATAGATGATTTTAGTTCTTTCCATACATAGAACTTACAGTTTGCTGTGGTTTTACGCATCAATAAGATTGTGCGTTTTTCCTTCAGTCCTTTCAGCACCAACTTATCCATAACAAAAATAGTCTTGCCTGAACCACGGCCGCCATAATAAACATTGTAGCGATAGGAATAGTCGTTTATATAGGGCTGATAGCAAGGCAGAAACTTATCTTTACTTATGTTTAGTGTCAGTGCCATTCACATCAGTCCTATGCTCCCAATAGAGCCGTCCAAGTGTCCTTGCCTACTATTCCATCCACTGATAGCTTACGGGCCTTCTGAAAGGCTTTTACGGCATTCTCTGTGGCAGTTCCAAAAGAGCCATCAACTCCATAGGTTTTAGTGCCGTTCTTCATAACATAGCCGTGGCCAATCAATAGACGCTGTAATGTCTTTACCTGTTCGCCAGTTGCGTTCTTCTGTAAAACATTCAGTGAGATGTTTACTTTTGCGGCGGCCGCAGTGTTCAGTCGCTTATTCACCTCATTGGCAATATAGGAAAACTTACCGCCAAGGTAAGGGCCTGGGCAATTGGTGTTAGCAAAGTATTCGTGCTTTGTCAAATTGCCATTAGCATCGCCAGTGTAATTGAGCTTCTCGATGCCGTTCCGCTTACAAATATCAACGCATAAATCAATAAGTGCGGCCAGTGCCTTATCTGATACGTGCCACTGAGGGGCGCCGCCATCATTGGCCACCTCGATTGTAATAGCCTGATAATCATTTGCGGGGCTTGAGCTTGTCCAAGCACGGTTCTTCTCTTCTACATACATACCAATTCGGCCATCAGTTCCAATGCCATAATTGGATGATGCTTTGCGGCTTGCCTTAGCAAAGATATCGCCACAAGTCTCGATAGAACAGTTGCCCGCCATATGGTGAATAGTTATTTTCTTTATTGCGCCAGTGCGTGGATTGTAGTTGGGTGAAAGTTTCGTATAGGATACTAATTTACTGTTCGTATATGCCATAGTTGTTGCTCCTTACTCAATGTTGATAACTACATCAGTGTTGATATCGGCCTCAATTCGCTGTGTGGGTGCGTATCCAAGAGAATCAAGAATGTATTTATTGGCCTGAAAGTTTCCCTCGGCAGCCAACTCTATCATTTTCTTTTGGGCAAGGCTTTCCGCGCTTTTCCACTGCTCGGCCAATCTTTTTTTCAATTCAGCCTGAAATTCTGGCTCTTTTCGCCACTTACCAACCGTCTTGTTGTTTAGTCCCAATAGCTCAGCCAACTTGGTATCTGGCATCATTGGATTGGCCAACATTGTTTCAAGCAATTCAATTTGTTTGGCTTTCAAACCTTTGTTTTGTTCCATTAGCACACCTCCTCTATGATAGGTGGAATTTTATATATATGAATCAATAATTTTCGGCCAAAAGCGGTTGAATGTTTCATATGAAACGAAAAAAGAGACAAACCCATATTAGGTTGTCTCTTTCCCCACCTCAAAACTCATCAAAACCGCGTCTGGTATTATTATAATAATTTTCTGTGTGAAAATCAAATTTTTCTGATACATTTTTGCTATGTAATGTCCAAAAGCGGGACAATTAGACAAAAAACTTTTTCAAACTGCGGCAGACTGCGGCAGATTATTCGCAGTCCTCTTCAGTATGAGTATAAATAAAGACATCACAAAAATCTTTTTCGCAGTTGGGGCAAGTGTAATGTTGATAAATTACAGTCTCAACCTATTCAACTTCATCCCAAGCAAAAATCTCAGTGCCGCAATTGGGGCAAAAACCCCATTTAGTGTTAGTATTAGTATCCATTATGCGAACCTCCTTACAGTTCATATGCTATATCAGCTATATCAGCCAAGCTCACCAAGCGGCCAATGCTATCGTAGCCGCACTATGCGGTTCTGGTGGGCAGCTTCTTCACTCTCTCGCGCAATTCGGCCATCGGAATGATGTAAAATGTCTCGGCCGCAGCGTCTCCATAAGCCAGATAATCAGCCTAACAATGCTACCACCAACCTTCACGATTCCACTATTTTGAGTGAATGTTGGCAGTCTCCAAATAAAGATTGCCAGTGGTATTGATGCGGCTGTCCCATTTTACCTCGAAGGTTTTTGTCTATCCAGAAGTGGTAGAGGTAATGACAAAATCAATGTCCAAGTCCCAATATTCAGGGTTGCCGCTCACATCCTAAACCTCATAGCCGCGCTCTTCCATAATATTTTTGAATAACAGTTCTCCCTGACGTCCATTATTAGCCATTGTCTTTGTCCTCCTATTCGGTTGACTGTGCGGCGGGCGCTGTCTAAACCGTTAGTGCTTTCATCCAGTTCACTAAAATGTTTTCCATAGGGGAATAGAAAGTTTTCTTCTCCATTATTGCTCCTCTCCTTGTTGGTTATTTGGGTTTCTCACCCGTTCTATTTATAAGTGGGCTTTGTTATGTATCCCTCTAATTTTTTGTGTCCAAAATTTTTATTTTTCAAAATTTTATTTTCATCAGCACAAAGAGGCCCCTTTTTATCAAAGGGCCTTGTCTCTTTTTGTTATGAAATTTTTATTTTTTGTAAGCAATACAAGAATATCGAGCTATTTCAAATCTATACTGCGGCAATGCCTGTTCCCATTGTCGAGCGTGTATGTTGAATCGTGTTTCTCCATCGCAGCCCCAACTCAATTCCGCGCCGCCCTCTGCCTCAACAACATCAATAATTGTTTGTTTTAGTATCTCTGCCTTTTGTTGCTCTTGGTAAAGCCAGTTAGGCACTTCGCCGCAATTAGCTATAAACCGCTCTTTGATAATCTCGAACTCCTCTTGGCCTTTCGGTGGTGTTGCGTTCATACCCATATCAATTGTTTTCATAGTATAAGCTCCTTATTATTCAATTTATTACTATAATACTATTATACCACATTTTCACAATTTTTTCTATTGACAGTTATGTCGCTATTTGCTATAATATGCGGCTTTCCTTTAGGTTGGTTAGATGGGGACGTTTTTGCGTTAGCAAAAACAGGCCCCTTTTATCAAAGGGCTTGTCCCTTTGATAACGATTAAGTAAATTACTATTAAGTATTACTATTAAGATATGTATATAATTTTTGTCATCCGTCGTATATAAATTTTGTCATTCGTGGTATATAATTTTTGTCATTTTTTTATTACACTGGCTTTAGCTGATTTTTATTACTTGCCACAAATACCAGTTTCTTTTTGGGTGTAGGTATCTGGCGGCCGCAGTTATCAATGCGAGTTTCATAATACTCATCATAATCAATAACACCCTCGCGCTTGAAACTTTCTAAAATATTACTCACCATACTACTCACCAATGCATTTTTACCATTTGGAGAATAGCCAAGAGCCTCAACAAGTTCCTTATTGCTAAACTCATAATCTTTTTTCCAATTGTATTTATTCAACAAATAAATATACACTCTCACCGCTTGTTTATTGCGAGTGCTGACAACATACCATAGCATTTCATTGTTGATGATTTGATATTTTTCCTTGGCATCATAAGGGAAGGTGAAACATTCATACTCAACCTTATTCTCGCCAACATAAATCTTTTTTTCTTTTATCAGGCCCTTTTCAATCAATCTATCCAGATGCCGCTTGATGCCTCGGCTGTCCAGTCCACAAATGGCCATCAATTCCTGTTTGCTCTTGGTATAATTCTTTTTGGTTAGATAAAGTAGATGTAGTTCTGGATGATAGGTGGCCAAATACTACAATGCGCCATATAGCAAGTCGTTGCTATCATAGTTCATAAAATTTTCTTCCAAGCTAAATCTGCGTGTGTAATCTGTATTCATTGTTTTTCCCCTCCAATTTTCTGATATAGTGCGGCCCGCACAAATTCACTGATTGTCATACCCGCGCGCTCAGCGGCCTCAAATAACTAATCTCTCTCACTATTAGTGAGTCGAACTTTCAATTGATAATCTCTGTTGTCTTTCATTAGAACCTCCAGTCGTTTTTTGTGTCCCTCTTTTTCTCCAAAAAAGGTTGGGGCAGCAGTTGCCACCCCGATTGGAGAGAAATAAGAGAAAACTATATGTAATGTCAGAGAAGGTTTCCCGCCCTTCTGTTTATAAGTAGGATTAGCGGCCAGTTGCTTTACAAAAAAAGTGAAAATTTGAAAATGAAATTTTGAACTTTTTGTGAAAACGCAAAAAACCCTAATCCAGATATAGAATTAGGGTTCCGCGCAATTGAGCTTTTCCGTATATGTGCGTCTATATGTTTATCGTCTAAAAATATTATAGCTCAAAAATTTTCTAAAATCAAGTTTTGAAAGTATCACATCAATTCTAAGGCCTCTAGCAGCCTCTCTAAGACGTTTTGGCGCGAACAGGATAAATGATACTAATATATGTCTTTGCGGCCCGCACATCGAGCGGCCTCCCGCAGTTTCGTCCGCAGTGCCGCGCGCTCCTTCTCATTCTCGGTATCTCGTATTCTCTTGGCTAATTCCAACATCAACATCTCTAACTCTGCTTTTCTATCCATTGTATCTACTCCAGTCCAAATAAGTTTCTCATTTCGTCTCGCATATCCTCGTTCAATCTTGCTAACTCACTTTCTCTTGGCGGATAAACGTTCTTCCAATTGTTGATAATAGCAGTTTCTAATAATACCTTTTCAATTCTCATATTATCCTTGCTCAGTCGCTTGGCTCTATCAATCAGTTTAGTTAGCCCTGATTCTGTGAGAGGGGCTTTCATATCTTCTCTCATTTGAATGTATTCTCGATAGAGGGCTATTAGCTCAGCATCCTTTTGCTTAGTGCTTAGTTCAATAAATAATTTGTCAAATAAGTGATTAATTGAATTAGTATTTAATTGTGCGGGTTTTTCCGAATTAGGCTTTTCCGAATTCTGATTAGCCGAATTAGGCTTTTCCGAAACGGGGTTTTCCTGTGGTTGTTCGTAAATATTATACTCAACTCCCGCGAATTGGCCCCTATCATTTACTACTCTTTCACGGCTCAAATAGCCGAACTTTTCCAACTCACTCAGCGCGCTCATAATAGAATCTTTGCCATCTTTTGATAGAGTAGCAAGGCCCGCAATTGAGTAGTCCCAATCCTCTGGTAGTGATAACATCAACGATAGTAGCCCCTTGGCCTTCAATGACATTTTCTTTTCTCTAAAATGATAGTTAGACATAACTGTAAAGTTAGATGTCTTATGAACTCTTACAACTGACATTGTTTCATCATCCTTTCCTGATTGGCGTAAGCATAACACACCATAACGGGAAAGTCCAGTTGCGGGAAGGGCGAATATGGATATTTTCGGCCCGTTTTATTTACCTCTCTTGGCATATTATCCCTCGCTACCCTGTCTATTGAATTATTGGCCAGTAGTTAGTAATAAAAAAACGGGGTAATGTCGGATAATCGTCCGACAATACCCCTAAGATTATTAGATTTTTTCTTTGATAAGGATAACGTCATTCTTTATTAGCTCAACATCATCCTCAATGTGCGTGAAACGTTCCGCGAACTGTGCGATGGTTTCAATGGCCTTCTCATTGACAAGTCTGTTCTCTGTGATTTCGGCCATCAGTTTGTTTTCTCTTTCTACTGATTGCTTGTAGATGTGCCAGACAAAGAAAGCCAGAGCGCCAACGCACACGATGGGAAAGCCCACGGTGCTGATTATTTCCACGATAGCAGCAGCGTCCATTGGTTCACCCCCTAGTGTCGTATAATATGTATTATTTCCAACGTCCTATGACGTGAAAACCTATATGAGCTTGCGACAGTGTCGCACTTGCGGGGCGAACAACAATGAAACCACCTGTATCGCTCTTAGATGGCGCGGTTGCTTCGTGCTTGGCTATCCATCCACCATAGTTGCTGCCTCTATATTCGATGCCGATATATGCGGGCGTATCAATGAATACGTTGGATGGGATGCTCTGGTTGAACGACTCGCTTCTGTATAGGCCACCCCAAGCAGTTGAAACGGCCATATTACCAAAGTTGCGGACGCCATAACATTCGGCCTTACCGCTCTTCCAATGATACCAATACCAAGTGCCGTTGCTGCCCATAGATGCGCTACCATGAGCCACAACATAGTCTGACAGTGTATTGCCTTGGATAGATACTGGCACATTGAAATTGAAGTCGCTCTCACTCCAATCAAATACAGGCAGCAGCTTGATTGTATACTCGTCAGTTGCGGCCGTAGCCAGTTTGTCAGTGGCTCTACACTGGAAAACATAAGTTTTGTCGTATTGTAAGTTCTCAATGGATACATTGATTGAGTATTTATTGCCATCAAAGTTGACGAACTCATCTACAATGGGCGCCCAGTTGCCATAGTTGCCGTTGCTCTCTTTGTATCGCACTTCCAAGGCCAGTGTATTCTTTACCGCTCCAAAAGTGTTGTTGAAGTAGTTGCCACTGATGGTGATTGCGGCCGTTGCTCCTGTCTCGCCCGCCAGAGACATCTCAACATTTTGATTACAGGTTAGCCGCACATACTCAATAAGAGTCTTGTTCACGGTTGCTGTGGTTGTATTGTTGCGGCTGTCAGTGATTGAGAACTCAAACTTACCGCTCTCAACGTTAGGAATAGCAAATACACCATCTGTTTTTTCTCTTACAACCGCGCCATTGACTACTTTTTGTGTCTTGATGGTAGCACCCTGTTTGACGGTTCCATTGGTGCTACACGCGGCCGTGCTATAGTATTTCACTAACACGTTCATATCGCCAGTTAGGGCTTTGGTTGTTTCATTCATATCAACAACCGCTGGCGCTAAGTCAGGCATAATGTCAGTCAGAGAGAATGTTCTATCTACTGAATGTCTGTGGGCGCCGCCGTGAATCTCCATCTTGATATAGAATCTAACACCAATACTTGAGCCTGTTTTTACGGCATTGATTAGCGTCTGGCGCTCTGTTGAGGTTAGCTGAAATGTATAAGAAGTGCCTGTCTTTGATATATCTCGATAAGGCACATAAATTGTATTGCCAGTGCTATCAGCAATACACACCTGTAATGAGCTGACGCTGCTACCCATTGGATTGGAGTATTTGATTGTTGGGTTTTCATCGTCTTTGAAGTTCGGGGCAGAGGTAATAGTCGCTTTTCTAACGATTGTATCAAGAGTAATGAGCGGCTTTTCTTCAAAAGTAGCATACCAATTAGCATTGTTCGCATTTACGGCGACAACGTTCAAACGAACCGATTTTTCACCATTTTGATTGTGAGGGATAGTGAAAGTTTTTGTAAAAACATCTTTCCACACTAACCAAGAAACGAATATTTTTCCCTCGGTTTGTTGGGTGTCATACTTTTCTATTGCTTTGATGCCATCTGCCTCATATATGCCCACACCATAAGAATATTTACTATCATCGCTATAAGTGCCGATAGTTTTCATCTGACAAGTTATAGTAAGTGTTGATGTATTAGAGTTCGCATTGGCCGTGCTACTCCAAACTAATTGAGCTTCAAAGTCGCCTGTGGACGCGGCCATTGGGATTATTCCACTTGCCATATTATCAACCTCCTATCCAGAAGCAACCAGTTCGGCTGCTGCCATAGTTCTCTATACGGCTATTGGTGCCGATAATCAGGTATGTAGTTGCGTGTAGGTTGGTGGCCTGAACGCCAGTATTATTGGCCGTCAGAACAACGTTATTATCACGGGATACTGTCATACCATCCTCAGTGATTTGTGTAGTCATTTCACTACCTGTTTTTGATACAGTTAGGCCCTCATCATTGAATGTGAAACCTGTGGCAGTAGTGATTTTATCCACACCATTGGCCATTTCGTTTTTGATTTCGATTTTTACATCGTCCGCAGTGATGGCCATATCCACGCGGCTACTCAATTCAGAGATACTGGCATTAGTATCATCCAGTAGAGTCTCAACGTTTTGAACGCTCATACTGATGTTGTCAGTAGCCATTTGAATAGAACTTACGCGGTTGCTTGTTGTTTCGCTCTCGCTTGCTACAATTTCCACGGTTTTATTTACTTTGTCTACCTTGGCGAATGTCTGACTCAATACCTCACCCAGATTGGTAGGATTGGCCGCGGTTTCTGCTTTATTTTCGCCATACTTCCAGTTGGTTGTCTCAGAGAGTCCGCCATCATAGGTAATGACATCGCTCAGCATATAAGAAGTAAAAGTGGTGTTGTCCTTGGCAGTAAAAGCGATTTTATCGCCCAACTGTAAAAGGAAATTACCGCGCCAAGAGCATTCAAACGGGCACATAGAGAGTCCGCTGATTGCGGCCACCGCTTGCTCTATTAGGGTTGCGATGTTCTCATTCAGTTCCCAGAATGGGTTGTCTCGGATGTATTGGGTTTCGCCTTTTGGCTCGGTTCCCGCTTCCAAGTTGTCGCCCAATTCAGTGGTATGGCAGATATGAGTCAAGATGCGGCGGCCCTCGCTTGTCAGTGTGAAATACTGGGCCTTGCTAATTGTATAATCTGGCTCATCATCTCGGCCCAACTGTCTAAACACCAACTTATTACCCTCAACAAAATAAATTGTCTGGGTAATCTCTGCGATGGCATTTAGCATGGCCCTAATTGTCTCGGTGCCTTCTACATTGATAGAATTATAAATCTCAGCAAAACTATCCACATTGGCGCCATTGACAGTAATACCATCAAGGCCAATTAGTCGGGCACACTTGGCGGCCACACCTCTCGCGGCAACGGGATAGTCCAATTCCAAATCTGCTACGGTGTATCTACTGGCTGCGTCATATAAGCAGTCATAGGCTGTAATAGATAATGTGTTATTGTTTTCATCTCGTTTTACCTCATCCACATAGAAACGAGGGAAATGAGAAGTCCAAACGGTTTCGGCATCCACATCAACGCCAAATAGGGTGTCAAGGCTATGATTTTTAGAAATATCAATGGTTCTGTCTTTATCGGCCAACTCAATCTTGGCCTTTTGGCAGATACCAAAGCCAAAAAACTTGCCCTCTTCACCCGTTCTCTCTACAACAATCTTACTCAAAACATCGTTGTAGTTGAATGTATTGGTGAGAGTAGCACCCTCATAGAGTGCTACCCTTCCCTTTACTGTTCGTCTAGGGGCGGATAATATGTTATTTACACCTGAAATATCAATCATTGTTTATCCCCCTTATAGTTCAATAAAATTTAGTTCCATCGGCTGAAAGATTGTTCTGTCGCTGATGGTGTAATACTCTGGCTCTGGTGTGCCTGTATATGCGGTGATAGTAGAAAGTGTGTTTGTCTCAGGGTTGAGAAAACTCACATTCACCACATAGTCGCCAATGGCATTGAGTAGACTCTTCATTTCCAAGTGAGTTGTATGCCTGAATGAGACATACAACTTCACTTTTCTATTGATTACATCAATTACAGTGTCGCCATTAGCATTGCGGCCGCTATTGGAACTAACGAGCGTTTCATAGCCAACCTTTAGGCCAGACACTAGGCCAGAAAAATCTGTGTCATTTATCTTGAAATACATTTGTCAAGCCTCCTATCAATACAAGGCAAGCTGTAGCTGTCCTGTTTGCTGCGTGATACTGTTGATAGAATGGATATTAGCCCAACCTAACTCTCTACCATCCAACATCAGGACAATTTTAGATGGCCCGCCATTGCGAGAAGCGATTTTATCGGCCAGTGCGTCCATCCATCCAGTGTTGTTTTCCAAAGGTAGAACGGCCTCTTTACCACGCTCACCGATAACGGCCAGAGTAGCACTATCGACAATACCACCCTTGGCCAATTGAGGCACATCCAACTTGGATAGCTTGGTGATATTGACGCCTGGAATTTTGTTGATAACGCTAATAGCAGCGTTGATAGCGCCAATGAAACCGTTGATGATACCAATGGCCTTTTCAAGCACCCAGTTGACAGCATTTTTGAACGCTCCACTCACCGCATCGCCAATAGCTGTGCCGACTTTGCTGAAAATGTTTTTGATAGTGTTCCAAACACCCGTAAAGAACGAGCCGACAGCAGAGAACGCCTTTTTGACAGCGTTCCAAGCGCCCGTGAAAATATTGCCAAACCACTGGCCAACTGCTGAGAATACGTTTTTGATACCTTGCCAGACGCCACCGAACCACTGAGCCGCGGCACTCCAAGCCTTTTTAACGAGATTCCAAGCATCGACAAAGAACTTGGCGATAGCAGCGCCCGCCTGTTTGAACCACTCAACGATAGCAGCGAACGCAACCTTGATATCTTCCCACAAATCAATCCAGAACTGACGGAAAGCATCGCACTCGTTCCATAGGATAACGAACACGGCCACAAGAGCCATAATGGCCACAACTACCCAAGTGATTGGGTTAGCCAGTAGCGCGGCATTCATAGCCCAAATAACGCCAATCAGGATAGTGATAGCGCCGACAGCAACCATAATAACGGCCTCCATAGAGTAGCCATTCTCAATCAAATCTTTGATGCCAAGCACCAACATAGCGACACCACCAACTATCAGGCCAATAGAACCCGCCAATGGGCCAAACTTCATTACCAAGCCGCCGACAGTCAGGCCGATACCCGCTAAAATCAGGGCGAAATTACCCCAATCAATACCATTGGCCCAAGCATCAGAATAGCCCTGAACCAATAGCAAGGCACCCGCTATAATCATAATTACGCCAGATATACCTTTGATTTTGCCTTTTAGTTTGTCAAAATTCTTTATCAGGTGGGTAATACCCCAAGCAGCGAACGCACCACCAACGATGCCCGCCAATACGAGAACACCCTCCATGCGTCTCTTGACTTCTTCCAATTGCTCTTCAAAGTCATCAAGATTGACATCGCTCATATCAATTTCAGGGATTGTGATTTCAGGGATGGCTATGGCACCGCCAGAGGGGATGCTACCACCACCGCCACCAACGGCATTGGCCGCAGTGCTATTGTCGCTAACGACATTTAGCTCATCAAAGCCCATCGTCTGGCGTTTTAGCTCTTTGGCCTGTTTAGCAGCCTCTTTCAATGCTCCACCCATACCAGATACGCCTTTTGTGGCTCCACCAATACTTGTTTTTACTTTGCTGACGCTATCGGATACCTCTTTTGTGGCTTTGCTACCCTCACCCTTGAACGCTCCAAAGAACGAACCTATCGCTTGTGCGGCCGCTACTATCCACTGAATAAAGGTAATAATAATAGCGGAAATAGCCTGAAAAGCGGGGCCTAGCACCTGTAGTAAGGTTGCGGCCAAGTTGCTGAGGTTGGTTAGTAGAGGTGTTAAATAATGCGAGGCTTGGGCCAGAGTGTTATGTAGCTGAGCCTGAGACTCGTTATAGGCTATGGTGCTTGCGTTGTTTTGCTCGTAAAGAGCGGCAGCCCCACCATAAAGGCTGTTCAATGTGCCCCTGATTAGGGCCTCACGTTCTGCCTCGCTATTGGCATTAGCCAGAGAAGCAGCGAACGCATCCTCATTCACACCCGCCCAAACGAGGGCATCGGCCAAGGCCCCAGTGAGTTGTCCACTTTTGGCCGTCTCGTTCGCGGCCTCTGCCAACGATTCCACTGGGAGTGAGTCAGGGAACGTAGCATAGACGCCTTGTAGAATTTTCGTCCACTCGGCCAATTCTTGCTCGTCCGTAGTTAGTTGGGCCAGTAGGTTAGATGCTTCTGTAGCTGTATCTACATCACCCAAAAATCTGTATAAACCCTCGTAGGTTGCCTTGGCCTGTTCGGCGCTTGAACCCGCACTTACAAAGCCCGCTTCTAACCGAGCCTGTGCCTTTTGATGTTCTTGGGCAGCTTTACCGAGGTTGGCCATAGCAGTAGTCAAAGCAACAACAGAGCCAACTGCGACAGCTGCGGCCTTGCCTATGCCCCTCATAGTTTCGGACACTTTATTGGCTTTTTCGGCTTCTTCCTGTGTTTTCTCCAGTTCTTCTCTGACTTTTGCTAATTCTCGCTTAGCTTCGTCTGCTACGGCCTTTATAATTATTTTTAGTTCTTCATTCATCCGTTTTTGGCACCTCCTTATTTTTCAGTTTACTGTTATAAGATTGTGCGAATTGTCTAAATCTCAAAGCGGATAATTGAGCCTTTTGTTGTTGAATCTTTTCTTCTTGCTCTTTGGCCAACTCATCAAATAGGTTGGGATATACGTCCTGAATAGATGGCATAGTATCTTTTGAACCCAAAGTGATACCAATACCTTTCACAATCAGATTGGCCAAAATATAGTCATAACTGGCCTTCTCTTGGGCTTCGATGCGTCTCACGCGGCTGCGGCTCTCGATAAACCGAACAACTTCGCCAACCGTCATCTCCCAAAAGTCCAATTCACTCAACCCAAAATCTAATGAGCTATTCAACAATCTATCTATATATTCTTCTATCGTTTGCGGGGCGGGTTCATTGGCCCCGCCCGTTAGTTTTTTTCTTCTTCTTTTTTATCCTTGGGGATAACGCCAGAAGCACGATAGATGTCTAAAATCACGGGAAGAAAATCAACAGAACTATGTCCCTCGTCCAGATATTCATCAAAAATATCATAAGCATCGTTCAGGCTGATGCCGTGGTTATACTTCTGTAAAGCAGCGTGTAGCACGGCCACCATAGTAGTGATAGTGGGCACGGTTTCGCCATTACCAAAGATGCTCAGGGGATTACAACCCAACTGTTTTTCCAAAAGCACGATACTACGTGTGGTTAGTCTCAGTCTGTAAGACTTATTACCAACTTCAAAATCAATATAATTCATTATAAAATCCTCCATTTTTTATAAATTAGTAGGGAAGGGGAAAGGAAGGAAAACCCCTCCCCTACCCCCATATGGGTTATGTTAGGCCCAAACCATTTCAGAGTCGGGCTTCACGGCTAGTGTGTAAGTCAGTGCGGCATTCACGCCAACACCATCCAGTTTTACGGTGCCAGAACCGCTGAAAGAGCAAGTCTCGCCATCAGGCAGAGCCACCTTCCAAGAAACAGAGCCAGACAGGCCGTTCAGAGTAGCGAACTGAGCCTTCTCATACAAGAACTTGAAAGCTAAGCTGTCGCCATAGTTCTTGATGCCATCCATATACATATGGGCACCGTCAGCCAGAGTAGTGATTTCAATAGCTTCGGTGTCGCCGCCAAGCTCAGGAATCTCCTGTAGGTTAGCCAGTTCGATAAATTCAGAACCCTCAGCGGCCTTGTAAGACAAAGTGATACCTTTAGATAAAACTCCCATTATAAAAAACCTCCAATTAGTAAGTTTCAAGGGCCAAGCCCTCATAAGTCATAATTTTTTGTAGCATCGCACTCTCATTGTCGTGTAGTTCGCCAGAAGCGATGCGTGTGAGGCCCAGCGGCCGCAGCACCGCATCTACCTCTCTGGCATAACGCTGAATCAGTGCGATATCGGTGGCCCAAATCTTTATTTGATATGTAATTCTGCTATATCCAAGAGTTGAGCCATTGTCAGAGACATAGTTGTTTGTCTCCATATAACTAATACAAGGGGTGCTCGTATTAGCGGTTAGTGCCATTTCATAATGAGTCGGCAATACAGTATTCAAAGCACTAACCAAATTGGTATGAAAATCAACCATTTGTTATTGCCTCCCCTAAAATTCGTTTTATTTGCTCTCTATTCTCGTTGAGTGCGGGCCGCATATAGGGCTGTGGGTGTTGGCCGCTTGTGCTGTGCCATTCGCCCTCATCGTCCTGATAGCACCAAGGCACATCCTGACGTCCGCCATTCTCAGCAAATAAGCCTGTCCCATATTCAACATAAGGGGCATATTCGAGTGGTGTATATACCACACCGACAGCCTCGCCGCCCTCTGTTCTTACCTCACTTGTAATAGAACGTCTTAGCTCGCCAATTCCTTTTGGTGCTTTTTGCTTCGCTGAACGCTCCACAAGGGCACACGCACGGCCCAAAGCGTTCTTTAGGGCTTCTGTATCCAAAAGCCCGTCCAAATGCTCTATAAGCTCGTCAGCACCTTCTAAACGGATATCACTCATAAGCCTTTCATATACACTTGCTTATATCTGCCTTTCGGTTGGACATATAACACTTTTAGTCGCTCTCTTCCAAACTGAATGATATATGTATCTCCAACATCAGCGTTCAGTGTCAGTCCCATATAAGCAGCGTCCTTATATTTAATATTGTCTTGGATGGATTGTGAGGTAGTGTAGACGGCCATTTTGATTGTGCCAGTGGGTTCGGCATCTGCGGCGGGTAGTTGAGGTTGGCCATATGCGTTCGGCCCTTCAATAATAAAGTAGCTGTATTCTTTCATTTCGGTGGTAATCATCTTTACACCACCCTTAGCTTACGTTTACCCCTCAAAATCATTTGAATGTCCTCGGGATAACCGTCAAGATAGCTCTCGCTTACACCGCTGAAAGATTGAGAGGCAAGGCCCTCGGTGTTCATACGTTGTAGCTTGATGATGGCGATTTTCTCGGCGCATAGCTCCAAAGTCGCGTCAGCATCTCGTTTACAATAAGCCTCAACTTCTGCCAAGGCCATTTTGTAAGCCAGTGCTATTTGTGCGTCATTGTATGCGGCGGCCGCATCGCCCAAAAGCAGTTTGATTTCTTCAATCATTGCTATACCCTCCATTCGTTAGGGGTAAGGGGTAGTGTGAAACTACCCCCATAAATCAGGCAGTCTTGGTAATCTTACAAATCTTGTTGTTGTTGACAAGAGCGCAAATGTAGTAAGTAGTCAGAACAACAGTGTTAGTCTTAGTCTCAACATCTCTGTCTTGCTCGACTTCGACATCCTTCTTCATAAACAGCTTGATAGCCTCAGGAGTCATAACATAAGCCTCATCAGCCAGAGCGTTGGTAGCGATAACAGGGATGCCCGCAACGGTGCCCACCTGTCCGCCGTATACCACCTCGCCCATACGAGCGTTCTTGTAGTCCTCATCCTTACGAATTTCAGCTTTCCAAGCGTTAGGAATAACAACGAACAGCTTGCTCTCGTCCTCGATATTCAGCTTAGCGATAGCATCAACAATGCCCTCGTAGCCAAAAGCAGCAACTTCGTGGCCGACAGAAGCCTTAGCAGCCTCAGCATAGAAGTCAGCAGTCATTTCGTTAGCCATCAGAGCATTGGCGCCCTCCAGAGCCACATCAACAACAGAGTTGTCCTTCATAAAGTCGCTATCAGTGTAGTCGAACACTTGCTGAACGCGGCCAACCTTGTAGTCAGTGCCAACAAAAGAAATAGCACCACGAGTAGAGTTCTTAGCACCATCGGCCAGTTTCTCCACCTTGCCAGTGTAGGTATAAACGTTGATAGTCTTAGTCATACCCTCGGTTTCGGCCAGAGAGTTATCAACAGTCATCAAAGAACGATGATT
>JAEIGA010004123.1_pt1 | contig 22485 bp, 15 predicted proteins | sample 9270691 | NCBI WGS metagenome assembly JAEIGA01 (sample SAMN17057246, study PRJNA624740) | gut metagenome | biome: biome; isolation source: fecal sample | host: Bos grunniens | place: China: Xizang | collected 2019 | reverse complement strand
CTCTCATGGTCAGTCGATATATTGTTCAAGGTATCAATTGCTACTCCTCGTTCTCCTAACCATTCTGTAACGACTCTCCCAATTTCTTCGTTGAAACTATATGTCTGCCCCAATGCATCCATATCCCCTGTTTCCGAATTGATTTTAAATTGAAATGATGGACTCACATATTCAACTTCGCCTGTTTCAAAGTTTACGGAGAATGCAGTATATGCTCCATGCAATCTTACCTCATCCAACACTTCCTGACTCTCTGCCATAATGTTCTTGGCATTAATGGCCTCGCTTTTTGCTACATTGGAATAGTATTTGGAGTTGTCAGTTTCTTCGCCTGAACGAACACCTGTATCACCAACGGCATAAGATTTTGAAAGTTCAACATTACCATTAAGGAACAGTTTCTTCAAAATGTCGGTTTCGTATTCCGTTTTGTCAGCATAGTATGCCTTGAATATACAATCAGATGTAAGTTCTATTCTTTCAAGCCTTGAGTTGTATGCCGCATCCGCTTTGGCAATTGCATTTTCAAGCATAGTGAATGTTTTTGTTCCTTCTTCATCTATAACATCACCATCACTTTTACTTACCTCTACGGCAAATTTTGGTGCATACAGAACCGCCTTTGCACCTTCAGGACTCGTTTCAATAAGTTTAATCTGCATTATAGTTGTTCCTTCCTCGGTAATAGGAAGAACATCATATACAATCTTATTATCTTTAATTTCACACTCGATTCTGCTTGGTTCAGTAGCACTTGGAGTTGATACATACATTACTGCAGCAATTCTCTCCAACGGAAAGTCAATAGCATCTCCACTCGCCATCAAACTTATCTCGATTACTCTTGACATCTTGTCTGCTGTCTGAAAACCTTGCAAGGTAAACTGCACACCGTTCTTATGCACATCAAGTGTTTTTCTGTAGGTTATCTTTTCCATTTTCATCCCCCTTTGTTTTAATTATATGGTATGGTGGCAGGGTATTTCTACCCCACCACATACCTTTGGTTTAATCGTTCAATCCGAACAATTCGATAAATGCCATAACATCTCTGTAGATATTGTATGCCGCAACTCCTGTGGCATCTGACAATGCTTTTATCATATATCTGAATACTTTCTCTCCACTACCTTCTTCGCCATCCAACAATTTAGGAATTAGTTTTAACATCTTGGAAGCATCATCCATCCAATCTGCTTCAATTCTCGATGGTGTGAATCCTGACAAAGCAGAAATGAAAAGATTGATATATGGAAGTTTGTTTACGAAGCTCACATTGTTTGCGAAGTTTCCAAGCATCAATTTAGCAATGTATTCTTCGTCTTTGTCTTCTTCATCAGAATCTCTGAATGCATCAAACATTGTCTGTAGTGCCGCAGTAACAACACCTGTAACCGCATATGCAATTATTGTTTTCCTTACCCTTTTCTTGTTCTTGTCAAAGGAATATTTTTTGCCATAAGCACGTTTGTCAAGTTCATTTGTTACGAACATATCCGTTACCAAGTTAAAGGAAAGAGCATTTTCCGATGCAAAAGATGTAAGCATTTTATCCCAAGCAGAGCCACGCATCATTTGGCTTCTTGTGAGTTGGGAGTCAACAACTTGAGTTTGATATACTACTTCTCTTAATCTTGTGCCGATTTCCTTGTGGAATTCTTCACTACCCACTTTTAAATCCTTGCGTTTTTCTCTTACTTCAAGTTCGCAAGCATTCCAAAGATATCCCAATGTTATCTCATCTGCTTTACCTGCACCCCACAACGAGACATTATGTATCTTGTCCATTACGGAGTCTGAATGCTTAATTTTCGCAGTTAATGGTCTTGTTATATCGGTATCGTAATATCCCAATGACTTCCATGCAACAATACCACAATGTTCTTGTGACATTGCAATTTTCGGTTTATGCAAGAATGCTTTTAACAGATATTTATTATCCATTACCGCACCTGCTCTTATAGCAGATGTAAACTGTAATGCAACTACCCTTATGTTGAAAGCAACTTTAGCCACCTTTGCATTCTTGAAGAATTTCAATCCCATGTTATCTCTTGTGTTATCTTTAGAAACACCGTTGACATCTTTCATGAAGTGTTCTAAATACTCCCAAGCGAAATTGCCGAATGTATCTTTTGTTGATGTTTCCACACTAAAGTTAGCACCGTTCTCATCTCTTCCTCTGCATTTCATCCATTTGTATGCATCGAGAACAGGAAGGGCCATAGCATTGTATTGAATCATTGAAGACATATGCTTTGCAAACACATCGAACATATCACCAATTTCTATACTCTGATTTGCATATTCGTTACGAGAATGTGTGAATGACATATTAAGCAATGCAATTAAAGAATTACTCTGTACACCCGGAGTTTCTCCTTTGCTTGGCACTTGACCATCTGATACTTTGATTGGGAAATAGTTCTCAATGCCAAAGGATTTAATACCCCATCTTGCCATTGATATTTCGTTACCCAACTCTGCACCCCTTGTTCCCATGTATTCTTGGAGTTTGTCAGCAACTTCTTTTGCTCTGCCAACTTCTTCATTGTCAAGTGTAGCAATGATTTTATCAAGGTCCACTTTGGTAAGCATAATGTTTTTGAGAACAGCTTCGGTTTTATCTGTTTCTACAAGAGTAATACCACCGCCTTCTCCATTTTCATCCCCATGCAAGAGATGTTTTAATGCATCTTCTTGTTTTGATACACAGTACAAAGACATAATCTGCGGAACATTCATTGAGAATTTTTTTGTTTCTCCATTCGGTTGAACAACTTCAAAGTCAAAGAATTTTTCGCTCCACTCTTTATATTCCTTCGCTTTGTAGGTTTCTTCTGCAAAGTTGATGACTTCTTGAGCGAGGAATGCCATCTTATCCTGACCATCCTGAAATGCCCCGAAGATTTTTTGTGCCGCTTCACCCATATGCTTGAATGCATAATAAGGAGTGAGATTGTTCCAAAATGTTTTGGTTTTGAACTTGTCGAAATGCTTTTTGTTGTTTTTGTATATCTTCTTTCTTCTGTCAAGTTCCTGTGTGGATTGAATACCAAGAGCTTCAACACCTGCATTATGTTGTGTTACATGGAATTTGTTTGCATCGTTGATTGCATGTCTCATAATCTTGAGCATATCATCAAGCATCTTCAAGTCTTTAACTGACATTGCATTAAGAATGAATTCATGGCCTTTGGCAACTTCCTTAAATGTATCAACCGTCTTGACCAACTTGGTTAGTTTTTCAGGCAACTCGCTTGAATACAAATCAATAAGATTTTCGTGAATGCTTGCTTTTGAGTCATTAATTTCAATACTCAAATTTTTCAGAGCATTAGCCAATCTCGAATCGTTCATAGTTGGATTTCCACCTTCAAGCAATCTTTTCGAAGAGAAATTAATTGCCGTAAGAAGTTCCTGTACTGCACCTTTCATTGCATCAGGAACGTGCTTGTCCTTTGAATTCTTCTTGAGCAAATCATTCATCGTAAGAGCATTTGCAGTAATACTCTGTATTCTTGCTTTTCTCTCCGCATTTTCTTTGTAAGATTCAAGTCTTTCTCTGCCTTTTTGTTTTGCAACGGAAAGTTCTTTTTCCTTACGGTCACGAAGTTTTTGATACATTTTTCCGAAGTGAATGTCATCTGCAAGTTTCTGACCTTTGATTCTTTCATTGTAATCGTCACGCAGTTCTTTCAATGCCTTCTTGTGGTCAGCATTCAACTTATTGATACGTTCTGTGTACTTATCTGCCGTAGTCTTGACAGGAGAAAGATTCCAATAGCATCTGAAGATTTCAACCGCCAAGTCATTTGTCATAAGTTCTTTGTCATATTCCTGAACAAATACAGACGTGTCTTGCAAACTTCCGATGATATCAATGAGTTGTCCGGGCATATCAGCATCACTTATATTTTCGTCAAAATATGTAGGATATTGACTTGCCCACTCTTTCCACATAACATCAAGTGGTGTTCCACCTTCTGTAACAATGTTTGCTCTTCCAATGAAGTTTCTGTTCCAATTCTTACCGAAGATGTGTTGTGCTTCTGCCTTTTGAGTATCGTTAAGTGTTACTCTTGTATCTCTGATGGTTTTCAGAATCATCTTTGAGTAATCGTTGGTTACGGTTTGTGGCTTGCTTTCTGCAACAATTCGACCTGCAACCTCTCTCAATTTTCCTTTCAGATAATCTTCGTCAATGTTGTTTGATTTTTCTGCGATATAGGAATATACCTCTTTGAGTTCTTTCATCAGTTCAACTTTGTCGAAGTCACTATTGCCTCTCTTTCGAAGAAGTTCTGCAACTGTTCCAATCTGTTTAGAGTCAAAATAATTACCCTTTGTGACCTTCTTTTCAATCGCAAGTCTTTCTTTGAGTCTTTCAACTTCTGCTTTCCAAAATTCATTCTGTTTACGAAGTGTCTCGTTTTCACCCATAAGGTCATAGATGTTTGTGTCTTCTCGGTCGGAATATAATTGTTTCGCTTTTTGCGCATTATACTTATTGACAATATTCTCCTTATATAGTATAATGTTGTTGTCAGGATTGGACTGAACCAGCTTGGGCAATTTGAGCCCTCTGCTCGTAGACCATTTCTTACTTTTTATTTTGTTAATATACCTAATGTTACCTTTTGCAGCTTGTTCTTCAAGAAAATATTTTATTCTATTTCTGCCGTATATGCTTGTAATTCTATTTACATCCAATCGGTTTTTCTTTTTATTCAAATGTAGTGCAGCAACTATTGGTCTTCCATTCAAATCATCCATTTCAGTAAGTATTACAAAAGCATTAGGTACTGTATCGGATTTTAAAACCATAACCGGGTCAGCAATATTTTTAGGCAATTTTCGAATACTTTCAAGAGCAACATCGTGCTTTTTCCCATTAATCTTAACCATTGTATCTTGAGTCATTATCATCGGCAATTCATCAGCACCAAGTTCCTTAAGAATAATTGGAGTTTTTCCAAACTCAAAAACATCATTAGATTTCATCCTGCCTTGTAACCAATTATCAATTTGAGCAGACAAATTCTCTTCGACTTCTTTCGATACATTAAACAGTTCGTGATTATCCCTATCCGAATACCTAATATCCTCATTCTGCTTGTTAAATCTCTCTGACAAAGGAATTACATTTCCGTTGTCATCGTAGGTTACAGGTTCAGAGGATTTCATTTGATTGTTAAACCACGCAACATAAAATTTATCTCCGTTTGAGAAGGCAACTTCAATGCCATCGTAACCGACAACTTCTCTTAATGCTTCGTGAAGTTCGTTAGGATAATTTCTAAATAAATCCGAATCAAGATAACCAATATTTCTGTTAAATTCATTTGATGCAAGGTCCTCAATCATCCACTCTTCAGCACCATTTTCCCAATAGGAATCATAGTAATCACCAAGAGGGGATTCATCAGAATCGTAAATGTTAGGCAATCGTTTAATAACTTCATATGCCTGCGATTCTGTTAACAGATGGTCAAAACCAGCATCAATTAAGTTTGCACCTTCAGCTGTCGAACCATAAATCTTTATGGGATTTTTTAAAGCAAGACGAGAGTCAATAACCCTTGCACCATAAGCACGAGCAGCATCCTTGTTTGATGCAAAATAGAATCCTGCTCCGTATTGGTCTGTGCCTTTGCCTACTCTGTTTTTATCGAACACCGTAAAATCATTGTTTGGTGTACCATGATAAGCATTGATGGCATACCCTGCCTCTTTTGCTGCCTCGTCAACCATCTTCTGTGCCGTTTCCTTATCACCACTTTCAACGGCATTCATATAATCGGTGTCTCTGTCAGAGAAACGAATATCCTTATCCTTTGTTGGATTAAGATTAGATGTAAGTTTTGCCTGTTCTGAATTAAATGTTACTGTTTCGGTTGGCAATATGATACCATCATAACTTGTACCATTAACTTCATTAAAGAGTTCAACGGCCTCAACCAAATCACCTATTGCTCCTGCACTCACATCCTGAAGCATCTCAAAATCGCCTTTGCCCCAAACCAAGTCGAGGACAGTTTGTGCCGTTGCATCCTGACCATAATTATACAAATCATAGTCTTCTCCGTCATTTTCAATAGCCTTAAGGAAGTTAAGCATCTGCTTTTTGGTGATAGCATTCTGTTTAGGAGAAAGAGGATTTTTTATATCAAGATAAAATTCTCTTGAGTTACCATACTGTTCCGCATGAGCCTTACTTTTGGTGAAGTAAAATCCTCTGCCGTAAAGATTAGCATAACTTGATTTCTTTCTATCAAAGACAGTAAAGTCATTTGCAGAGCCTTGATACATAACAAGAAGGTTTCCATTCTCGTCACGGACAGCAGAATCCTTAAAGTATTCTTGCTGACCTTTTGACAATTCTTTTCCGTTAGAATTTCTATCAGAAAACTTTACATTTCCAAGCATATCAGGAGAAACATTAGTAATCGAATTAAGTGCCTTTTCTCTTTGAGCTTCACTCATACTGAACAGTTTATTAATCACATCAATATACTTACCTGATGCCGTTTCAACAGTATCAATATTAATTGCATTTCCTGTATCAACACTTGCATTCACACCGCCAAAGCGAATGTATCTTGGCATAGCACCAAATGATTGTGACTTAAACCCAAGTTTTGATTTAACAGATTCAGGGAGATATTTTGACACTTCAGAAAACAATGCACAACTCACTTCGTTGAAATTATTAATGTCAATGTCATCCATAGTAAATGTAATCTGCCCCCGGATACCGCTTGCAGTTACACTTTCGTATATCTGATTGAGCAATTGTTTTACCGCTTCGGGATTACCATCAAATGATTTATTTTCAATTTGAGATGTAGCAATATCTTCTTTGTTATTAATGGTATCCATAAACCCTGTCTCGTTTACAAATTCCATACCAAAAATATTATCAAAGTTTGCAGCACCGCCAACTGAATTTATTGATGCAATCTGACCGCCTCTGTCATCCTTTGTCTGTGAAAAATACATGGCATATATATTATTGCCATTGCTATTTGGCACATATACAATTTCAACAGGAACATCCATTTCAATTGTTTGTCCTGCAATGCTCGACATTGCTTTGCTTACATCAACCTTATCTCGTTCTATGCTTCGTACAATACTGTCACTACCGATTTCGTTGATTATTGCTCCGTCTTTACGACCATCATTTCCACTTACAAATGTTTTGGTGGAGGCATCATTTATATCTACATCTGTTTCAACTTTGTTAGATTCTGTGGTAGATTTTACTTCTTCTGAAGGTTTTGTTTCTTCCAAAGATTCCTTTGATTCTGTCTTAACTTCTTCAGAAACTTTTTCTTCTGCCTTCGGTTTATTTTCCACCTTTGTCTGCTCTGCTTTTTCTACAGATTCGGTTTTGGTTTCTGTAGTGGTTTGTTCTTTTGTTTCAACCTTACCACTTTCCATAACCGCATTGTTTTGTTTGGCAATATCGGCAAGCATCTTATCCCATCGTTTTGATACCTCATCAAAAGATTCTTTCATTCTGCGTAATGCCTTTGCCTCGTCAGACTTGGAATTATAGGTGTTAAGAAGTTCTGTTATCCAATCTTTGAGTTTTGCGATGATATCTTTGATTCTTTCTGTAAATGTTTTCTTCTGTGAATCAGAAAGAGAATTAAATAACTTTACACCCTCTTCACTAACACTCAACATATCTTCACAGGCTTTCGCCACAAGTTCACTTATGGCATCTGCCTCGGTATGTTTTTTGTCAGAATGTTCTTTATCAAGTCTGTCAATCTCTTTTGCAATGATATCGTTTCTTGTAATGCTTTTATCGGTAAATTTTGCAACTGTTTCCAAAGCATCAAGTACAATTTCCTTAACCTCGCTAAAAGTTTCAGGAGAACGAACTTCCATCTGATGTGTTAATTCGTGAGATATTGTATTAATAATGGTGTCTGTTCCTGTAAGTGTGTCAACATTCATACCTGCGTATGCATCAATAAATATGGTGTCACCTTCAATACTATATGCACCATTGGCATATCTGTCACCTGCTGTCCACACAACATTGTTGCCCATTGCCGTAAATAAACCATTTGCAAAGGTAATTGCCGCCTGTTGCTTTTTACTCAACCTATTCCAATTAACTTGACCACTTTTGGCATTGTTGTCATAAGCAAATACGGAGTCTTCCACAACACCCTGCTTGCCTATTATTTTTTGAGCTTTTGCAAATGCCTCTTCTCTCAATTGTTTATTGGCTTTTTTTATCTCGCTTCTTGTTACAGTAAATATTTCTGATGCCTGTGTTGCTGTTAATACACCTTTGTTTGCAATAATATCATCATCTGTAAACGATTCCTTTTTTGAAAGAGTCTTGACCAATTCAAACGAATTGGCATATGCATCAATATCGGTTTTGCCGTCATAGTTCTGCACAAACAAATTCGCCATGGTTTCGCCATCTTCTTGCGATATAACCTTTGCATGAGCAACAAGGTCCGCATCGGTATCAGAAAGAGTCATTTTGTCTACGGAAACTTCACCATCTTCGGTAGATATTAATACATCATCACCTTTAGCATAAAACTTTGATGTATCAATTTTCTCACCTGATTCGGTTATTTTTGTTTCTTTGCCTACATCAAGTTTGGCTTTTTCCTTTGCAGCTTTATTATCCGTTGCGACTTTTCCAAGTTTTGAAAGAGTATCAAGGGCACTCGTCTTTTGTTCTGCCGTAGCATTTTCAGATTCCAATGTAGTGTCTGCATCTCTGTAGGTTTCGTTATACAATCTGCCAAGTTGTGATGCCTTGATATTCTCTGCATTGACACCCTTTTTCGCATATCGTGAATAGGTTTCATATGCTGAATATTCTTCAGGAGTGAGTTGTGATGCTATATCAAGCATATCTTGTGTTCTTGAATTTTCTATTATGGCTTTTCCGGTATTTCTGTTTCCATAATATTGCCCTGCAGAACTGATTGCCGCAGGTGTACCTGCCATAACTCCCGAGGATAAAAGTGCTTGACCAGCGACCTCGCCATATTTGAAAAGTCCATTCTTAAACGTTAAGTTGAATGCTTCTTTTTCGCTTTTTCCCTGTTTAATGTATTGGTCGTATTCCATTTTGAATTTGTTTCGGTCTTGTGCAACCAAAACATCAGCAATATCGTTTGTGGCTTCTGTTGCCAATTCGCCACTAACCTCTGTTAAGGCATTGTTTGCTAAATATGACCATACATTTTTTGCAAGTGTTTTTTTATCAAATAAAGCATCCCATCCCTTGCTTTCGAATACACCCTCTGCTATGGCAGATACAGTACCAAGACCAAAGGCTTGCTCGTCAGATAATCCTCTTTGTTTAGCATCTAATGTGGTGTCAAGAAATGCTCCCGAACTCATCATTGCACTACTCATTACCTTGCCCATAGGCCCTGTCATACCTGCACCGCTTACCACTTTTGTAGCGAGGTTGTCAGCAATATTCATTCCTCCTCGATAAGCGAACCTTCCTATTCCGCTTTCTATATTGTTTTCCACCGTACTTCTTGTGGTATCAACGGACCTTTTGCCAACATAAAGAGAAGAATTCGGATTAATTTCATTATCTTCCAAATAATCCATTGCCATAAAAGGAATAGCTGTTAGGTTATTTGAAACATTCTGTATTACACTTGCTGCAGAAGAACCAAAAGGACTTTCGCTTGCCAACTTTTCTGTAAAAATTCTTTCCCTTTCTATTCTTCGGTCTCTCAATTCAGGAGATAAAAGTTCAAGATATTCTTTTGCCTTGTCCTTGCCTTCTGTTTTCCACAAAGAGTTAAATATTCTTTTTTCTTCCTCGTCAAGATATTGGTATCTGATGTCATCGTTTGTACCTGACATTTTTACATTTATAAGTAATTCATGCTCTTTTGCATCTTTGTCACCATTGACAAGATTGTATAAATGAGCATCTTCATCCCCTGCAAAACTATCCCCTGAATATGTTATTTCATATTTTGCATCTTTCTTTTTATAAGTGCTTGTCTTGGCGAAATCAGGATTGCTCGTTGCCTTTTTAGTATATTCTCTCAAGTACGCATCGTCATACAAATCTTGCCACTTAATGGTATATCCATCTGCCGTTGTATAGGCAACTGTATTTTTTTTGTCATTCAGATATGGACTAATATCTGAAGAATTCATCGAATACAATTTGCTTAATTCGTCTTGTTCTTTTTTATATGCATCCGCATTTTCATACAATCCGTATCTTTTGGCTTTGTCATCCCATCCATCAAGAACATTCCTATACGAACTCTGAATTCTTTCAATTCCATTGATATCAGATTTATTCTTGTCACCGAACAAACGAACATACTCTTTATATGCACTTAAGCGACCTCTCATAGCTTCGACAGAAGAACGTGTGTTGTTCATAGTTTCTTGTGTCTGCCAACTTGAGAGACTATCCTCTATGGTTTTACCCATAGAGGATAAGTCAGATGCGAAGGTGCTAATGCCTATTTTTTTCTCCAAATCTTCTTTGGCTTTGTTGAAACTGTACTTTCCATTCTTTACATCAGCCTTTATTTCTTCATATGTTTTTTTCTTTTTATTGGCATTCTTGTTGATGTCATAATTTTTACCTAAAACTTCTTTTTTGATTTGACTATATGTTTTTCCCATAATCCATCTCCTAACTGAAGTGATATTTCACCAAGTATGCAATATCGTTCTCTGTAAGATTACCTGCTTTATCCCATTGGCCAATTTTATCATCAACATATTGCTGATAAGTGTCATAAACCTGCGTTTTACCATTGATACTTGCTTTTTTACCTCGCTGTTCGAATTCAGTTCGGGACATTATGCTCGTATTAAATGCTTTAGTGTTTGCACTTTCACTTACTTCAGTGCCGCCACCGCCGCCGTAGTAGCCACCGCCTGAACCGCCACCACCACCGGATGCGGCTCTCTGTGCCATAGTTGCATCAAACTGTCTCTTCTGTTCGGCAAGGCTTGTGTTATACTGTCTAACACCTTCGTCAAAGTTCTTCTGATTCCATTCGTCTTGGAATTCCTGATTTCTTGTAAAGTGGTCTTCGGTCTGTGAATAATTCTTTTCGTACTGTCTAACACTTTCATCAAAGTTTTTGTTTGCCCAAGCATCAGAATTAAGGAATTCTGCTTTTTTCATAGCCATATTCACACTATCCAACCATGAATTGTATTCTCTTTCATACATCTTGTCGGCATAGTCTGATGTAGCATTATAGAGATTTGTTGCATCACTAACTCTCTGACCATGTTCGTTAAGCTGAAGATTTGCCATATTAAAGGCATCGTTCTTATTATCTCTGAATTGTGTATATGCCTCATTGTACATCTGATTTCTGTGCTGATATGTAGCATCGTAGGCCGTAACATTTCTGTTGAATTCTTTATCATCCAACTCACTCAACATACCAAACTGACGATACATCTCGTCACCTTCCATCTGATATGCTTCCATTGCCATCTGATAATACTGCGGAAGATTGTCATATGCATCTTCAATAAATGCATTGTAAGTCTGATTTGCCGCAGTTGTTGCATATGTACTACCATAACCGCCTGTGAGTGCTGATGCCTGACCGATTGTATCTTGCATTGCCTGTTTACCACTATTCATAGCAGATGCAAGAGCCTGTTGAAATAATTGGTCATTGTCTACATCGTAAGAGAATTTGTCCCTGTTCATTATCTTGTCCATCATATCTCTTACTTGGTCAGAGTATGTTGTTTTACCGCTTTGGATTTTTTCAAGCTGTTGCGACAAGTATGCATCTGCTTCCGTTACCGCTTCAGGAACAACAAACTGACTACCGAGTGCGGACATTACATCGTCACTTATGATTTGTCCTCCCACTAACGATTCAAGATTTGACAAATTCTTTTTTGCTTTGTCTGTTGCCGCAACAGAATCTATAGATTGACTAAACTTATTATTAAATGAATCGTTGTAAGTATCGTCATCCACACCCAAAATATTGCTTTTTTCTTTTTCTTTTTCGACGTTTCCGACGTTGACATTACCCTTTAATGAACTTGTATCTATGTTTTTTGCAGCAGGCGCAAGCGCAGGTGCAATCAAGTTCTTTTTTTCTTCATCTTTTATGGTGTTTTTGTTGTTAGCCATTATTTACCTCCTCATTTGATGTGGCATATTCCAAATGCCCTGTTTCAAAATTAACATTAAATGAAATATTCTTGGATGTTTCGCTTTTAACTGAAAGTTTAAACAATTCTGAATTGCAGACATCGGACACAGTAAGAGCTTGTGATTGTACCTGCGCCATCTCATCTTCTCTTACTGCATTGCTCTGTTCGATATCTGCCCCCAAAGAATTCAGTTTGCTTATCAATTCAGCCGATAGATTATCTGACGATATATTCATCAGAGCAAATTCCAATGTTTCCTTGAATTGTGTCAGATAATTTACAAGCTCCTCAATCTGTTCTTTTTCTGTTTTCCCTTCAACTCTTGGGAATGGAAACATATCTAACATTATCCATCACTTCCCCCTTCAACTGTTTTGGTGATGGAATGTATCTTGCAAGCACCGATGCCCTTGATTCTGTATCTGAAATGGTCACATCTTTTTGGAATAAAAGGAACAGAAAATGATTTTGTTCCCTTGCCACTCATATTAAATTTGTGTTCCCACTCACCCTGCGAGTCGTACTGAATATAAAAGTCTACATTTGTACCGAATTCCAATGTGATTCGCATAACAATTCTTCCTACATATTTGTTGTCCGGGGAAGAATAACCTATAGGTCCACTCTCCACAAACCAATCAAATTTGCTCTCTGTGGCTTTTTCAGGAACATCATACAACAATGTGCCACCGATGGATTTCATCTTCTTATCCTTGAAATCTATATAGTATAATTCATCTTTGTGCTTGCAGAATGCCAATACATTTGTATTATCTTCCTTGCACCATGTACCATTCTTGGTATCATAGCAGAATAAACTATAGTTGTTTGCTCCATCTCTCATTGAGATGTAATAACTGTCACCTACAGCACCTGCAACTGCATCGTAGTATTTGACATCACCAAGTTCGTCTGATAATCCGTATGGCAAACTTCCATTATAGCCACATACACCTGCAGATGATTTATAGTATAGAATTTCATTCAGTATGGCTAAACTACCTTCAGAACCATTCTGCACTCCTCTGCATCGTGTTTCTTTGGTCTGATGACCGCCTGTAGCACTTACTGACACTTTAAGGATGCAATCTTCCTTGAAGAACATCGGATATCCTAAATAGGTTATTGCTCCTGTAAACTGTCCGTCAGAACCTATTGTTGCCGCCCATGAGTCTGTGGATGCACCCCTGAAACAGTTCCAATTCTTAACATCACCCAATTTGCAACAATATATTTCGTGTCCGTCTTTAGAACATCCCCAAAGTCTGTTGTTGCATTCGGTTATAAATGCCATATCAGGCACTTTTCTTTCGATAGTAATTACGGTATCAAAAAACGATGAAAACTGTTCTGCTATAATACCGGGAATAGTTATACTGTTGTCTGTTCGGTCAACGATGTATGTATTGGTAGACCACTTTCCTTCTCCTTCGTCATTAACAAAGATGTTTTTTAAAGATTCCGTAATACTATTGATGGTTATCTTTACACCATCTTCTTTTTCAAACCCCTTGCCGATGCCTGTAGCCGTCAACTGTATATATGTAGATGCAACTGTCATCCATATTGCTGTTGTTGCTGAATATACTTTAAGTGATGGCTTGCCGTTTGAATTGACAGACATCATATAATCTCCGTCTTTGGCTTCGTTGGTTTTGTAATACTCTGCATCGTGATATGTGATACTCTTTCCCGATGCTTCACATATGGATATTGTTACGGAAGATGATTCCACCTTGTTTTCCATATATCCGCATTCAAGTTTTTCGTCATCATCGTTTGCTTTGCACCATACTCTGTCAGGCATTATGATGATGTATGCACCCATTTTAGCCAACACTTTTTGACCATCTGTAAGGGATATACCTTCCAATGTTTGTGCAACTCCGTTTCGGTAAAGCACTTTGTCATCTACCCACCACAAGTCTTCCTTGTCAAGTATGCCTTGGGGATTGGTAAATGACCTTACTATACCTCTGTTTTGCCTTGGAGATAACACAGGAAAGTATTTTGAGGACATATTCTTCATATCATAGAATTGTCCTTCCTGACATGATATTTGGTGGTTGTAGCCACCAAATACCGTAGTCATATCTCTGTATCTTGATACTTCTTGTAATGTAGGAAATCTCATATTTTCCCCCTTGTGTTTGTATTATTCACTCTTGCCTGATTGCTTTAATATCTGATTTACATATACACTTGCACCTGCACACAATATACCTTGTGTTGTTCCTGTAAATATAGCCATAATCACTTCCTGAAATCCGTTTATTGCAGATGTTCCTACAATATACATCAGGCACAAGATAACCGATGCAGCACCTAATATACAAGGGATGTATTTGTCAGATATCTGTGACTTCTTAAGAGCCGTACCGAGTAAGTAAAGAACAGGAATTAAAATTATAAGTTCCGGTTTAACAAATTCTTTTAACATTTCGTACATAGTAATCTCTCCTTTGTATTATGTAATAATTTCCCACGAATGGACTTCTTCATAGATTTTATCAATGAATGAGTTGCCTTTAAGTGCTTTGTATGCCTCATATAGCATAACGAAATTTTCATATTCATACTGACGAATTTTACCTTGTTCCCTGTTATGGTAATAGATGCGAAGAATTTCACTCCTCAATTGACACTTTGTACCATTCGATATCTTTTTCATATTTGCAATGACAGGAGCAATAACACCAATAAGAACACCAATTTCGCCAACCAAGGTAACCAAAGTTGTTAAATTCACTTTTCGTCACCCCCTACACAATGATTGCATCATATCCATCTGCTTTGAGCTTTTTTTGCATTGCTTCGGCATTTGCTTTGTTTGCATAAGCTCCTACTTGAACTCTATAAATTTTTTGAACTTTTGGCGGTACATATTTAATACCTAACGTTTTCAAAATTCCTTTTGCAATAGCAATTCCCATTTCTTTTTGCTCTGCAGGTGTGTCAATGATTGCAATATCTTTTGAATTATCAATAAATGCACATTCGACTATAACTGCAGGTGCTTCCGTTTGTCTGATAAAACCGTAATAATCAAAACCATTGTCGTTCAGTCTTGTTTTAATGCCACGACTGTTTTGCCCTGCGGAAACAATTTCATTTAATATGTTTTCAGCGAGTGTCTTGCTTTTACCGCCTTTGCTGTAATGGTAAACTTCTGCACCATCTCCACCACCTGCGTTATTATGTATATCAACTGCAAGGTCCGGGCCGAAAGTATTGCACTCTGTTATTTCTTCGGTCAGAACGTCATTCTCGTCTTTTGTTCGACTCATCAAGACATTGATACCATGCCTTGTCAAAACTTCATTACAAGCAAGAGCAATTGATAAATTTAAGTTGCTTTCCTTAAAGCCATTACCAACTGCACCACTATCTTTACCGCCATGTCCAACTCCTAAAAATACTTGTGCCATTTATATATTCTCCTTAAGTGTTATTTGTATATTTAGATATCTGCTCTTTCACAAATGCTTTGCATTGCTCACAGTAAGCAAAGTATTCAGCATATTCATCAGGCTTTTCTTCCTTCTGCCTTAAAATAGCAAATTCTTCACTTTCTGTGTACTTTTTGCGGATTTCAGAATTGATTGCTTCGCCATAGTCAACAGACTGCCAATGCTCTTTTTCAGCTTGTTCAGACTGTGCCTGTGCTTCTGCAATTTCTTCTTCTGTCATTTCAACATATTTTCCGTTAACATATTTTTTCATATTGTCACCGCCTTACTTCAGCCATATTTTGATTTTTGTACCGATTGGCATCATAGAATTAGGCGATGCCAAACGAACAAAAATTGTTTCAATTTTTCGGTAATTCATTGCTTTGGATGCATTTACAGGCATTTGTAAATTCTGTCGCCAACCCTCGTTTCCAAGTGCCGCAGTCAAACCTAAATATAAATTTTCGGCAAGGTTAATATAACCGCCCCAATACTGTTTTGTAGAATTGTTTATAAATGATGTTGGTGCATTAAGTGAACAAGAACTAACCTCATTTACATTTACACTAAGTTCATTGTTTGCGCCAGAGGTAGCAAGTCCTACATTTTCAATCAAAATTCGCATTGTGGTGTAGTTGTATTCAGACAAACTTTTTCCATATAATTCTGAAATTGTTAATCGTTGCACTTCTTCTTCAACTGTCATATCAATTTGTGGTGTTGAAGATTCAAAGAATGTTGCACCGCCTGAATCGCCTGAAAGTGCATCTTCCCAAGCAGACCACCAACCATTGTCATAATATCTCTGTTGAATTTCATAACCACTTGAATAAAACCTTTCTCTTACCTGATAAATTACATCCCAATCAAGTTGTGCTTCGAAATTAGTCATAATTCCTTTTCTGACTATAATGGTTTCAGTAAATTCTATATTGTCTGTTCTTTTATTGATGATATATCTACCTTCTTCTAATAAGTTATCTATATCCGCATCTTCAGGAAGTGGTTTGAAGTATTCATTTGCAATGCCACTACCACCTGAACCACTACCGAATGCATCTTCCCAATCAGACCAATCAAGACCCCAATCTTCTTTCCTTCTGTAAAAAGCCGAGCCTTCAGCTTTTATCATTGTCTGCTCATACCCTGTTCTATCTTGCATAGTGACTTCATCCACACCGTTTGCGAACTGCGAAATCATCAACAATGTGTTTTCATCATCTATAAGAAATATGCCATTACCGGTAAGTTCATCAATACTCATGCCTACAGGAAGAAGTTTGAAAGGTCTGTTTTTGAGGTAATCCGCTTTGGTAGGGTCATTCTGTGCATAGTCTGTTATTGGATTTGGAACTCCAACTATATTTCCAACTATTTTATCCATCTACAACCACCTCCGTTACTATTGCTTGAATCATATAATTATTTTCAGGAATGCTACCAACACAATATACTTTAACCACTCCGTTATCGTTTTCTGCCACAAAAGCCAAACTCTTTTCGTAGAACACTACCATTTGGTCTGATGTTAATTGCAAGTCCACCTTGCTATAAGGAGTAATAGTTGCACCATTCACATCAACTACTTGCCCATAACGAACACCTATTACATTTCCTGCGCTGTCTGTAACATTTTCTGCTCTCCAATTATCTTTACCACCCAAAATGTAAATGAATGACCGCACAGGATTGGATATTGATTTTAATATATTTCTTAAAGTTGTTGTGTGTTCATTCACCTGAACTGCAAGTTCCGAAAGCAATACTTTTTCTTGGTTTGTGTAGTTTTCTTCGGACAACCCTTTTCCCGGTGCCGCATCTACCTTGTTTGCCAAAGTTTGCACCGCATTATAAAGCATCTTATTTAGTTCATAAAGCATATGTTGGTCTGATGTTGTGTAGTTTACTTCTGACAACCCCATACCTTCAACCTTGTCAACTTTATTTGGCAACTGACTATCAACTGCAGAAGAAAGATTGTTGTACTTGATGTTAATCTCTCTCAAGGTGTTTTCAAACCCTTTCGACATAACCTGTATCTCATCTTTTGCATACTTGGTCAATTCATCTGTAATTGCTCTGATATCTTCAACAGTAAAATAATCCTGACCCTTAATAGGTGTTTTTCCGTCTTCGCCCTTAAGCACCTGCAAATTGTTCTGCATATACTTGGTTACAACATCATATACCTTGTCTTCTGATATTGTATTGCTGAAGTATTCTGTCAAAATATATGTCAGTTCATTCTTGAGATTTTCCATTTCGGCATCTGTAAGGCCCTTTACTTGATTAACCTTATTCTTGACTATCCCTCTTATTTTGTCATTGCTCAACGGCATATGTGTCTTGTTATAATGCTTCTTGTATTCGGTAAGATAAGTATTAAACATTACCGCAGAGTTATTGTATCTTGCAGTTTCCCCATTTTCTTCGTCAATCTTCATCTTCAGATATGCCGTATAAAGTCTGTCATAAGGACTTGGCACAATGAGAGTAACGGATATTTTATCATCTGAATATCCTGTAAACTCATCATATCTGCCGTCATAACCCTCATGTGTCTTTAACACATCATTGATTATGATTTCTTCAATGAAGGAAAGCCATCTAACCTTGTCAGTAATGGTATACTGATTAGGTTTATTGCTATCAATAATGTCAATACAATCTTTGATTGTCATATATTTCCCCCCTTATAAAATAAAAAGGGAGAGATGAACATATGTATAATGCCCTATCTCCCCCTTTTTTTGTTCTTAATTATTTAAGAGCTTCGTCTTTATTCTGTTTACTCATGGCCACTTCATAATCCATTGCATATTCTTCTGCCTTTTCGCCATTTCGAATAACTTCTGCAACTTCTTCAGGGATTTCAACTTCTTCTCCCCTTTTGATTATGTAGTTCTTGCCGTTTACAGAGAAGAATTCTTCCTGTACTGCATCAATACCACGAAGTTTAGGAATTTTAACTGTAACTCTTTTTGCCTTTGTAGCATTAGCATTATCTGCTTTTTTAGTTGTGTCTGCCATAATATCCTCCATGAATATAATTTATTTACAAAGGGCAGATGGCGAGTCTGCCCTTCATATATTCAATTAGTTTGCTTCATCGGTATCACTGAAGTATGAACCTGATTCTACACGAAGCATTCTTTCCTGATAAAGAATTTTTGCACCATGATTGAATTTGTAACCGATTGTTCCCCACTGTTCAAGCGGACCACCAATCTGTTCTTTTGTTTTGATAATCATCTGCATTGATTCACCATCCGGTTTAAGAATACCGAAAGCACTCTTGCCGAGGAATAATGTAGCATATACTGCACAACCATCTGCTCCTTCTTTCCAAATCTTTGAATTGGTTGATTCGATAAATCTTACGTTGTGAAGTTCACCGATTTCACCATTAAAGATTTTAACGGCATCCTGATATTTATGTGCTTCTTTCCAATCTTCTGATTTTCTCAAATCATAAGCAACAGAAGGATGGATAATAGCAACATATTTACCATCAATTTTAGGTGCTTTGTTTTTCTTGAGCCATGTATTAGCTCTACTTACTACATCAGGAGTAAGAATACAATTTTTTGTGATGGCACTTCTTGATTTGATTTCTGTTTCACCATCAGGGCAATACATTACAGAGTTACCTGCTACAAGAACGTTTCTTGTAAGAGTATCATATGTCTCTGCCTGTGATGCACCCATTTCTTCAGTAGCACCATAGATAACATTATCAAATGTTTCCATCTGTACTCTGTCAGTAAGAGTTGTATATGTACCATACTGTGCAGTTTCTGCTTCGATATTTGTCATACCGAAGAGCTGACCTGTAGGTACAACACCTTCCTGAAGTGGTGTCATGGCTTTAGCAAAGGTATTGAATTTTCTCCATTCTACCTTATTGCCATGAAGCGGCTGTTCATCACCAAACTGTGTGAATATCATCTGTTCTCTTGCATTTTCGAGAAGAGTGGTATCATAGAATGTCTTCATTGTTACTGCAAGTGAAGACTGTGTGGTTACGTTAACCGGATTTACTGTAGGGCTTCCTGCCTGACCTTCTGACCAAGCAAAAAGCTGAAGTTTAAGTATAAATTTTTTCAAAATAATCTCTCCTTTTAATTACGAGGAGAAACACTTTTATTCTTTTTTATCTCCTCGCCTGTTTTCGTTTTTCTTCTTCGGCATATGCTCTTAATTCTTTAAGAGACATATTCCTAAAATCGTGTTGTACAACAGAAGGAGCTTGTGAAGATATTCCGTTTTCTATAGGTCTTGCTTTGTTGGAGGCTACGGCTTGTGCTGTCTGCATCTGTATCTGTTTAGATGCTCTCTGCACCGTAGCAGGTAGAATTTTTCCGTAATGGCAAGCCATATATGCCGCACTTGTATCTCCATTAGTCACCGCACAAAGTCTACGGAATTTCTCGTTTTCCATCTCGGTTTCAAGGTCAAATTCAGGGAATTGAGATTTTGTCTTTTCTGCATTCTTATGTAGTACAATAAGATGCTCTCTCATTTTTTCCTGTTTCGCCTTTGCTTCCTGTTCAGCATCATATCTCTCTGCTTTTCTCTGCATTGTTACTATTCTGCGAGCTTCTTCGGTAGAGATATCATGCTCCATAGCATAATCCTCATAGTAAGAGTCATCAGCTTCAATCTTTTCTGCAAGAGTCTCAAGGAAATTCTCGTCAGATGGATTTACACCGTATTTGACCGCTACAGTATCAAGAAGTGCCTTGTGTTTGCCAAGGTCATCTTCCATACCTTTGTACTTTTTGAGCCTGTCACCGATTGCCTTATCCATATAGGCCTTGTGTTCTTCCTTATAATCGTCTGACTTAATCAAATCTGAATAAGAAAGTTTTTCTGTCGTACCTTTGTCATTGGTAGTCTGACTAACATTATCATTTGGCTTGTCTTGAGTTTCGGTTGTACTTCCCTTTTCCCTTTCCATAGCTTTGTGATAATATTTTCGTGCCTTCTCGGGGATGGAGGCGAGTATTTTATCTTCTCCCGGATTTGTGCCACCATTGTTTTCTCCAACGGATGCAGATGCAGAGCCACCATCTCCACCATCTCCACCGCCTTCACCGAATAACTGAAGGTTGAGCAATAATTTTTCAAGCATATTAAAAATGCTCCTTTAATCAAGTCTGCAGTTAAGGATGCGAGCCTTATAATTTAATTTTATATACATAAAAATGTGATTTCTACCCCACTACGTTCCCAAAACGGTGAATTTTACATTTTCTTTGTAATTTTCTGCAACAAGTTCAAATCCGCTTAAGATTGTAAAGTAAATGAGAGTGATATTCTGCTCATATTCCTTTTTAGGAGTACAGGAAATATGTCCGTTACCATCTTCATCACTAAAGTCAATGCCGTTCTCTGTCTTGTCGTTATAGGGATATAATGCTTGGGCCAATGTGTAAAAGAGAGCGGATACAGCCGAACAGACTATATCCTCACCCTTTTCCCCATGTTCTGCATGGCCTGTAATGTCGATTGTGTATGTTTGTGGATTAAAGGTTATATTTATCATAGTTTTCCCTTGTGGTCATTACTGTTCCCTGTTTTGTTTTGACCAATAACCTTCCGTTTTTTTCGCTCATTATTTTTGCGCCTTTAAGTAATTCATCTTGAGGCAACATTGTGCTTTGAAGAAAATTATTTAATTTTTCTCTTTCTTCTTTTGTCGCTTCAACAACTTTAACATTTTCCATAATAAATTCTCCTTTATATTTAATTTAATAAAATAAATTTAATCAGCCTGTGTGGATTCTCTTGCTTGGTTTCTTGCTTTGCGAACAACAGCGTGTTCAGATTGCACATCTTCTACATTTGCTTGCATTCCCATTTCCTGTGGTATTGGCTGACCGCCTTGCATCATTATCTGTTGTGCAAGTTGCTCTGCCAACTGTGGTTCATATTTTGCTGCAAGTTGCAAAGCCATTCTCTGATACATCAAGAGCATTTCCTGAAGTGTGCCGTTCTCTCTTATCTTCTGCATTACCTCATCTTTTTTAACAAAATCCATCATATTAAGACAAGCGAGTGCTTGGTCTGTCATCTGTGGATTGAAGAATCCTGAATTATAGAATGACAATGCAAGTTCGTTGATTTCCATCTTTTTGTATGGATTTGCTTTTTCTGATGTGATATCTATGTCAAATTCAGGAAGTCTTAATCCCATATCCATTCCCATTGTCATCTGTGGCTGTGGTTTAAGACCCGAATTGTCATAAGGAACAAATTCTTCGCTCATTCCATCAGGATTAATGCGGAATGTTCTCGGTACATCATAGAACTGACGAATCAATTCAACAATCTGATAACATACATCTCTGAATGCTCTGTGGAATCCTTTATTTGTACTTCTTGCATTCTTTCCTGCCGTTTCCTGAAGTGCGGCAATAGCAGATGCAGCAGTTATTCCCGAAGGAGCAACACCGTTGTTATAGTCCTGATTGCTTGTTACATACTTAAGTTCATCAATCTTTTGTGTAAGCAGATTTGTATATATACTGTCAAGTTTCTTATGGTCAATCGGTCTGATGTTTTCTTCACCAATATTGCCTTCAACCCTAACAAACTGTTGTGACATATCCTGATATTGTGCAAGATTGATTGTGCCATCATCCCTTACGAAAAATCGAGGAGTAGCACCTGCGAGTGCAGTATCTACAATAGCCTTGTTCAGCTTGTCGATTTGAATTTGTGTATCTCGACCAATATCTGTAATGCCATAACCGCAGATGCTACCTTCGACCGGATACAAAGCCATTGTAACGAAAGGATAAAGGCCATGGTCATAAAATCCTTTTTCTGCAAGTGGCTTGTCCAACGGAAT
>JAEIGA010004122.1_pt1 | contig 22487 bp, 20 predicted proteins | sample 9270691 | NCBI WGS metagenome assembly JAEIGA01 (sample SAMN17057246, study PRJNA624740) | gut metagenome | biome: biome; isolation source: fecal sample | host: Bos grunniens | place: China: Xizang | collected 2019 | reverse complement strand
GTTTCCACGTCACAGCAAATCTCGCAGGCACAGTAGTAGGTGATCTTGAACTCACCCAGATCCTGTCCGTACATATCTTCCGTGGCGTTCTGTTCATTGATATCCGCCGAGAACTCATCCACGTCCTTGAGCACTCTCGTGGCCCATACCGCGTTGGCATAATTCACCGTACCGCGGATGATGCCCGTGGAGCTCGAATGGGCTTCAATGGTCTGTCCGTCTCCGGCGTACATTACCACGTGGTAAATGTATCCGTTCCGGGCATAGAAGATCAGATCGCCGGGCTTTGCATCGCCCACCGGGACCTTCGTTCCCACTTCAGCCTGATCTTCCGCCACACGCGGCAGGAAGTATCCGTAGTTGGCGTAGATGGCCTGTACGAATCCCGAACAGTCCGCACCGTTTTCCAGACTGGTGCCGCCCCAGACATAGGGGTTTCCTATGTACTGTGCCGCAAAATCCAGAATGGATTTCCGAAGCTTACCCACCGGAACGCCGGACTGAATGGAAGTCAGGGTGTAGTACACCGCCTTGTTCTCACTGGGCTTCACCGTGGTCACGGCCGTCTCAAAGGAGTCTTCCCCTTTGGTCAGGACCGCTTTCCGTACGCCTCCAGTCTTGATGGACTTCTTCGGTACAAATCCCCGGGCATCCCCGGATTCCACATACACCCAGTCGTTGAAACGATCGGTGATGATGTACAGAAGTCCACCCTTCTTCACGCTGCCGATCTCACGGGCTCCGGCATCGCCCTCCTCCAGAATGGGGAGGTCTTCTTTCGCCAGCGCATAGATCTTCGTGCAGACCGTGGGGTTCACGGTGGCTTTCAGGTACGTAAACGCTTCGTTCTCCAGAGGATCCATCTCCGTTTCCGCCGTCATGGCCACGGATTCGATCCCGGAGTATGCGGTATTTTTGGATTCGGCCAGTTTTCTGGCTTCTTCCTGATACTGTTCCAGCAGTTCTTCCGCTTCCTCTCCGGTCTGCAGAAGCTCCGCCTGTACAAATCCCCTCACCTTGCCGGATTCCACATAATCCCAGCCGTTGCCCTCTTCTTTCAGGACATAGCAGAGACCGCCCTGGGGCAGGGATCCCGCCGACGTTCCGTCGTCATTCATCTGCACCCGGATCTTCAGATCCTCTTTGGCGAACGCGTATTTGCGCGCTACCGTCCAGAATCGGAAATCTTCCCGGATGATGGGATTGGCCGCCGTGGCGGGCTGACTGACGATCACGGAACTGCTTCCCGGTGTGATGCCCGTCGGCCGGTTGACCAGTGCGGGCTGACTGTACGCAATATCCCGGGCAGTCTGGGAATCCGCTGCAACGGTATCGGCGGTGGGTTCCGGTGTCGCGGTAGGTTCGGGTGATGCCGACACCGCGGGGGAAGGTGTGGAGACGGGCTGTTCCGTCTCAGCAGGCGCAGGAGACTGGTCGGGGGTAGGTGCCGGAGTTGCCGTGACATTCGTCGCGGCGGTGGCGCTGCCGGAAAGATCTTCTTCCGGATCTTCCGATTCTTCCGGAGGTGCCGATTCCGTCGGCGCCGGCGTTTCCTCTTCGGATTCCGTTTCTTCCGCTGTTTCCACACTCTCTGCCGGTTTCTCGGTGGCTGCCGCTTTCTCTTCGGGCATTACCGCCACCGCGGAACCGGACAGATCATCATCTGGCATTTCGTCGTCTGCGTCCGCATGCATCATCCTCATGGGGACCATTACGGAAAGTATCAGGCAAAGAACCAAAAGCATTATTACTTTTTTGTATTTCTTTGCGTTCATACTTTAAAAATACCTTATTAGATTGTAGTTTTGGAAAGTATTGTACCTCTTACTTTCAAAGGTCTGTATCTGGGTGCATGTGCCTCTCCGGTAATGGTGTCGTCCTCATGCAGCTGAGCTTTGATCTTAATGACCATGCTTTTGATGGTAACCTGAAACAGATAGTCTTCTCCTTCAATGACTCCATCATTGAAATTTACCGTCCGCCCCATGACTTTGCCGCTGCCATGGAACGATGTTTCGCTGTCTACATCAATCGTAGTCGCGATCTTGACCCAGCCGAAAATCGGCGCCTTCACCTGAATATCCGTCAGATATTCAGTGCCGGGAGTTGCCTTCATAAATGCTTGCCTCCAAACGCAGAATACAGAACGGCTATTATACATGTATAATAACCTAGTCTATTATAATAAAGAAAAATCGATATTTTGTAAAGCGAATCGCTTCCAACTTTTTCCAGTTTCCGTAAAATACACAAAATGTTTACATATTTATGGTAAATGACGATTCCAATACCGGAATCACCGGGATCAGTGAACCTTCATCAGCATCTGGATCGCGTCCTGATTGGACTTGGAACGGCTGAACAGCTGGATGATCTGATCCACGGAATCCTCCGAACGCATGCCAAAGACCAGCTTGTGGATATGGTCCAGTGCCGTCTGTTCCTCCAGCGACAGGAGAAGATCGTCTCTTCTCGTGCCGGAGCGAAGGATATCCATGGCGGGAAACACACGTTTTTCCTGCATCTTCCGGTCCAAGATCAGTTCCATGTTTCCGGTACCCTTGAATTCCTCATATACCACGTCATCCATACGGGAGCCGGTCTCGATCAGTGCGGTGGCAAGGATCGTAAGACTACCTCCTTCCCGCATGTTGCGGGCGGCACCGAAGAATTTCTTCGGCATATGCAGCGCCGCGGGATCCAGTCCGCCGGACAGCGTCCGTCCGGAGGGCGGCACCACCATGTTGTAGGCGCGGGTCAGCCGGGTGATGCTGTCCAGCAGGATCACCACATCTTCTTTCATCTCCACCAGCCGTTTTGCCCGTTCGATCACCATCTCGGATACTCTTCTGTGGTGTTCCGGTGTCTCATCGAAGGTCGAATAGATCACTTCCGCATTTCTTGCACTGATGGATTCTCTGATATCCGTCACTTCTTCCGGGCGCTCATCGATAAGGAGAATGATCAGGTGCACATCCGGATAGTTCGTCTGCAGAGATTTGGCCACTTCCTTGAGAAGTGTCGTTTTTCCTGCTTTCGGCGGAGAGACGATCATGCCTCTCTGCCCCTTTCCCACCGGACTGATGAGATCAATCATCCGCATGGCCACGGAGGAACCGGATGTCTCCAGTTTATACCGGACATCGGGAAAGACGGGTGTCATGTTGTCAAAGCTGGCTCGCTGCATCGCAAGCTTGGGATCCATGTCATTGATCAGGGCAATGGATTCCACCGCATTGAGCTTGTCCTGCTCCGGGTTCTCTCTGGCGTATCCTGTGACCATATCTCCCGTGCGCAGACGAAACCGACGGATCATATGCGGCCCCACATAGACATCACGGCCACCGGGAAGATAGTTGTCCGAACGCAGAAATCCGAACCCCTCCTGCATGACCTCCAGGATCCCGGAGACATTGCTGGGACGGACTGCAGGCGCCGCCGGTCTCTCCACCGGCGCCGGTTTCACCGTTTCCGGCGTGCTTTCCGACTCCGCCGCAGAGGAACGCGGTACCGGAGCCGGGCGAGCGGGAGCTGCCGGTCTGGAATTGTTCTTCGAATCGGGATGCCGCCAGGATTTGATGGTGCGGTTCCCTACTTCCGTGCGGTGCACTTCCGGCTGCCGGCGGGTCCTTCCGCTTCGTCCGCTGCTTTGTGCGGCTTTTACCGGCCTCTGTTCGCCGTCGTTCTTTTCGGCAGTGCTCTCCGTTTTCTTCTCGGGACTTTCCTGTCCGCTCAGCAGTGCGACCAGTTCCGGTTTCCGCATGGTGGAGATTCCCCGGATCCCTTTTTCCTTGGCCAGTTCGCGGAGCTCGTTCAGTTTCAGTTTCTCATATTCGCTGCTCATAGTTTTTCCCGTGCCGGAACGCACGTATCCCGGGAGGTATCCTCCGGAACCGGGCAGAATACCGCCAAAAGACACCGAACGAGCCGGCTTCCTTTCCACTATTCGTTTTTCGGTTTGGGTGTGGCCTGCCGGAATCGTCTCATTGCCGCAGATTCGGCTGGGCAGGCAAAAAAAGAAGATATGCGGAGAACCGCATCGATGGAATGTGATATTGGAATGATTATATCGTAACTTCTGCCGGGTTTACAAGTTTTTTCGAACCGTCGGAAAACGAAAAAGGCAGGACCGATACAATCAGTCCCACCAGATGCGGAAGGAGTTCTCCAGTACCCGCGGCGCGGCGATCTGAAACCATGCCGCGAACTGTTCCGGATGTTCCTCCAGTTCTTTTTTCAAATCAAAGATGCTGATCCAACGCAGGTCGCCGACCTCTTCCGGATCCGGATGCAGTTCCCCTTCATACTGAGCGAGGAACACATGATCCAGCTCATATTCCGCCAGATCGCCGAAATCCTCATAGTAGGTAAAGTGAAACAGTTCATACGGATCCACCTGGATCCCCAGTTCTTCCTTCGCACGGCGGATCACGGCGTCCCGGGTCCTCTCGCCCTTCCGCGGATGAGAGCAGCAGGCATTGCACCACAAACCGGCGGAATGGTATTTCCCTTCCGCCCTCTTCTGCAGCAGCATATTCCCCCGTTTGTCCGCAACAAACAGGGAAAAAGCCCGGTGCAGTTTTTTCTCCCGGTGCGCTTCCATCTTTTCCGCGCTGCCTATTTCCATATCAAAGATATCTACCAGAATGATATCGTCGTTCACTTCGTCTCCTCCGAAAAAAAGGAAGCCGCCGGCATGGACATCATGCCAGACCGCTTCCTGTCTTTTCCATTTCTCAGATCTCGATCTGTTTGCGCTCGTCGATCTCATCCAGCCGGTCATTGACCAGTTTGATGACTTCTGCAGGTTCCAGCCCGTGGACTTCACATGCAAGTTCCAGAGATTCCATCTGAGAGGACGGGCAGCCCAGGCAGTGCATTCCCACAGACATCAGGGTGGGCGCAACTTCCGGATAATCTCTGACAATATCGCCGATTAGCATTTCGCCGGTAATTTTCTGACTCATTTCTGTTTCACTCCAAATTCTTAATTGCATTTCGTGGAGAGCTCTTGCGCCCTTCCCGCAGACACTGACATGTCTGCAATTACCTAGTTCTTTACTAGTTATAACATACGGAACCGGCAGGATATGTAGCATGTGCAACATGATAATATTTTTTTCCGCAAAAATAGAAGTGGCTTGATCTATGTGAGGTAGATCAAGCCATAAGGGGATAGTGTGTGAGAAACAAAAAGTATTTGTCGCTATTTATTTCTTCTGTCGGTCGGCTATCCGACTGACTAAATATAGTTTAACAAATTTAAATAGTTTTTCAAGGGGGTTTCCCTATTTTCACGCTAAATTCTCGCCCTCTGTTTTTGGTCATATTCACTAATTTTCAGAATCCATTTTGCACGAATCAAGACAGATACCCTCTTTTTTGTACTGGACCCAACACTTCTGCCAATTGTGTTGGATTTTGATCGTTTCTACCGTTCCATTTCGAAGTGCTTCCCTTTCCCTGCAAAATACGATTGAAAAACGCGACTATATTTTTTATAATAATCGGGCACTGAAGAGGATACGAAAGAGGAAACTATGGTTTATTCGAATATTTTGGAAGCGGTGGGCAACACTCCGGTGATCCAGCTCAACCGCATGACCGGCCCGGACGATGCCCGTGTGCTGGTAAAATTTGAAGGCATGAATATCGGCGGATCCATCAAGACCCGGGTCGCACTGAACATGGTCAACGAGGCGGAAGCCCGGGGAGAGCTGCACGAGGGTTCTGTCATCGTGGAGCCCACCTCCGGCAACCAGGGGATCGGTCTTGCTCTCGTGGGAGCCGTGAAAGGATACCGGGTGATCATTATCATGCCGGACTCCGTCAGTCATGAAAGGCGGCTGCTGATGCACCAGTACGGTGCGGAAGTGAAGCTCGTTCATGATGCCGGAAATATCGGCGACTGCATCAACGAATGCATCGCTCTCGCCCGGAAGATGGCGGCGGAAGATCCCAATGTCTATATGCCGGATCAGTTCTCCAACATGGACAATACAAGAGTCCACCTGAAATACACCGGCCAGGAGATCATTTCACAGGTGGACGGACCCATCGATGCTTTCTGCTCCGGCGTGGGGACCGGAGGTTCCATTTCCGGGATCGGCGCGGTGCTGCGGGAGCACAATCCCAACATCCGGATCTATGCCTGCGAGCCGAAAAATGCGGCCATCCTCTCCGGCGGCGGCATCGGGACCCATCTGCAGATGGGGATCGGTGACGGACTCATCCCGCCGATCCTGGATCAGGAGATCTATGACGGCATCCGAATCGTGACGGATGAAGAGGCCATGCAGACCACACTGGACCTTGCCCGGAAGGAAGGGATCCTCTGCGGGATCTCCAGCGGGACGAATGTCTGTGTTGCTCTGAAGCTCGCCCGCGAACTGGGAAAGGGAAAGACGGTTTTCACCATCCTCCCGGATACCGGAGAACGGTATTTCAGCACACCGCTGTTTGAAGAATAAAAAAATGCGTTTCTGTTTCGTTTAAACGACAGAAACGCATTTTTTCTATTTGATCGGATGTTTCTTTCCGTAATCCTCGAAGACGTCTCCCGCCCAGCGGGCATCGATGACCACAGTTCCCTTTCCGTGCTCCTCAATGACTTCCGCAAACATCTTCTGCATATTGTCATAGGCCGTGCGGTCAAATCCGATCTGGCCGACGGTCTCGCCGTGATACTGCAGTTCAAAGAAATATTCATTCTCCGACTCGTCCCGATCCATGAAGAACAGATTGTCAAACTCATAGTCCGGATTGTTGTCGGTCACTTCCTGAAACACGAACAGTTTCATCAGTGCGACGACCCGGTCATCCAGCTGTGCATGGATGATGCGCAGCAGTTCCGACAGTTCCGGCACAGTGCGTACTGCACGCACCATATAGTCGCCTTCCAGCAGGCCGCCCGCGGCGGAGGAGCCTCCGTAGGCGTACTGATGCACCACGCTCTCAAACATCTCCTTCTCCGTAGCCAGATAGATCATCCGCTTGTTGACGGAATCGTGGATCAGTGTGGGATAGGCCACCTTCGTGATGATACCGCACTCGGGACAGGCGTAACGGAACAGCGAGCCGGACCGCACCTTCTCTTCCAGCGGCGGATTCTCTTCCAGATCGATACTGTTCCAGATCTCAAAACTTCCGGATGCACCGCACTCCGGACACTTGATGTCGATGCTCTTCGATGCCATTTAATTCGTTCCCTCCAGTATATCTTCCGTCCGGATGTGATTGCCGATGATCTCGGATACCTCTGTAATGGTGGTGAATGTGCTGCCGGGAGCCTCCCGGATCATTTTTCTGAGATCAAAGATCTCGGCACGGGTAACCACGACGTACAGGATATCCTTGGATTCATCGCTGACATAGCCGTGCCCTTTCATGAACGTGACCGTTCGCCCCAGTTCCCGGTAGATCTGTCCTGCCAGTGCCTTTCCGTCTTCGGTGATGATCATAACGGATTTGGTATTGTCCCATCCAAGCTCCACAAGGTCGATGGTCTTGGAGGTAACGAAATACATGAGAAGAGAATACATTCCCTTCTCCAGTCCGAACACGGCCCCGACCACCGCATAGATGATGCAGTTGAAAAACAGGATGATCTGGCCTGTGGAGACGGAGGTGTGTTTCGACAGCAGGATCGCAACGACTTCCGTTCCGTCCAGACATCCGCCGGCGCGCAGCACGAGACCGACGCCGGTCCCCAGAAGGACACCTCCGAACGTCACCGCCAGCACCACTTCATCCGTGGCGGACGGTGTATTCTCAAAGACCCGCGTCATCACGGAGAACAGTGCGATGGCGTAGCCGGCTTTCAGTATGAATGTGTGGCCCATCTTCTTCCATCCCAGGAACAGAAACGGCAGATTGAGCACAAAGGTGAGCACTCCGAGGGGCACCGGGATAAAGCGATCCGCCACCATGCTCAGACCGATGATGCCGCCGTCAAAGATCCCGCTGGGGACCAGAAATTCCTCCACGGAAAAAGCGGCAAGTACGGCTCCCAGCGTCAGCATGACCGCGGTCTGTATCATCCTCAGTCCGTTTCCCTTTTTCACTTCATACCCCTCCCTAAAAAAACAGCAGACGGTAGCTCCCCTCTGCTGTTTCGATCTGTTTTATTCTTTCACTTCTTCGCTTTTATACATGGTCTCGTCCGTAAGATCGATCACGGTATTGATCTTATCATGTACGATCTTGTATCCGCGCAGCGTCTTGCGTTCCCCTTCCGCTTCGTTGCAGATACATACCGCCCGAACCTTCCGTGACACCTCATGTTCTTCCCGCGCGATACGGTAGTTCTCGATCAGATACTCTCTCCTGCCCTCATCGTAATAGGACCGGTCCTTGTCAATATAGATCACTTCCGCAGAAATGTACAGCACCGTGTTGATCACTGCGTAGAGCTTGTCATCCTGTTCCTCGATATATGCCAGGTAGCAGTCGACATCCTCAATGCTGGTGCTGCGGCACAGGCAGTCATCTTCGCATTCCCGGACGATATCCAGGCTGTAGATGTATTTCTCGATCCCTTCGTTCATCTGTCCCTGCCCGATGATCTCTTTCAGTTTGTCCGAAAGATCCACCAGTTCGTCCTGGGTCTCCTGTACGAAGCGGATAAAGCTGTCCAGTGTGGAGAACGGGAGGAAGTTCTTATCGTTTTCAAAAGCGTTGCGGAACTCCTCATCTTTGGACACCACACAGATCAGATCCTTTGCCCGGGCGTAATTTCGAAGCGCATTGATCACGATGGCATCCCGGAATCCCAGGGAACGCTTGTTTTCAAACGGCGGCAGGCCTCCGTAATAGTCGGAGATCAGCCGGTCGGCACTGACCGGATCCAACGGGATCTGGACCATGCCTTCCTCTGCCAGAAGCTTCCGGAAATCCGCCTGAATATCTTCCACGGCGGCATCTGCCGAGATCTCCCGGATCCCGTAGTTCTCATTTTTCCGGAACGGGCCCATGTATTTTCGCAGATAACGGTTGTATGTCGATGTTGCCCGCCGGATATCGGTCTCGATCTGTTCATTGACCCGGCCTGCCGTATCGATGGTATACAGGATCTGCAGTTTTCCTTTTCTCATCAGATCCCGGAGAGTCAGAAACTCCTCGCGGTCGAATACATAGTCGGCATCGATATATATGTTTGAATCCAGATAAACTATCACGGTTTTTCCTCCAGAAGGGAATCATGTTTGTCCGGTTAGACCTGACTTATTCACTATATCATAAAAACAGATCGTTTCAAATCATCAGTTTGGAAAAAAGTGTATATTCCACAAAGACTTTTTCCTTATTTTTCTTCATTTTTCCCTTTTTCAGTTGTTTTTGCATTTTCATCTAATTATAATGATAGAAGTTTATTTGTGTGAGATTTTTTTAAGATATTTTGTAGCTATGAGTAAAACAAAGAAGATCGTATTATTATCCATACTGGGGGCGCTGGTCATCGGGTATCTGGTCGGTGTCCGGGTTTTTTATAAGGAATTCCTCCCCAACACCTTTCTGCATGGTGTGAACATCGGGACCATGACGGAAGAGGAGGCCGTAGATGCTCTGACCAAAGCGGTCAATCCCTCCTTCAATGTGGTGGAGATGGACGGCGTCACGGAACAGATTCCCCTGAATGAGATCAATTTTGTGGCCGATTATGAAAAGATCGTCCATGAGATGATGAAAAAAACCACTTCCCTCGCCTGGCCTCTGTCTCTGGTAAAGCGGACGGAGAACACCACCGGCGGTGAGGTGTCCTTTGATGCAAAAAAGCTGAAGGACCTCGTCCATAATCTCAACGCCATCGCCGGAGAGAATGTGCGGGCCCCGAAGAATGCCTACATTGCGCAGAACAACGGCAAGTATGAGATCGTGAAAGAGGATGACGGCAACAAGCTCAACGAAGACCGTGCGTTCGGTGCCATCAAGTATGCCCTCGCCCGGGACGAAGGAAGTGTGAATCTTCAGGATGAGGACTGCTACCTGAAGGCAGAGATCCGTCAGGACAACCAGACACTCAACGAGAAATTCCGTCTGATCCAGAAGATCGATTCTCTGACCATTACCATCAACATGGTAGATGCCAATGAGATCCTCACCGCGGATAAGATCATCGAAATGGGCACCTTCAAACGGGACAAGTATGTTCTGAATGATGAAGCTCTGGCCAAATATGTCGACTGGCTTGCGGAGAAATACGATACCTATAAGAAGAAACGTCCATTCACCACAACCACCGGAGAAAAGGTGGAAGTGGGGAGCAGCTACGATACCCTGGGCTTTTCCATGTCCAAGAAAGAAACGATCAACCGTCTGAAGTCGGCCATCCGGGACCGGAAATCCACCACGGTCAATGCCGCGTGGGATGTTGCAGGCATTTGCCGCGGAGAAAACGGCAACGACATTGGCACGACTTACGTGGAAGTCAGTCTTGCCCGCCAGCATCTGTGGTATTACCGGGAAGGCAGTCTTGTTCTGGAAAGCGACGTGGTCACCGGTCTTACCAACGGGCGGCGCAATACTCCGGGCGGAGTTTTTAAAATCTGGGGCAAGGAGCGGAACGCCACCCTGCGGGGCGATGACTATGAGACTCCTGTCAGTTACTGGATGCCCATCACCTGGACCGGTGTCGGCCTGCACGATGCCAACTGGCGCGGCAGCTTCGGCGGGGGCATTTATCGGTATAACGGTTCCCACGGCTGTGTCAACATGCCTCCCTCCAAGGCCGGAGAGCTGTTCAACGCCGTAGCTCTCAACACCCCTGTGGTCATCTATTGATTCCAAATACTGCAAAAGATCCTGTTGCATCGGATGCAACAGGATCTTTTTTTACAAAAAAACGGGACCGGCGAGCCGGTCCCTTGATAATCAGAAACGGATTACATTGGCTTGCATCTCACAGGACGATCAAACGAGTGATCAAGTCCTTCTATCCCCCCGTGCAATAACTAACGCATTTCCGCTTCCAGCGTCGAGTCAGTTCTGAACTGATTCTATTTTACACGATTTTTTGCTATTTGCAATAGTCAATATTATTTTTTTGTTTAGCCCCTTTCAGAGTCCAGTTCATACAGTATTGCATTGACGATGGCAGCAGCCACATTGCTGCCTCCTTTTCGCCCGCGGGCGACGATATGAGGGACTCCGGTCTTCAGGATCAGCTCCTTTGCCTCCACCACATTGACAAAACCCACAGGGACTCCGATGATCCCGCGGGGAGAGATCATCCCGTCCCGGATCATCTCATAAAGACGTACCAGCGCGGTAGGTGCATTCCCCACTGCAACGATGATGTCCCGGTCCAGCGCCGCAGCCCGCTCCATGCTCACCACTGCTCTCGTGACACCGCGTTTTTTCGCTTCAGCTGCGACATCGTCCTCGCTCATAAAGCACCGGCACTCCCCGCCGAAGGAGGAGAGGAGCCGGCGATTGATCCCGGACCGTGCCATATTGGTGTCCGTGACGATCCATGCCCCGCTGGCGATGGCTTCCTTCATGGACCGGACGGCTCCGGGAGAAAAAACCAGATTATCCACATAGTCAAAGTCCGCTGTGGTGTGGATCACCCGGCGGATCACGGCGTCCATTTCCGGATCCGGATGGATTCCACGGTCTTCCAGTTCCTGACGGATGATCTCAAAGCTTCTTGTTTCGATCTCCCCCGGTTTCATATACTCCAGTTTTACGTCCATGCCCTCTTCCTCACTTCAGTCCGATGATCCTGCGGACTGCATCCATATCCAGGTGATCCTGCAGCGCATCCGCCACCAGATCGTACTGCCGTTCCTGTTCTTCCCGGAACGACCGGGCTGCGGACGGCACGACATTCTTTTTCTCACACAGTGCATTCACGACCGCAGTCCGGAGCTCATCTGCCTCGAAGAAACCGTGCAGATAGGTCCCTGCGATATTGCCGGTCACTCTGCCTTCCTCCGTTTCCCCGATTCGGGAGAACGCTTCTCCTCCGTGGAAATCCGACATTCCCATATGGATCTCATATCCCTGGACCTTCCGGCCGGAGACGCAGCTCCAGAATCCTTCCACGGGCTCCATCGTTCCGGCGACCACCGTCCGTGTTTTTTCTTTCTGAAACTCTGTGACCATGGGGATCAGCCCCAGGCCTCGCATAAAGTCCCAGCCTTCGATCCCTCCGGGATCCCGGATCTCCCGGCCCAGCATCTGATAGCCGCCGCAGATCCCCAGGATCGGTGTCCCTCTCCGGGCATGCTGCTGGATCCTCGCATCCAGTCCGACCGAGCGAAGCCAGTTCAGATCCTGCATCGTGCTCTTCGTACCGGGAAGGATGATCAGATCCGGATCTTCCAATTCCTGGGCCTTTGTCACATACCGGAGGCGGATATGCTCTTCTTCCTCCAGCGGAAGGAAATCCGTCGCGTTGGAAATGCGGGGAAGACGGATCACCGCAACATTCACTTCTCCGGAATGATCTCTGGGTTCGTAGAGAGAATCCTCCTCTTCCACATGCACATCCAGATAGGGCAGCACTCCCAGCACCGGCACGCCGGTCTTTTCCTCCAGTTCCCTCAGTCCCGGTTCCAGTATCGACGGATCTCCGCGGAATTTATTGATGATGAATCCGCGGATCCTCTTCTGTTCCTCCGGTTCCAGCAGTTTCATCGTGCCGTACAGCTGTGCAAAAACGCCGCCCCGGTCGATATCTCCCACCAGCAGAACCGGCGCGTCCGCAATGGCCGCCATCCCCATATTCACAAAATCATTTTCTCTCAGATTGATCTCCGCCGGCGATCCCGCACCTTCGATAATGATGAGGTCTTCCTGTTCCGCCAGTTTTTCGAAACTGTCCTTCACACAGGGGATCAGTTCCGCTTTTCTTCTATAGTATTCCCGGGCATCCATGGTATCCCACACCTCGCCCTGTACAATGACCTGTGACTGATGGTCGGAGGTGGGTTTCAGCAGAACGGGATTCATAAGTACCGACGGTTCGATTCCCGCAGCCTGTGCCTGCACCGCCTGCGCGCGTCCCATTTCCAGTCCCTCGCCGGTGACGCAGGAATTGAGGGCCATATTCTGAGATTTAAAGGGAGCCACCCGGAGACCTTCCCGGTGAAACAGCCGGCACAACCCGGTGACCAGAAGGCTTTTTCCGGCACTGGACATCGTCCCCTGGATCATGATCGTTTTTGCTGTCATCGCAGTTTCCTCCATTGTTCCACCAGTTCCTGATTCTCCTCATGCGTCCGGATTCCTATGCGGAACCAGGTCTCATCCAGACCCCGGAAATTTTTGCAGGACCGGATCAGGATCCCCAGTTCCTTCAGACGCGACGCCGTATCTGCCGGCGCCCGGAAAAGGACGAACGGTGCCGGACCTGCATGGATTTCCCAGACAAGATTCTCCTGGAGTTCCCGGCAGAGATACTCGCGCTCCTCCGTGATCAGCTTGTTCGTGGTGGCGAGATAATCCTTCTCATCCAGCGCTGCTTCCCCCGCCAGCTGTGCCGGAAGGGATATCGGCCAGGGCTGTGCGCAGCGGGAGAGGTTTTCCCTCCACAGACGGTCTCCTGTCGCCAACACACCCAGACGAAGTCCCGGCATCCCGTAGATCTTTGTAAATGAACGCAGTGCGGCGATCTTCCGTCCGCTTTCCAGCCGGCACATCACCGTATGCATTTCCTCTTCTTCTGCAAAGGGAAGAAAACTCTCATCCACCAGTATCCGGATATCCATCTGTTCCAGTTCGGTCAGCAGGGTTTCCAGGATCTCCCCCGGGATGCATTTCCCCGTGGGATTGTTGGGGTTTCCCAGCAGGACCGAGACGGTCTTTCCGCGCTCCCGCTCCCTGCGGGCAGCATGGAGAATCTCCGAAAGGACTGTCCCGTCCAGGAGAAATCCGTTTTCCTTCTTCAGTCGGATCCAGCAGATCTCGCTGCCGCAGGCGCGGGCGGCCCGTTCATATTCATAAAAGGACGGGATCGGTATGATCGTCACGTCCGAAGGGGCAGCGCATGCTGCGCGCAGCAGCAGTTCCGCCGCTCCGTTCCCGAACACCAGCATCTCCGGTGAGATGCCCCAGCGCCGGGACAGTTTCTCCGTCAGGACCGTGCTTCCCGGATCCGGATATTCCGCCGATCGCAGCACGCCCTGCACCGCAGCATCCCGCACCTTCTCCGGCATGCCCAGAGGATTGATATTGGCGGAGAAATCCAGCCGGACCGTTTCTCCGTATGTTCTTCCTCCGTGGGGAAAGTCCTTCACCTGTGATGTCCTCCGTTATACGAAATACAGGACCACCATCCCGACGATATAGACGAGATTGGAGGTACGCAGTATCAGATAATTTGCACGATTGATGTCCACAAATTCGATGGGCTTCAGATCGTCTCCCACCGTATCCTTGCGGACCAGTTTTCCTTCATAGGTCGCGTCTCCCAGCAGCACCACATCCAGTGCCCCGGCACAGGCGGATTCCGGATGTGCCGCATTGGGACTTGCATTGGCATGCCGGTCCCGTTTCCAGATGCGAAACGCATTCCGATAATCCATCCGCAGCGTCCAGGATGCCGCGATCATGAACAGTGCCGTGATGCGGGCAGGGAGCCAGCTGCACACGTCGTCCAGACGTGCCGCGGCCGATCCGAAATACCGATAACGGTCATTGCGGTATCCCAGCATGGAATCCATGGTGTTCACCGCTTTATAGAACCACCCTCCCGGTATTCCGAAGATGAGCATGAAGAGCAGCGGCGCGATCTCTCCGTCGGAACTGTTTTCCGCGATGCTCTCCACCGCAGCTCTCGTCACATCGTATGCATTCAGATTCTCCGTATCCCGGCCCACCATTTTGGATACCTCGACTCTTGCCCGGGCAAGGTCTTCGTCTTTCAGCGCCTGAAATACATGGTATCCCGCTTTCCTCAGCGACCGCAGTGCCAGCATGGGATAGCAGAGGATCCCTCCTGCTGCGATATACGCATAGGGATGCAGCTGCTTGGCTCCCCACAGCAGAAGCCACGGGACCGCAGTGGTAAGGATCACGACGATGAAGACCAGCAGGCCCCCGGCAAACCGTTTCTTTCCGATGTCCTTTTCCGGCTCTTCCGAGATCCGGAACAGTTTCCGAAACAGCTTTTCCAGACCGGAGACGAGCGCTCCGATCCCTTGCACCGGGTGCCACCAGTTCTCAGGGTCCCCCAGAATATAGTCCAGGAGGAACCCGATGGTGATCATTTCCATTCTAGCTATCATAGTTCAGCCCTCACGACCAGGGAACGATGGAACAAAGGCGGAATCCCGTCTTCCCGTCTCCCCGGATACGGCCGGTCCATCCGGCCCCGTTTTCCGTCATCCAGTGATAAAAGTCCTCATGAGGATCCGACCAGTCATCCATCAGTGACATGATCGTTCCTCCATGCACCACAAGTGCAATGTCTCCATCCAGGGTGCCGATCCGGCCTTCTCCGGAGATCACACGCCGGGAAAACTCCCGCAGGGTCTCTCCCTGGGGGAACCCGCTCTCTCCGTTGGTATCGATAAATCTCTGATACCAGTCGAGACCGTTCATCTCCTCATGGTTCCGGTATTCCGCCATGCCGAAATCCATCTCCCGGAATTCCGGGACAAGGATCAGTTCATGACGGGGAAACAGGATCTCTGCCGTTTCCACACACCGTTTCATCGGGCTGACGAACACACGGGTCACTTCCGGTGCCTTCTTTTTCTGAAGGAGCTGCCGCTCCTCCGGAAGCAGCGGTTCATCCGTTCGCCCTCCCATATATCTTCTCTCCCTGTTCCCCGCCGTTTTTCCGTGGCGGATCAGGGTACACTGAAACTCTCTCATTTGATTCTCTGACCTACTCCCGCGATGACCCGGATCACCTGTTCCGCCCGTTCGGCAAAGAGACAGTTGACTCTTCCGTTCATCTCACGAAACAGACGTTCTCCATGTTCCCCGGGAACGATCCCGCAGCCCATTTCCGTAAGGACCATCACACAGTGCGAATCCAGTTTCTCCGCAAAGATCCCGGCGCAGTGCAGCGGATCTTCTCCGCGCTCCATCTGTTCCCGGATCCGTTCTTCATATCCGGTCATGATCCGGCAGCCGGGATAGTTCTTTTCGGCGTACTCCGCCCCGCCGGCATATCTTCCTCCCAGAACAACGATCATGGCCATATCCTCCCTGCAATGACTGCCGTCAGCAGGATCATCAGTTCACACAGGCACAGAAAATAACCGGCCAGATCCCCGGTGATGCCGCCGAACCGGCGCATGCTCATCCAGTAGTAGTATGCAAAAACCAGCAGTCCCGCAATCAGCGCAGCAGCGCCGATGCGGTGAAACAAAAGGATCATCAGGACGGATACCACGACCAGTTCCGCCGCTAAAATGACCCGTGTGCTGCGGGCAGCACGGTCTCCCATGTCTTTTGCCGTTCCCTTGGAAGATGCTTTGGGAAAGGTCACCACCGACAGTGCCGACAGAATGCGCGAGAGCACGAAGGACGCGGATACCGTTCCGATGGTGCCGGCCGTGACTTCCGTATATCCCGCTACTGTCAGAAGGATGTATGCAATGGCGCTGATCACGGCAAAGGCTCCCACATGAGGATCCTTCAGGATCGCAAGCCGCTCTTCCCGGCTCTTCCAGGAATGGATGGCATCATGAGTATCCATCCAGCCGTCCATGTGGATTCCTCCGGTAACCAGGATCGGAAGGACCGTCAGGATCGCCGCGGTAAGAAAGCGGGATTCCCAGTCAAACCGGTTCAGAATCAGGAAGGCGCACCAGATCATCCCTCCGAGGACGATGCCCACCAGTGGGAAGAAACACATCATATACCGGGTATCCCCTTCTCCGCGGATCTTCGGCATGGGGATCCTGGAAAACATGGAAAATGCGGCGATCAGTGGTCTGAACATTGACTCGATTCCTGTCCTTTCGTTGGTTCTCTGATCCAGTTGGGGATGCCGGCAACAACTTCCGCGATCCCGTCTGCCTCTGCCGCAAGCTCCTGCTGGGCAGTCTGCATCCATCGATCAAATCGTTTCATCTCCGGCGTATCGATGCCGGAGTCTTCATCCATCATGTCGCATACCACAACGATCCTGTGGCCTGCTTCCGATACGTTCCGTATCGGTACAACAATGAGATTCCTGACGGTTTCCATCTCCTCCTCATGCGACAGTGAAATCCCGTCGGGAGAAAACACCTCGTTCGCCACCAGGTTTCCCAGATCCTCCAGCAAAACAGATGCCGGTCCCGGATGATGATCCGCCCATTGAGGAAGGCGGTCCGGCAGCCCGCAGCTCCACTCCAGGGTATGAAATCCCCTGCCCTGCCGCTGCTGGCGGTGGCGACGGATACGTTCCGTCGTTTCCGCAGATCCGTCGGAATGCATTGTGGCGATATACCATCGTTCCATGGATGAGTCTTCGGAAGCAAGCTGTTCGGCAAACCGGGATTTCCCGCTGCCGGACCCTCCGAATACAAGGATCAGCATGTTGTTTCTCCCTTGTGATATCTCTTATACGGTGTCACATGGATCTCCTCAAAGGAACCCATGGATTCATAAACCTCCTGGACCGCTTCCAGCATCGGCATGAGCAGCATCGCCCCGGTCCCTTCTCCCAGCGAAAGTTCTCCCCGGATCGCCACCGGAAAATCCAGTTCTTCCAGTATCCGATTTCCGGCAGGCTCCTGGGGATCGTGCGACGCAATGAGGATTCTGCGGCTCCGTGGATCCATCCGCACTGCCAGCAGCGCGGCAGCTAAAGTGATGGCGCCGTCCAGGACCACCGGCATATTCTGTCTCTCCGCCTCCAGAAGGAGGCCTGTCATGGCGGCGATCTCCATGCCGCCGCCCTCCCGGAGCATCCTCTCGGGAGTACTATCGTCCATGACGCGGATCCGGTCCATTGCCTTCTGAACAGCACGGATCTTCCGATCCATCCCCTCATTGGAAAGACCGGCGCCACGTCCGGTGACTTCCGGCGCATCCAGTTTCAGAAGAAGACCGGCCAGCACCGCGGTGGGAGTGGTATTCCCAATCCCCATCTCTCCTATTGATACGATGGCGTATCCCTGCTCCTTCATCCGTCGGAGCACACTCTTTCCTGTTTCCATCGCGTTCCGGCATTCCGCTTCCGACATGGCAGCCTCTTTCGCGATGTTGCCGCTTCCGTTTCGGATACGCCGGGACACTACCGCACCGGTACACAGCTCCTTCTCCGGATACTCGGGACCGGCCATACCGACATCCACGGTATAGACATCCGTTCCGCTCCTGCGTGCCAGGATATTCACCGTGGATCGTCCGGCGGCACAGTTTTCCGCCACGATTCGGGTGACATCCGGGGAAGTCTGAGCGACCCCCTCCGCGGTCACACCATGATCGGCACAGAAGATCACCAGTGCACCGGGACGGGTGACGGGATCTTTCCGCATCTGTGCCTCTGCCACCCGGATCAGGATCTGTTCCAGTTTTCCGAGTCCGTCAATGGGTTTCCCCATGGTATCCCACCGTGCCTGCACTTCTCTTCTGATACGGTAGCACTGACAGGTGCGGATAAACTCCGCTGTCGCTTCCGGACATCCGTAGAAATAAAAATGAGGAAATCCTGCGTATACGGTCCCGGTACAGAAACCGGCGTCGTATTCCTGTCCGGTGCTGGTCTTCCTGCAGAGAAGATCCGCTCCGTTGCAGTCGGTATCCAGATAGTGAAACTCATGCCCGCGGAGCACCGTGCCCTTTCCTCCGAAGATCCCGCCGTTACGGATCTCCGCTTCCATGTATCCGAAGCGTACCAGATGATCGCTCCGGATCCCGGTTCCGGGAAACACCCCGGTCATTTCATAGTTCTGTCCTTCCGACTGCAGTGTTTTCTGGAGATAAAGAAAACCGCCGCATTCCGCAATGACAGGCAGTCCCTCTCCGATCCGTTTCCGGAGAGTCCGTTTCATATTCTCATTTGCTGCCAGTTCTCTTCCCCAGAGTTCCGGGTATCCTCCCGGCAGCAGCACCCCGTCGGTATCCTCCGGAATATCCGGGTCATGGAGAGGAGAAAACGGGATAAGTTCCGCTCCCATTCTCTGCAGCAGTTCTTCGTTTTCCCTGTAATAGAAGGAAAATGCCTCATCTCTGGCGATGGCCAGACGGACAGGAATATCGTTCTCCGGCATGGGGAACTCCGGTTCTTCCACGGTGTTCCATTCCGCTGCGTTCCCGGCAATGTCCAGAATCGCATCCACATCCGCGTACTGTTCCAGAAGATCCGCCATCGTTCCGATCTTTGCGGATATCTCCGCATCTTCCTGAGGCTGACGCAGCCCGAGATGACGGGACGGGACGGTCAGTTCCGGCCGGTCCGGGATCGCTCCCAGCACCGGAATCGGGCTGCTCCGCCGGATCTCCTCCAGCTCTTCTCCCCGGTCCGGGTCCATGCGGTTGAGCAGCACACCGGCGATATGATGATCTTCCCGGTGCTCCAGGACCCGACGGATCTGCTGCAGCACCGTCTCATCCTCTTTCAGACGGTTCACCACCAGGATCACGGGAGAATCGGTAAGGGACGCGATCTCATGGGTGCTGGCCTTTCCGTCGGTCCCCCGGATGCCGTCATAATACCCCATAACACCTTCCAGCACCGCAACATCGCCCAGGCGGGCATGGTCCTGAAACAAACTGCACAGCATGTCCGGAGACGTGAAATAACTGTCGAGATTCCACGACGGTACCTGCTGCACACTTCGATGAAACATGGGATCGATATAATCCGGTCCGCATTTAAACGAGACCGGATGTTTGCCGCGGCGGCGCAGCGCCTCCAGCAGCGCGCAGGTCAGTGTTGTCTTGCCGCTGCCGGAGGCCGGTGCTGCCAGAAGGATCCTAGCGATCGTCTCGCCCATTCTGCCTTCCTTCCCTTGCTTTTATTTTAATGATCATTACCGGCGTATCGGGACGGCGCATGTGAACGCTCCCCGCTTCCGCCAGATGTGTCACGGCAAATTCCGTGATTTCAAAGTCATAATTATCCCGAAACTGTTCCTTCAGTTCCACCATCAGCGCCATGCTCTCCAGCGTAATGGTATTGATCACGATGGGGGCGAAGGGGTTCTTCGCCAGTACGGCCTCAATGATGGCGCCCAGATTTCCGCCGGAGCCGCCGATGAAGACGGCGTCGGGATCCGGCAGTTCCTCCAGTGCCTGCGGGGCCTCCCCGCGGACGATCTCCATATTGTCCACAGAGAATTTCTTTCTGTTCTCTTCCAGAAGGGCCAGCGCCTCGTCTTCCCGCTCGATGGCATACACCGTGCCGTAGGGGATGCGCTGGCCGATCTCCACGGACACCGATCCGGTACCGGCCCCTACATCATAGACGATGGAATCCTCTTCCAGTTCCATCCGGGACAGGGACAGCATGCGCACGTCCCGTTTCGTCATGGGCACTTTGCCGCGGGTGAATTCCTCGTCCGGGATCCCGTAGCTCTTCGGTTCTGCTCTGGCTTCCGGATTTTCAAACAGTGCGATGGCAAGCCCGGTTACCGGCTGTTCCACGAATTCTCTCGGAGATCCCACCCGGATCTCCTCTTCCGGATAGCTCAGTCGGAGCCCCACGGTGATGCGTACGAGATTCATGCCGTACTCCATCAGTTTCTTGGCGGTCTCCGTCACCGTGTCCCCTTCTCCCAGGAATACCAGCACATAGCGGTGGGTCTTGATTAGGGGGATCAGCCGCACATCACGGCCATGAACGCTCTCCACCAGCACATCCTTTTCCGGGATCCCCAGTTTGGTGAGGAACTCCGTGGATGCGGAAATACCGGGGATCATCTTCAGATCGAAGGTCATATATTCCTGCATCAGACGCCGACGCATGGATTCCGCTCCGGAATAGCGTCCCACATTGCCGGAATAGAGAATGGCGATGTTGGTGCACTCCGGATGATCTTCGATAAACTGGATGATCTCCTCGTTCCGGAAACTTGCCAGAATCGTCTTCTCATCCAGATTGGGTACCACTTTTCTGGCCTGCTCCAGCATGCGTACCGATCCTGCGATCAGTTCTGCCTTTTTCAGGATGATAATGGTCTCCGCGGTGAGTTTCTCCGGTGCTCCGGGACCCATTCCCACAAGATGGATGATCCGCTTGCTGTTTTTCCGTTCATTCATTTTGAACTCCCCCTAGCGTGTGCTCAAATACTCCATGGCTTCCCCGAGATTCATTCGCTTTCCTCCCGGCGGGAGGATACGCTTCTTCGGCTTTCCGATTATGATGAGTTCCGCACCGGTCTCTTCCGCCGCGGCAGCCTTTTCGGGAAAGCCGCCGGCAGAACCGGAATTGCGGGTCATCAGATACCGGCAGTCCGTCTGCCGGATGGTGGCAATATTCATTTCCAGGGAAAAGGGCCCCTGCATGAGGATCAGGTTTTCCGGTGAAAAACCATGCTCCAGACAGTTGCGGACCACGTCCTCTGCGGGCAGTGCCCGCAGTACACAGCGTGTCTCATAATCCCGGATTTCCGTATAGCTTTCCAGCTCCTTGCTTCCGGTGGTGATGAGCACTTTCCCTTCGGTTGTATTCAGATAATCTACTGCCTCTTTTATGGTATCAAAAAACCGCCCGTTTTGTCGACTGTCTTCCGTTATTTCCAGTTCCCGTTCCACCCGGATATAGGGCACCGGCCGTCGGCTCAGCGCCGTGAGGATATTTTCCGTCACTGCCTGGGAATAGGGATGCGTGGCATCCGCCACCACCGAAGCATCTGTTTTCTCCATGATCTCCAGCATCGTTTCCGGAGTCTGCCGCCCTGTGATGATATGAAGGTTCCCTGCTTCCTGCATCATGGAAGCTCCGTAATCCGTTGCCACACATACCGTTACCGGGATGTTCCGGCCGCTGAGATGCTCTGCCAGAGTGCGGCCTTCCACCGTACCGCCGAATATCAGGATGCTCATAGTTCATAACCTCTCGGAGTCACCATTCTGCCCCGGATGACCCGTGTCCTGCTGTTTCCGATAAATACCGTGGTAAGCATATCCACCGGCTGCTGTTCCAGTTCTCTCAGTGTGCACACTTTCCACTCTTCGCCCTGCCTTCCGATATTCCGGCACCATCCGCATACCGTATCGCCGGGACGGTGTTCCAAAAGGATCCGGCAGGCCTCCTCATAGCGGTGCTGCCGTGTCCTGCTGGAAGGGTTATACAGAGCGATCACAAAGTCTCCCTCTGCCGCCAGTTCCAGCCGTCTCCGGATCAGGTCCCATGGTGTCAGCAGATCGCTGAGACTGATGCAGGTAAAATCATGTCCCAGCGGCGCCCCGAGCACTGCTCCTCCGGACAGCGCCGCAGTAATCCCGGCGACGCACTCCACATCCACATCATACTGCTCGGACAGTTCCCAGAGCAGTCCTCCCATACCGTATACGGAAGCGTCTCCCGAGGAGATCACGGCCACGGTTTTTCCCTTTGCCGCTTCCTCCAGCGCCTCACGGATACGAGAGATCTC
>JAEIGA010004121.1_pt1 | contig 22488 bp, 14 predicted proteins | sample 9270691 | NCBI WGS metagenome assembly JAEIGA01 (sample SAMN17057246, study PRJNA624740) | gut metagenome | biome: biome; isolation source: fecal sample | host: Bos grunniens | place: China: Xizang | collected 2019 | reverse complement strand
GGTACAACTAAATATGACAAATTATGTTGAATTTCACAATAATAAAAGATTAACCAAAATAGATGGTAAATGATTTACACCTACTGAATATGAAAAAAATTTATATAATGAAAGTGGGCAATTTATTTAAAACTGTCTAATCTAAAAAAAATAAATAAATATCAATAATAAATTTTAATAATTTGCTATAATTACATTAATAAATTAACCTAACCAAAGAATTTAAAACTTGGCTTAATAAAAATAAAGATTAATTTTAATATTTAAAAGGAAAATATTTATGAATGAAAATACAAATAAAATCCCGACCTATATTTTTGCTTTAGGTGGTTTAGAAGAAATTGGAAAAAATACTTATGTAATTGAACATGATGATGAAATCTTTATGTTTGATGCTGGTGTAAAATTTGCTAATGATGAATTACTTGGAATGAATGGTACAGTTGCAAATTTCTCATACATTAAAGAAAATGAGAAAAACTTTAAAGGTTTAATCATTACTCATGGTCATGAAGACCATATTGGAGGAATAGTTCATTTATTATTAATGGTTGATGTCCCAGTAATTTATGCTCCAAAGTTACCAGCAGAATTAATTAAAAAGAAAATTGCTGAACATAAGGAAATTAAAATTCCAAAAATTATTGAATATGATGATGACACTGTTATTACTAGTAAATATATGAAAATTGATTTCTGTCGTGTTTGTCACTCTGTACCAGATTCATTTATGTTGTGTGTGAATACTCCAAATGGAAATATTGTTAGTACAGGTGATTTTCGTTTTGACTTTGCAACTAATGGTGATGAAACAGATCTTAAAAAATTAATGGACTTTTCAAGAAGGGGAATTGATGTCTTATTATGTGAATCTACTTCGTCTGAAATTCCAGGATTTAGTGAATCAGAAAAATATATTATTAATAATTTGAAAACTATGATTATTAATGCTCCAGGAAGAGTGTTTATATCAACATTTGCATCAAATTTAGGAAGAGTAGAAGAAATTATTGCAATTAGTGTTAAACTTGGTCGGAAGATTGCTATTATTGGTAAATCAATGGAGGAAAATGTCAAAATTTCGCGCAAAATTGGTTATTTAGATGTAGATGATGAATTTATGATAAATGCTAAAGACATTAATAATTATAAGGACAATGAAATATTAGTCATTCTAACAGGTTCACAAGGTGAAGAAATGGCAGCTTTAAATGTGATGTCAAAAGGAGAACATTCAAAAGTAACATTAAAACCATCTGATACTATTATCCTTTCTTCTAATCCAATTCCAGGAAATTATGAAAATGTTGAAAAGCTTATTAACAATTTATACAAGCAAGGAGTTAAAATCATTGAAAATAGACCTGAATGCAAAATTCATGCCTCTGGACATGCTACAAGAAGTGAACAACAACTAATGATTAAAGCAATTGATCCAAAGTGAATTTTCCCAATCCATGGTGAATATAAAATGTTACGTTGCTTACAAGCTAATGCAGTTGATTTAGGTTTTGAAAAATCAAGAGTATTAATTACAATTAATGGACATAAATTACAATTGTTAAATGGTGAGCTTTCATACACTGATATCAGTGTAGATGCTGTTCCAATGTATATAGATGGTAAATCAGTTTCTTCAAATTCACTAGATGTAATTAAAGAAAGAAAGGTTTTGTCAGACAATGGAGTTATTCATATTACTTTAAGATTAAACGAAGATAAATCTGCTTTATTATCAACTCCAGTTGTTAGTACTAGAGGATGTTTTTTTACAAAAACCTCTGTAAACTTTTTATATAAGTTTTCCCAAAATTTACAAAATGCAATTAATGATAAGTTAAAAACAATGAATGAATATAATGAAAAGGAAATAATTGATTTAGTTAAAGAAAATACTGAAACTAACATTTGAAGATCAAAAAAGAAAAATCCCCAAATATTTGTTTCAATTTTTATTAAGGATAAGGAAGATGAACAAAAATGAATTGATACATACCCAAAAGTAAAAGAAGAAGTAGTGAAAGAAATAAATGAAGATAAAGAAAATGAGCCTGACTCAGAAAACTAAAAAAGATAGGTAATATCTAATGGATAAAAAAGAAATAGTATCCAAAATAAATGAAATTATAGATTCTATTAGAATTTATGTTAATCAAGATGGAGGAGATATTGAGTTTTTGAAATTCGAAGATGGATATGTTTATATAAAAATTTTAGGGGCTTGTGTTGGATGTGCATTTGTAGAAAATACTTATCATGATGGGCTTGAAGAATTGCTTAAAGATGAATTAGGAGATATAGTGAAAGGAATTGTGATAACTTAAGTGATTTTATAATATTCCTTTTGTTATAATTAGTTTAGCAACAGCAACGTATTTATTAATTATTAATAAAATTTATTTTAGGAGATAAAAATGAGTAAGATTAATTTTTTTGCTATTAGTGGAATGGATGAAAAAGCAAGAGCATGTTATGTATTAGAAATAGATAAAAGCATCTATGTTATTAATTGTGGTGTGGAAAACCCAATTGTGGAAACATTAGGTGTTAGTAAAATTGTTCCTGATGTTTCTTATCTAGTAAATAACAAGGATCGTATTAAAGCTATTTTAATTGGAACAGCAACTATGTCTAATATTGGTGCATTAGATTTTTTAATTGAAAAAATAGGAACAAATGCCCCAATTATAACTAGTGAAGTATCAAAAACCGTAATTCAAACTTTTTTAGCTAATAAATATAAGATTCAAAATCAAATTGATAAAATTCAATTCATTGAAGCAAATGCAATGCGAGATTTAATATTGGATAATGACCAATGTATTGTTCCTTTTAAAATTGTTAACTCAATGCCTAACTCTTTGGGTTTTGTGTTTCGAACACCAGATGGGTGTATTATTTATTTAGATGACTACATTATTTGTAATGACCAATCTAAAGCATTTTATTCACAATTAGCCAATATTAGAGATATTATTAATCGTCAACCAGTTTTATTGTTAATTACAAAAACAGGAATTGTCGATAAATCAAAACACTTTACTTCTCCTTTCCATAACAATAAAGAATTTTTTGAAAATATATTAGCAAATACATCTAATCGAGTTATTATAGCTTTACATGATCATGATGCTTATAGTGTTTTTTCAGTGGCTCAAGCAGCAAAAAAATACCAAAAACATTTTATTATCTATTCCAAAAGTTTTATTAATGTCTTTCAAGCAACTATTAAAGCTGACTTATTTAGTAACCGTGGTCTTTTATCATTACCAATTTCAGAATTAAATACAGAAAAAAATACTGTTATTGTAATAACTGGTGAACCTGAAAAATTGTTTAATAAAATTCATAAAATTTTAGATGAAGAAGATGATAAATTACAATTTCAACAAAATGATACTTTTGTTTTAGGAACAAAATTAATTCCTGGTTATGAAGGTTTGGGAAGTAAACTATTAGATAAAATTTCTAAATTTGATATTAAAACAATCACAATGCCAAAGACTATTCTTCCCCTAGAACCATCTAATGAAGATCATAAATTTACTGCTTCATTAATTCAACCTAAGTATATTATTCCAATTAGTGGCTTATATAAATCATTTGCCCAATATGCTGAAGTTATTAATGAGACTTGATTAAAGAAAAACCAAGTACTAATTTTATCAAATGGGGAAGTTGCTTCTTTTGAAAATGGAGAATTAGAATCAATTAAACAAAAATTTAATTTTGAACTTGTTCCAATGAGTGCCTTTGGAAGTAGTGATATTACCTCTTCTGTTTTATATGAAAGAAATCAAATGGCTGAAAATGGTACTTTTTTAATTTCTTTTATTGTTAATGCTAATAATGAGATTATTTCAGATTTAGATATGCATGATTATGGTTTAATAAATCATAATGATGATAAAGCAATGCAAGTATTAAATAAGTTGAAAAATGATATTAAAAACAATATTTATACCTTCTTTGTTTATAAAAATGGTAAAACTATTGATTTCAAGGAAACCAAAACATTAATTAAAAAAGGAATAACTAAATTATTTGATAAATCTTTAAATAAGCGACCAATAGTGTTACCAACTATTGTAGAGGGAAAAGATGAAAACACAGCAAGATCTAAATAGTAATCTAAATTTTAAAACTGAAAATTCTTCTAAAAATGATCAAAAAGCATTAAAAGACCATGCTTCAAAATCAAATCAACCTTTTTGAAAATCTATATGATTTAAAACTATTATTTATGTCGTTTTATTGCTTTTAGTAGTTGTTTCTCTTATAAGAATACCATATGTTGGTGTTGCTATAGATGGTTTAATTAGTTTTGTCATTGGGTTTGCGAAATATTTAGTGTACTTATATCTTATTGTTATTTTATGTTTATTAATCTTAAACAAAAAAATTAAAATCTTGTTTTCCAAACGGTTTATATTTGCGATTTTTTGTTCTACTATTTTTTTAGCTATCCTATTAAGTGGGATTCAACAATTAAATATTTTAAGTCAAAATAAAAGTAATAATCTTAATGAATATATTAATTATTGAAAAGCATATATTTTTAACTTTGATAAATACTTTATTTTTGGTAAAGCTAATTTTATTGATGGTGGAATAATTGGAACATTAATTAGTTATATTAGTGGGTTGTTCCTAATTATATTTGCAGCTATTGCTATTATCACCATCTTTTTATTATTATTCAAATCATGAAGAAATTCTGTTGTTAACAGGGTAAAAAACATTAGAGATAAAACAACTAATGCATTAAAATCAAAAATGAAAAATAAGGAAGATAATGAAATTGTTCAAGAAAAAATTGACTTTGTACAAGCAACAAAAAATGAACATAATGAATTAAAACTAACGCAAACATTAACTGAAAATTATTTAGATTCACTTTTGTTGATAAAAAAACCACAATATCATCATATTAATTTTGAAATTGCTAATGATTTAGATGAAAAGAATATCTTTAAAAAATTTCAAAATTTTTTATTTGATAATAATATTCAATATTCAGATATTAAGACTAAAAATGAACAAACAAAATTTTTAGTGATAGTAAAAATGGATGATAATTATTATCATAAATTCCATTTGATTTCTAATTCGTTAAATATGATCTTTAATGATATTGAATATATTATTGATTATCTAGATAACATTATTGTAGTTCAGTTTTACAAAAATAAATCTTTAATTAATAAACAAATTCAAAAGATTATTAATTTGAAAATTATCAATCCATTAGATTACACTTTTGCTTTTAATGAAAAATATTCACCAATTACTTTAAATTTAAAAACTAATTCCTTTATTGGTATCAATTCATTTACTAGAATAAATGTTATTGATCTTTTAAATACCATCTTAACATCTATTAGTTGAAATTATGCAATTAAAAATATTGATGTTTATTTTTTAACACCAACAAAAAATGATTTCCCAATTCTAGAAAATAAAGTAGTTAAAAAAGTAATTGAAAATGCAAATGATATTACTGAATTCTTATTAAACATTGAATCATATTGTAATAATTTATTAAAACAATTTAAAACATTTAATTTAAAAAATGTATATGATCTTAATCAAAAAAGAAATGTCATTAATCCTAATAAAATAATTATTATTGATGAGATAAATTTATTAATTCAAAATCATCCTAATATTTTACAAATAATTAAAAGACTAACTACTATTGCTTCAATTTGCGGAATCACATTAATTTGCATTGATAATTCCTCAGTCTTTGAGTCTTATAATACAATTGAATATCAAAATATTATTTTATTTAAAACTAGTAAAGAAGTTTCTATGAGAGTACTAAATAATCATAATGCTTATAAGTTAAATAAAAATAATTATGGCATCATCTTAAATGAAAAGGAACAAAAACAAATGCCTTTTACTACATGTAATTTTAATAATAACGAAGTAAAAATGATCAATGAGTGTATCTTAAAAACTTATAACAAACTTAAAATTTAATTATTTTTATTTCTCTTTTTCATAAGAATAGTGAAAACAATAACTAAAGCTATTATTAAGGATAGCCCCCCAATGGTACTACCTATTGATGCTCATAAGATAACGTTAGAATTAGATTTATTAAGAATAGAAGAAGCATCATCTGTTGATTTAAAACCATAAAGATTTATTAAAATACTTCCTTGTTGATCAGACAATTGGCTTGTATATTCGATTTGATTGTTATTATCTAATCTAAAACCACGTAATAATTTAACTTTTACTTGAATTCTACCTAATGAACCATTATTGTATTGATCTGGTTGATGTAAAGCTTTAGATGCTGCTAATACTAAAGCGTCTTTAACTGTTTTTTGGTAATCAATTCCATCACTTCCAGGTTTTGCAGAAAAATTTCAACGAACACTATCATAGTAAGGGGCTATTATATATTCATTAGTATCCTTATCATAAGTTGGAATTACACTAACTCATTGATATGGATCGTTTTTATAAGTAATATTTAAAACATCTGCTAGTCATTTTTGAATTCGTGGTCAATTGTTGTCAATAACTGATTTATCAAATATAGAAATATTTACTGGTGTAAAATCTGGTAAATTATGCATATCAAAATTTATTACTTTAGGAACTTGAGTTGGTTGTGGTTTATCAAAACTAGTAATTTTTATGTCTTCTTTTTCTCCAAATGTAAGTTCCCCGGATTGTTCTAAACCATCATCATTAAATCAAGAGTTAAGAGTTATTTTAACATAAATCTGCCCATTTAAAAAAGTATCAGAATTGTCAAATGAACTAGGATTTTTTAATTCTACCTTTTCAATTGAATTCTTCCCATTAGGCAATTGATTAAAAATTTGTGTATAACTCTCTTTAACAATAGTTGTTAATTGTTCATTATTAATATAAAAAAGATTTTTAAAACCTGTTTTGTTTTCAATTTCATAACCTATTAGTTTAGTTTTTTCGCTTTGAGCTAAGTCGGTAATGGTTAAGTTTTGAAAATTATAAGTAATTTCAGTCTTATCAAAACTATCATTATAACCTAAAACTTTAATGTTAGCAATTTTGATTGTTCCTTTTGCATTATTAGGATCAGAAAAAGATATAGATTTAATATCATTAACAGTAATCCCTGCTTTATCACCTGATAAAATTTCTCTTATAACAAATGTTTTAAAATCTAATTCTGACTGTCAATTTTTTTCCAAATAAGATGGCAAAATTTTCAATTTTGCTGGAATTGACTTATTATCAACAAATTCAGTTTTTGGTGGTTTAGGTGTAAATCCATTAATAATTATTTCTTTTTTTCATTTAGAATCATTTTTATACTCGCCATCAAGAAAATATTCTTTTTGTTGAATTTCAACTCTAAAAGAAACAAGGTTATTAGATACTCTTGGTGGTTTTATATCAATAATAAAATTATCTTTAAATTTAGCTTCATCATTTTCAAACAAGTAATCAGTTAAAAGATTATTACGATTTTGTCAAATTAGATCTTTGACAAAAGTTTCGTTCACTACAGAGGAATTAAAACCATTTCCTCAATCAAATGAATTAGCTTGAATATCAGTAGTATATTTTTTTCAACCATCAACTTTGACAAAAAGATTAATTGGTTGATCATTTGGTGTTGATTCCTTGCCATCTTTGGTATAGTATTTTTTTAAAATAATTTTTAAATTTATTTCACCAGACCCATATAAGAAATTTTTAGTTTCATCAGATGGTTGCTTTTCTTCTAATGCAAGATCAAAATCATTGATTTGAATACTTGGAATGCTTAGTCCTTTAGTTTTCTCAAGCTTTAAACTTTCTAATACAATTTCTTTAAGTTCATTAGGGTTATTAAAAAAACTTTGTTTAATTGTTTCATCTGGTAGATTAACATTGTATTCATAACGATAATTTTCTTTAGTATATTCATTTACAAAAAAGCCTGTTATTTCATATTCATATTCTGCTCTTTTTTTATTTTCTTTAGTTTCATTATCATATCAATTAGGCATACCTTTAGAATTAAACCATCTTTTAAGTTGTGGTTTAAAAATTATTTTTTTATTAACAGGGTCAACTTTAAAGTGATCAGAATTATCATCTTTACCATAAATTCTTTGCAATTCTATATCATACACTTTAAAATCAGGTGGAGGATTTTTTATTCATTTTTCTTGATTTTGAAAAATTAAATTTCTAATATCTATATTTTTAAAATCATAAATGTTAACTTTTCCTTCAACTTGTAACGGTATATTATTACCTATTCATTCTGTTGGACCTTGTGTTTTAAAGTTATTAAGTATTATTCAATCTGAAGTAACAGTACCTGATTGACCATTTATCAAACCATTGGTTAATTCTAATTTAACTTTTATTTTACCTTTTGCATTATCTACATCTTCAAAATCTTCAATTGATAAGTTATCAGCTTTAGCAGCACCCGGATATTTAATATTATTAGTATAAAAATCAATTAAAAAATTTTTTAGTACTTGGTTTTCATTTGGATATTGATTTTTGTATTTTCACCCATAATATATATCTGATGGAAGGTAGTTTGTTCAATTACCATCTATAGTAAAAATTGTAGTTTGATTTTCTGCATAAAATCCTTTTAAAGTAATTGATTGATTAAAGGTATATTCATTAACAAAAACAATTTGATCATGATTAATATCACTTTTAATAAGTAAATTTTTTACCTTAATATTACTAGCAGTAATAATTCCATTGATTGGATCAGATGTGAATTGAAGATCAGTTATTTGACCAATAAGATATTTTGTATCATATTGAAAATTAAAACTTTCAGGAAGGGTATTACTATATATTAATTGCTTATTTTGTTTCAATAAAGTTAATAATAAATTTAATAGTTTGTTTTTATTATAAGATGATGGCTTTTCATCAGACACATTGGGAATATCTATTTCATTTTTCAATGTAAAAGCTGCTTGATCCATTGGTTTAAAACCTGAAACAATGATTGGGTCATTTTCATCATCAAAAATTCAATTATTTGGTTTAGTTATTATCCCATCTTGAATACTAGTATCATATAGTTTGTTTAAATAAATACCAGAAATAGCAATTTTACCTTCTTTGTTATCAAAATATTTTATCTTTATTGCAGTAATATCTGCACCAGTAATCCCTTCAATATTACCACCAAAACATTTTTCAAAAACCTGTTGTAAAAAATCCGGATTCAAATCACTACCTCTTAATTGAAGAGGCGACTCATTATTGTTAATAACATATTGTTGATCAAAAACTTTTGGTATATTTTGTTGTGCTTGTGTTGATGAACGTAAAATACTTCCTTGGGCATAGTAATTTTGAAAGTTAACCAACGAAATTAGTTTTTCATTTAAAATAGTTGAGCCTTTACTAAAATCTGTTAATGTTAGGTTAACATCAAGATATGTTGGATCAATAACTGGAAGATTATTTATATAGTAATTTTTAATTTTAAATGATAAATTTCCTTGTGTATTATTATTATCTTTTTTAGTTAGGCTTATTGAATCTTTAATAATGTCATCAATTGTAAAAGAAGATGGCAAGACATTAAAAATATCAGTTCGTTTATTATAAATAAAGTTTTTTATTAGTTCTTGTTGGTCTAATAGATCTTTTTGCAAAAATTCATCAATTGAATATCGAGCAATGTTTCTATCATCTTTAACAGAATATTCAGATACAGTTTTTGTATTATTATCACCACTTCTAAAACCATTGATTTCTAAAGTTTTTTGTTCTGTTTTAATTAATTTCATAGCGATATTTTTTCCAGAATTATTATCGCCAATAAGCGGATGAAGATTATCACCATCTGTAATAACGACATCTCTTTTGATAAATTCAATTCCAGGAGCTTCTGGAATGGTAACAGATATTGTTCCATTTGCATCATTAGCTGTCAAAGTAATATTCTTATTTAATGTTGAAGGTAATGTGTAACTAGAATTTAAATTGAAATATTGTTTATATTGATCAATATTTTTAATAACTTCAGAAGGAGTTAATTCACTTTTATTAGGAAATGTGAAATCACAAGAATCAAAACTTGTTTTTCCATCATTGATATTGTTATTATCATTTTTAACAAAATAAATTTTTAATGTATCATTATCATCTACATCATAAATCAAAAATAAAGAAGATTGAAAACCTACAAAACCTTTATGATTATCAATTGCAGAATATAAAATTTTCTCTCTAGAAAGATAATTGTTATCTATAAAAGAAAAAGATGGCTTTAAATCTAAATTTTGATCCTGAAAAATCTTATTATCAGAATCATATTTATCATATATAGCATATCCGTTCGTTAATCCTAAAACAAGCGGAGACCCTTGTTCAATTTTAAAATCACTATTTTTATCAGGATTATCAATTGTTACACTTTTTCTACCTTCGTCTAATATTAAGTCAATTGGAATTGTGTTAGGGTTATCATTACTATATTGTTGAATTGATAAAGAATTACTATATTCACGAAAATCCCCTTTTTCATTTTCAGTGCCTATTTTGTCAACGTAATTATTTTTAAATGAAGCGTCAAAAAAACTTTTAAAGGTTTCATTGTTAGAACCTTTTAAATCACCTGTTCATAACTGGTTCGCTAATGAATTTTGATTTCTATCAATAGGATTAAGTGTTAAAGTTTTATCATTAACATCAAAAAGTGGAAATGTTTGATTGTTCTCAAAATAAATATTTAAACTTCCTAAAGAACTTGCTTCCTTTGATAAAAGTTTGTTTATTTCAGTAATCTTAATATCTTTAACAGGAAAACTAGCTGAAGAGTTAGTTGCACTAACATTATCTTGTGTTTTAAGACTTTTACTTTTATTAAAAGTGTTATTAACTTCTACCTGTTTTGTAGATAATTCATTGTTATTAATTAAATAATATGGGTATGTTGAAGCTAAAACAATTGTTGGTAAAATTATCCCTAAACTATATTTAATTCATTTTTTCTTCAAAAGCTTTTTCATAACTTAATTATACTAAATTAATTTACTTATTATATAATAAATCCATAAAAAACACGGCAAAGATGGTTTTATATGGCTAATGATTCAAGTAAATTTTTACCAATGTTGTTAATTCTTATCATTATTCCAGTTGGACTTGTTTGATGATGAAAAAAAAGAAAAAAACGACAAAATGAACCTACACCAATTAAAAATAAAAAAACAAGTTCGGAAAATGAAGCATGACAAACAGTTAAAAAATATTTAAAAGAAAAAAATGAATATGGAAAAGAAATTGTTAATCTGTTTGCAGTTAAAAGAAAGACTACAGAAGAACTTAAAAATGAATCAAAAGAATTTAAAGAAAAATATAAAAATGAAAAAAAATTAAAAAAAGAACAAAACAAAAAATTAAAAGCAGAGAATCCAGAAGAGTACAAAAAAATAAAGCGGAAGGAAAAAAAACAAAAACCGCCTGAACTATGAATTTTGGTTTTTACTACTAAAAACACAAAAACTAACCAATTAGATAAAGAAAGAATGATTGAAGCCGAAATAATTTATGAAAAGGTTTCAAAAAAACAAACTGTTAGAAAAATTTCTTATCATGACAATGTTAATTATGATGAAGAAATCAAATGAATTAAACCATTAAAAGATAAGGAAGAAAAGCAAAGAATAAAACAAGAAAAAATCAATTCTGCTAAGAAAGCAAAAAAAGAAGAAAAGGAAAAACGAAAGAAAAATAAGGAAAAATAGTTATGGCTGATAATCACAAATATAATGTTGTTTTTTTAGGAACTCCATTAATAGCACAAGTGACATTAGCTGAACTTTGCAAAATTCCTTATGTTAATATCTTAGCTGTTTTTTGTCAGCCAGATAATCATTTTGATCGTAAGGGTAATGTTGTTTTATCGCCAGTAAAACAATTTGCATTAGACATGCATCTAAAATGTTATCAGCCAGAAAATATTAATGATGATTTTGAAATTATTAAGCAATTACAACCAGATCTTATTATTACTTGTGCTTATGGTCAATTTATAAAAGAAAATATTCTAAATGTCCCAAAATATGGATGTGTTAATTTACATGCCTCATTATTACCAAAGTTAAGAGGGGGAGCACCAATTCATTGAGCAATTATTAATGGAGAAAAAGAAACAGGTATTAGTCTAATGTATATGGTTAAAAAAATGGATGCTGGTAATATCATCAAACAATATAAAGTGTTAATAAATGATGATGATACATATCAAAGCTTATATACTAAATTATGTAATTTAATAAAAACTTTTCTAATCAATGATTTTAAAATATTAGTAAGTGATAATATTAAAAGTGTTGCACAAGATGAAACTAAAGCAACATTTGGCTTGAATATAAAAAAAGAAGATACAATAATTGATTTTAACAATAATTCATTATCGATATATAACTTAATTAGAGGATTGAATAATAATCCAGTAGCAAAAATAAAATTTCAAAATAATTTAATAAAAGTTTATGCTTGTATTATTTCTTCAAATAAATCAAAAGTAAATCCAGGAACAATTGTAAGCATTTCAAAAAAAGGGTTAGAAATTGCAACAAGAGATTTTAATATTTTTTTAGATCAAATCCAATTACCATCAAAACAAATTAAGAAAGTATCTGAACTCATGAATGGTAATTTTATTTTTAAAGTTGGTCAGCAATTATAATTGCTTAAAAGGTTCAGTTAAACATAGATGATCAAAATTTAATTGCTTTGCTACCTCATAAATAGCTATAGCTACTATATTTGATAAATTCATACTTCTAACATGATTAGTCATAGGAATTCTTATTAAATAATCTAAATTCCCTTTCAAAATATTTTTATCTATACCACTACTTTCTTTGCCAAACATTAAAAATATTTCTTGTTCATTTTTAAAATTAAATTGATTAGGACTCTTTTGTCCATAACGAGTAAACATGTAAATTTTAGGATTATGATTTTGTTTTAAAAAATCGTCAAAGGAATCATATTCAAACATTTTAAGATGTTGTCAATAATTAACTCCACTACGTTTTAATTTGTTAGAAGTTAAGAAAAACCCATATGGTTTAATTAAATGAAGTTTAGCATTAAAAGCTACACATGTTCTTGCAATATTACCTGTATTTTCAGGAATTTCAGGTTCAAATAAAATAATATTAATCATTTACTTATTTATCTATTTGTCATAATACATAATCAATTGAACTACTTGATTTTGTATTTAAAATTGAATCTTTTATCTTAGAAATAATTTTTTGTTTATCAATACATCATTCAAATTCTTTCACTCTAAATGTACTATATCCTCTATCTTCTAAGAAATATTGTCGGTCAATATCCTCAACCATTTCTTTAATAGTATGATGTGTTTTTCATTTTTCTACTAATATTGCTTTAACTAAAGTATCAGTTTCTTTGTTGAAAACAACTAAATCAATGTTTTTTGAGCCAACTTTATAATCACTGATTATTTTATACTTTTGATTTAGAACTTTGATTAAATCGCTATATATTTCTTTGACAACTTCACTTGAAAAAGCGATATCAATATCAACATTCGGATTGTATTCACTAATATCTTCATTGTTTTCAGAAATAGCTATTTCAATATCTTCTTTTGAATCAGATGCTACTTTATCGTTTTCAACAACATCTACATTAACTGTATCAATTGATTTATTTTCATTAATAGCATCAATATATTCAATAAATTTTTTGAAAATCACAGCATTTGGATTTAATTGGTTTACTCTTATTTGACTTCCATATAATGATTTAACAACAATCATTTTCTTTCGAGCCCTAGTAATGGCAACATTTAATCTATTTGAACCACCAGATAAAATTAATGGTCCAAAATTAGATCTAATAACACCATCAACATTTTTACCATATGAAACTGATAAGATAACTAAATCACCTTCGTTACCTTGAACATTTTCTAAGTTAGTAATAACAATGTTGTTTGTTTCTAATTTATCTGCTAATTCAGTAGGAATCTTACTTCGTCTTTCAAATAATAGATTTTCAATTAATTGTGATTGTTTTGAGTTAAAAGTAATAATTAAAATTTTATTATATTTTTCATAGTTATCTATTAACAAAGAAATAACTTTTTCTGCTTCTTGCTTATTAACTTGATCTCATAATCCATTAACATTTACTACTTCTATACCACTTTCATGAACATTAGATCTCGTTGCAATTTCTAATGAATTTTTATAAATAAATTTATTTGAAAACTCAATTAATTCTTTTGAGTCTGAACGGTAATGATTTCTTAAATGATATTCATTTCATCATGACACTTTTGCTCTTTCTAATAATGATTCAACAGCATCAAAATCATCAATTTCAAAATCTTGAGATTGAATTTTATTCATAAAGAAAGAAGTAGGTTTTAATTGCTTATCATCACCTGATACTACTTTAATGTTACAACGGTAAACTAGTGGATAAGCTCTTTCAATTGAAATTTGACTAGCTTCATCGAAAATACCATAATAAAATTCATTTTCAACTAATGGAATCATATCAGCTACATTATCTGGCCTTGCAACTCAAATCGGAAATAATTGTTTTAATGCTTTATAATATCTTTTTACAAATTGAGCAATTGGTGGTTTAGAACCACTAGAGGCTAAACGTAAAACATTAGCAATTTCATCCTTTTCATCTCTTGATAACCTAGTTAAGTAATTTCTTAAATTATTAACATACTTCTTAAAAATTAATTCTTCGATAATGGTACAAGAACGTGTAGATTCCTTTCGCATTTGCATAATGACATCTTGCAAATGGATACCTTTTAATTCATAAAAAATTTGATTATCTTTTGTGATTTCATTTCACATTGAAATTACTTTTAGTTTTTTAAATTGATCGTCTGTAATTGGGGAAGAGATAGCTTGCATTACTGGTGCAATTTTATCTAAATCAAAAATTAATATAGGATTGATATATAAATACTTAATAAATGGTAGTGAAATTCAATTTCATTCTTTAATAATTTCTTGATTAGTAGAAGAGAACATTACTTCTAATGTTCTTAATTTTTGCAAGAACTCAACATTATATTTAAATAAGTCTTTATACTTAATTAAATCTTCAATGAAATCATATTTTAAAACATTAATATTCTTTAAATAATCATTAATCATTGAAATTATAGTATTAGCATCTTTTGAAACAAGTTTAATTTGTTTAATATTTAATGTAGATTTTTCAATATTAGTAATTAAACTACCATTAATAGTAAATTCAGCAAATACAACTTCTTGATCTTGTTCATTAGCATTATTATATAGATTCATAAACTTTTCTAATTTATTTTGATTATTATTTAAAAATGTTAATCAATCATCTGTTGAAATTAATTTCTTGTATTTATTGATAAAATTTTCACAAATTTTAATATTAGAAATTAATTGAGATGTAGGGATTTCTAATAATTCCATGTTTTTTTCTAATGTATTAACTCTAAAATCTAAATATGATTTAATCAAAGTAAAAAAGTGTTTTTTCTCTTTATATGGTTTAGCTAAAAATTCATCTAATTCTTTAGTTCTATTGCTTGTAAAATCAAAATATTGTTCAAATAAATTATGAAGTTTGCTACCACCTAATAAGAATTTTTCAACTAATGTTGTATTTAAATTTATCTTGTTGACAATGTGTTTTAAATATTTATTTAATTCATCTGATGTATTTCTTTCTAATAAATTAAACTTTTTAATGAATTTTTTAAACTTTAAATATTCACTAAAAAATACTTCAATACTAGAAAAAAAGTATCCACTATTAACATAGATCTTTTTAAATACTTCTAAAAGAGTTGTTGTTCCAATTCCTTCAATATTAATTTCAGTTAATCATTCATTACATAATTGTTCACCTAATTCATTTTTTAAATTTTGATAATCAATATAATCCATTTTATAAATTCCATCATTAAAATCTTCAATGTTTCAATGCTTTTTTAATAAATAATGAACTTCACTATATCAATCTTCATAATTTTTCATGAACATCAATTCATCTTTATTAAATTTTAATGGTTCAATTGTTGATGATTTTGAATATTTAGATGGTTCTCGATATCATTGTGTTCCTAAAAGAGAATTTAAGTTATCAATTTTTTTATAAAAATCATCTTTTAATTGAGAATCAAATAAATATAAAGTAAATTGTGATAATGAATTCATTCTTTCGGTTAAAACATCAAGTGCTGCTTTCTTTTCTGAAACCATTAATGTTGATTTACCTTTAATTAAAGCATTAGCTATGATATTAGAAATTACTTCTGATTTACCAGTACCTGGTGGCCCATAAATTAATGTAGATTGAGATAAAGATGAAGCAACTGCATATTTTTGATAAATATTTAGTGGTTTTCCAATTTCAAAAATTGAACAAGGGTCTTTAATAATTTTTTCTTCAAAAAATGTATTAGGTTTAAAATCACTTTCAATTTGATTTTCAAAAGGGTCCACATCTAATTCAATAATTTTCTTTAAATCTTCTTTTAAGGCTCCACCACCTGGTTCAAAAATTCCAATAAGGGCACTATTTTCAACTTGAAGTTTATTGTATTTTTCTAATATGGTTTTGACATCTTCTTGTACAAACCCTTCAAAATCAGATTGACTTAAATTAATTCTATATCCAATCATTTTTTCAAATCTTGATATGTATTCATCAAAACTTAAATTATTTAATAGTTCTTCAGCAGTTTCAGTAGTTGAAGGGTATTCTTTATTCATAACTACTTGAATCTTTTCATTAACAATTTTTTCATCAATTAATTTCTTAAGATAAAGTTTGGAACCTTCTTCAATAATAGTGATTTTATAAATTATTAATGGAGCTTTTATAGCAATATTATTACCAATTTTTCCTTTAACAAATTTAAAACATAAATATAATGGTCAAATGGTTGTATCATTGAAATAATTATTGGCAATTTTATTTAATGAAATGAATTGTTTCTTAAATGAACGCATTTGATCAGTATAATAACTAATTGCTTTTTTTCTATTTGCATCAAAGTTACTACTTAATTCTCTAATTCTATTTTCAGAAATAGAAAATCCATTCCCATTAACTACTTGAACAAATTCCTGAACATTTTTAGTTTTCTTTAGTTGGTCTTCAAAAATTGCAATTCCAGATGCAGCTGAAATTTCTAAGACATCAGTTTCACCATTTATAAAACTTTCAAAAGTGTTTTTTCTTACATATTTTAAAATATCAATATGTCTTGGTGAAATACTTGATTTAATACAATAATCATTTGGATTAAAAGTTACTAAATTTAATAATTTTTGTTTGATTGCCTTTTTCATTAGCCCTCCCTCTATGACTATTTAAAATGTTTTTCATTTTATAAAAGCATTTGATAAACCTTTTATTATTATATACAAGTAGTGTAATATTATTCAAATATATTTTATTGATAATGATGAAAATAGATATTATATAATAAATTATATTTATGGGAATTTTATCAATAATCCTAATTATTATTATTAGCATTTTATTTTTAGGCACACTTATTGTTGGGCCAAAATTAACTCGTTTGTTCTTGGATAAACGTTTTACTATTTCCTATGGAATTGTAATGTTAATTGTCTTTATTGTTGGAAAATATATTTGATATATCATTGATTTTATTAATTATAAAAATAACGGAATTATAAGTGATACTCTTGCTGCTAATTCTGGTATGGACCCAAAAATAATTTGGTCATTATTATATTCTAATCTTTTGTTATTAAATGCTAGTGATCTTTTTATGTTAATCATTAGTTTATGTTTAATCTTTTGTAACTCTAATGCAGTCAGTAAAGTTTTTAGTGTGATTACTATCACTGCTGTTTTACCAATTGCTATCTTAACTTTACTAAATGATTATGATGCTGATACAGCGTTTATTAAAAACATGGATTTATGAAAATATTTATTAATAGGTAATGGTATTACTCGCTTCCATTTTATTTCTTATTGTTTAACAATTTTTGGAGCCACTGGAATTTTAGTATCAGCTAAACAATTTTCACGTTGATCTATCCTATCAACATTTGTTACATTTTTAGCTTGTTATTTATATTTAGTTATTTGTATTTATGTAGCTGATGTTTCTCTTAATACATCAGGATTTAATTTAAGTGATTGAAAATTAATTTTTGGGAATTTGGAGAATAGTGATGTACTAGGTTATGGTGTCTTCTTTAAAATTAATAATGTAACTGGTAGTTCATTTACACAATTTGGCGCTCAATCAATTAGTTTGCTTAGAGTAGTATTAATGCTATTGTCTTTTTCTATTGTTACATTCTTTATTTTTGTTAAAAATCTACTTACATTAAATGTAAGAAAAATTATTGTTATTTATAATCCTTGATACCAAAATAGTAAAATTTTAAAATCTGGTTTTTATTTTGTTGATTCATTAATTAATAATTTCTTGTGATTAAAATCAACTAGAGCATATTTATATGGTTTAAAAGGAAAAGATTTTAATATTAATTTAGTGAAACTAAATCAAGAAAAAAACTTAGGTAAAGGTATCAATAAAGATAATTTAGAAGCACTAGTTCTTGATCAAACAAAATATATGGAATATAAAGAAAAGAAAAAGATTTGAAGAAAAAATAAAAAAGCTATGGCTAGTATACCAACATCTAATATAATTAATAACAATTAAAAATAAAAATGAATGCAGCTTGTGACTGACAAATAATTAATTTAATTAAGAATTCAAATGAAAATAAAACTAAATATTTACTAAAAGTTATCCTATTCTATTGATTAAATTTTTTAACATTAATCCTTTTTGTTACTTTTGCTGTTCTTTCATTTATTCATAATCCTATATGAGAACCAATTAATCAATATCAAGTTATGCTTGGTAATTACCGGTTTGTTTTTCTATGAAGCATTATTTTATTTATATTTACTTGCATATGAAATACTTATAACTTTCTTAAATGATTTATATGATCAAAAAAGGCATGAAAATGGTTAATACTTCATTTCTTTACTTTTAGTGTTTTTAGCTTTTGTGATATCTATTTCATTAAATCAATTATTAAAAAATTAACTTTGAAAAATAATAAATGGTTAAAATGCTTTCAAAAAGATTTTAATGAATTAAAAAGTAGAATTTATATTAAAAAGAGTTTTTTAATAACTTATGATGCTCTTTTTTTGATACTCTTTTTAGATATTATTTTATTATTTTTATCACCTGGTTTACAATTAGTTGTAAGTTCACATCGTAACATTGAAAATAGTTATTTAATAAATGTGTTTTCCTATTTTACACAACTAACTAATATTGCTTTTTTTGTTTTAATGATTTTTAAAAGAACATTAATCAAAAATAGAACATGATTGGTGAATATTAGCATATATATGATTATTGTTGGTATTGTATTTTGAATAGGATCTATTCCAACATTAATCACTAATAATAGTTTTGTTTGAACATCATGATGAAACATTTTAGATAATATTAAGTCAATTTTTTTACATGCTATTAATCAGGTTATTACTATTATTATTTTTATTATTTTTTCTAAAATTCAAGCTATTAATAAATTAATTATTATTGATAATAAAAAGACAATGGTAGCATTTTGAAATGCTATGATTTATCCAATAATTTATGGTAATTATTTATATACTGTTCCTTTCTTAATTCCTTTTTCAGTTTATGGATTTGCTACCAATGTTAATCCTAATTTAGTTTTTCAAAAACAAAGTGGTAATCTAATTTATCTTTTAGGAATCCCGATAATGCTGCTTACTTTTAGTGCTTTTTATTTCCTGATTAATTTTATTAATAAAAAAATCCTAATCAATAATAATATTCAAATAATTAGTTCTTAATCATTGAGGTAGTTTATTAGCTACTTTATCAAATCAATTATCAACTAAAGTAAGTTGCCTAGTACAAAATTTAAATTTTTGATGTCAATAACTATTAATTTGTGAAATCTTATTTTTGTTTTTTACAAATCGGTTTTTAATAAACAAAAGTAATAAGATTATTAAGAAAATAATAAAGTATCAAAAAATAACAACTCCTGGGAAGAGGATGGGAATTAAATTATAAACAAAGCCATATTGGCTATATCAATAACCATTGATATTATTTGGTCACAATCAATCTCCTTGAACCATTCCAGAAGCATTTGATTGAATGTCTATGCAATGAACAATAATCTCTACATATACAATAAAGAAAACTAAAAATAGTAATTCACCAACTAAAGAATATTTAGTGAATGTTTTTGTATTTAGATATAAACCTAATCCAAATAAAACCATTAAAAAATGCATCATAAAATAAATACGGTTAGTTTCTGTACCAAGGAAAAAATATCTAATTTGACTAACAGTATTAATATCTTCAGGTGGATTAACTAAAAAACTAAAAATGGTTATACACCCACCAATAATAGTAATCGGACATAAAATTTTAGTGGTTGTCCTAGACTTATCAAATATCAAACTTATTGATAATAAAACATATGATAAAGGGCACATATCAAGCAACAATACTTTAGATCATAAAACTGAATGCTGCTGGATACTAATATTCTTACTAGAATTGACAATCAAATTGTTTAAATCAGGTATTCAACGAACTAATAAAAAATAAATTAATAAGAAACAACCAATTGGTAATCAAAAATAATATTTATAAAATAATTTAACATTGGAAAAATAAATATTACATAAGAATATTAAGATTACAAAAATTATAGTTAAAAAAAATAACAATACATTAAAATTGTTCATACAAATAATTAATTGGCAAGAAATAATTCACTAACTAAGTCTCAATTAATTAATTCTCAAAATGTTTCAATATATTCATTTCTTCTATTTTGAAATTTTAAATAATAAGCATGTTCTCAAACATCTATACAAATTAATGGTTTTAAATCATTTGTAATAACACAATCATGTCCTGATGTATTAATAACTTTTAATTTATTTTTATCTAAACATAATCAGGTTCAACCTGACCCAAAATTTGATAATGCAGCTGTATAAAATGTAGCTTTTAAATTATCTAAACTCCCAAAATCTTCAACAATTTTTTTTAAAAGTTGTGCATCAATGTTTTTTTTATTTTTAGCAAGAATTTTGAAATAAAAATCATGGTTATAAACTCCACCCCCATTATTTCTAATAGCAGTTTGGATTTCTTTAGGTAATAAATGTAAAGATTTTAATAATGTCTCTAAGTCTTGGTTTTTTCATTCATCATATTTTTCAAGAGCTTTATTTAAGTTATTAACATATCCTTGATGGTGTTTTGTATGATGTATTTCCATCGTTTTCTTATCAATAAAAGGTTCTAATGCATCAAAACTATAATCTATTTTTTTTAAAACAAACATTCTAAATCTCCTTTTTAATGTTTATATCATAAATGAAAAAATCCAAAATTAATAATTTAATGTACTAATTTCCTTTTTCTTTTTATGTTCTTTTCGACGTTTATCATATCAATCTTTCATATTAACTTTATTTTGATAAACAATTTTTGGAAGTGGATGTTCAAGTCGACCAGAAAAACTTTTGACCATTTCATATATTGCATCTATAAATCAATTTAAAATCATATCTAATTGATCATTATTATCATTTACTAAATATGCTAATATGATTTTGTTATCTTGTTTTTCGCACATGATATTAGTACTAAAAAGATTTAAAATTTTAACAAAATAACTAGTAGCTAATGACCTAAAAGCAAGGTATGGAGATTGTTTATCATTAAAAGAAGTAGTGATTAGTGGTTTAATTAATTTAATGTTTAAATCATTATTTCAAATATCAACATAATGTTCATTAAATAACTTAAAATCAAAATTAAAATCAAAATTTAATGTTAATTCTATAACCATAATTTTGGCATTATGAGCTAAATTAGCAAAAGCATATGATGCTTGTTGGGATGAATAGCAACGATTACAAGTTACTTCATAGATATCTAAAAAATACCTTGAATGATCAGAAAAAGAATCTAATCAATTAATCTTTAAATTATCAAAACAATGATAATATGAAGGAAAAACCTTATCAACTACATTAAAATCATTTAATGTTAAATACCGTTCATTTATATTAGATTGTTGAATTGGTTTAAAAACAATACGCATAATAAAATAATTTTAACATTTATAAATAAAATTAAAAATTTAGAAAATAAAAGCACCTAATCAATAGGTGCTTCTTATCTAAAATGAAATATAAAATGCAACGCTAATATTAATATATCATATTAAAATTGTTGATGCATTAAAGTACTCTTGGTTTGTTGGCTAAGAGTATTTTTATTTTTTAGTTATTAAATGATCAAAATTTTATTTTTGTATTCTAAACTACTCATTCAATTAAAAATTTTTCTTGGCATATTATTTATTTTATTTTGCAAATTTAAAATATTATCATCTGTGATTGTAG
>JAEIGA010004120.1_pt1 | contig 22490 bp, 16 predicted proteins | sample 9270691 | NCBI WGS metagenome assembly JAEIGA01 (sample SAMN17057246, study PRJNA624740) | gut metagenome | biome: biome; isolation source: fecal sample | host: Bos grunniens | place: China: Xizang | collected 2019 | reverse complement strand
GTTACTACGAAAAATTCTATTTCACACCAGGAGATTTAGGATATAAAGTATTCAACACAAAATTTGGTAACATAGGAGTATTAATCTGTTGGGATCAATGGTATCCAGAAGCAAGCAGAATCACAGCCCTAAAAGGAGCAGATATACTATTCTATCCAACAGCAATAGGTTGGGATATCTCACAAGATGAAGCCACAAACACAGAACAATATAATGCTTGGCAAACAATACAACGCTCTCACGCAATAGCAAATGGAGTACACACAGTATCAGTAAATAGAGTAGGACAAGAAGGCAATATGAAATTTTGGGGAGGAAGCTTTGTGTCCAATCCATTTGGAACACTATTACACAAATCATCACACACAGAAGAAGACATAGCAGTAATAGAAATAGAAACAGAACAAACAGAACACTATAGAATACATTGGCCATACTTAAGAGATAGAAGAATAGACTCATATGCAGAAATAACCAAACGTTGTATAGATTAAAAAGAAATAAACATATGAAAACACCAAAAGACTTAGGATTTATCTTTCCAGCAGAATGGGAAAAACACGAAAGCACATGGCTAAGTTACCCTCATAATGAAAACTCTTGGCCAGATAAAATAGAAACAATTTTTCCCTCATACAATCAATTCATAGCAGAATTATCAAAAGGAGAAAAAGTAAATATCAACATACAAGACCAAGCAACACAAGATAAAGTAAGCTCACAACTACAAGCCATAGGCACAAAAATGGAAAATATACACTTTCATCATTTTCTAACAAATGATGCATGGTGTAGAGACCATGGACCAGCCTTTGTATTAAAAGCCAATCAAAAAGCAATAGTAAATTGGGATTACAACGCATGGGGAGGAAAATACCCATGTGATTTAGACAACCAAATACCAATGCAAATAGCCAATCATTTAGGCTTAGAAGTCTTTCATCCACACATTATAATGGAAGGAGGCTCAATAGATGTAAATGGAAAAGGAACACTATTGACAACAACAGCATGTCTATTAAACCCAAATAGAAATCCAAACCTTTCACAATCAGAAATAGAAGAAAAACTTTGCAACTACTACAATGTAGACAATGTAATATGGTTAGGAGATGGAATAGAAGGAGATGACACAGATGGACATGTTGATGACATAACAAGATTTGTAAACTATGACACAGTAATAACAGCCATAGAAAAAAATAAAAACGACGAAAACTATCAACCCCTACAAGATAACCTAAAACTCCTTTCAAAAGCACGATTAGAAAGTGGAAAACAACTAAACATAGTAGAATTACCAATGCCAGAAGCAGTAATATGGGAAGACCAAAGATTACCAGCCTCTTATGCAAACTTCTACATAGCAAACAATGCAGTAATAGTACCATTGTATAAATGCCCACAAGACCAAGAAGCAATGGACATGTTAAGCAAACTATTTACAGATAGAAAAGTAGTAGGAATAGACTCAACAGATATAATATGGGGATTAGGAAGTTTCCACTGTTTATCACAACAAGAACCATTATTATAAAACAAAAGTCATGAAAAAAATAATAAGCATACTAATAGCGATAATAATAAGCAATATCACTTTAGCACAATCAGTTTACACCCTTGCAGTAGATATAAAATACGACTCAGTCTTTTCATTAGATGGAAGATACTATGCAGTCAAACAATCAGGCAAATGGGGAGTAGTAAAAGATCGCCAAGAAATATTACCATGTATCTATCAAGGAATAGATGCATTAGGAGATGGAGTCATATCAGTAATCAATAATGACAAAATAGGATTTGTAGATACATTAGGCAACACACTCATAGAACCGACCTATGTAATAGAAAAACAAACCTATAGAGAAGACAAATCTCAAATTAATCTCTTTGACAATGGAGCAAGCCTAGTAGAAGTAGAAGGAGAATACAAACTAATAAACAAACAAAACAAACAATTAATACCACAAGAATACGAAATAATATCAAGAATAGGAGATGCAATATCCATAAAAAAAGATGGCAAATACGGAATTAGCAACTCCAAAGGAGAAATAATAATCTATCCACAATACCTTGATATATCAGTTTTAGTAGAAGGCAAAGTGTACTCCTTCAAACAAATCTCTACCTCAGGAATGCCAGTATTTGGATTAATAAATGGCAAAGGAGAAATCATCTGTCCAGCAATCTATGCAGACTTTGGAATATACAATGGTAAAGAAGCTACCTACATAAAAGCCTACACAGAAGAAGGACAACAAGCCCTATTAAACGAAGAAGGAAAACTAGTACTACCAGCAAGCTATCAAGTATGCCTACCAACAAAACTACCAAACTATTATCACATAAGCCAAAACCTAGAACAAGGAATAATAAGATCAGACAGTGTAATCTGTGTGCCACCAAGCTATGAAAGAATAGAAATGATGGTAACCAACGACACATTCTTTCTGGCATACAAAGAAAATCGCACAATTATCTACAACACAAAACAAGAAAAACTAGCAGAAATAGAAGGTAACATACTAGACATAGTAAGCAATAAAAAAGGAGAAACCTACTTTGTAATAGAAAACTTCTTCTCTTATGGAATACAAAACAGCAAAGGACAATGGCTAATAGAACCAATATACGATGAAATCCTCTCAATAATATCCGACAATATCTGCTTTAGAAAAGGAGAAAAATGGGGAGTAGTCAATATAAACAATCAACCAGTAATAGACTTTAACTACAAAGAAGCCAAAATCTCACCATCAAAAAAATACTTTGTGCTATATGACGGCAAAAAAGACTCAAAACTATTAAACGACAAAGGAGAAATCTTCACCTTCACAAAAGTAGAATCTATAATGCTAGCCAATGACTATGTAGAATTCAAAGAAAAGAAAATTAAAAGAAGACTCTATTCCACAGGAAACTATCAACCAGAAAACCTACTAACAGTAAAAAAATCAAACAATGGCATACTAACAGTAAAAACACAACAAGGATGGACCTTTGTGGAAGAAACCACTAATAAACCCCTAACAGATAAGCACTATCAAATAGCCAGCATATTCTATAAAGATATAGCCCTAGTATATCAAGACAACCAATTGAAAATGCTAAACAATAAAATGCAAGAAATAGGAGTTTTAATATCAGAGCCAATAGACAATATAGAAATGCAACTAAACTACATAAGTCTAGCATCCCATATGGGAGTAGAATACTACATCATAAAAAATAAAAATAAATACGGAGTAATAAACATAAAACAATAAAAACAATGAAAAGGACAATCAAACACACAGTTTTATACATAATAGGAATAATATTAACCCTATCAGTTTCAGCACAAGACTATCGCTCATATCCAATAGATAAGATAAACTTCAACACCACAGGAGTATATTACACACTACCAAAAACAGAAATAATCTTTAAAGTAAAAGTAGAAAAAATCCAAGAAAATAAAGGAGTATATGCAGACTATGCCTATCTAATAGGAGCAAAAAATATAATAATCAATGATGCAGTAAAATACAAAATAAAAGACATACAAATCCATACAAGACCAGTAGGAGATAATGAAAACATATACTTTCTAAACACCCTAAAAGAAGTTAAAGTAAGTAAAACAAAAGAAGGAGCTTTATTAACAATAGGACAAGAAGCACCAATCTGTAAAGAAGCCCCACATAAAAAAGGAAGAAAACCACACAATCCAAAAGAACTAGAAGAGGAGGCAATAAATTATCCAGAAATCTTTGAACAAAAACTCCTTACACAAGGAAGATTAGACGCAATGCCAAACCTTACAGCAAGTAAAGCAGTAGAAAAAATAGAAGAACTAAGAGAAAAACAATTAGACGTATTATCAGGCAATATAGATGGTACATATATGAATAACACAGTAGAATATATGTATAAACAATTAGACCAAATGATAAATGGCTATGTATCTCTATTCACAGGAGAAAGCACCTCAGAAGAACTAGAATATACCTTCACTCTAACTCCTGAAAAACCACTAATAGTAGAAGAAGACCTATTATTAGGCATATTTAAATTCTCAGAAGAAGAAGGCGTACTAGAACTAAACAGCAATAGTACAGCTCCAATAGTAGCAGTAAAAATCCACTCATTAAATACCACTAAAGAATACGAAAAAATAGAGGAACAAAAGAAAAAAGATGAAAACCTACAAAAACTAATAGCAAAAAAAGGAGTAGGCTTATATTATCGCATACCAGAAATGGTAGAATTAAGCATAGATTTTGAAGGAAAACACTACTTTAAAACTACTCATCTAACCCAATATGGAGTAGTATCCTATATGCTAGACTCACCAAAGAAAATAAGCTTTAAACCTCAAACAGGAGCTTTAGAAAGAGTAGAATAACTCCCGCAAATAAAAAAAAGATTTGAAACAAAAGGTTTTCAAGCCTTTTTTATTTAGAATATTTTTTTTCACAAAAATCAAAAAGTTTACAGAATTGGCTATTAACTTTGCCAAAGTTTGTGAATAAAAAATTTAAAAATAATAAAAACTAATGAAGAAATACCTATTAACAATCTTATCAGTAATTTGTTCAATAACACTTTTTGGACAAACATCATTTAATGATGAGGTATTAAAATTAACCTATACAGTTATAGATGCTACTAACAACTATGTAGAGGTTAAAAAAACAAGAACCAGAATTCAATAATGCTAATGTTCAAACCTTAGAAATACCCTCTACAGTTACTTATAATGATGTAGAATACACAGTAACTAAAATAGCAGACAATGGATTCCAAAACTCAAATGATTTAAAAATAGTAAAAATACCTAATACTGTTACAGAAGTAGGAGTAAATGCCTTTCAAAGCTGTGCAATGTTAGAAGAAGTTGATTTGGGAGATGGAGTTAGATCAATAGGAGCTTATGCATTTCAAGGTTGCCATAGGTTACACTCAATACTACTACCAGCGGGAATAACAACTATTGCAAATAATACCTTTGAAAATTGCCATGGATTAAATGAAATCATTATACCAGCAGGGGTTACATCAATAGGAGATTATGCCTTCCATAATGTGCACTCAATAGAAGTAATATTCTTAGGAAGCGGAAACATAAATATAGCAACTAATGCCTTCACTAATTGCAATAATGTGCATATAATATGTATGAATACTCCCCCTTTAACATTCAATGGTACTAATTCAAATGGACAATCTAATGTATCAATCTTTGGAAACAATGCAAGAATACATGCACCATGTGGATGTGCAAATGCTTATTATGTATCAACAAACAATGGAACAGTAATAGATGAAACAGACTGTGTAAGAACAACAAGACAAAGTGGATTATTCTGTTTGCCAGAAACATGGGTAGGATATGACTCTTGGAGTTCAAAAACAGCTTATGAAACAGCTTCAAATAAAGAAGCATGGTTAGAAACAAATGGATACCCTAACTTTATGCCAAGAAATCCAAATCATCCATTCTATATAAGAAAAAATCACATAGTAAATTTAACACACAAACGACATATATATCCATTCAACTCAATAAATGAAGGAGTATTAAGAATAGAAATAGGAGGAGAATTAATAGAAAGAGATACACTTATAGTAGATGATGGTTGGAGACCAGATGCAACCTTACTAGAAGGAGTAGATAATACACATGCTACAGGAGCAGACTTAGTTTATATGAATGAAAACTTAGGAGGAGAAATAGAAATAGTAGCACCCGCGCAAAAAGGGAAATGGAACTTCATAGGAGCACCACTAAATGGTTATGACCTATGGGCAGTGAAGATAGGACCAGGAGGAAAAGACGTAACAATAGTAGAATTTGAATATGGAAATGGATTATGGTCTAATAACTACTCTACAATAGACAGTGTAATACAAGCAGGAGAAGGATTTCTTGCATGGCCATTCTATGATGGAGGAGTAGTATTCTCAACAAAAAGAGACTATGGAGAACAATCAACCTATGTTCAACCAATTATAATGGAAGCAGACTTTGGATTAAACCATGATGATGTAGAACTTACAAAAACAATAACTACCACACAAGGAGATAATACAGGAAATTGGATGGCACTTTCTAATCCATATCCTGCAAAACTATGTGTAAAAGACTTTTTGACAGAAAATAATAATTCCTCTCAATCAATACAAGGAGATGGAATATATGTACATAACTCAACTGATAATAGCTTTAGCTTTGTAACAAAAGAAGCAGGCTATGACTTAGGAGTATGTCAAGGATTCTTTGTAAACTTTTCAACACCAGGAACTAAAACAATAAACTTTAGAAAAAATCAACTGCACGAATATAATGAACCACAACATCAAAAAACTACAAGCATCTCACAAAAAGAATATATAAAACTATCATTATTTGAAGGAGAAAAAGAAGCAGAACTATTATTAGCACACAATAGAGAAGCAGAACAAGGATATGACATCTATGATGCAAACAAACTATTCTCTATGGAAAAAATCACAGAACCTTATTTTCTTACAGATGGAATGGCCTTAGTAAAAGAAGAAATAAAAGAATTGCCTTACTATGCTACAATGAATGTTCGTAGTTACAAAGACACTGTGATGAGTTTTGTTATGAAGGACATTCCAAGTGAATTGAAAGTCTTTCTTATTGATGGAGAGGAAATGATAGATATGTCAGCAGGAAGTACTTATACTACTGAGTTTTTCAAAGGAGAGAATAATGATAGATTCAAATTATTTGTAAGAAAAGCAGATGCTTTAGATTTAGATGGTCAATCAAATATAAGTATTACAAATTGCAATCGTTTAATTAATATTCAATCAAAAGAAGATAATCTTCAAATAGAAGTCTATAATGCCTTAGGACAAAAGGTGTATGAAACAAAAGACTATAACTTTACCCTAAATAACCTATCCTCAGGAGCCTATATAGTGAAAGCATTTAATAACACAAAGAGTCAATCATCAAAAGTTATAATTAAATAAGCTTTAGAAAGATAAATTAAATATTCGATATTAAGGCTGAACAAATCAAAGTTCAGCCTTTTTCTATTCTATATTTTGAATTATGATATTTTCATCAAGACTTAGAGAAATGAAACTTTATTTTCAAATTGGTTTTTCTTTGTGAAAATCTATTTTCTCTTTAAGAAAATGAATTATCTCTTTAAGAAAACGGATTGTCTCTTTGAAAAACTGACGCGATTCTTTGAAAAATGAAAAGGAATTCTTTGTATTCCTTATTCTTTTAATAGACTTTTATAGAGTTTTAAGAGTTCTTTTTCTTGTGAAAGCCAATTATATTTTTCTTTTGCACTTATGTATGCTTTATTTGACATTTCTTGAGCTAAGGTCTTATTATTTATGATTGTCTTTATGGCTTGTGAGATTTCTTCTATGTTTAAAGGGTTTACTACTATTCCGCATTTTTCTTTTTCTATGACTTCTTTGCAGAAGATTACCTCTTGTGTGGATATAGTGGGTAGTCCTTCTATCATATATTCTAATTGCTTGATTGGTATAGAGAGTGTGTGATTTGGTGCTTTATGTAGTAAGGCTAATCCAAGTGTGGATTTATCATAGACTTTTTCTTTTACTTGTGTGCTTTCTACATATCCTAGGTATTCTACGTTTTCCCATTCTTTTAGTGATTGCATTTCTTTTAAGTAGTCTTCTGAGTCAAAGGGTCCTGCAAGTAGGAGTTTTATTCCTGCTTTGTGACAAGAGAGTATCATTTCTTTTACTCCTCTTATTGGGGTAAGGCCTCCTACATAACAGGCTACAGGGGGTGTGATTTCAGTATGGTTTATAGGTGTTGTATTTAGATTTGCTATTGGATAGTTCTTCACTGTTATGGCTTCTACTCTTTCATAGTTTATGAATTTATCTCTTATATTATCTGTTGCACATACTACTGCACTCATTTGTTTTGCACTTGTAGTTTCTATTTTTTGTGCTATTTTAAAGAGTAGGCCTCTAAAAATGCTTGGTATGTAATCTCTTTGAAGCATTAGTGCTGGGAAGTCTTCATGTGAGTCAAATATTAGGTGTGCATTAGTACTTAGTGTTCTTGCTTCTATTAATAAATCTGGGTCATGATAGTGATATAGGTCTGCATTTAGTTCTTTGGCTTTTTTTATTACTGCTTTTGAGGTGAAAAGTAGTCTTTTTAATCTGTTGGTTTGTTTTCCTACGTCGTATATTTTTATTCCATTTTTTTCTTCATCTCCTTTTCCGTCTGCTACTACAAGGCTTACATCATAGCCTGCTTTTTTTAGGCTGATGCATTCTTTGTGAAAGATTCTTGTGTCGTATCTTTGATGTACTGAGGTGATGTGAACTACTTTTTTCATTTTAGTCTTCTATTATTACTCCGCTTCCTAGGCATAGTTTTGCATCTGGTGAATAGATTACTCCAAATTGTCCTGCTGCTATTCCTTGTATTTTGTCTTCTGATTCTATTCTATAGATGTCGTTTATTTTTCTTAATTTGGCTTTTGTGAAATCTGGTGTGTGGCGTATTTTAAAGAGTATGTCTTTTTCATCGTTGAAATCACCCCATATGTCTTCTGTTATGTATTGAAAGGCTGAAAGGTTTATTGTTTTCCCGTATTGTGTTTCTGGGTCATAGCCTTGTGATACATATAGGGTGTTTTCATTTATGTCTTTTTTTACTACAAACCATGGCCCTCCTCCTAGGCCTAATCCTTTTCTTTGTCCAATGGTGTGGAACCAAAAGCCTTTGTGTGTTCCTAGGATTTTGCCTGTTTCTAATTCTACTATATTTCCTTCTTTTTCTCCTAGGTAACGGCGAATAAAGTCATTGTAATTTATCTTTCCAAGGAAGCAAATGCCTTGTGAGTCTTTTCTTTCTGCTGATGGTAGTTTTGTTTCTCTGGCTTTGTCTCTTACTTCGCTTTTTAGCATGTCACCAATGGGAAACATTAATTTGCTTACTTGTAGGTAGTTTATTTGTCCTAAAAAGTATGTTTGGTCTTTTACTTTGTCTTTTGCTGTTGAAAGGAATGTTTTATTGTTTATTTCGGTTGTAGTACAATAGTGTCCTGTTGCAATTTTATCAAAACAGTGTCCCCATTTTCTTTCAAAGGCTCCAAATTTTATTAGTTTGTTACACATCATATCTGGGTTGGGTGTAAGTCCTCTTCTCACTGCTTCTATTGTGTAGCTTACAACGCTTTCCCAGTATTCTTCTTGTAGGGATACTATTTCAAATTTGCATCCATATTTTTTTGCAATATATGAAGTGATTTCTATGTCTTCTTCTGATGGACAATCAATGTATCCATCTTTGTCTTCCATTCCGATTTTTATGTAAAAGATTGTAGGGTCATAACCCATCTCTTTTAGGCGTACAACACTGACACTGCTGTCTACTCCGCCTGATACTAATGCTGCTATTTCCATAATTGGCAAAATTACTAATATTTTTATTATTTTTGCAAGTGTTTATTTTATAAATCTAAGGAATATGGAGTATTTTGTTCATGAAACTGCAGTTGTTGATGAAAACTGTGTAATAGAGGAGGATGTTAAAATATGGCATTTTTCTCATATAATGTCTGATTGTAAGATAGGTAAGAATTGTAATATAGGACAAAATGTTGTAATCTCGCCAAATGTTGAATTAGGGCAGAATTGTAAGATTCAAAATAATGTTTCTTTATATACAGGTGTAATTTGTGAGGATGATGTGTTTTTAGGTCCTTCTTGTGTTTTTACAAATGTGATAAATCCTCGTTCTGCGGTAAATAGAAAGAGTGAATATAGAAAAACTATTATTAAAAAGGGTGCTTCAATAGGTGCAAATGCTACAATAGTTTGTGGTCATGATATAGGAAAATATGCTTTTATTGGTGCTGGTGCTGTGGTTACAAAAACTATTCCTGATTATGCTTTGGTGGTAGGAAATCCTGCTAGACAAATGGGTTGGGTTAGTGAATATGGACATAGATTGAATTTTGATGAAAAGGGATTGGCTGAATGTCCAGAAACAAAACAAGTCTATAAACTTGAAAACAATCAGGTAGAAAGAATAAAGTAAAGAATTTTTTTAATACCTTTGCAAGATATATTTAAGAAAGATAATTTGATTATGAAAAACTTTGGAATTATAGGTGTAGGAGGTTATATTGCTCCTCGACATCTTAAAGCAATAAAAGAAACTGGAAATAATTTAGTTGTAGCCTTAGATAAAAGTGATTCTGTAGGAATAATGGATAGTTATTTCCCTCAATGTTCTTTTTATACAGAATATGAAAGGTTTGATAGATTTGTAGAAAAAATAAAGCATACAAGTGATAAATTGGATTATGTGACAGTTTGTACTCCTAATTATCTTCATGATTCTCATATAAGATTTGGATTAAGAGCTGGAGCTGATGTAATTTGTGAAAAACCTCTTGTATTAAATCCTTGGAATATTGATGCTCTTTCTAAAATGGAAGAACAAACTGGTAAGAAAGTTTATAATATTCTTCAACTTCGTCTTCACCCAGCAATCATTGAATGGAAAAATATGATTGATAATGGTCCTAAAGATAAGGTTTATGATGTGGATTTAACATATATTACTTCTCGTGGTTTGTGGTATTACACTTCTTGGAAGGGTGATTCAAGCAAATCAGGTGGTGTGGCAACTAATATAGGAGTTCACTTCTATGATATGCTTTCTTGGATTTTTGGAAATATTCAAGAAAATATTGTTCACATATATGAACATGATAGAGCTGCAGGATTCTTGAGATTTGAAAGAGCAAGAGTGAGATATTTTATGTCTATAAATTCTGATACCTTACCACAACAAGCAATAGAGCAAGGCAAAAGAACTTATAGAAAAATGGAGATGGATGGAAAAGAAATAGAGTTCTCTGATGGCTTTACAGAATTGCATACTGAAAGTTATAAAAAAATCTTAGCAGGTGAAGGATTTGGATTGGATCAAGCATATCAAAGTATAAAAATAGTGCATGATATAAGAAATACAAGACCTCTAGGATTAAAAGGAGATTATCATCCATTGGCAGCTTTACCTTTGGCAACACACCCTTTTTATAGATAATGATAGAACTTGTTTGTGCAGATAAATTCATAAATGAATTTGAACGAATACATAAATTGAAAGTACACAAAATACCATTGGAATATTTCGATGGTAGGAGTGTACTTCTTTTAATGTGTAAATGTGGAAATACTTGGATTGCATTACCACATTGCAATGAAGCTTATGTGCAAACAGATTTAACAAATTATAATGCCAATCCATCATTTCGCTTTGTTGAAAGTCAAGATGGAAATCTTTTATGTACTAAAAATATTCGTTGGGAAATAAGAGATACAAGAGCTTATTCAGCGAATATATATGCAGATAAGATAAATTTTAGGATAGATTTACAAGAAGATTTAATGAGCCTATTTACTTCTAATGTGAGAAGAAAAATTCGTAAATCTCAATCATTAGGAATAGAGGTTAGAACCTCAGGCAAGAAACTTATTGATGATTTCTATAAAGTCTATTCAAGAAGAATGTTTGAATTAGGAAGTCCTTTTTCAGGTAAAGACAGAATAAAAAAACTCCTTAAAACTAAAACAGGAAAAATATTTGTTGCATATCTTGATAACACACCAATAGGTGCTGCTACTTTATCTAAAAGAGATGAATCTTCTTTTGAAAATGGTCTTTTTGCAACAGAGAAAAAATATAACCATTACTACACAACCTATGCTTTACATTATGCAATGATGCAATATTCCCTTCAAGAAGGAGCAAAATCTTATTACCTTGGAAGAAGTACAAGACACTCCACAGTTCATGAATACAAACGACATTTCAGACCACAAGAAATACAACTCTATTGGAACTACTCTCACCCAAAGAAAAATATAAGAGATAATAAAATATTGAAAAAACTTTGGAGGCTATTACCATTTAATTTATCCAAAGAATTAGGAAAATATTTCTTTGAAAGAATTTATTAAATGAAAGAATTATTAAAACAAATCAAAGAAAGAGTAAAAGGAAAGTTAATATTAGATGAAACAAGGCTGATATTATACTCCACAGATGCCTCTGCATATAGAGAAAAGCCTTTAGCAGTCTTTATTCCTGAAGAAGACTATTATCAAGACATAAAACTCCTATTAGATTTTTGTAAAACCTACAATACTTTTCTAATACCTAGAGCAGCAGGCACCTCATTAGCAGGACAAGTAGTAGGAAATGGTATAGTGGTAGATGTAAGCAAGAATCTGAATAAAATATTAGAAGTAAACCAAGAAGAAAAATGGGTAAGAGTACAAGCAGGAGTGGTCTTACAGCAACTGAATAACTATTTAAAGCCTTATAACCTATTTTTTGGACCAGAAACCTCTACAGCAAATCGTTGTTGCATAGGAGGAATGGTCGGAAACAATTCTTGTGGATTACACTCCTTAGTTTATGGCTCTACAAGAGATCATTTATTAGAAGCCAAAGTAATATTATCAGACGGAAAACAAATAGAATTAAAACAATATAACCAAGAAGAATTTCAAGCTAAAGCAAAGCAAGAAGATTTAGAAGGTAAAATCTATAATTACATACAAAACACATATTCTTCCCCACAATTAAAACAAGAAATAGAAGAAAACTTTCCAGAAAAGCAAGTAACTAGAAGAAATAATGGTTATGTATTAGATACTCTTATAGATACCCCTAATCCAAATCTAGCAAAACTATTTGCAGGTAGTGAAGGAACACTTGCTTTTGCAACAGAATTTAAGTTAAACTTAATTCCATTGCCTCCAAAGCATAAATCAGTACTTTGTGTACACTTTTCTAAACTCTATGATAGCTTTTTAGGAAACTTAATAGCTCTTCAACACTCCCCGATGGCAGTTGAGTTAATGGATAATAATATAATCGAAGCAGCTTATCGCAATCCTACTCAAAAACAAAATACTTTCTTTATAGAAGGCAATCCCAAAGCAATATTGATTGTTGAATTTGCAGAAGAAAGTTCTGAAAAATTAGAAGAAAAACTAAGAGCGACAATAGAGCATTTCAAGAAAGAATCATCAGCATACGCATTTCCTGTGATATATGGAGGAGATATTTCAAAAGTTTGGGAACTAAGAAAAGCAGGATTAGGACTTTTAACAAATGTAGCAGGGGATTATAAACCTGTTTCAGTAATAGAAGACACTGCAGTTTCTCCTGAAAGATTACCACTTTATCTTTCGGAATTTGCTTCCATGCTTTCAAAACATAATCTTCAATGTGTATATCATGCACACATAGCAACAGGAGAATTACATTTAAGACCTATTCTTAATCTTAAAGACAAAAAAGATGTAGAACTTTTTCATACAATAAGTAAAGAAGTAGCTCTTCTAGTGAAAAAACATAGAGGTTCATTAAGTGGAGAGCATGGGGATGGAAGATTAAGAGGAGAGTGGATACCTTTAATGTATGGAGAAAGGGTATATGAATTAATGAGATCTATGAAGAAAGTGTGGGATGCTGATAATGTCTTTAACAAAGGAAAAATCATAGATACTCCAAAGATGAACACATCTTTGAGATATGAAAATATCAATCCACCTCAAATAAATACATACTATTCTTTTGAATCACAAAAAGGCTTTCTTTGTGCAATAGAACAATGTAATGGATCTGCAGATTGTCGTAAGTCATTGGAGTCAGGAGGAAAGATGTGTCCAACATTTCAGGTTTCACATAATGAATGGGATACTCCAAGAGCAAGAGCAAATATATTAAGAGAGAAATTATCTTTTTCAAATCAAGAAAACCCTTTTGCATCTAAAGAAATCAAAAGCATATTAGATAACTGTTTAATGTGTAAAGCATGTAAGAGTGAGTGTCCTTCAAATGTTGATATAGCAAAACTTAAAAGTGAATTTTTACAACACTATTACGATGCAACACATGCTCCATTTAATATCTTGATGATAAATTCACTTCCGAAGATTCAAAAATGTTTTTCTTTTATTCCATTTGTTTATAATTGGACAGTAAGAAATGCTTTCACATCTTCAATAATCAAAAGCTTAATGGGTTTTGCACAAGAAAGAAGTTTACCTGCTATAAAGCCTATAAATTTTGAGAAACAATTAAAGAAGTTAAATCCAAGCAAAGAAATAAAGAAATTATATCTCTTTATAGATGAATTCTCTGCTCTTCAAGATAGTCAAGTGGCAGAAATAGCAATAAAACTCTTTACTAATTTAGGATACAAAGTTGAGATAGCTCCAATAAAAGAGAGTGGAAGAATTGCTATTAGTAAAGGGTTGGTGAAAAAAGCTAAAAAGATTGCTCAAAACAATATAAACAAACTGCGAGATATTATAAATGAAAACTCTCCAATGATAGGGATAGAGCCATCAACACTATTGAGTTTTAGAGATGAGTATCCTTCGTTAGTAAATGAAGATATTTCAGAATTAAACAAACATATCTATCTTTTTGATGAATTTATTGCAAAAGAAATAGACAATAATAATATAATAAAAGAGCAATTCACAGACACGGAAGAAAAAATCCTTCTTCATGGACACTGCCAACAAAAAGCCTTAATAGGAGGTGAGTATATGATTAAGATGTTATCACTTCCAGAAAATTATTCTGTTGATTTCATTCCAAGTGGTTGTTGTGGTATGGCAGGAAGTTATGGATATGAAAAGAAGAATTATCAAATGAGTAAACAGATTGCAGATTTAGTACTTACCAAAGCAATAAATCAAGCAAAAGAAACTACAATTATATCTGCACCTGGAACAAGTTGCAGAGAACAAATAAAACACTTTACTAATCGTATAGCACTTCACCCTATTGAAATAATGTATAACGCCTTAAAAACAAAATAATATGAATCGTCTTTATCATAAAATGTTGAAATTTATAGATAGATTTATGTCTAAAAGATATATCCCAGCATGGCTTATATCTCTAATAGATTCTTTTATAATAATTCTCTCTATAATCATATCAGGGGTTTTGCTTTCCTTAAAGGAGACGTGGTTTAATTTCCCTTACGACCTCTATTCTATAAGATTTATATTCATAAGTTTATTTAGCATAATAATATTCTTGCACATATTTCGCATAAACAAAAGTGTAATACGTTATTCTTCATTCAGTGATATGTTGAGAATACTTTTAGCAATCCTAATTCCAACAATAGCACTTTTGATTGTAAACTCGGTTTACAAAGTAATCAATCACATAGACTATGTACCTAAAGAATTGATATTAGTAAATGCTTGCATAAGTTTTATAGGCTTATTTATGTTTAGAATGTTTGTTCGTTGGTTGTTTGAAAAGGCTTATAAATCTGGAATTAATACTAATCTTAATACTCAAGTTGTAATATTTGGAGCAGGTCGTACAGGAACTGCTACTGCAAATACTCTAATTAGTGGAACAAGAAAATATTACATTAAAGGCTTTATTGATGATGATCCAAACTTACAAGGAAAAACAATCTTCGGACAAAAAATCTATGGTAGAGATAAACAAGAATATGTAATAAAGTACAAAGACATAGACCAATTAATTATTGCAACAAATAGAATAAGTACAGAACGTAAAAATGAGATATTTGAACTATGTCATGCAAATAATGTAAAGGTGCTTACTGTTCCTCCAATTAAAACTTGGACAGAAGGAAAACTTCAACCTAATCAAATTACTGAAATACAGATTGAAGACCTTTTAGGCAGAGAAGAAATCAATATAAATAGAGAAATAATCTCTCAAGAGATGCAAAACAAAACTATACTTATCACAGGAGCAGCCGGAAGTATAGGAAGTGAAATCGTAAGACAACTCTCTCAATATTCAACTAGACTTATCCTTTTGGATCAAGCTGAAACACCACTCTATCACATAGAAAATGAAATCACAAATAAATATCCACATATAGAAAAATATATAGAGATAGCAGATGTTAGAGATAAAAAACGCCTACAAGACATATTCCAAAAATATAATATAGAAATAGTCTTTCATGCCGCAGCATATAAACATGTGCCTATGATGGAAAGAGCCCCATATGAAGCAGCTAGTGTAAATATCATAGGAACAAAGAATATAGCTGATCTTTCACAAGAATTTAATGTTGAGAAATTCATCATGATTTCAACAGACAAAGCAGTAAATCCAACAAATGTAATGGGAGCAACAAAAAGATATGCTGAGATTTACATAAAACAATTAGATTCTCAAAGAAAAGGCGAAACTAAATTCATTACTACAAGATTTGGAAATGTACTTGGATCAAATGGATCTGTTATACCTTTGTTTAAACAACAAATTCTTAAAGGAGGACCTTTGACAGTAACTCACAAAGATATAACTCGCTATTTTATGACAATACCAGAAGCAAGTCGTTTAGTATTAGAAGCAGCTACAATGGGACAAGGAGGAGAAATATTCTTGTTTGATATGGGTAAACCAGTGAAAATTTTAGCACTTGCTGAAAGAATGATAAAACTATCTGGCTTAAAACCATATGAAGATATAGATATAGAATTCACAGGTTTAAGAAGTGGAGAAAAACTCTATGAAGAACTTTTGTGTGAAACAGAAAACACTCTTCCAACTTATCATAAAAAAATATTTAAGGCAAAACATCAAGAAATAGACCTTGAATTAGTAAAAACATCTATTGCACAAATGCAAGAAATCCTAAAAGAAGAAACCATAGAACAAGACTTCAAGATAGTTGCAAACATAAAACAATTAGTAAAAACCTACAAAAGTAACAATAGTATTTACTCTCAACTTGACCAATCTAATGAAGAATAAAACCTTGCTTATAATAGGAAACTCTAAAAGCATACATACTAAAAGATTAAGCCAATTCTTCACAGATGAATATGAAGTAAAACTATTGCCAGAAGGATTAGATTTTAGTATAAAAAATTTCTTTAAAGCCAAACAAAGCCTTAAAGAAATAATCTCTAAAACTAAACCCGATGTACTTGTACTCTATCAATTAAATCTAACAGCTTTCATTGCTATTTTAGCTAATAAAAAATATAAAATCTCAGTATTTTCCATAGGAATAGGCAGTGATATATTAGTAATGCCTAAAAGAGGATTTCTATATAAGGCAATGTTGAAATATATCCTCAAAAACTCCCAAGCCTATAATGCAGGAAGTCCTTACCTTTTAGAACAAATGCAACAATATTGCCCAAAAGGGAAAGAAATCATACTTGCAAACTTAGGAATAGAGCCAATAAAAGCAGTAGAAAAACAAAAGATAATATATTCTAATAGACTGCATTCTCCATTATATAGAATAGATGAGGTTATTAAAGCCTTTGCTACATTTGTTTCAAAACCCCAATATTCAGATTGGCAATTAGTGATAGCAGCAACAGGAAAAGAAAAAGAATTTCAACAATTAACCGAAGCTCTTAATATAAAAGACAAAGTAAAATTCGTAGGTTGGCTATCACAAAAAGAGAATGCAGAATACTATGCAAAAAGTAAGATATATATATCAATACCAATGAGTGATTCTTTCCCAATAAGCCTTATGGAAGCAATGAGCGCAGAATGTTTATGTGTAATATCAGACCTTCCAGCCTATAAAGGATTGATGAAAAACAAAGATAACTCACTTATCTTATCAAAAGAAGAAATCTTAAAAGCAGATTATATGGAACAAGTCTTGGAATTAGATAAAAAAGAGATTTTACTAAGAAATAAGGCCTTTGTAGAAGACTATGCAAATATAGAATCTAATAAACAAAAATTTAATTTAATTATACAAAACTTAGTCTCAGCCAAATAAAACAAAGAATTGAAAAATTAAAACAAAGAAAGAAAAAATTAAAACAAAGAATTAATTTATTTTTTCTTTGAAAAAAATTTGGTTGATTGAATGAAAAAGATGTATCTTTGCAGTCCGAAAGATAGTAAGAAAAAAATAAAAAAGAAATAAGATGAAAAAGATTTTAACTTTATTAGTAGTAGCAACAATGTCGCTTTCAGCATTTGCCCAATCATTCCAACCACCAACAAAAGAAATCAATTGGTTTGGTAATGGTAAAGAATATGGTGATGAAGGAGATGCAGAAGAAGGTACAGGAATTAGAAGAGAAAAAAGTCCTATAGCTCCTGCAACATTATTGTTATTAGGTTTGGGTGGAGCTGCTGTTGGAACAAAAGTTCTACGCAACACAAAGAAATAATCTTTAAATAGATAGAAATAATAAAACCTCATTACTTAAAAAAGTGGTGAGGTTTTGTTTTTTTATTTTATATTAAACTTATAGATTTACGTCTTTAATATCTACAAGATTATTTACTATTGCATAAATGGTAAGTCCTGCAGAGGAATGTATGTTTAATTTTTTAGCAATATTTCTTCTATGAGTTGTAACAGTGTTTACAGAAATAAATAATTTCTCTGCAATTGCCTTGTTGGTTAATCCTTTTACCACACAAATTATAACATCTTTCTCTCTATCGCTTAAAATAATGTCTTCTTCAGAAGACTTTTTTGTTATCAAAGAAGGGTTTTCTTTGTATTTATTTTCTAATTTCTTTATTTCCTCTAAGAATAATTGTGTTTCTAATTTGCTGTGACAGATTAAGTCCTCTTCTAAAAGGAAGATGTTGTATAAAACAGAGTTTATTAAATAGTTATTAGTATCGCTTTTGAAGTATTTTATGATTAGTTTTTTTAGTTCAGAGAGTTTTTGGTCTAATGGTCTGCGATGAAGTGATGTAATATCATTTGTGTAATTTTCTATTGTTTCTACTTCTCCTTTTATTAATTTTTCTACGTATGGAAATATTTCTTTTTCTTCTATTTTTAAGTGTTTTTGCACTTCAATGCAGTATTCATCATAGAATTTAAGAATTAGTCCTGCAATTTCATTAGCTGGGAATATTCCTATGGCTTCTATAAGCTGTCTTCTTATGGAAGGAAGTAAAAAGTCTAAATAATAGGAGTGGGATTGGCGTAAATAATCACATAAAGTTTGTAAAGAGATGTCATTTATATGCCAAATATTCTCTCCATTATTCTTTGTAAAGTTAATTATTGCTAAAAAAGTATTGCAATCTATTGAATTTTCTTCACAAATTTCTTCAATATTTTTTTCTCCAAATCCCAGTGTGATTTTAAAGCGTGAAATGACATTAAGTAATTGGTAATCCGAACATATCATTTCAAATAATTTATCTTCTTTTGTGTAAAATTTCATTTTAAACTCCTCCTTATACTTTGCAAATGTACAAAAAAATCCAAAAATATTTGGTGGGAATAAAAAAAGGTTATATCTTTGCACTCGCAAAATCGCTGATGGTGCCATAGCTCAGTTGGTAGAGCAAAGGACTGAAAATCCTTGTGTCCCCGGTTCGATTCCTGGTGGCACCACATATAAAAGAAAAGACTGAAAGATTTATTCTCTCAGTCTTTTTTCTTTTATATGTTTTTCCTTTTTATTCTAAATAATCAGTAATGTTATTTGAATCATTATTGTCTAATATTTTTGCGTAAGAAAGATCTTCTGGTGTTATTATCTTAAATGTGTATTGTTTTTTGTTAGGGTTGGTTAATTTGTCTGCTCTTACATATGGGTTAAGTATTTTGAAATATCTGTAAGGACAGTTAAGGTGTTTTGCGAATGCAGGCATATTTGTTATTGAAGAGTCTATTGTTACTGTTTGATAAGGTAATGGTTGATAGCAGTCTTTTATTCTTACATAGAATCCGTATTGTTGTGGGTTTTCTAGAAGAATTTTATAGGCTAGTATTCTGTAGAAATATCTTGATGTTTCGGCATTAAGGCTTAGTCCCCAATAGTTATCACAATCTTGTTTTGTTATTTGTCTTTTTAATCCTCCTTCTCCACAATTGTATGCTGCACATGCAAGAGGCCAATTGCCTAATCTATCATGAGATGCTGTTAAATATTTCACAGCTGCTTGTGTTGCTTTTCTTAAATCGTATCTCTCGTCCCATTCTTCTGTTACAATAAGTCCGTATTCTTTTGCTGTTTTTGCCATAAATTGCCAAAATCCTGCTGCTTTTGCAGGGGAAACTACGTCTGATAATGCACTTTCTGCTACAGCTAGATATTTTAAGTCGTCATGTCCTCCAAATTCTTTTAGGTATTGTTCTATTTCTGGCATAAATCTATAACTTCTTTTTAGAATTAGGAAGGTGGAGTTGTGTTGGTACATTATTGAAGTGAGTTCTCTATCTAATGCTTCTCTTACAAATATGTTGTCTAATGGGACTTCTTCACCACAAAATGTTAATTCTTGTGGAATTGGTGCAGAAAAATGTTGTAAATGTTGTTTTATAGATGTTTTATACACTTCTTCTTCATCTGGTTTTTGTGTTGCCATTATGAAAAAGTTTAAGCTTATTGCACATGTGCTAAGTATTATTGCACAAATACTTAATATGAGTGTGTAATTATTTTTCTTCATTTGCGTTATTGTTTTAAAGTGGCAAAGATACAATAAAAAATAAAGTAGTAGTGAAATTTTTATTACCTTTGCGAACTAAAATATTTTGTTATGAGAATTAAAAAGTTTTTTGTTTTTACATTTTGTGTAATTTTTGTTTGTGGATTGAATGCTCAAGTTTTGTCGCCTTCTGCAAAAAAAGATATTATAAATCAATATAATAAGCATATCAAAACTATTTCTTCTATAAGTAGTGAGAATTTTGATATGATGAAGGTGTATAAGTATCAATTGGAACAGGCAGAAGAGTTTTTGAAAAAACAGAAAGTAAATAATTTTGATAATGATATTTATGCAAAGAGCTTGGAATTAAAAACTATTGTTGCTCAAAATAATGAGATAGTTGAATTTATGATTCCAAGAATGAGTGATTGGTATTATAAGAAAGCTGTATTTGCTAATTTGAATAATAAGACTCAAGATGCTTATGAGTATTTGCTAAAGAGTGTTGAGGCTGATCCTTTGAATGTAATGGCTAATTATGAATTAGCAAAGATAAATTTAGATTCATTTCAAGTAAGTAAAGCTAGTGATAGATTGATAAATATCCTTCAAGATAACTCTATTAGTGAAGAAGAGAGTATGTTGTGTAAGAATCTTTTGACTTTTACATATGATAAGAATCTTATTACTTCTTTGGCTTTTATAAAAGAAGGTAAGTTTTCTGCTGCTGAAGAAATTTTATTGCAATTACAGTCTTATTGTGAAAAGGATCCTTTGAATATCTGTAAATCTAATGTTATAGATAAGAATATTACAGTATGTAAAAATGGGATATATAAAGATCATATAAAGGTGTCAAAACTTGCTGTAGAAAAGCAAAAAGATAAAGTGGCAGGAGATTTTTTAGTTAATACATATGATTATTTACAAAGGAATAGAAATGAAATAAGTGATACTTCTGATTTTGATGATATGGTTAAAATCGTTGTGGATAGTTATCTTTCTACTGCAAAGGGAATGGTGGAAGCAAAGAATAATGAAGCAAGGGTAGATTTGATTCGCAAAGCTAAGGAGTTGGCTTCAATGTTAGGAGGTGATTATGAAAGTAGTGTTTTGAAACAAATTGCAATGATGCAAGGAACAATTGAAACTTCTGATCCTATTTTAGATTCTTTGGAAAATGCTGCTCCTAATACGGGATATGCTGATAAGTATCCTGAATTTGTAAAAGATACTACTGCTAATGTGGAAAAGGAAATAAAGGAGATTGAGGACAAGTTTGTTTATGTAAAAGTAAATAGTCATGCAAAGGCTGTTGAATTTTTGGAACAGACTAATGAATTGCCAAACATTAAATCTAAGAATAAATTGTCTGAAGAAAATATTGCTGCAATAAGAGAAGTGGTAGCAAAGAGAATGAATAAAGCAGAATATGCTATTTTCCAAGATGATGTTCAAACAGCAGATAGTTTAGTGGCAATTACAGAAGCTTTGCTTTCTAAATACAAAATGAAAGAAGATAGTGTTGTTGTCAAGATAATGAATAGTTATTTGAGAGCAATAGATCAAAGAGTGTGTCAAAAGAAACAAGAAGAGGTTGATGTGATGGTACATAATATTTTGGATTGTATTAGAAAGAATGATTTTTATTTGGCAGAAGAGTACATAAATATAGGAATGCAGATAAAGGGTAGTAGTGAGTGTAGATTGAATAAGCAAAGACTTAGAGCATTGAAACGTCAAATAGAACAACCTTTGGAATATGTTAAAAAGAAAGAAATTGTTGATGAATTGTTAGAACAAGGAGACACAACAAGGTATTTAAAAGAATATGCTGCTTTAGAGAATTTTTATATCATTCATAGCTTAAGAGAAATGAGTGTTCAGCACAAGCCTATAAAAGATATAATATATGAATTTGGAAGTGATCAATTAGCTATTAATACCATTGAAAGTTTAATAAAATATAGACAATACGAACAAGGCGTCGAGGCTTTAGCTGCTTTAAAAGAGTTTGGTTATAAAGCAC
>JAEIGA010004119.1_pt1 | contig 22497 bp, 6 predicted proteins | sample 9270691 | NCBI WGS metagenome assembly JAEIGA01 (sample SAMN17057246, study PRJNA624740) | gut metagenome | biome: biome; isolation source: fecal sample | host: Bos grunniens | place: China: Xizang | collected 2019 | reverse complement strand
TATCGGCGCAGTTATTAAAGAAGCCTTTAAGGGAGAATTTAACGGCAACGGATATACGATTTCGGGACTTACCGTTAATAAAGCTTACTATAATTACTGCGGTCTTTTCGGAGTAAATCACGGCAAAATCACCTCTCTTCGCATAAAGGATGCCGTTATCGACGGCAGAATAGGTATAAATATGTCGGCGTCTTCCGGTGCTCCGAGTATAAACGGCAATATCGACTATGAAGATAAAGACGTATGGACTCAGCCTGACGACAGCATAACCGAAGAAAGTCTTAATAATTATGACCGAACGGGAAAATCTACTGCCGGCGTAGGTATTATTTGCGGAATTAATCTTGGGTCAATAAAAAATAGCTTTGCTCAAGGAACGCTTATGGGTAATACCGTGGCAGGCGGAATTGCCGGCAGAAATAATAATATAATTTCCGGTTGCGCAACTTCCGTTTCCATAAAAGACGTTAGCGTGGCAGGTGGAATAGCCGCTATAACCAGCACCTATTCAAACGTTAGTGACTGTGTTGCTGATGGAAGCGTTGAAGCAATCCTTTCGGGTGGAATTATAGGCACTGTTTCAGGTAAGGTAAGCAGAGTTTATTCTTTGTGTGAAGGCGAAAATATAATAGGTAACTTCGGAAAAGTTTCGGGAGCAACCATTTCTCAGTCGTATGTTTTCGGTAACGCGATATCTGATGCGGTGAGTGAAATCAAGCCTATTGAAGAGTTACCCGACCTTCGTTTTGACGGCGGGGAGTGGAATTACGATAAAAAAATGCCCTATCCCGAAGCGATCAGCGATTTGATAGAGGATGCACAGGCAGAGATAATACAGGGTGACGCAAACGGCGACGGCAAGGTGGATACGGTTGACCTTGCGGCTTTAAAGCTTTATTTGGCGGGAATGGGAACGCTTAATGAAAAAAATGCCGACTTAAATGCCGACGGCAAGGTGGATACGGTTGATTTGGCATCTTTAAAACTCAGCCTTGCGGGTATGAATTAATTCCCTTATTTTCCGATTTTTGAAAAATCTGGCATAAGAAAAGCGGATATTTTAAAAAATTTGTATAAATTATCAAAAAAGAGTTGACATAGCAAGAAACAATGAGTATAATAAACTCAAGTAATTGTCCTTAGGGATATTATGAAAAAATTAGAAAAGGAAAAAAAGGTGATTCAAATGAAAAAGAAACTTTTAGCTATGATTCTTTCAGTAGTTATGCTCACCGCATTGCTTGTACCTGTACTTGCTGCAAGCGCTGCTGCTCCTACTTTAGGAATTGGTTTAGGAACTCCTGTTCTTGAAACAAAGAGCAATGGAGATCAGGTTATTGTTGTTCCTGTAAAATTGACAGCTAACGACGGACAGCTTTTTGCTCTTCGTTATCAGGTTGTTAGTACCAGCGGTCTTGAACCTTATACCAACGTTGCTGCTTGGGATTATGGTTGGATTGCAGGTGATGTTACACAGGCACAGGGTCCTTTCACTGCTAAATTTGCTAATACTGTAAATACTGATGCAGTTGTTGATGGTAACAAGGGATTCCAGGTTGTACAGGATGCAATCGAAGGTGCTCCGGGTGCTGGTATCGCTACTGCTACCGGTACTCTTATTACCGTTTACTTCAAGGCTCCTACCACTGTTGGTACCTATAATTTTGAAGTTATTTGGATGGATGGTACTGACAACACTAAAACTAAGTACACTGCTAATGTTGGCGATTCTGTTGCATACGTTAAGGAATGCACCAGCCATACTAAGGGCGAACCCGAAGTAACTAAGGAAGCTAAGTGCGGCGTTGCAGGCGAAGAAGTTGTTAAATGTACTGCTTGCGGCAAGGTTATCGAAACCAATGAAATCAAGGCTCTTGAACATGCTTGGGATAACGGCACTGCTGCTGAAGGCGTAGCTTGCGGAAACACTGCTGACGTAACCTACAAGTGTACTCGTGAAGGCTGCGGCGAAACCAAGGTTGAAACCGGCGCTAAGGTTGAACACGACTGGGTTGAAGATACCGAAGCTTACGTTGCTCCTAAGTGCGGCGTAGCTGGTAAGAAAGTTTACAAATGCTCTAACGAAAACTGCACTGTTAAGACCAAGGAAGAAGCTGTAAAAGCTCTTGAACATGCTTGGGATAACGGTACTGCTGATGCTTCTAAGGTTTGCGGCGAAACTGCTGACGTAACCTACAAGTGTACTCGTGAAGGTTGTGACGGTTCCAGAGTTGAAACCGGCGCTAAGATCGAGCATGACTGGGCAGAAGATAAAGATGCATACGTTGCTCCTAAGTGCGGCGTAGCTGGTAAGAAGGTTTACGTTTGCCAGAGAGCAAACTGCCCTGTTGCTACCAAAGAAGAACCCGTAGCTGCTCTTGAACACGTTTGGGGCGAATATGAGCTCACTAAGGCTCCTACCGCTGATGCAGAAGGCGAAAAGACCGCTGCTTGCCAGAACGAAGGCTGTGATGAAGTTGACGTAATCAAGGTTGCTAAGCTCGACAAAGAAATCGAATACAAAGAAAACGGCAAGGTTATCGCTTCCTTCAAGTCTGAAGATGCTGTTCTTCCTGAAGATATCACTATCGATTCCAAGGGCGCAGAAAAGGATGAAGAAACCGGTAAGATTACTGAAACCCTTGTCTTCGCTTCTGATCTCGTTGACCTTGAAGGTGAAGTAGAATTCACTATCAACACTGCTCTTGCAGGCAAGTTTGATAACTTCGAAGTATTCGTTAAGGATGCTGCTACCGGTGAACTTACCGCAGTTGAATTCAAGTTTGAAAAGGGTATGCTTACCTTCAATGCTGACCTCGACGGCGAATATGTTCTCACTTACAAAGAGGTTAAGACTTCTCCCTCTACCGGCGATGCTTCTAACGTAGTAGTATTTGCTGTAATAGCTCTCATTTCTGTTGCTGCTCTCGTAGTAGTTGGCAAAAAGAGATTTGCTCTTTAATAATTAGTTAATACTAATTGTGCGTCGGCGGTTTTCCGCCGACGCTTTTTTTGAAAGGTAGATTATATGAAAAAAATAGTTTCTGTTTTTTTGTGTATGCTTATGTTGTTTTCGGCTTTTGCTTTTTCTTCTTATGCCGATCAAACGGTAGGCATATTAAAGGCGGGAAGAGTTTCTGCGAAAGCCGGGGATGAAATCACCGTTCCGATAACTCTTGAGCAGCACAAAGGCGTTTGTATTATCAGAGCAACCGTTAAATATGATGTAAAGGTTTTAGAACTTATAGACGTAGAGCAAACTGTAAGCGATAAATTCGGATATACCATTAATACTAATACTGCGGGAGAAGCGGTTGCACTTCTTGATGGCAAGATGCCCATTAATATTGAAGGCGACCTTACTTTGTTTAGCCTTAAATTCAAGGTTAAAAATAATGCGCCGTCGGGTAGAACACTCGTCAGGGTATTTTGTGAAGAGGGAATGGCAACTTATTTAGTTACAGAGGGAAACAAAAAAACTCCCGCCGCCTTTACCCCTGCTACCTCAACAGGCTCTGTAACCGTTCTTTGTGCTGAACACGACTTCGTTTCAAACACAGCCGACGGAAGCTTGCAGTGTTCAAAATGCGGAGCAATTAAAACTGTTGATGGCAGCGTGTCGGTTGATTCTTCTCAGGGACTTCCCGAAATTGATATTTCAAGTGAGGTTGCGTCTGTGCCCGATGAAAACAACAGCACTGACGATTCTTCTTTAAATGATGAGAATAATACGGATAAAGGCAATAAAGGTATTAAATTCGTTTATTTTATACCGCTGATTGCGGCTGTGGTAATTATCGGTGTAGTGCTTCTCTTGAAGCTTAAAAAATCCGATAAAAATTAAAACCTTTAATTCCTATAAACTTTTATATTAAATAATCGCATCGATTTTTATTTCGGTGCGATTATTTTTTTCTTTTACTTGATTTTATCAAACCTTTATGATATTATTACAATGTATAAATATATATCATATAAAGGAAGAAACGTATGAAAAATTCACTATTTTCGGCAATTAAATTACCTAAAAGACTATTGGCGCTAGTCCTTACTTTAATTATGGTACTTTCAGTAGCGATAATCCCCGGTGGAATTACGGTGTCAGCCGCTTCATATCTTGATGAAAAAATCTATGATTTTGAAGAAAACAGCGGTACCGTTTATGGCAGCGGCGCCACTGCGAAAGACAGTAAAGGAGTGACCCGTACTGTTTCGGGCGCAGGCTTTTCATGGGCTCACGATATCAGTGACGGTGTGTTAAGCCTTACCGATACGCGCGGCGCACGTAATGCCCGTGATACATATTTTGTTTTTAACGATAATAGCGGTATTTACGAACTTAAACCTAATGCGTCTTATACCGTTTCCCTTCGTTTCAGAGTTGTATCTAAACAGGTTTCCTTTAAATATAACGGTTATACCTATCCTACAAGCAGTCAGAAGACTTTTGTTAAACTTGCATACGGCCTAAACAGTAAAACTGAAATAGGCGACATCGCCCTTATTACTACCGGCGGTGATACCTTTACGCGTGTTGCGGAGGATGGCAGCACCGTTTCTCTGCCTATTGGCGAGTGGCACGAGCTTTCCTTTGATTTTGCTACCCCCTCAACCTTTGCCGACGGCGAAAACTTCCTTTTACTTAATGCTAAAACCTTTAACGGTGTTAATATTGAATTTGACGACGTTTCAGTTTCCCGTATCCCTTCCGTTAAACTTGTAACTACCAAGGGAACACTTGATAGCACCATTATTCCCGTTAAAATCGGCGATAAATTTGACCTTCCTAATCCTAAACTCGCTAAAAGCACAACTGATTATTTGAATTTCGGTACTGACTTTAAGGGTTGGTTTACCGATACTGCTTGCACAAAGCCTTTTACTGATGAATACGTAACCGAACAAAACTGTGACGTAACCCTTTATGCAGGTTTTTCTAATGAAGTTTTCGGTTTTGAAAGTTATTCCGGAGTAAGTCAGTACAGTTCTCCAAATCATTTTTTTAGTCTTGTTGAAAATCCCGAAGAGGCATATAGTGGCAGAGGCTTTATGCATTATCACTATACCGAGGAGTATTGGAGTCAGCCTTATGATGACACCATTTTATATCAGGCGAGAAGGGACGCCGCCGAAAACAATATAAGCGTTAAAAAGGTTAAACCCTCCACCTCTTACGTTATTTCCTTTAAATACCGTTTCCTTGAGGGTTCGGGTTCCATAAACGTAAGCATAGGCAGAGCAGGTACTAACATCTGGTGGCCTCAAGGCTTCTTTACACTTGCAGAGAAAAAGAACTTTGTTAACGATAACTCAGGCGAATGGAAAGAATACAGAGCAAACTTTACCACCCCCGAAAGTCTTCTCGGCGGTGTAGATAACTGGGCTACCTGTGACACACTCTATATTATGCTTCATGCTGCTGAGAACAGATATACTGAAGTGTACGTTGACGAAGTTGTCGTAAAAGAAGTTAAGGATAATACCGAAATTAAGTTGGTTGCTAACGGCGGTACCTTTGACGGCGGAAAAACTACCGTTACTCAAAAGGCGACTTTAGGCGACGATATAGCATCTTTCCCATTCCCCACAAGAGATGAATATGATTTTTATGGCTGGGCATTCGATAAAAACGGTTCTGAAATGGTAACAGCCCAAACCGTTGATGCTTCCGTTTACGATAATACTCTTTATGCCGTTTGGTCAAGAAATATGGGCTTCGAGGGTTATTATTACGACCTTGAAAGTCCTGACAGAAATAACTATGTAAGCGATACCGTATCAATAGTTAAAGAAAATGCTAAACGCGGTTTCTATTCTGCAAAGCTTACCTCAAACGGCGGAGCGCAGAACGTAATTGCAATGAACCCCATCAATAACAAGACCCGTTATCTCGTTACCTTCTATTATGACCTTAAGTCTGCGGCAGGCGACGTCAAGGTTCAGTTTGCATCAATGAACTACAATATAAATGATAACAGCGAGGTTAAAAAGTACGGCGCAACCTACACCATCAGCAAGGAAGATGCAGGCAAAGGCTATAAGATGGGCGCAGTTATAATCGATACTGATTTCTTAAAGGTTGACGCAGACCGTCTTGCTATGCTTATAAGCGGTACTTCGGGTGATTATACCGTTTACTTTGATTCTATTGAACTTCGCACTTTGACCGTTAATGACGGCTACGTGCTTTTTGCAGATACCTTTACCGGCGATTATCAAGTGGTTATCGGAAAGGTTGGCGAAAAGATTAATCCTGAAATTGCAGTGGCTGACAGCAATAAGTTTATCGGTTGGTATAACGATAGTCAGTTAACAAGTATTTATAAAAATGATAAAACCTTTACGAGAGATTACAGCGTAATTTACGCAGGCTTTATCGGCGGTGAAGGTTATGATAACTATACCGTCAACGGTACCAATACTGAGGTTGCCTTTGAAAAGGGTAATAAATATCTTAAACTCAGCAAAAATGCAAGTGAAAAGATTCATAGTACCACCGCTTCAAAGCGTTATGCGGTAGAATTTTCGTATAGAGTAGATGCTATAACTGCTGATACTACCGTAACGGTAGGAAACAAAGCCGTTAATCTTACAACTGCCGACGTCAGCAAGAATTGGCAGAAGTATCATATGGTAATTACCGCAGATTCTGCTGCTCTTAACCTTTCGGTAAACGGTAACGATTCGTTTGTTCTTTGTATTGATAACGTAATTGTTTACGAAATTACCGATAATATGACCGTAATTACCTTCGACCAGAAGGACGGCTACGGAGAGGATACCGTACGCGTTGGCGTAAAGGGTATAGAAATCGCTATGCCTTCGGTTTCAGGCGTTGGAAACTATGTGTTCTACGGTTGGTATGAGGATACTGATCTTAAAACTCCCTTTGTTTCAAAGGTTTATCCCGAAAATGATATTACCGTTTACGGAAGATGGGCAACTAATCCGAGAACAACCATTAACTTCGATGATTTTGACCAGAGTGTATATTTCACCGAAAACAATACCAGTAACGCATATTTAACCGGTAGCAGTGACTTTGATCTTTGTCTTGACCTTACAAGCGAGGAAGCAAACTATGAAAATTATGCTCCTATCGTTAATAAAGACGGTTATTACAAGTTGCAGAGCAATACTACCTATGCCGTAAAGTTCGACTTCCGTATTATGTCTTACACTTCCAACGCAACCATGCACATTAACTTCTTTAATTCGAGCAGTGATAAGTTTACGAAGGGTAATGCGCTGGGCACCCCCACTGAACTTAAATTTGCTTATGCAACCAGAGCCTATTATGCATATTTTACTACGGGCGATTTGGCTGAGGGTGAGGATGCTCTTTATATCTACGTTCAGAAGGGCACCAAAAAATCCACCTTATTGTTGGATAACGTTGTTATCACCCGTGTTGACGAAGGCAGAAACCACGTTATAGGTGTTGACCCCTATAATGCTGCTGCTATATATGAAGCCAGCGGTAACTATGGCGCTGAAATAGATTATCCCGATATTGATAACAAAAATTATGTGGTTGAGGGCTGGTACAACGATTTTGAAACAACCGATTGCCATACTTCAAATCTTCATAAAGAAGAGCCTGTAACCGTTCTTCATATCCGTTGGGATATAAAGACCATTGATTTTGAAAATTATTTATACGAAAACGGCAACAGATATACCGTAGGTGACGATATAAGCCTTAGCGAAGAGGAACAGTACGATACCGCACGTTCACTTAAATACGACTATAAGTATGCTATTAAGTATTTTGAAACCTCAAACAATACTGTAGGTTTAGGTAGAGTTAACGATGACAGTACCTATAGAATTACCTTCAGATATAAAATAACTGCTGCTCAGGGTGACGTGGATATTAAATTCCTGACTGCTCATCAGACTAACCGTTGGGCATTTATAACCAACTATGACGAAGCAACCTATCGTATCTATTCTTCCGAAATCGGAAACGGTTGGCAGGAAGCAACGGTATATCTTACCACCGATTTCTATTCCATCGGTACTTCGGGCATGTTTATGACCTTTAATCCTGTTGTTGAGGGCGAAACCACCGTTTATATTGACGCGGTTGACGTTAAAACTGTAAGAGAACCTGCAATTTTGGCATTTATCGGCAAAGACGGAAGCGGTGTTCATTACGTAAGCGGTAACGTAGGCGATACCGTAAACGTTCCCGACGTTATTCCTGCTTCTCAGTTTGCTTCCTTTAACGGATGGTTTAACGATAAGGAATGTACTCAAAGTTTTAGCGGTGCTACTCTTGGTGAAGGCATCAATTACGTTTATTCCGACTGGACCGAAAAAGCAGAAAGCTTTGATAATTATACCTACGCTTCAAAGGACGGCAATAATTTTGCTCAGAATACTGTAGTAGGTAACGGCGAAATTACCGTTAACAGCGCAGAAAACGGTCTTAACGGTTTAAGAATAGGTAAACTTAATAATAACACAACCTATAAGGTGACCTTTAAGTATAAGACAAACGCAGCTACTACCGTTAAGTTCGCAACTGCCGACGAAATGAGCTTCTATAAGAACAATACTTCTTATAATGATGAAGGTAACTTCTTTAAGGCAGTGGCAGACGGTAAGGAAAATACCGCAACCGTTTATCTTACAACTGCATTTACCTATAGCGTTCCTAAGGATAACAATATGAACGCTGTTGACAATAAGAATGCAGAATTCGGCGATATGCTTTATATGTATTTTGACAATAAGGCGGGCGACAGCGTAACCGTAACCGACGTAGCGGTAGAAGAAATTGAAGCCGTTGCCTCTTTGGGCACCTCGGTGCTTACCGAAGAAGCAAGTAAACAGGCAGGAAAACAGGCGCTTCGTTTCTACTTTAGTTACAAAACCGATAATATTGTTAATATTACTATAGACGGTAAAGAATTTAAAGTTATTGAACGTGGTATTATCTTTAAAAATGCAAGAAATACTGCTACCGGTGAAATGAACGGCGATAAGGTTACCGTTAAACCTATCGTTCTTGCAAATAAGGACGATAAGGGCTTTACCGCTATAAGCAAAACAAACGGCTTTAATCAGTATTGGACTTATGATAATAAAATCGAAAGCCTTGTATTCAGCGGATACGTTAAAGACTTTGCTCTTAAGGATGCTCGTCTTATGGGCGCCAGAGGTTATATCAAGGTTAAGGATGCAGACGGTAATATTTACACCTTCTATTCTGCAGATAAAAAGACTACCGTAAAAGCAGGGGTAGAAGCAAACAGTGAAATTACCAATACCAAGGTTCATACCTTCGGCGGAGAAACCTTTGATAAGTTTACTATAGTTCATCCTAAACTGATGCCTTATATTTACGGCAGACAAATCGAATTCCTTATGGAATATCTTAAGGAAACACACAAAACCGACCTTGTAAGAGTAACCGAAAAGGCCAAGGAAACCGATTTCGAAATAGTTATCGGCGATACAAAGAGAGAAGCAAGCGATCTTGTAACCGTTGAAAACGAGGATCAGTACGTAATTGCCGTAAGAGGCACTAAACTTATAATCAAGGGCGGAAGCGACCTTGCCGTAATGCAGGGCGTTAAGGACTTCATTGATTATCTTAAGATGAAGGATTCTCTCGGCTGTGGCGCTGACCTTAAGGACGGCTACACTAAATACGGCCTTGTTTCCAAGACTATGGACGACTATAAGCTGACCTTTAACGACGATTTCGACGGCGCAACCCTTGATACGTCAAAGTGGGGTGCCTATACTGCTCAGAGTAAAGCCAAAGGCTATAAGACGGACAGTAACCTTGGCGGTTATTGCTACACCTATTCCGTAGGTGAGGGCGGATATACTACCGCTACGGGCAGAGTTGTTGAAAATGCCGTAGGAGTAAGAGACGGTAATGCCGTGCTTACAACGGCACGTCTTAACGATACAGACTTTACAAAGGGCGAAATTTCAACCTTCTGGCAGTTTATGTATCAGTACGGTTACTTTGAAGTAAACTGTAAGCTCAGCGAACCTCCTTCACACGTTGGTTGGTGGGTAAACGGTGCTAATATACCCTCTATTTATCCGAGAGAAGCAAGAGGCTGTATGACCGAGTACGACCTTATTGAAAACTACGGTAATATGAACCGTTATTCTACCGCTATTCATAATTGGTGGGGAAGTAACTCTATAAAGGATAACGGTCATATCAGTATTCCCGATTCTTACGGTATCGGCGAAAGTGATAATTACTACGTTCCCGATGACGATGAAACCAATATGTATGATAATTATCATATTTTAACTTTCCTTTGGGAAAACGACAGACTTGTATTTGCTCTTGACGGTATTAAGTATTACGAGTACGTAAGCTACGAATACTATAAAGAGCGTATGCCTAACTATATCATTTTAAGTCAGGGTATGGGTAACCGTGACTACGGTGTTAAATACGATATTGATAAGCATAACGATTATTACGAAACCCTTATTGATTACGTTCGTATTTATCAGAACGAAGCAATGGGAAGCCGTATAGTAAAGGCACAAAAATAAATAATACAATAAGACCAAAGTTGGCTTATGTCAATTTTGGTCTTATTCTTTGCAAATTTTTGGGAAATGGAAAAATTTAACGGTGCATTTTTTTACACAAAAAGTACATTTATGTAAAAAAACACAAATTTTCTATTGACAAGTCGCTTCTTTTTGTAGTAGAATACAAGATGTAAAAATGTGATAGTGTCGCTTAGTATCACTATCAAAAATCTATTACAAAAGGAGAATTTTCTATGCGAAACCAGTATAGAAGAAAAGGTTTTAACAGAGTTTTTGGCATTGTTTGCGCCATAGCTTTGCTTTTTACCGCCATTTACGTACCCTTTACCGTAAGTGCTGCGGGCACAGTTCCCTCTGTTGAAATCAAAGACAATGAGGCTTATGTGTTCGACTTTAGCACGTTGGCTACAGGTGCTGAAAACACAGCTGCCGCAACCGCTGAAAACGGTATCGGCTATTACGGCTGGGGTTGGGGTACAAAAAATTACACCGAAGGTGAAACCTCCAACACCGTTCTTCAGGCTGCTAATGCAAGCGGTCAATCCTGGGGAACAGGCGGCGGTTTCCGTTTGCATACCAAGTTGGCTGACGGAAACTACGGATTTTATGCGCTTGAGCCTAATACCAGATACGTGGTATCCTTTAAAATCCGCGTAATGTCTTCCCCGACAACTGTCGACGGCAGTAAGGAAACCAATAAATCCTATACTAATTTGGTTTATGACGTAAGTTTTGATCCTAAAGCTGGCGGTCTGGAGTCTAACTATGTCAATCGTCCCGGAACTACCGCTAAAAAGATATACGAGTCTCTTATCGACAGTAACGTATTTACCCTTTATGACAATAACGGCAACGGTACTACCTATGCTTGCAGTGAAGACTGGCTTACTGCTACATATTTCTTTACCACTCCCGCAGAGTTCAAGAAAGATAATGCGCTCGCTTTCTATACCGCTAACTATCATGGTACTAAAGTTGAATTTGACGACGTTTCTGTCACCAAGATTGGCGCAGACTCCGGTATAATTCTCCTTAAAGACGAATATTCCGCTGCCGATGAGATTTTCATCGGTAAAGATGGCGACAAAATCGACCTTAACTCTAAGGATATCAGTGACAGAGCAAAGAACCCCTCTCACACCTTCGAGGGTTGGTATGCTGATGCAGGCCGTACCGAAAAGATTACCGAGGTTGCTTTCTCCAAAACTGAAGATAAAACCGTTTATTCCCGTTGGAACGCACCCGTAACCGTTACCTTTAAAAACACCCTTGATGGTACTGAATCAAAGGTTACCGGTATGGCAGGCGATAAATTTGCCTATCCTGAGGATCCCACCGATCCCGACGGTAAGGTATGGTTTATGGGCTGGTACAAAGACGAGGGCTGCACCGTAGCTCACCTTGTACCTCAGTTCGGTTATGCCAACGAAACCCTCTATACCTATTGGAAGGGCGAAGTTCCCGGTTTAACTCAGGACTTTGAAAACTATACTAAGGATAGTTATAAGGTGGCTGTTGACGCAAACGGTCAGAGCTATAAGGATAACCGTCTTTATTTCGGTGCTACAATGACCAAACAGAGCGAAGTTACTCCTGACGGTAAGGGCTATGCCGTTAAATATCGTTGGAATCCCGTTCAGATTACCGACAAAAACGATTATAACTATTATGATACTTCCCGTGTAACCGCTATGGATAACTATTTCTGGATTGGTAAGGGACTTGAAAACAACACCGTTTATAACGTAACCTTTAAGTATCTTGCTGAAAAGGCTCCCGCACCCGTTTCCTTCTATATGGTAACAGGCATTGAAAATAACGCTTGGGGCGGTGGCAGACTGTACGATACACTTAAGAATGTAACCCTCGAGCTTGACGGTAAATGGCATGAAGTAACCATGCAGTTTACCACCAACTATAACGGTGAAGCAAATAACAGCGTATTCTTGGGTATTTTCAATACTCAGAACGTTGAATCTATCGTTTATTTTGATGACGTTAAGGTTAAATCTATTGCAAACAGCGCCGAAGTTGTTATGTTCCTTGAAACAGGCACAAGTCTTGGCAAGGTTAATCACATTGGTAAACGCGGCGAAGCTCTTAACCTCCCCACCATTACTCACGCTGACGGCGCTGAGTTCTTAGGCTGGTATCTTGACGCTTCTTGTACCACTCCTTTTGAGAGTGACGTTTATCCCGTAGCCAATACCGTTCTTTATGCAAAGTGGGCTCCCTACGCTATGACCTTCAGAGAATATCCCTACGGTGGCGGCGCAGGAGCTTACAGCGATCCTAACATAAGCGTAGTACACGAGAAGGGCGCTGGTAACGGCGACGACCATGCAATGCGTTTCTACGTAAACCGTAAGGCCGATAATACCACCGGTGTAGGTACCTCACAGGCTATCCAGATTGCCGCAGGTATTGAAGACGGCGCAGTTTACAGAATTAAGTACGATTATAAGAGCACCTCTATTCAGTCAAGTGCTGCAACCTTAATAGTTGCTATGGGTTATCCCCAAAATATTTGGGTAAGTTCTGCTTACAATTGGTATAATCATACCACCGTTATTATTCCTCAGGGCGGTACAAACGGTTGGAAGTCTGCCGAATTTATTATCAGAGCAGGTGTTAAAACCGACGGCTCTCATCACGGTAACGCTCTCTTCCTGCGCTATAATGCAAATATCTATAAAGCAGGAGATAAGATAGATTCCTATATCGATAACGTAATGGTTGAAAAGATTGATACTCCTTACGTATTCTTCGACGGACAAAACGGCGGTACTCCCGGCTTTGCTAACGGTAAAGCAGGCGATGAAATTAAGATGCCTGCAACCCCCGTTCGTGTTGGTTATACCTTCGAAGGCTGGTATATGGAACCCGAGTGTGAAAACAAATTCGCACTTACCCATTTCGAAGCAGATACTAAATTAACCGTATATGCTAAATGGAAGCAGTCCAATACCTATATCTACTCCTTCGAAAACTATTCCTATAAAGATGATACTACTTGGACCTTCGTTGGCGGTGAGCGCATCCCCAACGCAAAGAAGACCGGTACTTACGGTGTTCGTTTCGGTAACCGTGACCCCGAAAAATATTCAATGAGCGTATTTATGCTCGAAGACGGCGGCGAATACTACAAGATAGAAAAAGGCCGTTGCTATATCTTAACCCTTAACTATAAGATTAATAAGGTTGGTTCCACTAACCTTATGGTAGGTTGGATAGCTTCTGCCTACGGTAACTTCTACGTAGGTAGTAACACCGGTAAAACCACCCTTGCTCCCACAATGCAGATTACCACTGATCAGGGTAAGGAAATGAAGGGCAAATGGATGCAGCAGACCTTCGTGCTTGACGCAATGAAACTTGAAGATGCAGCCGGTCACGTTCACGATCAGTTGTATGGTTACTTCAAAAACGATCAGGGCTGGGATATTTACGTTGACGACGTTGCCGTTACTGCTCTTCCCAAGGGACAGGTAGCAGTAGGCTTCTACGCTGAAGGCGCAAAGGGTCTTCCCAAGTACGTAGCAGGTAAACCCGGTCAGAGTTATGCTTCAAAGGTTCCCGAGGTTCTTGAAAAAGAAAATATGAAGTTCAAGGGTTACTTTAATAAGGGCGCTGACGGTAACTTCACCGAAAAGACCAGAGGTAACATGGTATTCGGTGAAACAGGCGAAACCCTTTATGCTCGTTTCCTTAACTGGGAAAGAACTCAGAACTTCGACGACGGCTTCTATGAGGCTGCATACTCCAGTGGTTTTGGTTACACCATCCACGACTTCGACTACGAAGTATATGACAGCGAAAAAGAGGGTAACTCTAAGGATAACGTAACCAGCGGAAGATATTCTCTCCATAGAAAAGGCGACTCCATGTTTAATGAGAACTCTATCGTTCTTACCTTAGATAAGAATATTGCCGAAGGCGAACGTTATACCGTTTCTATGAAGGTAAAACTCGGTAAGCATTTCCATACCGACGGCGCAGTTAAGGTTGTTTCAAGCCGTAGCTTCAAGTACGCTTGGACCACCACCGGTGACTACTATCCCGTAGTACCTATCGCTGAACTTAAGGAAAATGAATGGGTTGAAGTTTCCTACACCTTTAACTCTGTAGAAAGCTTTGTAACCATTCAGACACCCGGTTACGTTGAACTCTTTATCGACGATATCAAGTTCACCCTTGTTGACGAAAAGACACCTCTGTCCGAACCTAAGGAATATACCGAATACGTTGCCGCAGAACGCGATGCAGACGGTAAACTCCTTTATAAAGACAGAACCGCAGTTGACATTTCTTCCATTATCGACGAATCCTTAGGCGCTGAGAGCTTCCCCTGGATTTACGTAGGTATCGGAGCAGGCGCTCTCGTGCTCGTTGCTGTGGTATTGGTACTTGTACTGGTTGTTTTCAAAAAGAAAAAGAACGCATAAGAAAGGAGCGATTATAAATGAAAACTAAAATTAAAAGTCTTGTATGTTTTATATTAGCGATTGTTATGGTCGCATCCCTTTCCGCTTGTGCAGGCGCTTCTGTTCCTGCAAGCGTTGACGATGAAGGCGCATTCGTTTATGCCATCACTCGTGCCTTTGAAGCTACGAGTGAGGCTGAACTCGCCGCAAAAGAACTTCGTCTTAAGTTAAAGGAAACCTTTGACTGCAAAATTACCATCCGTAAGGATGCCGCTATCGACGATTATGACGATAACTACGAAATCCTTGTTGGTGACACCGACCGTGAAGAAAGCCAGATGGCTAAGCAGAAGCTTCTTGATAACCGTATCAACTGCGCTTCCGACTTTATCGTATGCGTAATTAACGATAAAATCTGTATTCAGGTTGTAAACAACAAAATGATGCCTATCGCTTATCAGTGGTTTATAGAAAACTTCTGTAACTCCGTTGAAGACTGGGCAAAGCTCAAGAAAAACTACGAATTTATTTATCAGCCCGAAACTGCAAGTCTTAATAACCTTGTAGCAGGCGTCGACCTTAGTAATTTCACCCTCGTTCTCCCCAGAAAGACCTCTATGCTTCACGGTCTTATAGTTGATGAATATATCAAATACTATGACCAGCACGACTACATTCTCAAAGAAGCAGAGGATATGGATGCCGAGGCAGAATATGAAATTCTTATCGGCGACTGTGACAGAGAAGCAAGTAAGGGCGTAACCGTAGAAGGCGACAACTACGTAATCAAGGTGGTTGGCAAAAAGCTCGTTGTTAAGGGTGGTAACCACCTTGCAACCTGGCGCGCTTTCAAGGCTCTTCTTGAAGAAGTAAAGGCAAGTGAAGGTAAAGAGGTTGGTATCAACTGGGCAGACGGCTACGTAATTAACGGTAAGTACGATGCTAACGAAAAGGGCACCTTTACTCTTAACTGGAACGATGAATTCGAAGGCACCACTATCGACCTTAATAAGTGGAGTGACTACCGTAGTGCTCAGGGCGAAGTAAGTCCTTCCTGTCTTGGCGGTAAGTTCTATCACGTAAACGTAAGAGGCGAATCTGCTTATACCGGCAGTGATAAGAAGGGTCTTATCTATCAGGCTGACGGCGAACTCGTTTGCGGTACAAAGCGTGTAAACGATATCGACTTTATCACTTCTCAGATTTCTACCTACTGGACTATGACCTGGAAATACGGTTGTATGGATATCTACTCTAAGCTTGCTCCCGCCCCTGCATATACTACCTATTGGGCAAACGGTTCTACAACCGGCACTAAGGCATTTATGGACCGTTTCGGCGGCAAAGAGGTTGACCGTGTTTGTATGACCGAAATCGATATTCTCGAAAACTACAGCCGTCCCCACGAATACGGTTCTACCGTTCACTGGTGGTGGGGCGCAGTTAACGCCGACGGTACTCCTGCAGTAGGCACAAGCGGTCATAAGGGTCTTGGTGGTAACGCCATTTATAAGAGAGGCACCGAAAACAGTGCTTATCTTGAATATAATCAGGAAAAATACGGCGATCTTCTCCCCGATGATTACCATATGTATTCTTTCTATTGGGATGATAAGTGCATTAAGTTTGCATTCGACGGTAAGGTATTTATGGACTATCAGTACACTAACCACGAGTCCGTATCCGTTCACTGTCTTATGAACTATCTTATCTCTTCCTGCGCTATGGGTTCACCAACCTACGGTTATACCTATAGTAAGGACCAACACGAAAATTATTATGAGCACAGAATGGATTACGTCCGTCTTTATCAGACCGATGCCATTAACTCTCAGATGATTACTGCTTGGCCCGAAACTCAGGAAAAAGGTACTTCTGTAGTACGTTATCCCGAAAACTCCATTGGTTCAAGATATTAATCAAGCTAAAACCTCTATGCTACGGCATAGAGGTTTTTTGTTTTAACAAAAATCTTAATTGATGTTTTGTAGGGGACGATGCCCATTCTAGTAAAAGAGTGTAACAAAGTGAGCGCTCCGAAAAGGCTTCTCCTTGAGGAGAGGCTCCGTCAAAGACGGTGGTGAGGTGGAAATCTATACCACTACACCTCATCCGACTTTTGCTTCGCAAAACCCACCTTCCCCTCCAAACAAAGGGGAAGGCTTTTTGTTTGCAAAAGGGCATCCCCTACGAAATACCACCAAATCTTTACAAGATGCCAATAAATCTCTACGGAAAATCAAATCCACCTTGTGCAAATTCGGGGTAATCGCGACCCTTTTTATAAAAAATAATTTGTGATATAAGGAAAAAATGTAACAAATGGAAACTTATTTTTCTATGTACGCACCGCGCAATATTGACAAAAATTTATCACTATAGTACAATAATGTTAAATAAAATGTATTAGTGTGGCGTATTGCCACTAAAAACAAAAATTATGCCCAAAAGGAGAATATCTATGCAAAAACAGTATAGAAAAGGCATCAATAGAGTAATAGGAGTTTTTTGCGCTCTTGTATTGCTTTTCAGCGCACTCTACATCCCCTTGGTTGTAGGCGCGGCAGCTCCCGTAAATTCTGTTGATATTAAGGATGACGAGGCGTTTCTCTTTGACATCGAAAACGTCGTTTCCGATGCAACGGCAAATCAAAATGAAGCAGAAGGCGCAGCCGCTATCGGTTACTACGGTTGGGGTTGGAAAACGAACACCTATACGGTGGGAGATAAGACCAATACCGTAATCGATGCTTCCAAAAACAATACAGCTCAGTCCTGGTCAACTGCAGGCGGTTATCGTTTACATACCAAAAAGGCAGACGGTACCTACGGTTTTTATCCCTTGGCTCCTTCTACCAAATATATGGTAACCTTTAAAATCCGTGTGCTTTCTTCTCCTGTTACCATTTCCGGCAGTACTGCTGAAGCAGAGGCTACCTTGGCTTTGGCATATAATATGACCTATCTTAATAACGTTAGCTGGGCATCTGCAAGTAACTACGTTAACTATATTGAGCCAAACAGTAAAATTCCCGTAATGTCTTCGCTTATTGATAGTAATAAGTTTGCTCTTTATAACAGCGACGGAACCGTTACGGAATATCCTTGTTCTGAAGAATGGCATAAGGTGACCTATTTTATCACAACTCCCGAAAGCTTTAAGTACGATAGTTGTATCGGTTTTTATACCAGTAACTATCACGGCGGCGCTTGTGAAATCGACGACGTTTCTGTTACCAAAATAGGCGAAAATTCCGGTATGATCACCCTTAATGATGAATATTCCGGCACTAAAGAATATTTTATCGGTAAGGACGGCGAAGAACTTGACCTTTCTGCCTTGGATATCAGCGACCGCGCAAACGAAGCAAATCATAAATTCGAGGGCTGGTGCAAGGACGAGGCTCGTACCGAAATAATTAAGAAGGTTACCTTTGTAAAGGGAACCGATACCTTCGTTTATTCCCGTTGGGCTGCTCCCGTTACCGTTACCTTTAAAAATACCCTTGACGGCAGCACTTCTTCGGTTACGGGTAATCCGGGGGATAGCTTTAAATATCCCGCTGATCCTGTTGACCCCGAAAATAAGACCGTCTTTATGGGTTGGTATGCTGACGAACAATTTACCACTTTGCATACTTCCGGCAAATTCGGCTATGCTAACGAAACTATTTACGCATATTTTAAGGGCGAAGCTCCAAGTCTTACTCAGGACTTTGAAAACTATATAAGAGATAGCTATACCGTTAAGACTGATGCAAACGGTCAGAAGTATAAGTCCAACAGACTTCACTTTGCTCCCACTATGGCTAAGCAGAGCGCTGTTACCTATAACGGTAGTAAATACGCTATTAAATATCATTGGAATCCCGTTCAGATAGATGATAAAAACAACGAAAACTTCTACGACGTATCACGTTGGAATTCTATAGACAACGTCTTTAACCTTGGTGACGGTCTTGATAATAATACCGTTTACGACGTAACCTTTAAATATTTCGTTGAAAAGGCTTCCGCGCCCGTTAAGTTCTATGCAGTTTCTGCTGACTGGGATAATGTCTGGGCTCATAGCAAAACCTATTATAATTCCGAAAAGGTAGAGCTTAAGGCAGACGGCGAGTGGCACGAATACACCTTCCGCTTCTATACCGATTATGCTACCCTTTCTTCCGATGAAATTTTCCTTTGTATTATAAATACTGCTAACGTAGAAACAGTTCTTTATATCGACGACGTAGCGGTTACTCCCTTTGCTAAACCCATTGAAACCGTAATTACCGTTAATACCGGTATTAACGATGAACTTGTTTACATAAAGGGCGAACGCGGAACCGAAATCAAGTTCCCCACCCTTACCCATCCCGACGGCGCTCCCTTAAAGGGCTTCTGCCTTGACAAAGCGCTCACCACCGATTTCACCGAAACAACCTACGGCAAACTTCCCGTAACCGTTTACGCTAAATGGGGCGCTACTCCTATGACCTTTGAAAATTATATTTATGAAGGTCAAAAGGTAAATGACCCCGGAATGAAGCGTGTAAATGAAAAAGGTATCGGTAACGGCGACGATTACGCAATACAGTATGTTGTTAACAGAACCGAAGATTCTAATCTTGGTACTACAAACGCTCTTCTCGTTGCCGAAGGTATTAAGCATGGCTCGGTTTATAAGGTTAGATTTGATTATAAGATAGGCGAAAACAATAACGTTCCCCTGTCAATAAGAGTAACCTCTGCCGACAGAGAGAATATCTGGTGGAAGGTTACCCATTCTTACTCCTACACCACCTTTAAGCTTTCTGCAAACGGCGCTGAAGGTTGGCACACCGTTGAACTTGCAATTATGGCTGACGTTAAGTCCGATGCAAGCTACGGTGCTCACGCCGATGACCTGGTTTTGCAATTTAGCGGACAGAAATATAAAGCAGGCGAAAAGGTTGACGTTTACCTCGATAACGTTTTGGTTGAAGAACTTAACAACCCCGTTATATTCTTTGACGGACAAAACGATAAGGCGGGTAGTTTCGTTCAGGGCGAAAAAGGCGAAAGCTTCACCGCTCCCAAGGTAAGCCATCCCGACGATGCTAAATTTATCGCTTGGTTTAATGAAGAGGAATATACTAATCGCTTTAATGAAACCACCTTTAACGACGCTTTCAAGGTTGTTTATGCTAAATGGAGCGCATTTGCAATGTCCTTTAGTGAATATCCTTATGAGGCAGACAAATGGAAGGATCCCTATATTAACCGCGTGAATAAGAGCGGTATCGGTAACGGCGACGACTACGCTATGCAGTGGTTTATCGACCGCAAGGTAGAGGATACCTCTAACGTTGGTACCTCTTCCTCCTTCCGCATTGCAACAGATATAAAGCACGACGCAGTTTACAGAGTTAAATTCGATTATAAAACTTCTTCTAAGACAAATCAGAATTTGCGCGTGACCGTAGAATCCGCAGATAGCGAAAACGTATGGTGGAATATTACCCATAGTTATCCCTATACAACCCTTGATATTGCTGCAGGCGGAACAAACGGATGGAAAACCTATGAATGTTACGTGAGAGCAGACGTATGGGCTAATGAATCCTACGGCGGTGTTACCGAAGACCTTTATCTTGCGCTTGGCGGTAAGACAAATAAAGCAGGGGAATATATCGACCTTGTTATCGATAACGTTTTAGTTGAAAAGGTTGAGGGCGTACCCTTCGTATTCTTTGACGGTGAAACTGCCGCATTCTTCTCCTCAGGTAACGTTGGAGATAAAATAGATATTCCCACTAAGCTTCCTGCCCGTGTAGGTTATGACTTTGCAGGTTGGTATCTTGAACCCGAATGTAAGAATAAATTCACCCTTACCACCTTTGAGGCTGATACCGAATTGGTTGTTTATGCAAAATGGAAAGAGGCTTCTACTTGGGTTTACTCCTTTGAAGATTACACCTGTAAGGAAGGCGTAAACTATACCCACGACAGAGGTGTTCTTGCCACCAATATTAAAAAATCGGGCAAACAGTCTATGAGCTTCGGTAAAGACGATAAAGAAGACGACGGCGGTGTATTCGCTCTTGAAGACGGCGGTACCTTCTTCCCGCTTAAGTCAGGCACAAGCTATATCTTAAAACTTAACTATTATATCAAGGAACACAGCGATAACAATATGGGAATTCGTTTTGTGGCTGCAGGTTATAGCAACTACTATGTTGCTATTACAAACGGCTCTACGGGACTTACCCCTGAAATAGTTATTACTGCAGAACAGGCAAAGACTCAAAAGGGCAAATGGCAGACCTTAACTTTTGCACTTGATACTACAAAGCTTCCCAAAAATGAAGACGGCACCGATCAGTACAAAGAGCTTTATTGCTTCTTATCTTCCGGTCAGGGCTGGGAATATTATATTGATGATATTTCTATTACCGAAGTTCCCAAGGGCAAGGTTGCAGTAGCATTCCAGACCGAAGGCGTAAAGGGTTGTCCTGACTATATAATCGGTAAACCCGGCACAAGTTATGCCGATAAGGTTCCCGAGGTTATGGAAAAAGAAGGCAAATTCTTTAAGGGATACTTTACAAAAGACGTAGGCGGCAGCTTCCTTGAAAAAGAAAGAAGCGCTATGGTATTCGGGGAAACAAGTGAAACCTTGTTCGCGCGTTTCCTTGACCACGAAATCAATGAAAACTTTGATAACGGCTACTTTGATAAGGCATATAAGAAGGGTCTTGGTTATACCATCCACGACTTTGACTACGAAGTATATGATGCTGAAAAAGACGGCAACTCCAAGGATAACGTAACAAGCGGTAAATATTCGCTCCACAGAAAAGGCGAGTCTATGTATAACGAAAACGCTGTTATTCTTACCCTTGGCAATCAGATTGCCGAAGGCGAAAGATATACGGTAACCTTTAAGGTTAAGATGGGCAAACATTTCCACACCGACGGCGCTGTAAAGATTGTTTCCAGCAGAAGCTTCCAGTACGCTTGGACGACAACCGGTGATTACTATCCCGTAATTTCCATAGCTGATTTGGCTGACGGTCAGTGGCACGAGGTTTCCTACACCTTCAACTCCGTAGAAGCCTTCGTTACACTTCAGACTCCGGGTTACGTAGAACTCTTCTTCGACGACTTTAAGTTTACTCTCGTTGACGAGAAGACTCCTTTAAGCGAACCCGTACAGTTTACCGAATACGTTGCCGCAAAACGCGATGCAAACGGTAACCTTGTTAAGAGAGACAGAAATGCTATTGACGTATCGACCATTATCGACGATTCTTTAAGAGCAGGTTCAAACGTATGGCTTTACGTTGGTATCGGTGGTGGCGCTATCGTACTCGTTGCAGTAGTATTAGTGCTTATCCTTGTTGTATTTAAAAAGAAAAAAGCGTAAGAAAGGGGCGACTTTAAATGAAATCTAAAATTAAAAGCATAATTTGTTTAATATTAGCGGTAGTTATGGTCGCAAGCCTTTCTGCTTGCGCAGGCGCAAGTGTTCCTGCTTCTATGAATGACGAGGGCGAATTTATTT
>JAEIGA010004118.1_pt1 | contig 22497 bp, 15 predicted proteins | sample 9270691 | NCBI WGS metagenome assembly JAEIGA01 (sample SAMN17057246, study PRJNA624740) | gut metagenome | biome: biome; isolation source: fecal sample | host: Bos grunniens | place: China: Xizang | collected 2019 | reverse complement strand
TAAGAGGAATGTAGGGACGCTGCGTGCAGCGTCCGGAACGCGGGTGTAATTTAACGTTCACATGCGCACACGCGTATATATTTAATAAGGTATAAACATACAAAGATACATACAAACCTATAATCAAACTATAACAACTATGGCACAAGTACCAGAGTTCAAGTACGCTCCTATGTTCCAGTTGGGCAAGGACGACACCGAGTATTATCTGCTGACCTCAGAGGGTGTCTCTGTCAGCGAGTTTGAGGGTCACAAGATTCTGAAGGTTACTCCCGAGGCATTGACCCGCATGTCCAATCAGGCGTTCCGCGATGTCAGCTTCATGCTTCGCCGTTCTCACAACGAGCAGGTGGCAAAGATCCTCCGCGACCCCGAGGCAAGCGAGAACGACAAGTATGTTGCACTCACCTTCCTGCGCAATGCCGAGGTTTCATGCAAGGGCCTTCTGCCCCTGTGTCAGGACACCGGTACTGCCATCATCCATGGCGAGAAGGGCCAGCAGGTGTGGACTGGCTTCTGCGACGAGGAGGCTCTCTCTCTTGGCGTCTACAAGACCTACACCGAGTGCAACCTGCGCTATAGCCAGAATGCTCCCCTCGACATGTACAACGAGGTGAACACCAAGTGCAACCTTCCTGCTCAGATCGACATCGAGGCTACCGAGGGCATGGAGTACCACTTCCTGTGCGTTACCAAGGGTGGCGGTTCTGCCAACAAGACCTATCTCTATCAGGAGACCAAGGCACGCATCCAGAACCCCGGCACTCTCATACCCTTCCTTGTGGAGAAAATGAAGAGCCTGGGCACAGCAGCATGTCCTCCCTATCACATTGCTATCGTCATCGGCGGTACTAGCGCCGAGCGCAACCTGCTCACCGTTAAGTTGGCCTCTACTCACTACTACGACACCCTTCCCACCACAGGCGATGAGACCGGCCGTGCCTTCCGCGACGTGGAACTGGAGAAGCAGCTCCTGCAGGAGTGTTACAAGATTGGTCTTGGTGCACAGTTCGGTGGCAAGTACATGGCTCACGACGTGCGCGTGGTTCGTCTGCCCCGTCACGGTGCCAGCTGTCCCATCGGTCTGGGTGTAAGCTGTTCTGCCGACCGCAACATCAAGTGTAAGATCAACGAACAGGGTATCTGGATCGAGAAGATGGACGACAAGCCATACGAGCTCATCCCCGAGGAGCTGCGCAATGCCGGCGAGGGCGATGTTGTCAAGGTAGACCTCAACCAGCCCATGGCAGATGTATGCAAGCAGCTGACCAACTATCCCATCGGCACACGCCTCAGTCTGAACGGTACCATCATCGTAGGCCGCGACATTGCTCACGCCAAGCTCAAGGCACGTCTGGATGCTGGCGAGGGTATGCCCCAGTACATGAAGGACCACCCCGTTTACTATGCAGGTCCTGCCAAGACTCCTGCCGGCATGGCATGCGGTTCTATGGGTCCCACCACTGCAGGACGTATGGATCCCTATGTATATGAGTTCCAGGACAATGGCGGTTCCATGATTATGCTTGCCAAGGGCAACCGCAGCGAGGATGTTACACGTGCCTGCAAGGACCATGGCGGTTTCTATCTTGGTTCCATCGGTGGTCCTGCTGCTATCCTGGCCCAGAACAACATCAAGTCCATCGAATGCGTGGAGTATCCCGAACTGGGCATGGAAGCCATCTGGAAGATCGAGGTAGAGGACTTCCCTGCCTTCATCCTGGTGGACGACAAGGGCAACGACTTCTTCAAGCAACTCAAGCCCTGTGCAGGTTGCACCATTCTATAAGAAAGTTATTTTGCTGCTTTACAGTTAGTAACTGCAAGCAGAACATGTCTTACCCGGTCCATGCGACCGGGTATTTTTATTTATTTATCCCCCCCTCCGTCGCTGCGCTCCTCCTCGTCCCTGTCTCAGATGGGCAAAGTGGGTGGCGACGTAAACATAGCGCCAGCAGACTGTCCCTCTGAGACAGGGGGCGAATGAGGTCTTTAGAAAAATGACTAAATGTCATTTTGTGCCTCATGAGGGTTAAACTCCCCAGTTTAACGCTGGGTAAAGCGCGAAGCGGAGGGGGTGGATAAAACAGATGACAGATGACAGAGTACAGATTCATTCAACAATTAGATCGCAAAGTTCGTCTTCGTCTTCGTCCTCGTCCTCGTTCTCGTTTTCGTCGTCGTCCTCCTCCTCATGTTTTAGTGCTTTTTTTGCCCTCCCGAGGACGAGGTCGTGACAATACTATATTCACAGGTGTGACAATACTATATTCAAGGGTGTGACAATACCGAGGACACAGACACCTCCCCAAATAGCCATTTACCCACCTTCCGTAGGGACACGGCATGCCGTGTCCGAGAACCTCCATTTCCTGTATGTCCCCATAACAAAAATAAGGGTTGTAGCCACGGATGGATGCAACCCTTAAGTGTTATATGCTGTCTTGCGCTACGGCAGACGTTGTGAACGGATTGGGATTAGTCCCATTCAAGGACAACCTTGCCACACTGGCCAGACTCCATGATGTCGAAACCCTTCTGGAAGTCGGCAATGGGGAAACGGTGTGTGATGACAGGACTCAAGTCGAGACCAGAGATGAGCATCTGCTCCATCTTGTACCATGTCTCCCACATCTCGCGGCCATAGATGCCCTTGATGGTGAGAGCCTTGAAGATGATTTCGCTCCAGTCAACGGTAGTTGAGGGAGGCAGGATACCCAGCTGGGCAATCTTTGAACCGTTGTACATGTTGGCTACCATGTCGCGGAAGGCGATGGGAGAACCAGACATTTCAAGACCTACGTCGAAACCACGGATACCGAGTTTTTCCATAGCCTGTGCCACGGTCTCGCCCTTGGAGGCATTCACGGTGCAGGTTGCACCCATCTTCTTGGCGATATCCAGACGGTAGTCGCTGAGGTCGGTAACCACAATGTTCTTGGCACCAGCAAACTTGGCAATGGCGGTGGCCATGGTGCCAATCAGACCTGCACCAGTGATGAGAACGTCCTCGCCAAGCAGGGGGAATGACAGGGCTGTGTGGGTGGCGTTGCCAAAGGGGTCCATAATAGCAGCCATGTCGTCGGAGATGCGCTCGTCCAGCTTAACTACGTTGCTCTCGGGGATGGACAGGTATTCTGCAAATGCACCATCGCGGTTAACGCCAACGCCGATGCTGTTCTCGCAGATATGCTGCAGGCCACGACGGCAGTTACGGCAATGTCCGCAAGCGATATGGCCTTCACCAGTAACACGGTCGCCTACCTTGATGTTGCGCACACCGGGACCAACCTGCTCAACAACACCAACATACTCGTGACCGATGGTCATGGGGGTCTTGATGGTCTTCTGACTCCACTCGTCCCACTTGTAGATATGTAGGTCTGTGCCGCAGATGGCAGTCTTTTTGATCTTGATAAGTACGTCGTTCACGCCAACCTCGGGCATGGGCACTTCTTCCATCCAAATGCCCTTTTCGGGCAGTTTCTTGACTAATGCTTTCATAGTGTTTGTCTTATTGGATTAGTTATACATTCTTTCTGATAGCAAATTTACGCTTTTTTCATTTTTCCTCAAAGGAAATCGTTTATTTTTTGTGTGGCTTGTTCGGATTGTATGTCACAGTGAGGTCAGTTGACAATAATTCTGTGTCCGTTTACGATATACATTCCTTTCTCCAGGGGGACAGATATCATGTTGTTGGGGGTGAGGGTTGCCTTTTTGGCAATCATTCCGTTGATGCTATATATATTCACGGTTGAATGTCTGTCGGATACAAGTCTGATGCAGTTGCCGTCAGCGCTGATGCTTATGTCTCTACCAATGATGTCCTTGATGTTGTCTGGAACGCCTTGAGGCCTTTCCGTATAGAAATAATGGCCGCTATCGGTGGTTTCCATGTAGATGACGTTGTTTTCGCCAAGTGGGGTGTGCCATTGGTCGCTGCCTTCGGGTTGCCACAGGAATCTGATTTCCTTCACTCCGGGCACCTGGAAATCGGCTCCGTCCAGGCTCATGTCCAAATTATATTGCCACCACCAGTTGGGTTCGATTCCTCCGTAGTAATTGACTTCTGTCGTTTCGGAAGGGTCAATGCCTTCTTCGCCCCAGATGGAAATGCCTACTTTGCCACTAATAGTCTGGTCGGAGGTGTTTGTTACGTATATACTGTAACCGAAACTTGGAAACAGAAGAGAATTGTCTTGGTATATGATTTCCAGATTACCGACATGTGGTGTCTGGTCGAAGTCGTCCTCGCTTTCCTCCTCTTCCATGGGCAGAATGTTTATTATGGCCTGCTGGTCAACGTTATATTCATAGTTGTCTGGGGAAAAGGCATTCATGTCGAAGTATCCGTCGCAGTATCCTCCCCATCCCCAATTGATGTAGTAAAGTCCCAGTTCGTCCACGCCACAGCAGATGAAGGAATGTCCGCCATTGCCGTTTTCGTCCTGGCCGCAGAACCAGATGGGCCGGCGCCATGACAACTCTTCCTGCAGCATTTCATTCCATGTTTCATCGGAGTAGTACATCCTGTCCACCATCCTGATTTGCGGAGAATAGCAGAAGTGTCGCAGCAGTGCCTTGAGTGCATCTATGTTGTATGCCCAGGTCTCGTTTGTTCCATAGCAGGAGGAACAGGCATAGCCGGCATCCCTGATGAGAGCGGCTGCGGCAGTCATTTCTATGTTTGTGTAAGACTGGTTGGAATAACTGTCAAGCATATTTGCCCAGTCGTACTCCTTGCCGAGTGTGATGGTGGTTTCGGTGTTGTTGCGGTCGTTGAGTGTTGCAGTGCACGTGCCTTTTCCTGCCAATGGCCATTCGTAGTACCTCATTATCTGTGATATGGCTATGGCAAAGCACCCGGCAACAGTCTTTTTGCTGCCGATTGACGGTGCATAATAGTTGTAGGGGTGTTGCTGATTCCATGTGGTGGTGATAAATGGACTCACTGGTCTTATCTTGGCCCTGGTTCTGGTACGGGGAGTCTGTTCTCCGGTTCTTATCTTGCTGATGTATGTCCTGTATGCCCTAAGGTACTTTTTCAAAGACTCAGGAAGTTGCTGGGCGCAGAACCTTGTGTTGGACGAATATCCAACAATTGGTTCTACTTCGTCGTCTCCGGCAACGATGACAAAACCGATTGAGTCTGTAGGTGCAAACACGTAGTACTCTGGAGCGTGGGTGGCAGAACGTGTGTCTGGTACTGGTTCACACATCAAATTGAGGGTAGCATGAACTTTGCCCTGATAGGGCGCTTCCTTGGCAAGCTTGGCGTTATAGAACTTCTCTGCATTGTTTTTTGCAGTCTTGAAATCAATGGGACCGGCAAAAGAATAAGAACAGGTAAGCAACAGAAAGAGTACCAGACTGCTCTTAGTGATGGATAGGTGCTTCATGTTATGAGTGGATAAAATGTTATGCAGAAGTGTCAATTGCCCCAACTTGCCCTGTCCATGTTGCGGTAACCGATGGCTTCGGCAACATGGTGGCTTTGTATGGATTCCGAACCTTCGAGGTCGGCAATGGTGCGGGCAACCTTCAGGATGCGGCTGTAGGCGCGGGCGGAAAGCTGCAGACGGGCCATGGCCATGCGGATTAGTTCGTTGCTCTCGGTGTCCAATGTGCAGTATTCATGCAAATGCTTTTCCGACATCTGTGCATTGCAGTGTACTCCAGGAACGTGGGCAAAGCGCTGGGCCTGGATGCTACGGGCATTCATAACCCGTTCGCGTATGGCGGAACTGGGTTCTCCGGGTGCTGCCTTGGAGATTTCTTCAAAGGAGAGGGGAAGTATCTCACACTGTATGTCTATGCGGTCGAGCAATGGACCGCTGATTTTATTCAGATAGCGTGAGATCTGTCCAGGGGTGCAGACACATGCCTTGGTGGGATGGTTGTAGTAGCCGCAGGGGCAGGGGTTCATGGACGCCACGAACATGAAGTTGCAGGGATAGTTCACCGTGCCCTGTATGCGGCTTACGGTGATGTGGCGATCTTCCAAAGGCTGGCGCAGGACTTCCAGTGCCTGGCGCTGGAACTCAGGCAGTTCGTCTGCAAAGAGCACACCATTATGTGCCAGAGAAATCTCGCCCGGTTGGGGGTTGGAACCTCCGCCAACAAGGGCTGTCTGGCTGATGGTGTGGTGAGGACTGCGGAAGGGTCGGGTAGCAATGAGCGAGCAGTGGCGCACACCATCGGCGCCAACTGGCGGAACCTGAAGCTTGCCTGCCACACTGTGTATCTGTGTGGTCTCAAGACTCTCTTGCAATGTGAGGGGAGGCAGAATGCTGGGCAATCGCTTGGCCATCATGCTCTTGCCGCTGCCCGGAGGACCTATCATGATGAGATTGTGCCCGCCAGCTGCGGCAACCTCTATGGCGCGCTTTACGCTTTCCTGACCCTTTACATCTGCAAAGTCAAGGTCGAAATGTGACCCGCGGTCATAAAAATCCTTGCGCGTGTCTATCTGTACCGGTTCAAGATGGTGGGTGCCATTCAGAAATCCGACTACTTCGGCCAGGTTGCTGACGCCGTATACCTTGAGTTTGTCCACCACGGCGGCTTCCTGAATGTTCTGCATGGGCACGAACAGGGAATCGTAGCCCAGGGCACGTGCCTTGATGGCAATGGGCAAGGCGCCGCAAATGGGCTGCAGGGAACCGTCGAGGCTGAGTTCGCCCACCATCATTGTCTTGTCCAAACGGGTGCTGTCCACCTTTTCTGCTGTTGCCAGTATGCCTATGGCAATGGGAAGGTCATAGCCACTGCCAACCTTGCGTACATTGGCAGGGGCCAGGTTGACGGTTATCTGCCTGCTGGGAAAAGGGAAGCCGCTGTTCTCCAATGCTGCAGTTATGCGCTCGTGGCTTTCTTTGACGGCATTGTCTGGCAGACCTACGAGCACAAAGCGTATGCCTCGTGAACTGTTCACTTCGATGGTTACCTGCTGGGCATCCAGTCCTTGAACCGATGCGCTATAGACCTTGGCAAGCATTATAGTATGCGGTTTGATTCGTGGTTACTTGAGCAGTTCGCCTATGCGCTCGTCATAGTCGAGGCTGTCGTCCACGAAGAACTTCAGTTCGGGGATGATGCGCAGCTGCATGCGCACCCTGTTGCCAAGTTCGAAGCGCACAGACTTTACATTGGCATTTATGTTGCTGACAATTTCCTCTGCCTTGTTGCTGGGGAAAACGCTAAGGTATGCACGGCATATGCTCATGTCGGGGCTGATGCGGCAAGCGCTGACGCTAACCAGCACTCCGCGCATGCCTGCAGTCTGTTTCTGGAACATGTCGCTGAGTTCCTTCTGGATCAGTCGTGCTATTTTCTGTTGTCTTGTTGTTTCCATGTATATATAAATAATGTATCTATTTCTTTCGGATAATGGTTAGTCCGTCTCTCAGTGGCAGTATTACCTTCTCGACCCTATTGTCGCCAGCCACAAGGTCGTTGAACTTCTGCAGGCCGATGGTTTGCAGGTCGCTTTCGCGGGCCTGTTCCGTTATGCGCCCATACCACAGGGTGTTGTCTGCCAGAATGTAACCTCCAGGTTTCAGTCGTGGCAGAATCATTTCATAGTATTCTACGTACTCCCTTTTGTCTGCATCTATGAAGGCCATGTCCCACATGATGTCCATCTGCGGAACGAGTTCTTTGGCATCACCGATATGGATATGCACAAATTTGCCATAGGGGCTGCCTTCTATCCAAGGGCGGGCGAAGTCTTCCATTTCGTCAAAGACCTCGAAAGTGTGAAGTTCGGCGCCTTCGTCCAGTCCTTCTGCCATACTTAGAGCGGAATAGCCGCTGAACATACCCAGTTCAAGGACTTTGCGCGGGCGTATCATCTGCACAAGCATCTTAAGCAGGCGCCCCTGCAGGTGACCGCTGGCCATCTGGCCGTAGGACAGTTTCAACTGGGTATCGCGCCATAACCGGTGCAGATAGTCGCCCTCTGCATCGATGTGAGAAAGGATATAGGAATCAAGGTCGCTCAATTGTGTGTGGGGTTGGTTGTTGTGTCGTTTATTTCAAGTGAAGCAGGGCGTCTACAGCCAAACGGTAGCTGTCCAGACCGAAACCGCAGATTACTCCTTTGCATGCCGGACTGATGACGCTGTTTTTGCGGAACTCCTCTCGTTGGTGGACGTTGCTTATGTGCACTTCTACCACAGGGGAACTGATACTCTTGATGGCATCCAGCAGGGCTATGCTGTAATGTGTGTATGCTCCAGCATTTAGGACGATGCCGTCGCAGTCAAAACCGACTTCGTGTATTTTACTGATGAGTTCGCCCTCAATGTTGCTTTGAAAGTAGTCTATGTCAGTTCCTGGGAAGATGTCGCGTAAGGTGCTCAGATACTCTTCAAACCCCAACGTGCCGTATATGTCTGGCTCTCTTAAGCCCAGCAGGTTAAGATTAGGGCCATTGATGATTTGGAATCTCATAATTTTTCCGTATTTTTGCGTGTTCAAAGGTATGAAAAAAAACGAACCTATCCAAGGAATTTCCGTCTGTTGCCTCAAAAAAGGACGGACTCGCTATGGTATGGTATGCTTGTGCCCAATAAAATGATTCAATAATGCCTCTAAAAACAACAATAAGCAATACGGGAGTGGTGCCTCAGGCAATAGTAAGGAGGTATGTCCAGTATTTGCGCCTGGAAAGGTCGTATAGCCCGAATACGTTGGATGCATATTGCAAGGACCTGCAGAAACTTTTTAACTTTTATGCCGACAATGGTATAGATTTCCGTGAGGTGACATTGAAGGACCTTGACATGTTTGCCGGCGGGCTCAGGGATAAAGGTATTTCTCCACGGAGCTTGGCGCGAGTGCTGAGTGGTGTGCGCTCGTTTTATCGTTTCCTGGTTATGGAGCGTGAAATATTACAGGATCCAACTGAACTGCTGGAGTCGCCCAAGGTTGGCAGGCATCTGCCTCAGGTGCTTTCGGTGGAGGAGATAGACCGGATACTGGCGGTGATAGACCAAAGCAAACCGGAAGGTGTGCGCGACCATTGCATCATAGAGGTGCTGTATAGTTGTGGCTTGCGAATAAGCGAACTGACCAGCCTGCAGATATCCAACCTTTTTCTTGATGATGGCTTTATCCGTATACAGGGGAAGGGAAACAAGGAACGCCTTGTTCCTATTTCTGCCAGGGCGGTCAGGGAACTGAGGATGTGGTTTGAGGTGCGAAGACATATAGATGTCAAACCTGGTTTCGAGGATTATGTCTTTGTGTCTCGCACCCGAGGGAAGAACCTGTCGCGTATATCGCTGTTCGTGTTCATTCAGAGATATGCTGCACAGGCCGGTATAACGAAGGAGATATCGCCGCATACGTTTCGTCACAGCTTTGCTACCCACCTGCTGCAAGGCGGAGCCAATCTCCGTGCCATACAGGATATGCTGGGGCATGAGAGCCTGGGGACAACGGAAATTTACATGCACATGGATACAGGTCATTTGAGGGAACAGTTGCTCAATTGCCACCCAAGAGGCAAGAAAAAGACCGATTAAGGTTTAATAATGCTTAAATAATTAGTTCTAAAACCAATCAGATGCGTAGTAGCGTTTTGTATTAACAAAAAAAATTGTAACTTTGCACGCACAAAGGATATCCATGCATATCAAATAGTAGGATAAAAGGAAAACTAAATACAAATTTTATTGTAACTGAACACAATTATGAAGAAAAACAACCTTTTTGTGCTGGCTATGGCCAGTGCGGTCGTAATGAGCTCTTGCAGCAAGCTGGGCGACCTCAGTGCAGACAACTTCAAGGTGACTCCCACTCCTCTGGAGGCAGTTGGCGGTGAAGTGCCTGCTACTATCAATGGTGTTTTCCCTGAGAAGTACATGAAGAAAAAGGCTGTGGTTACTGTTACTCCCGTCCTGAAGTACGAAGGTGGTGAGGCAGTAGGTCAGAGCGCAACTTTCCAGGGTGAGAAGGTTGAAGGCAACGGTACCGAGATTGGCTATAAGGTAGGTGGTTCATACACTATGAAGGCTAACTTCCAGTATGTTCCCGCTATGATCAGCAGCGACTTGTATGCGCGTTTTGAGGCTAAGCTGGGCAAGAAGACCGTTTCTATCCCCGAGGTTAAGATTGGTTATGGCGTGCTTTCTACAAGCGAGCTGCTCAAGAAGTGTGTGGTAACTGCCAGCACTGCCCCCGATGCTTTCAAGCGCATTATCGAGCAGAAGCAGGAAGCTAATATTAAGTTCCTGATTGGCCAGGCTAACCTGCGCACCAGCGAGCTTTCAAGTGTTAGCATCCAGGATCTGGTTAAGATCTTGAAGGAGATTAACGACATGCAGGAAGAGCGTGCATTGCAGAGCATTGAGGTAAGCGCTTATGCCAGCCCTGATGGCGGCTATTCTTTCAATGAGCGTCTTGCTGAGAAGCGTCAGAACGTGTCAACCAAGTACCTGAAGAAGGAGTTGAAGAAGATTAGCATGGACGCAGAGGTGGATACAAAGTTTACCGCTGAGGACTGGGATGGTTTCAAGGAGCTCGTAAGCAAGAGCAACCTTCAGGACAAGGATGTTATCCTGCGTGTTCTCTCTATGTATCAGGATCCCGAGGAGCGTGAGCAGCAGATCCGTAACATGAGCAGCGTATTCACAGAAATCGCTGACGGTATCCTGCCCGAGTTGCGTCGTGCTCGCCTGATCGTAAACTACGAGGTTATTGGCCGTAGCGACGAGCAGATTATTGCACAGTTCAAGGAGGATGCAAGCAAGCTGAGCGTTGAGGAGCTGCTGTACGCTGCAAATACTCTTGTTGACGACAAGGCTACCCGTAAGGCATGGTATGAGAAGACCATCAAGCTGTATCCCAACGACTACCGTGCATACAACAATCTGGCACAGATGGCAATCATGGAAGGCAACGAGACTGCTGCACAGAACTGGTTGCAGAAGGCTCAGAGTGTTAATGCCAAGGCTCCCGAGACCAATGCTAACCTGGCTCTGCTCGCCCTCAAGAGCGGTGATGTAGCCAAGGCTGAGGCTTACATGGGTAATGCAAGTGGTAGCGATACTTTCAACGAGATTCTGGGTAACCTGAACATCGCAAAGGGTAACTACATCCAGGCTGAGCAGAACCTGAGCAGCACACAGACCAACAGCGCTGCTTTGGCACAGATCCTGAACAAGGACTATGCAAAGGCTAAGAGCACCCTTGCTGCTGTTAAGACTCCCGATGCAACAACAAGCTACCTGAAGGCGGTTCTTGCTGCTCGTACAAACGATGTGAGCGCACTGAAGAGCAACCTCAAGGCTGCAGTTACTCTCGACGCTTCTCTGAAGGCAAGAGCTGCTAAGGACCTGGAGTTTGCAAATCACAAGGAAGCAATCGCTGAGATTGTAAAGTAATTGCATCAAAACTATGCTTCATGTTTTGAGCAATAAATACATAGTCATATTATTCACCCTTCTTGCACTCGCTTCTTGCGGTGGCAGGGAGGGTGAACTGCGTATAAAGGGTGAGATTAAGGGACTGAATGCCGACTTGACAATGTATAGCCGGGACGGAGTCATACAGGGTATTGACACACTGCATGTGATCAAAGGCAAGATAGACTGGACATGCCCCTATAATAAGGAAGGAGGCAGTCTGACGATTGTTTACCCTACTTACTCCACTCTGACAGTGTTCTGTAACAGCGGTGACGTCATCGTGATAGAGGGTGATGCAAAGCAGCTTGGAGCCACCAAGGTTAGCGGCAATGCCGATAACGATGCCTATACATTGTTGCGCCAGAAACTGAGTTCGCTTGAGGATTCAAAAAAGGATAGTCTTATTGAAGAATTTGTAAATACGCATCCTGAATCCTCTGTTACGAGGATGCTTCAATTGGAGAAACTGGCAACCAGGCAACCCCTTGCCTTGAGTATAGGGGAGGTGCTTCCGGAGTTCTCGGTTGTTACGCGCAAAGGTGATACCATCAATAACGATTCGCTGAGGGGCAAGTTTTCCTTGTTGGTTTTCTGGGCAAACTGGCGTGGTGGTACGGGAACTATGAATACGCGTATACGACGCTTGCGCCGCCAGGCCCAGAGGCCGTTGGTGTGCCTGTCATATAATCTGGATGTGAACTCTTCGGCTCTGGATTATATAGAGCGTACAGATACCATAACGTGGCACAGCTACAACAATAAGAATCTGTTTATGGCAGAACTTCCGTCGCGTCTGGGTGTCCGTGATATCCCCTATTATGTGCTTACTGATACAACTAACCGTATAATCGCATCCGGTTCGGATTGGAAGAACGACATGGAACCGGTATTGAACGATTCTGTTGTAGGCGTAGGAAAAAAGTAATGACAGTGCCAAGGGATTCTCCCCTGTTCTTACCTTATTATTATAATGAAATACGAACTCCTCATATCTCGTCGCTATCTCTTCTCCAAGAAGAGTCACAATGCAATTAACATTGTCTCTATGATAGCGGTGGCCGGTGTTGCCGTAGCAACAATGGCCATGGTGATAGTGATGAGCGTTTTCAATGGTTTTCAGGGACTGGTCGCAGAACTGTTCACTGGTTTTGACCCAGAACTTCGCATTACTCCTGTTGCCGGAAATTCGATAGACCTTTCAAGCAGCAGAATAAAGGCGCTGGCAGAGTCCAAGGATGTGGCGGTCTTTACTCCCGTTGCCGAAGGTCAGGCGCTGGTCGTGGCAGGTGATGTCCAAAAGGTGGTAATGCTAAAGGGTGTTGCCGACAATTATACGCAGCAGTCTGATATTCTGAATGCCTTGTATGGAGATGGCGAGCCTGAATTGCATCTGGATGTCATAGAGTATTGTATTCCTGGTTTGCAGTTGTGCAACCAGCTGGGTTTGCCTATTTATTTTCAGCGTCCGCTGGAAGTCTATGCTCCCAAGAGGGGAGAGCGTGTCAATATGGCCAATCCTAAGTCAAGCTTCAACAGGGACGAATTAAATGCTTCGGGGTTGGTGTTCAGTGTCCATCAATCAAAGTATGATTCAGAATACATCCTATGCTCCCTTGGGTTTGCCCAAAGGTTGTTTGATTTGGATGGAAGGGTAACAGGCATAGAGATCAAGCTTGCTCCAACAGGAAGCAGGGAGGATATTGAGGCGTTGCTTGGTGAAGGCTTTTGTGTCAAGGACAGATATGAACAACAGGAGGATGTGTTTCGCATAATGCAGATAGAGAAACTTATTTCCTATGCTTTCCTGTGTTTCATCATGTTGGTAGCATGCTTGAATATCATGGGTAGTCTAAGTATGCTTATGATTGAGAAGAGAGAGGATGCGCAGACCTTGTCTGCACTTGGTTCAACGCAGCGGCAGATACGGCGAATATTTGCATTGGAGGGACTGATGATAATTTTTGGCGGAGCAATGGCAGGAATGCTGCTCGGTCTTGTCCTATGTCTTCTTCAGCAAGAGTTCGGATTTATTCGAATGGGACAGAGTGAAGGCAGTTTCATTATTGATGCCTATCCTGTAGTTGTTAGACCTGGCGACCTAATGTTGGTCCTGTTGACAGTGATCCTGCTTGGATTCCTCAGCGTTATGTGGGCAACCAAGCGCCGATAATGCCAAGTAGGTCAGTTTGCGCCATGAAGATAACTGGCTCTTTTTTGAGTGGGTGCTTTTGCGCCCTCAAAGCAGCAAAACATCTGTTCAAAAGATAAGGCAATTACCATTATAACGCTAATGGCCAGTTTGGGTTCAATGGCAGATTCGGGATAAAAGAAGACTGCACCAGCGATTGAGACTCTTTGCTCAATGTTGGTGCAGTCTTCTTTGTATGTGCAATGCGTCTTAGCCTACCTGGCTTCCGCCCTTCACCTCGTCCAGAGTGGTTATTACGGAAAGGTCGCCGTTGAAGTTTACTGCGGAGAGTATCATGCCGTGTGATTCCTCGCCCATCATCTTGCGGGGTTCGAAGTTGGCTATGAAGAGGACTCGCTTGCCTACCAGTTGTTCGGGTTCGTACCATTGTGCTATGCCGGAGAGGATGGTGCGGTCCTGTCCGCTGCCGTCGTCCAGGGTGAATTTGAGCAGTTTTTTACTCTTCTTAACCTTCTCGCATGCCTTAACAAGGCCTACGCGTATGTCCATCTTCTCGAAGTCCTCGAAGGATACGGTGGGCTTCACGGGTGCTGCCACGTAGGCTGCCTCTTCGTTTGCCTTCACTGTGTCTTCCAGTTTCTTCACCTGAGCGGCTATTGCCTCGTCCTCTATCTTGGTGAAGAGCAGTTCGGGCTTAGGCATCTGGTGTCCTTCCTGCATCAGTGTGGTGCTTCCCAGGTCTTCCCACGAGAAAGTTTCCATGGCGAGCATCTCTCTCAACTTCTGGCTGCTGAAGGGCAGGAAAGGTTCGAAGGCAATGGCCAGGTTGGCGGTCAGTTGCAGGGAGATGTTTATGATGGTCTTCACACGCTCGGGGTCGGTTTTGATGACCTTCCAGGGTTCGCAATCGGCAATGTACTTGTTGCCGATACGTGCCAGGTTCATGGCCTCCTTCAGCGCATCGCGGAAGCGGAAGTTCTCCAGCAGAGTCTCCAGTTTTTCCTTCACGCCGCAGAACTCAGCGAGGGTCTCGCGGTCGTAGTCGGTAAGTTCACCGCAGGCTGGCACACGGCCTTCGTAGTACTTCTGAGTGAGTTGCAGGGCACGGTTCACGAAGTTGCCATAAACGGCCACCAGTTCGTTGTTGCAACGTGCCTGGTAGTCAGCCCAGGTAAAGTCGTTGTCCTTTGTCTCGGGAGCGTTGGCGGTGAGCACGTAGCGCAGTTCGTCCTGACGTCCGGGCATGTCCACGAGATATTCGTTGAGCCATACGGCATAGTTCTTGCTGGTGGAAATCTTGTTGCCCTCCAGGTTCAGGAACTCGTTGGAGGGCACGTTGTCGGGCAGGATGTATTCGCCGTGGGCCTTGAGCATGGCGGGGAACACGATGCAATGGAATACGATATTGTCCTTGCCGATAAAGTGCACCAGGCGTGTCTCGGGGTCCTTCCACCAGGTTTCCCACGAACCGAGTTCGGGGCGTGCGTCGCACAGCTCCTTGGTGTTGCTGATGTAGCCTATGGGAGCGTCGAACCACACATAGAGCACCTTTCCGTCGGCACCCTCCACGGGTACGGGTATGCCCCAGTCCAGGTCGCGTGTCACGGCACGGGGGTGCAGGCCTCCGTCCAGCCAGCTCTTGCACTGGCCATATACGTTGGGACGCCATTCCTTGTGCTCCTGCAGAATCCATTGCTCCAGCCACTCCTGGTCCTTGTCCAGGGGGAGGTACCAGTGCTTTGTCTCCTTCTGCACCAGAGGGTTGCCCGTCTCGGCGTTGTAGGGGTTGATGAGTTCCTCGGGCGAGAGTGTCGCACCGCACTTTTCGCACTGGTCGCCGTATGCGTCGGCAGCATGGCAACGGGGGCATTCGCCCTTGATGTTGCGGTCGGAGAGGAAACGGCCTGTTGCCTCGTCAAAGAACTGCTCCGTTACCTTCTCCACGAATTTGCCTTCTTTGTAGAGTTTCTTGAAGAAGTCGCTGGCAAACTGGTGGTGCACAGGTCCGCTGGTGCGTGAGTAGACATCGAAGGAGATGCCGAACTTCTCAAACGAGTCCTTGATGATACCGTGGTAGCGGTCAACCACCTCCTGCACGCTGATGCCCTCCTTGCGGGCACGGATGGTTACAGGCACGCCGTGTTCGTCGCTGCCGCCAATGAAGAGTACGTCGCGCCCCTTCAGTCTGAGGTAGCGAACATATATGTCTGCTGGCACATACACGCCAGCCAGGTGTCCGATGTGCACAGGACCGTTGGCATAGGGCAGGGCCGAGGTTACGGTTGTTCTCTTGAAATTCTTTTCCATATCGTGTTGTGTGTGTAAATTATTGCGCTACAAAGGTACTACAATAATTTTAGACGGCAAAACTGGGGGGAGAAAATCGCATAAGCAGCCTTCATGGTCGGGGGGTTCCTTAGGTATCGGCAGGAGTCCCTGCTCAAAAACAGGGTTCTTGTGGCAAGTTGCCCTACTTTGTGTGCCTGTTGTGACGATATTTTTGATGTAATCGGACAATGGTTCGCTTTTTTTGCTAACTTTGCGATATCTAAAACTAACTATTACAGACACAAACCTTAACTCAACTGTATATGAAAAGATTTCTTGGAATGGCACTCGCACTGTTCCTGTCAGTGGGAGTGACCGATGCTTCGGCACAGAGTTTCTTAAGGAAACTGGGGAAAACGGTAAACGATGTGAGCCGTGAGCTCAACAAGCATGTGAACAAGGGTACTAAAAACACATCTGGCACCAGCAAACAGCAACAGAAAAAGTCCCAAACTCAGGAGGCTGCCAGCAGCAATCAGTCTTTTGAAGAACAAAAGGAACGTCATCTGAGAATATTGGAAGAAAAGGGAGAGATCATCCGTCCTGTGGTGGTAGAAAATCCGCCCAAGGACCAGGCTCCAGTCACTGGCAAGACCAATGGTCACGAATGGATAGACCTGGGTCTGCCCTCAGGAACACGTTGGGCCACTTGCAACATCGGCGCTGCCACCCCATCGGCTCCTGGCGGTCTATATGCATGGGGCGAAACGGTTACCAAGACCTCCTACATGCCTGATAACAGCAAGACCCACGGAAAGGACATGGACGACATCTCCGGAAATGCCACCTACGACGTGGCAACCGCCAAGTGGGGAAAGGGATGGCGAATGCCCACCAAGGAGGAGTTTGATGAGTTGGTGAGATACTGCCCCTTCCCGCAGTATGTGAAAAAGAATGGACGTCTGGGACAGGAATTTACCAACGAAAAGAACAAGAGAACACTTTTCCTGCCGGCCACCGGCCACAAGGAATACGGTTCCAAGCATGAAAATGCCACCGTATGCGGCAACTACTGGACCTCTACGCCACAAAAGGATTCTTATAAGAACGGTGCCCACGAGTACCATTACGGCGCTGCCTTGGGCGAGATGGGAGTAGGCGAGCGTTCGTCGGGCTTTGCTGTCCGTGCCGTCATTGACAACGATGCCATGATAACCGTTCCCTCGCAAGGCCAGGCCGACGGTCACCAGTGGGTGGACCTGGGCTTGCCCTCTGGCATCAAATGGGCTGCCTGCAACGTGGGCGCCAAATCATCCGAAGAACTTGGCTACACCTTCCAATGGGCATGCATTGCTCCTGAAATCCCCGATGTTTCCCATCGTGCAGAATCGTACGGCAAATGGATGAGCGGCATTGGCGGAAGTGCCCAGTATGATGCCGCGGCATCCATGTGGGGAGGTGCTTGGAGGATGCCAACGAAAGTTGACATTCAGGAACTGATGGACAACTGCACATGGGAATACACCACTCTGGGCAGAGTCACAGGATGCAAGGCCATCAGCAAGATAAACGGAAACTACATCTTCTTCCCGTTCGGCGACAACGATACAATGGCGAGTTACTGGACTTCCATCCCCATGAACAGCAAGTCTTTAGGGAACTATGATGCATACGCTTTGTTTATGTCCAAAGATATGATCAATATATGTACAAAGGGACGCCATACCGACCATCCTATCCGTCCGGTAATGAAATAGAAGCATAGTAATGACCAGCAGGGGATTTTACAAAAAGTCCCTAAGCGCCTTTCCGGCAAAAACATACAATTAATGGACTGGCACATCGCCGGTCCATTATACTTTGATGGAGTGAAAGGTTATTTCGTGACCACCTCGTTTATGGCACGCCCTCATTCTTCGTATTTGAATGAAATTTATTATTCCTTATCCTTCTTGTTCTTCTTTTTGAAAAGGTTCTTGCCCTTGCTCAGCAGGTCCTTGCCCTTTGCTTTGGCTTTTTCCACAGGATTCATGCCTTCCTCGCCATCGCTTCCGCGTCTGCCACGGAACTTGTTGTACTGCTTTCCTGTCAGGAAGAAAAGTTTTTTAGTGTCGCTTCCGTCCTTGACGATGGCAGTCTGCTTGGAGAGGTCAAGTTCGCCGCCTTTAGTGACAACCAAATCTGGGTCCGTCACAATTGTGATTTGCCCTCTTTTCTTGCCCTTATCGAATCCCTGTTTTACATAGATGTCGAAGGTTTCTGTATTGCCTTTTTTCTTGTAGTTTCTCATTTCCATGATGCAATCGTCTTCGCTATCGCCATCGAAGCGGTAAGTCAGGGCATTACGGTCGATAAAATCTCTGACCATCTGTTGCTGGCCCTTTGAATCCATGAAGTAGAAAATTTCTTCCCTTTGTGCAGAAACCGAGAAGCACAGGCCCATCAGCATCAAGACTGTAAATAAAACTCTTTTCATTGTTTGCCTATTTAAATTTTAGTTTGTCAAAACGGATGATGCAAATTTAGTTATTTTTTTTGATACAGTCAAATAATGCTCCTTTTTTTGCTAACTTTGCGATATAGAAAAATGGAATAGGGGACATTCAGGATCCGTCACAATGGTGGTTTTTCCTGTAATAAATAGTGTTAAAGGGTTACTGTGTGTTTATATTTTTTATAACTTTGTGTCATAAAAACGCCCATGCATATTCATACGTGGTTTCATGGGCATAGACTGATTGGACTAATGAAAATAAGACAGACGCTACTTTTATTTGTAATCGCCTCCATGTGTTGCTGTGTTCTTCATGCGCAGGTAGGTATGGAAAGCCTGGTGGCACGTCTCAAGACCTTTGGAGTGAAACTGCCACAGGAACAAGTGTTCCTTCATATGGATAACAGCAGTTATTATTTGGGGGATACCATATACTACAAGGCATACGTAAAGCGAAGCGACAACGGACGCCCCACCAACATAAGTGGCATCTTGTATTGCGAACTGCTGAACAATGACGGTTTCCTTGTGGAGCGCCAGATGATTCCTCTGGAGAACGGAGAGGGGCATGGCAATTTCTCCCTTTCCGACACGCTGCTGTATGCAGGCTACTACGAACTGAGAGCCTACACCAAGTGGCAGCTGAACTGGGGAGTGACGGAGCAGCCGCACAGCATGTGGGCGGAAAAGTACTTCTTCAGCAAGTCCATGGCAGAGGATTATTACCGCGACTACGAGAAACTCTACTCGCGCGTCTTCCCCGTCTACGACAAGCCACGCACACCAGGAAACTATACCTCCGACATGACCCTGCGCCCTTTGGCTGCATACTATAAGGATCCTGCCGAAGACCCCAAAACCATAATAGAGTTCTTTCCCGAGGGGGGCAGTCTTGTAGCCGGTGTCAGCCAGCGTGTGGCATGGGAGGCAAGAAACGAAGCAGGAAAGGCCCTGCACGGAACTCTCAGCATAACAATGCCCGACGGACAGGTCATAACGTCAGAGACACTCAACCGCGGACGCGGTGTGTTTGAATTGGCCTCACCTCCAAACAAAAAACTTAAGGCACAGTTTTCCCCATCCGAGGGCATGGGCAATCCTGCCGGCAGCAAGCATGCCGTTGCCGATATGCCCGAAGCAGAGCAGGATGGTGTGGCATTGCATGTCTCCACGGATACCGCAGGCATAACCATTTCATACCAGACCGCTGGCCTTGCCGCTCAGGACACCTTGGGACTGACAATCATGCGCAACGGCATCGTCCAGCACTTCTGTCAGTTGGATGGCAATCCAGTGGATGTTTATGCCACGGACGCCGGAGTCTACCAGATTACGGTATTCAACACGGAAGGCAGGGTGTATGCCGACCGCCTGTGCTTTTTCCTGCCAGCAGGTTTCCATCATGCCAATGTCGCCTTCTCTGGAGTAAAGGATGGGCACTACGATGCCTTCGAACCCATATCCCTGACTCTGCATGGCACACCAGGGGCAAGTATGTCTCTGACCGTCAGGGATGCTGCCAAGAGCGAATACATCTATGACACGGGCAATATGCTTACCGAAACGCTGCTCTCCAGTCAGATACGCGGTTTTGTCCCGCATCCTCAATGGTTTTTCCAGGAGGACAATGCTGAACGTCGCCAGGCACTCGACCTCTTGCTTATGGTTCAGGGCTGGCGCAGATACTCATGGCGTGAGATGGCCGTTGCTGGAGAGTTTGAGATACGCCACATGCCCGAGAGCAGATACCCGCACTGGACCGGCCAGATTCACAACTATTCTGCCGAGCAGGTACTCAGCACCATCGAGCAGGAAATGCGCCAGTTTTCCGAGAACGCCCAGAACGCTGGCAACTCTGATAACAGAGAAGAACAGCAGCCAGAAGACAGGGAAGGCAGTGAACAGAATAACGAAGACAAGGCAGAAGGAGAAGACTACACCAGCAAGGTGGGTGACCGTTTCAATAAAGAAGAGAGCAGACTGAAGCGGCCGGTGGCCTTGCATGCCGAGTTTGCACAACCCGATGAGGAAGGTGTCATAGGCGAGATACGCAGCCAAGGGGAGTTCTCGATGGATTTCCCGAGATACTATGGGGAGTTTTTCTTCTTTCTCGGAGCCAGTGATACCACCAAGTGGAAAAAGGACCAGAACCCCGCATGGACACAAAGCGGTAAGGGCAAGCGTGAGGATGTGGAATTCCCGGAGTTCTATGTCAAGCTGGACCCATTCTATCCCCGGTTCGCCCAACCATACGACTACTATCAGTCGCATGTCGCCCCCATGCCCAAGGACAATCCGCTTTATAACAGTGCAGACGAGCAGGTGCGCATGCTTTCCGAGGTAACCATCGGCGCACGCCGGAGCGGACGCCGCAAGTTCAGTCATTGGAAACCTGCCTTCATCATAGATGCATACGAGGCATTCAACGCCACTTGCGATGCAGGTTTTGCCCCGGGATATTTTATGGGGGCAGAACGTTTTGGAATGGATGTTGCGCGCACCTATATCGGCGACATGAAGACCGACCGCAGGTACGATATCGGTTACCGGTTCGACGGAATCAGACTGACGGAGAACACAAGCATGGACCTCAGAAAGCAGAAGACTGCAATTGCCGCTATCCCACAGCCAACGCACAACATGTCCAGCTATACCAGAAACAAGTACAATTATCTGTGGAACCTGAGCGATGTTATTGTATTTACAGACTATTCGCCACGTAATGATTACCATGGCAAGTACAAGGGCAACGAATTGCCTTCAGTGACTATTGACCTGCATCTGCTGAAGGACGGTGAGGTGCGTTCGTATCAGAAGAACAGGCGCTGGAAAATGAAGGGATTTTCCGTACCTGATGAGTTTTATTCCCCCGACTATTCAAGCCAGCCTCTGCCCCAGGAGGACCATCGCCGCACCCTGTACTGGAATCCCAATGTAAGGCTGGATGCTAACGGGCAAAGTACAATAACGCTCTACAACAACTCATCCTCCAGCATTCTGCAGATAAGTGCAGAAGGTTGGACTTCCGATGGCACTCCTCAGTGTGGAAATGTGAACTAATATTGCTCAAAATGGGCATAAAAAGCAGAAATTACCCGCGCTTGAAGACTGTTTGTCGCAATAATTTGGTAAATTTGCCTGCGCATAACATTATAAACCTATCAATACTATGGAACAGAACGAACTGAAGAACATCGTTTCCCACTTCGCCATCCGTGGCACAGTAAGCGACATCAAACCCCTTGGTGCAGGTCTTATCAATGACACCCTGCTGGTTACAACAGCCGAGGCAGATGCCCCCAACTACGTGTTGCAGCGTGTGAATACCAATGTATTCCCCGATGTGGACCTGGTAATGCGCAACATCTATGCCGTTACCACACACATCCGCAAGAAACTGGAGGCTGCCGGTGAAACAGAGATCGACCGCAAGGTCCTGACCTTCATGCCAGCCAAGGACGACGAGACGAAACTCTATGCCATCGTGGACGGCCAGTACTGGCGCATGATGATATTCATTGAGAATGCCGTAACAAAGCAGGCTGTCAACCCCGAGAGTTCACGTGCCGCAGGCAAGGCTTTCGGCCAGTTCCAGGCCATGCTTGCCGACATCCCCGTGGAGTTGGGCGAGACCATCAAGGATTTCCACAACATGGAGTTCCGTCTGCAGCAGTTGCGCGAGGTTATTGCCAAGGACCCCGTAGGCCGTGTTGCCGAACCCGAGGTGCAGGCCATGCTGAAGGAGATTGACGCTCGTGCCGAGTACATGTGCCAGGCAGAGCGCATGGGCCGCGAGGGTGTACTGCCCAAGCGTGTGTGCCATTGCGACACCAAGGTGAACAATATGATGTTCGACCAGCAGGACAACGTACTCTGCGTTATCGACCTGGACACCGTGATGCCCAACTTCATCTTCTCCGACTATGGCGACTTCCTGCGCACCGGTGCCAACAAGGTGGCTGAGGACTTCCAGGACATGGATGCCGTATGCTTCGATGTGGATATCTTCAAGGCATTCACCGAGGGCTACCTGGCCAGCGCAAGCAGTTTCCTGACACGTGTGGAAATCGAAAACCTCCCCTATGCGGTGAAACTCTTCCCCTACATGCAGTGCGTACGCTTCCTGTGGGACTATCTCAGTGGCGACAAGTACTGGAAGTGCCAGTATG
>JAEIGA010004117.1_pt1 | contig 22498 bp, 15 predicted proteins | sample 9270691 | NCBI WGS metagenome assembly JAEIGA01 (sample SAMN17057246, study PRJNA624740) | gut metagenome | biome: biome; isolation source: fecal sample | host: Bos grunniens | place: China: Xizang | collected 2019 | reverse complement strand
TTTATATGCCTTGTACATAATGAGTTATAATATATTTTACCCTTTATTATAAATATCTGAATATTGAAAAAAGTTTTGTTTTTATATAAAAATGTGTATTTTTTTTGTAATTTTTTTATAAAATTGTTATATTATATAATAAAAAGGCTTGCTGCAATTCCTCTCCAACCTAAAGGATGGAGTTCCTTTGCAGAGATTATTATAGATATTAAATCAATTGAAATGGAAGCAATTTTAAAAGTACCTTATAATTATTCAGACCCTGCTCATGATTTTGATTCAAGTGAAGAATTTATACATGATGGTAGTATGGAATCAAATTTAAAATGGGCAAAAATAAAACAAGAACATGAAAAATTAATGTTAGAAACATATAATAAATATAAACCTATGATTGATAGGAATATTAGACGGTTAGGACAGAATATTGCTATTAATAATGAAGGTGAAAAGGAAAGAACTAATTTTTCACAACAAAAAACTTATTTTACTGAAACAAAAGTTATCATTAGAGATATAAACAATAAACCAATAAATATTGATGTATTGTTAGAATATCATAAAACTAAAGAACCTTTTATAATCGATTTACAAATGCCTATATATGACCAAAATGAAGAATTAGAACCAGAGGTTAAAGCATGGAAAAGAGAAACAAATCGAATTAATAGAGAAGTGTATGACGCTGCTGATAGATTAAGAGGTTTTAGTAAAAGAGATTTTAGATTAGAATTTCCTGATAGTAAAAGTAGTGCATTGTTGAAAGATACCAAAATGGTTGATATTGTTAATAACCATACTTTTATGTTTTTAGTAGACCAAATAATATTTTCAAAAAATTAAATAATATATGGATGAAATTTTAAGAAAAGAACAAGCATTGCAGTTAAAACCATCAAATGAAATAATAGATGATGAAAATTTAAGAAAACAACAAGCATTGCAGTTAAAAGCATCAAATGAAATGATAGAGGATTTAAAAAAGTCTGTTATTGCACGTTTTGGTGAAGATAGTGATTTGTGTAAAAAAAAATTAAAACAATTAGGAGAAGCACAATCACAAAATGAAGAAAAAATGAAAACAGCATTAAATGTTGATATCAGTGATTTAGAAGGTGTTAGTTATAATACTGTTACTGAAAAAGAAGTTGAATTATATAATGAAAAATTAAAAAAACAGGGTAGAACTGATGAAATGGTAAGAAATAAAAATATTGATGAGGTGATAAAATTAATGGATGAACAAAAATCTAAAACAACGAAAAAAAATAAAAATAGTAAATTAAAAGAATTAACTAATAAATTACAAAATTCTTTAAAGAAAAAAAATGAAACAGTTAATGTAGAAAAAGAACCTGAAACTACTATATTTGTTACTGAAAATAAAGTAGTTGATAAAGTTACTGAAAATAAAGTAGTTGATAAAGTTACTGAAAATAAAGATTTACCTGAAAATGAAGTTGAAAAAGATTTGTTGTATGAAGATTTTGACCCAAGAGATATACCAAGTTATGTTCAATATGATATAATACCATTACCATCAAAAGGTGAATGTTATAAACATAAAAAAAATAGATTGCCTGTAGCATATTTAACTGCTGCTGATGAAAATTTAATTTTATCAAGGAATTTATATAATAGTAATAGTATGATAGATATTATTTTGGAACGTAAAATCTTAGATAAATCTATTAGAGTTGCTGATTTATGTCAAGGTGATAGAGATGCTATTGCTATTTGGTTAAGAGCTACAGCTTATGGACCTGATTATCCTATTATTGCTTATCATGAAGGTGAAGAAATTGAAACTTCAATTAATTTAAATGAAATTGAATATTTAGATTTTAAATTAAAATCTGATGAAAATGGTCATTTTGAATATAAAACAAATAAAGGGGATATCTTAAAATTTAAAATTTTAACACATAAAGAAGAAGAAGATTTATTAAAATCTCATAAAGATAGAGTTGAATTAGTTAATAGAAGTTTAATTATTGAAAATCTTAATAAAACTTCATTACTTGTAAATGCATGTGAAAGTAAAAATAAAGAAGATATATTAGAAACAATTTCAGTTATTAAAGAATGGGCAATTAATGATGATGAAATTAAAGAAATTATTGATAGACAAGAATTAATTTATACTACTATTATTACTGATAGAATGATTGCTCAAACTATGGCAGTTAACGGTAATACTGATAGAGAATATATAAAAAATTATATTGAAAATATGTTGGCTAAAGATTCTTTAGATTATCGTAAATTTTTAGTAGAAAATACTCCAGGTGTTAACCTAGAAATTACAGTTCCTATTCCTGAGTCCCTAGGAGGTGGCTCATTTAACACCTTTCTATCAATCGGAGACACTATTTTCTCTAATGTATGATAAATTTGAAGAAAATTTAAATACTGAAATTTATAATATTCATAAACATTTAAATATACCGTTTCATGAAATCTATGAAATGCCTGTTATGTATAGAAGGGATTTAGTGAAAATTCATAATAAAGAAGTTCAAAAAGAAAATCAAAAATATGAAGAAAGAAAACGGTAATATAAGGGCAGCAGTTTACTAAAATTGCTGCCTTTACTATTTATATATAGATATATTGTATAAAATGGCTATAACAGATAATAAAGAAATATTAGATAAATTAACTGCAATTCATCAAGCATTAGAAAGTGCTTCTTTTGGTGGTAGTGTTAAATATTATGATGATAATGGTAATTTTAGAGATAAAAAAGATACTGAAAAAGAGGCAAAAGTAATTGCAAAAAATACTGTAGCAGCCAAACAAGCTGCTATGTTAAAAGAAATTAGTTTACAACGTGAAAAAATAAGAAATACTGAAAAATTAAATAAAAAAGAAAAAGAATTATTAAGAAAAGAATTAGATGAAAAGGAACAAAGAATAAAATTTGGTAAGAGTAAAAAAGAGATAGAACAACTGAAAGTAGCGAAATTTAACCAAACGTTGGGAAAAGGTTTGACAAGTTTGATGTCAGTTGCTAAAGATGTAACAGGACTTGTTGTTGCTAGTAAAAGAAATACTTTAAAGGAAACTCAAAATGCTTTTGATAAACAAAAAAAATTAATGCAAGCAGAATTACAAATGAGTAATGTTGTTGCAAGTAATTTAGTTACAGCGATTAATTCATCTTTTACACAAACATCATCGGAAGCGTCAAGAGCTATAACTAAGGGTGCTATGGATGAAGCACATGCTAGAATAGACATGCTTACATCTGTATCTGTTGCTGAACAAGAATATAATATTGCTGAAAGTGAGCGAAAGTTACAGTTTGCAAAAGAAAACATGAAAGCAATTAGTGGTATTTTAGGTACTGTAGGTAGCTTGATACCTGGTATTGGTGGTGCTATTACAAGTTTAATTGGTACTATAGCACAAGGTGCAACCGATATTTATGCTTCTTTTGAAGAATTTAATATAGAACAAGCTAAAGCATCAAAAGAAATTTATCAAGAAGCGATGAATTTGCTTGTAAAACAACCAATGGAAAAAATTCGTAAAATTGTTGATGGTATAACTAATACAGCTAATGCTATTGCTGATTTTGGTAGGGAGAATGAAACAATTTATAAGAAAACAGGTTTAACAATGGGTTTTAGTGGGGAAGGATTTACAAAATATATGCAAAATATGCAAACAAAATTATCAGAAACATTTAATATAACAGCAGAACAAGCAAGTCAAATGTTAAGTAGTTATGCTGATACTTCAGGTCGTATGTTATTATTTACTTCTGATAATTATAATCAAATGGAAGCAGTAGCACGAAGTTTTGGTGTTACAAGTTCTGAAATTTCTAGTATTATGGGTGAAATGAACATATTTAATGTATCAATAGAAGATGGTCTTAATATGATGGATGAAATGCATGATACATTAAGTAAAATGGGATTAACAACTAGTAAATTTTCAAAAGAATTAGCAAATAATTTAAAATTAGCACAAAAATATAATTTTAAAGGTGGTGTTGAAAATATGATGAAATTAACAGCGTGGGCAGAAAAAACACGTTTTAATTTACAAAATGCTACAACATTTGCTGAAAAAATGATGAGTAATAATATTACTGAGGTGTTAGAAACAACTGCTAACTTACAAGTTTTAGGGGGTAATGTAGGTATATACGCTGACCCTATGGCAATGATGTGGGAGGCAGGTAATGATGTTGAGGCATTTGCTAAAAGACAATCAGCAATGTTTGGTGATATATCAGGTACTTTTGATGCTTCGACAGGAACAACAACATTTAGTGAATTTGAATTTCGTAAAGCAAGAGCAATTGCTGAAAAGATGGGTATTAATTATGAAGATATATTAAATCAAGCAAGGGAAAGTAATAAAATGGCGAGGGTTAATAATGTACTTGCTGGATATAATTTAGAAGAAGAAGACAAAATAGGTATAGGTAAAAGAGCACAATGGGATAATAAAAATAAACAATGGTTTGTTAATACTTTAAATGGGCAAATGACAGTTGAGCAAATTGCTAAATTATCACAACAAGAAAGAGAAAGAATTTTGTTACCTGATAATGAACAAGATGCTATACTTGATACAGCGAAAAATACAAGAGCGTTAGTTGAAATTGAAACAGCTACACTAAATATGACAAAAGCAATGGCTTTAAATACTATGTGGAGTGGTATAAAAAGGGCATCTAATAAAACGTTAAAATCGCAATTAACTTTTAATACTAATCGTTCTATGTTAGAAGCGATGGGTATTGCATATGAAAAACAAGCAGACGTTTCAGCTAAACAATGGGAAAACATGTTAAAACAAGTAGAAAATAGTCCTGAACTTGTTGAAAGTTATTATGATTATGTTGAAAATGAATTAGGAAAACAAACAGCATTACAAGAAGCTGAATTAGGTATGTTATCTATTATAGCGAAACCAGGTGGTAGTGAAGAACTTTCACAATTTTTTCAATTATTAGGTGCTGGATTGGTTGATAAATCTAAACGAGATGACTTACAAACATATATTAATAATAACCCTCAATATGCTGAATTAGCAAAGAGATTAAGTCCTACAGAATTTAATGATGGATATGGATATACAAATGGAGGTTTAATAACAAGTGCAAAAGTTACACCAATTAATGATGGGACAGGAAGTTTAGTTAAAACACATCCAAATGACCAGTTTTTAGCGGCAAAATCAGGAGGTCCGATAGATAAATTATTTGATATAGTTAGTAATATAATAAATAATGATAAGAGTGGTAATAATAAAGGGGTGTTGAATATAGAATTAAGTGGAAATATTAATTTACAAGATGGAAATAATAGAGTTAATTTAGTAGAAATTATAAAAAAGGACCCTGTAACTGCGAGAGAATTTACAAGATTAATAATTAAGAATATGGACAGTTCAAATAATGGTAAAGTAAGCCAACAATATTATATTTAAGATGAGTTATGATAAATGATTTAAATAATTTAATAGTAGATACCAAAATAAGTAATGAGATAATGAATTTATCATCTTCATTATATGGAGGTGTTATGACTTCATTAATAGGGTTAGATATTACACAATTTAGTGATTTTAATAAAAAGAATGATTCTATTATGAGGTATCATATGATGCGTAATGATGTTCAAAAATCGTTATTACGTTCTGGTGCTACAGAGGGTGCGTATATAGATGGTGATTCATCTAATGAGGGTATTCCTGTACCTGATTTTAGTTATTCTGAAGATAGGAGTTATAGACAATTTTCGAATAATATAAATGTTTATGAAAAATCAGGTTTATTAACGACTAGTAAGAGAAATATTGATAATGGGGATATAATTAATAGTTATTATGATTATAATTCTGATGGTAGTGAAGATGATACTTATAATTCATTAGGTGCGTCAGTGCAACAATTACAATTATCAGGTGATAGTGTTGATAAAGATTCAATATTATATAAAACACAAAAACTATTTAATGCTAATAAGATAAAATCAGTAATATCTAAATTTCATACTGACCCATCTGTTAGATATAATGGACAAGTTGGTAGTAGTCAATATGGAGAGTCTAAAGGTAGAAATTTATTAACAAAAAGTGCTGAAAATGGGCAAGGTGGTAATTATTATAATGGTTATGAAAACCCATATTGTAGAGCATGGACTCATCATTATAGATATGATAGATTATCAAAAACAATGAGAGCAAATCCTAATCTTGGTAATGATATTACCAATAGTATAAATTATTGGGGAGAAGATTTTGAATTTCAAGATAAAGATGGTAAAATAAAAGAAAATGAATATTCTTGGAGAGGAAAAGTAAATCAATCAAGAAGGCAAAAACATTCAGTTTTAGATGAAAAAACTGGGTTAATTAATATTGTACCAAAGTATTTAGGTGGTGGTAGTAAAAATATACCAACAAAATCTTGTATGTTTGCTATAGAAAATTTAGCATGGAAGGATTATGACCCATATTCTTATGAACAAGCGTTATCTTGGGAGCAAAGAGGACCTATGGGTGGAAGAATTATGTGGTTTCCACCATATAATTTGAAAATTACAGAAACAACTACAGCACAATGGAATAGACATGAGTTTATTGGTAGAGGTGAACCTGTTTATACATATAATAATACGGAGCGTACAGGAACATTGTCATTTACAATGTTAGTTGACCATCCATCATCATTAGATTATAGTAGTTGGTTTGATAATACAGAAAATACTGATAATGATTATCATAGATATTTTGTTGGGTGTTTTGATGGTAATAGTAATAGTGGTGGAAACGGTAATAATGGAAACAGTAATAACGGAAATGGTTTAGAAAATGATGGGCTATTAAAAAAACCAAATAAATTAACTGATGAATGGTTACAACAAATACCTAATTTAATCCAAGCACAAGAAGTAATTGAAAAAGTTGAAGAAGTTGTAGTACCTGTTGTTATACCAGAACCAAACAAATCAGAAACTGTTGAATTTGTTGTATATTATCCTAATAATTATTCTGGTTGTTTTGATTTAAGAGGAAATATTACAGGAACACCTCCATCAGAAATAGACCCTATGTTATATTTGTTATTAGGTAAAGGGGCACAAAAACAGTCTGATGGTGTTACTGATTTACCTATATTAGATGGTAATGGTAATTTAATAGAAGAAAATATAGGTTATGGTTATGAAATGGTACATAATGTAGGTTCTTTAGGTAAAGATGAAAATAATTATGTTAAAGGTGTTAATAAAAAGAATGAAGGTACTAAGTTAGTTAAAAAATGGTATTATAGAATAGATTGTTTTAGAGAAAAAGAAGGTGTTTACAATTCTACCAAGTTTACTAATAGTAGTAATACTATAACACAAACATTAAGGAATCCTGATAATTTAGTTGATAAAATATCAAATAATGTGTTAAATAATCAAAGTAAATTAGAGGGTAATAATTATTCATTTGCACAAATAGCATGTGCTTTATATAGTAGTAAATTATTAAATAAACCTGATATATATAATAAATTAATAAATATAGTAGAAGATAAAGAAAGAGTTGAAAAACTTATAGAAATATTTACTACTATGTACTTAACAAGTATAGAGGGTTCAGGAGTATCTAATGAACATGGTTATAAAAGTAATAATCTTAGTTTATCAGAACAAAGAGGACTTGCTGTTATAAAATGGTTAGAAAGTTATGATAAATTTAAAAATGTAGAAAAAATACCTGCAACTAATAAAAGTAGTTTAAATGTTGAAAAAGGGATTAAAGATGTAAATAGTGAGAAAGCTAAACAATATAGAGCAGCAGCAATTCGTTTAGAATTTTCAAGTATTAATACAAAAAGTGTTAGTCAAACAGATGTTAAAACTATGGAAGAACCTCAACCAACACCTGAAGAAATATTGGATAATACAGACCCAATAATTGGTAAAGAATTTAATAAACATAATTGGACTTTAATTGATGATAATAATATTAATAGTTATACTAAAAATGGTTATGAATATATATCAGAGGGTGTTAATTATCCAACAGCAGGTATATGGGATAGAATTACGGATGAAAATATAAGTAATTATCTAATAGATGGTTATGAATTTTCTGGATTGTATGATGAAACATGTAATTATCAAGAAAATGAGATAATTAAATTCGTTTCAGGTAGTGGTGAGTATTATTTATGTGAACAATCATATATAATTAAATTTGAAGATATAGAAAAAGAAAAAGTACAAAAATGGGGTACGTTTAGTCAATTAAATGAGGGTGATTATTGTAATAAAGATGGTGATTTATATAAGTGGGATGGAGTTAATTGGGTAAACATGGATGTTTTATATTTTGATGAAACAAATGTATATTATGATGAAAATGACTTTTTTCAATTTGAAAATGAAATATATAGAGTAAAAAGTAAGATAGTAAAAAGTTATGATTGGATTTCAGGTGATATATTGGGTGTAAAAGTATTTAATAATTTTTTGTTAAATAGAGGAGAAGATATAGAAAATTATACACCAAATAATATCATATATGATAATGGATATTTTTGGGTTTTTGTTAATAATGGAAGTAAAGATTCAAGAATAACAAGAACAGAAGGTACAGGAATAGTTTGGAGTGTTGATGGTTCAAATAGTAAAGAATCTGTAAGTTCAGCAATACCTGATGATAAGTGGAAGGATGAATATAATAAAGATGTTCAATATAAAAAAGGAGATATTTGTTTATATGAAAATGAATTATATGTATCTGAATATGATTTTAAAATACAAAGAGAAGAAACTCCAATAGAAGGACAAAATAGAGGGTTATCAGTTGTTAATGGTGAATATAAAGAATATTTTGGGTTTAGATATATAGGTAGTAAAACTGTACAAACAGATACATTAGATGAGGTACAATGGGATTATTATATTAAAGAACCTGGTATGATTTATTTTGAAGAAATTAATAATGTTGATAAAAATAGTCTTAAAGTAGGTGAAAAATTAAGTCCTACACCTGGTTCTGAAATAGAAATTAGTAAACAACAATTAAATGATTTAATTAATAGTGATATTTTAAAACCGACATCTAATAAAGTTACTGATGAAAAATCTCAGGGTAATTTTAATAACAAAACATTTTATCAAAAAGGTGATTTAGTAAAATATAATAATGTGTATTATGTGTGTAAAGAAGAAAATTTAAAAGAAAAATATTTTTATTATATTTGGGATATTGCAGATTGGATGGAGATAAATACAGATAATATACAAGAATATTTGAATGATGGGTATTGTTTTGTAGAAGATGAAAATAATGAAAATAATTTCAATGTAAATGATGTTATTTTTGATGAAAGTGATGAAATATTTAAAGTTTGTATTAATAAACAAATTATGTCTAAAAGTTTTAATGTGGATGATTGGAATTATGTTATAGATTATCCTTCTTGGACAGGTGATGAAATACCTGAATTTTCAGAAGATAGTGATTATAATATATATGATTATGTTTATTTTGATGGTAAAGTATATCAATGTAAAAATTTTATTATATTAGATAAAGAATATGAATGGGATACAGATTTAACACTTGTATTAAAATATATAATTTATGATATTGATATTAACCCAAATGGAGAATTTAATAAAAAATATAAGTATGAACTAAAAGATATATGTTATAATGAAGAAGATAAACATTATTATGTTTGTGTAAGAGAACCTAAAGAAAATGATAGTTATGAGTGGAGTCTTGAAGATTGGCAAGAAGCAGTAGGGTATAATGAATATGATGTATTTATATTAAAATTAATATCACAAATGGTTTGTAAACCATTTGATGAATTTATTTTTGAATATGGAATAGATATGTCAAATGTTATAATTACAGATAAAACTGTATCTAAAGATTTTAATGATATTTATTTAGGTTATGGTAATACGCCTTTAACTAGTGATATATTACCTTTTAAAGATATATATAATGATGTTAAAGTAATAAATTCATCAACAGATTTATATAAAACAAGTAAAGATAATATTGTTTCAATTAATAAAAATGAAACAAAAATGTTATCAACTATATATGGTGGTGAGTTAATTAATATACAAACATATATTAGTGTGTATAATTTATTAAAAAATGTAGATTATATATTAAATGAAAATGGGAATAAAATTGCTGTTTGTAAAAATGATGAACAAGTACAAAAATTAGTTAAAGAAAAGAAAAATTATTTAGAAAATATTGATAACTATAATCAAGATTGTAATAATGTATGGGTTGATAGAGGTGATGGTTTATTAATTCAAGAGTGTGAATTAGATAATAATACTAAAACAAAAAATAAGGAGAGAAGTGATGAAGATAATAAAATTAGATATGATAAAGAATATCACTTTTATAAAAAATATATGGATGAACATCCTTTTGTTTTACAACAACTTCGTGAAAAAATTAAATATTTTAATCCAATGTTTCATTCTATGACACCAGAAGGATTTAATAGTAGACTAACCTTTTTACATCAATGTACTAGACAAGGTTCGACATTAACACGTTCTGATAATTTAGCAGGTACAACTGCTAATAATTTAGTATTTGGTAGACCACCATTTTGTATTTTACGTTTAGGTGATTTTTATCATCAAATGATAGTAATTGAATCAATTAATTTTGATTATGCAGTTAGTGGTGATTTACAGTGGGATTTAAATGTTGAAGGTAATGGTGTACAGCCAATGTTATGTGATGTTAGTATTAATTTTAAATTTATTGGTGGTGGTGATATAGAAGGACCTGTGAGAAGATTACAAAATGCTATGACATTTAATTATTATGCTAATACATCATTCTATGATAATCGTGCTGATAGACATTATTATGATATACATGAAGAAACAGGTATAGCAACATTGGATAAAGATAAATCTTATAGTTATAAACCTGAGTTGGTGAAAGATAAAGATTTTAATATCACAAAATTATAATATTTATAATAAGGTTATAATAAGGAGATTCTGTTTAGAATCTCCTTTGTTATTTTATTTTGTTTTGTTTATATTTATATATAAAGAGATTTTGGGTATGACTGAAAATTATGATAGATATAAAAATTTTAAGATAAATGGGATTATACAATCAAAAATACCATTTATTGAAATACCTATAAGTGACACAGATTTATATATTACTTTTGATAAGTTTAAAATGAGAATGGATATGTTATCATATAAGTATTATGGTGATAGTGATTTAGGTTGGTTGATATTACAAGCAAATCCACATCTTGGAGGATATGAATTTTTAATAGAAGATGGTGTAACAATTAGAATACCTTACCCTAAAACAAGTGCATTAGATAGATATGATAATAGTTGTAATAAATATTTGAATAAAAGAATTGTATAATGACAAAAATTCATGATGAAAATAGAATTGTTTATGTAGAACCTAATGATGTTAATGGTTATATTGATAATAATCCATTAACACCTGAATATACAGATTTTTGTGTATATTGTAATTTAATTGTTGAAAAATCTAGTAGATTAAAGAATGGTTATGCAGGACAAGATGGAACAAGAGGTTTCGTGATAGAGTCTAATTCTATGATTAATGAAAAAGGGGTTTATTATCAATCTTTTTTTCAAGGTGAAAGTCGTGATTATAATTTTTTAACTACTGATTATAGTAATATTCATTTTAATTCAATAGATAAAAAAACATTTGTTGAGGGGTTACAAATTACAGGTATTGATATTAATTATGCTAACAGATTCTGTCCAACTATAGTTATGAATATGGTTGATATAAGAGGGGGTGGTTTATTTGGTAGAGAAGAAGCTACACATGTTAATAATGGTATTGCTAATTTAGAATTAGATGAAGAAGGAAATATTATTGATAATTTTTATAATAGTTTTATGACATTTCCTTACCCTAAATATAGATTACAAATAAAAGGGTTTTATGGTAAAGCAGTTACTTATCAGTTAATGTGTTCTAATTTTACAGGTACATTTGATTCTTCAACAGGTAATTTTAATATTACAGTTACTTTTATTGGTTATGAGTATGGGTTACTTGGTGATATACCCTTATTTTATGTTATGGCAGCACCTTATACTAAGGTAGGTAAAAGATATTGGTATGAAAATTGTAAAAATGGTAATTGGAATTTATTTAATACTAAAAAAGGTGATAATTTAGGTGATTTTGAAGAACCTATTAGATTATATGATTTTTATAAAACAATTGAAAGTAAAATAACTAAAAATGAAAAAGGTGAAAGTATACCGCCTAAAGTACAAAATGTTGATTTTGAGGAGATTGAGAGAAATTATTTAAATAAAACTTCGACAATTAAAACTATAGAAAAAAGTTTTGACAATTTTATTCAAAATTTAAAAACAGAAAATCCGTCTTGTGATTTTTGTGAAATTGTTGATAATGATAATGAGATTATTGGTGATAAAGTAATAGTAATTTTTAATTCTTCTAATAAATTTGTTATAAATAATAAAATTGTTGATTCTTTTAATACTTTGGGTGATGTTTTAAAAGAATATGTTGATTCTTACCCTATGGATGGTATCTCAATGACTATGTTGCCAAATAAAGTAAGTAAAGATTGGGATAATGCGCAACGTTGGTTAAGATGTACGGTTGATTTATATGAATATTTATATAGAGTTGATAATAAACTGTTAATAAAACCTGTTAATTTACATGATAGAGCAGATTATGAACAAATAAGTGAAGGTAGTTTATATATGTTTAATGATGCTAAATTAGGATTACCTTGTTTAAAAAATTCAGTAATAAAAGAATCTCAACTTTATACATTAAATGATAATCAATCATATCAACTGTACACTAAAATAATGGGTACTCCGGAAATTAAAAATGGTGATAAACGTTATATTAGTGTTATAGTATTAAAAGAATATAATCGTTTAACTAGATTATTAGAATCAATAGAAAAAAAGAAAGAAGAGTATGATAAATTAAAAAATGAAGGAAATTTACCTAATATAAAAGAAGTTTTAGGTTGTACACCTTATATTGGTAATTACTTTAAAATGGTTTTTTGTCACATAGATACTTTTATACATACAATAAAGGTTTGTGTTGATAATATATATAAACAGATAAGTAATGGTGAAAGAGAACCTAGTAAATTAGGTATATATAATCAATATATGACTGATGTGCCAACTAATTTATTTCATGGTGGTGTAAATAAAGGTGTAATACCTCCATTTCCTGGTATTTATAAATCATCTGACATGGAAATGTTATCAACTGATAGTAGTAAATTAACAGGATGGGTTGGTGATGTTAAAGGTAGTGTAGAATGGGAAGAACAAAAATTAATTGATGATTATTATACAGCAATTAGGTGGATAGATGCTGATTCAGATGCTGATATTCCTTGGAATGAATTAGATAAAAATCAGTTACAATTTAATCTATTACCATGTTTTATTGATGACCAACAAAATAAAGATTTATTTTATACAAGAGATGGATTAGCATATTATTTAGGTACAATGGTTGCTTTAATATTATGTTCTATGAATAATGGTAGAGATTTGAGTGTAAAAGAATCTGAATTAATTGGTGCTATTCTTGCTTTAAATTTATATAATGGTATTGATAACAATGTAAAAAAACGTTTAGCAGAAAATGTAAATGGTTCATTAGCAAATGATTTATTTGAAATTTCAACTATTAATAATGTTAATGGAAATAATGATGCTAAATTATTTGAATGTACAACAGGTAATACGAAAGATAGAAGACAAAGAATTTTTGAAATTGATAATGATAAATTAAATTATGTTTATATGTTATCAAGAACAAAAGGTGGTATAATACCTTTAGATTCTATTTATAAATGGGGTGATTTATATAGAAAATATAATTTCACAAATTATAATAATCAAGGAGATGAGAAAGGGTATTGTGCTGTAACTCCTAAAACTGTTATTGATGGACAATATGCAATTTTAGAGAATAGTGATGATTTTATAGAATTAGAAGATATTGGTAAGTCACCATCAGAATATTATAATTCATCAATGTTTTCGATATGGTTGGATAGTTGTAATGTCGCTGCCTTAAATGTGTTATTGGAAGAATACAAACAAAGTGGGGAAAATTTAGGTAATTATACTAAAGAAGAAATTGTTAATAATATAATTAATAAATATTGGTTAACAGATGATAATTATAATAATTATCACACGATACTTCCTGAAGACTTATCTTTGAAAAAACCAGATTTAACTGTTGAATATATATCTGAAAATTTTAGAGAATTATTCCCTAATGGTTTTGAAAAATATCTAAAAGAAGATATTATTGATACTTATATAACTATTGAAGATAAAAAAGATAAAGATGATATAACTGAAATGTTTTGGGATGTAAAAAAAGACAATCCAAAAGAAATAATTTTGGGGGCTTTTGGATTTAAAAATTATGATTGGAATAAAAATATTAAACATTAATTGATATGGAACCATCAAGTTTATTAATGAAGATGCTTCAAAGTGAAGAAGGTTGTCATGAGTTTATAGGTCCGGACAAATATCAGGCTTATCCTGATGGTGATAAATTTAGTATAGGTTATGGGTGTCAACAATATTTTGATGAAGCAGGAGAACCTTATGTAAAAGATGGGGATATTATAACATTAGACAGAGCACAAAAGATGTTAAAAAAAGGAGTAGTTAAATATCAAAATGCTGTTGAAAAAAAATTAAATGATAATGGTGTTGTGTTAGAACAACACCAAAAGGATGCTTTAACTTGTTTTTGTTATAATATAGGTATAGGTGGTTTTAATGGTTGTGATTTAATAAAAACAATTATATCAAAAAAAAATAATATAAAAGGTAGTTTAGCAGAGATTAAAAAAGTTTGGACAGAAAATTGGATTTATTATCAAGGAAGTATATTACAAGGGTTAGTTAACCGTAGAAATAGAGAATATAAAGTATTTGCTGAAGGAGGGGGTGCTTATAATTACAATTCAGGAAATTTTCCTATACCTAAAGTTAATTATGAAGATACTGATGAAGCTGAAGCTGATGCCTTATCAAAAAAAACAAAGTTACAAGTTAAATATTTTAATACTAATTATTGTAATGCTGTGAAATGTGTTGATGAAGTAGAAAATTTAGGTAATACTATTGATAATATGGATAGTTTAGTTAACGCATATGTACCTGTTGAAACTATGGATTTAACAGGTGATAAAGCAATGTATGTGTTAAAGGAATGTAAAAGAATGTTAGGTGATAAAATTATAACAGGAGGTTGGGAGAAATGTAGTTTTATTAATTTTATAATCTTAAAAACAAAAATAATTTATAAACATGATGGACAGAATTATGAATTAGGTATGTTATATGTAAACATAGTTCATGATACATATAAAGTAAAAATAAGTATTAAAAATTATTTGAATTTTGATAATTTTATAAAAAGTTTTAATAGTAATAATAATACTAATATAGTATTAAAAAGTAAAAAAGATTTAGACAAATTTAATGAATTAAGTATGGAAATAAATAATTTTTTAAATATTAATAAAAAGGATATAAGTAAAGATATTATATCTGAGAGTTATTTATTTTATTTATTATGTTTAAGTAATAAAACAGGAACTTGGGAAAAAAAAGATTTTGAGGATAAAATTATTAATGGTGTTAGTGATAATAATTCATTTTATAATGTTTGGTATAATATAAGTTGTAATAAAACACCTATAAATGCATCAGAATTTCTAAAGAATGGTAATATTCATATAATAAAAGATGTTATTGATGTAAATGATATTGAAGAAAAAATGCGTGTTGCTTTGAAAAATAATTATCATATAGTTAAAATTGAAAACCAAGAAATTGGTGTATATAAAACAGATGGTAAAACTTATTACTATGTAACAACATTAGGTAAAAAAATATTGTTAATTGAACTAACAACAGTTGGTGGTACAGGTGTTGCGCAATCAGTAAAGGATGGTGGGTATTATAATAGTTCTAACCAATTTTGTTATATACAAAAGGGTACTATAATAAAAATAATGTGATTAATTTAATTGAAACATAGTTATGTCAAACAAATTTTATGAAGGTTGTGTATTTCATTATAATGTTATTAATGAATATAATATATCAGGTGGTGAGTCAAAAATGGTATTAATGAGTCATCCTTTATATTTTTTACAAAATGGGTTAAATGAATTATATGATAATGATGTTAGTAATGCTAATGATAATAGTGATTCAGAATTTACTAATTTTAAAAATAATGTTTATGCAAAAGCGTTATTATTATTACATTCAATACCATTTAATTATGAGAATGATAAAATAAAATCATTTTTTAATAATCCTAAGTCTAAAAATGGGGGGTATGAAGTTGTTCCTTATGGTATGTTAGCATTAATGGGTGGATTGTTATATAGACAAAATGTATATAAACAAACAGGTAAAGACTTTGTATATACAGGGGATTATTATAAATCACCTGGTATTGATAAAACTTTTTTAGTGAAAGGTAAAAATGGAATTTCATTAGGTATTATAAAAAATGGTTGTAAAAATAAAGAATATATACCTATTAATTATATAATTAATGAACATCTTGAGTTATATGTAAAAAATGCTTTAATAAAATTGTTTTTAGAATTTGTTGAATATACACAAAGAGATTTTTTTAATGTAATTGAGTTAAGATATAAACCTAATAATAGTAAAAATAGTATTTTATTCACATATAATACTTATAATGATTTTTTAACAAGTTTACAAAAAATTGATAAACAAAATAATAGTTATCAAGGTGTTGCTATGATTCATGAAATTTTAAATGGTAGTGAAGAATTTAAAATTAATAATGTAATATGTAAAATAGATGGTTTTACTGAATGTTATGCAACAGGGATTATTGATAATACAGATTTATTAATATTTTACAAAGAACGTAATTTAGTATTACATATGTTGTTTGATAAATTATATAATCATAAATCAGGTGTATTAAGTTTAGCATGTCAGACGGATAAAAAAAATAATGGTGTTGTATCCTTAAAAACTTATAAAAATGTTATTAATGGGTTTGCTAATACCTTACAAGGTCTAATGCAAAGGTATAAAACTGAGCAAGAATTAAGAAGTAGTGGAGATATAAAAGAATCTAAAAATAAAGCAGATGATGATATAAAGGCTGGTATATATACTTATTTTAAACAAATATGGGATAAATGGTTGTGTGGTATTTATAATGATACTGATAAGAGAATTAGTGAAAATAAAACAGAACCTTTTACTGTGAAATGGTTTGAAGAACAATTTTTGTTTATTGATAGTTTTTATAGAGATATTTATAGTGTTTTAAAAATAGATTGTTCAATGTTTGATGATTATTTAAGTACTATTAGTAGTACTAATGGTTCAACAAATGGTACACCATCAGCAAAAAGTATATTAGCACATTTAGCAGATGTGGCAGCAAAAAATAGGTGTAATTTCTTTTGTTATCCAGATTTTATTAATTTTAATAGAAGTAAAAATAAACATTTAGAAGTGAAAAACGTATTAAATGAAATGTTTACACCTATACCATATAATCAATTAAATAATGTTGTTGCTGAAAATCAATTTGTTATTATAAGAACAAATGAATGTAATATTACAGATAATAAACAATTCGTTGATGATTCATTTGAAATATGGAGTAGTGATGAACAGACTAAAATTGCTCCGTTAACATTTCAAGAATATGATATTGATGATGAAAAAGGGTTAAGAATAGGTTATAAAGTACCATCATTTGGTGTTGCTTATTCAAGACAAAATAATTCTATATTTAAAACTGTTGATATTAGTATGGATAGTCAACAAGTTACAGAACAAGCAATTAATCAATTATGTTATATTAGTAGTCAATTAGGTAATGCTAATAAGAGAGCAGTATCTTTTTATGGTAATGATTTATATGCTGTGTATACTGCGTATTCGTATATTGTTACTGTAACTATGTTGGGAAATGCTCAAATCCAACCATTAATGTATTTTCAGTTAATGAATATACCATTATTTAGAGGTACATATATGATTATAGAAGTAAAACATTCAATGAAAGCAGGTGATTTTGTAACTACTTTTAGAGGTGTAAGATTATCAAAGGTTGAACCGCCATTAACAAGTACTTGGTTTACTGTAGCTCCTGAAGAAAGTAAACCAAAAGAAATTTTGAATATAGAAGATTGTGAAAAAATTTTTGAAATAAAATAATATAATATAATAATTGTTATGGGGAGAAAATGTACACAAACTTATATAGAGGTAGACCCTTGTGCACCATCAGCAACATCATTAGTTGATGTAGTTGATAATAATATTGATTATAGTAAAAGTAATATTGATAGACAAAATACTAATGAATTTATACTTAAATGTACGGAAGGTAAAGGAAAGAGTAAAATGTGTAGTGCTAGTCTTGAAGAAAGACAAAAGTTAACAGAAAAAGTTACTGTTAAAATTAGAGTACAACCCAATTCGACTGATGGTGTATTTGTTGATGTAAGGGTTAATAAATATATTAAAGATAGTGTTAAAAGTATTTTTAAACAAATTTTTGATACTGTCCCTGAATACTATTTTATTAATGGTAAAGGTTCTATACATGATTTTAGAGAAACAATAGGAACAGGAGCAAAAGAATCTGCTCATTTGATTGGGTTAGGGTTGGATTTTAATGGTAATCATAATCCATATATGCCACGTGATAAACACGATTGTTATAAAGATGGAAAATGTAGTATACCTGATATAATTCACATGAGAAACGATAATCATCCTGTTGTAAAAATTTTTAAAAATCATGGTTGGAGATGGGGTGGTAGTTTTGAAGATTACATGCATTTCGATACTTATTAGTAATTAAAATAAAAAAAACTTAAAATATGAAATTGATTAAAGATAGTATTTGTTGTCAAGTGAAGAAACAAAATAATACTAATGAAAATGATAGTGATAATATTAGTGATGTTAATATAGATACATCTAAAGTTGAAAATAAAAAAACTAATATATATGAAAACTATGTTGCTGCACGTATTATAATTGAGTGTTGTCATAGTAAATATAATGGAAATTTTCAGTTACACAATTGGCAAATTCGTAGACGAACTATAGATATAGTATCTTCTTGTGAAGTTTTGTATCTGCATGAACCTATTACTGCTACAGGAGGTAGACATTATGTAGTTGCGAATTTAACGGTAATTATAAAACCTGGAAATGATTATAAAATTACATTAACTTTAAAAAATTTTGATGAAACTATTAAAACAGGTTATAATTCATTAGAAAAAATCATAAATGGGGTGTCTATCAATCAAACATGGTTAAATAATGAAAAAGAACAATTCGAAGACTGTATCAATAAAAAATATAAACATGGAGGTACTTCCATGTTTGACCGTATTTATACGAATTATGACGCTGCTGATTTATATTTTCATATTAGTTATGAAAGTGAATATGAAGCTATTTATGGTAATATAAAAAATATGTCTTTGGCAAGGAGTTTGTATCTTTTTCTTATGTCAAAATCTACAAAAAAGGCTAATACAGAACCCAGATTATGTTATTGTGAGGATATAGTAGATAATTGTAAAGATGAAATAACTGAATGTGAGAATCATTTCAATAATTTTTGGGGAAACTCAGACAGGATGATAATATTTTTATTTAATATGGGGGATAATAAAAATGCTAATATAAAATATTGTCGTTTTAAAGTAACATCAAATAGAGGGGCGAATGAAGGTTGGGATGATATCCATCATTTAATGTAAAATATATTTGTTTAAGAAATTGTAACAAAATATTATTAAATATTGTTTTTAAAATAAAAACGAATAAATATGGAAAAGATAGGTAATATAGTTACTACAGCGAAAAAGAATATACATGGAGAGTTATTTAATGTAGTTCATGATATAGAAGATTGTATAGAGGGATTACCAACTTTAGTGATAGGTTGGAAAATGATGAAAGAATTGTATAATGGAGTAAATATATTGGAGAAAGAATATAAAGGTGTTAATTGGACGTTCAATAAAACTGAAAGACGATGTGAATATGAGGAAGATATATTAGAGTTTTATAATAAAGCATTAAATAAGTATTTAAATAATATTAAATATACATATGTGGATTTAATTAATTTTAAACTAACTAATATAAAAAAAATGATTAGGTTTTTAAGAAGTGTTGAACCTAAAATATTATTTTTAAATAAAGATTCACGTTTTTTATTTGTATATTGTAAAACATATAACGTTGTTTTTGGTATATCACTCACATTAGTTGAGTATATGGGTATAAACAAGAAAAAAGTATTAAAAATGATTAATAATGGAATTTTAATCAAAGATTTAAATTTTATTAATGATAATATTAGAAGTATTATCGGTGTAAAAACACATTATATTTTACCATTATATAATATATTACAATAAAATTTAAAAAACTATATATTTATAATATATAAATATTTATTTCTTCATGGTAAAGAAAAAGGTAGTAAAAAAAGAACAAAATATAAAAACAACATATAAACGTAATAAAGTTGTTAATTTAAATTTAAAAAAAAATGTGTTAAAAACTGAGAATCAAGACGATATTAGTTTAACACAAAATAATAAAAAGCAAAAAGCAAAAAAAAATAAAATACAAAATAATGATATAAAAGATAATGATATGGAACAAGATAAATTATCAAATATTAATAATATATTAAATGATGAAAATTTACCTGAAAAAAAGGTAAAAATAGAGAAAAAAGATAAAGGACTTTTTGAAAGAACTGAAAATAGTACAATCTTAATCACAGAAGATAATAAAATAATGCTTACAGATTAATTCAAAAATGAGTAAAAATTTAGATAAAACTATACACAAAATGAGAAAATTATATGAATTTTCATATAATTATGATGATATTATTATGGAGGATGAAAATAATGAAGAACAAACTCCTCAAGATGATAATATGCAACAACCTCAACAAGGTGATGATATGATGGGAGGTGATATGCAACAACAACCACAAGGTGATGATATGAATGGAGGGGAAATTAATGGAGCAAATTTAGCACCTAATGCAGGTTTAGATGATGATATGTCTATGGGTGATGGTATGAATGGTGAAATGGACCCTATGGACACTATGACAAATAATGATGATATGGTCGGACCTGATGATGAAGTTGTGGATATTACAGAATTGACTGATGCACAAGAAGAAATACAACAAAATCAAGAAGAAGTCTCAGACAATTTAAGTGATGTAGATGAAAAATTAGCAACTTTAATGAAAGTGGTTAATAAATTTGAAAAAGCATTAGAAAATAATGATAAAAAAATTTTAGATTTAAAAAATGATTTAGTTAAGAGATGTCCAACTGAAGAAGAAACTATGAATGTTAGATTAAACGCAGGTGGTAATCCCTTTGCTCAAAAACCAGAAGAATTTTGGGATAAATTTAAAGATATAAATAATCATTATAATATTACTAAAAATAATGATGCTCCTCAATATCAAATAAAAAAATCAGATATAGATAACTATAATGATAAAATATTAGATGATAGTTTTGATGATATACCAAAATCATTACATGATTATTTTGTGAATTAAGTTCCCTAAATTTAATATTGATTTTTTAAGTACGTTTGTTATTTAATAAACGTACTTTTTTTTGTAACATTTTATAAAAATATTTGTATAATAAATAAATATGGAAAAGAAGATAGAAGAACAATTGAAGAGACTACCTAAATATATAGAATATAGTGGTAATAAATATTTTTTAGAACCAGGTACTATAGGAGATAATTTTGATGTTGTAGTCATAGATTATGTGGATAATAAGTCTATATATAGAGATTTATTATTTTCAGTTGAAAATATAGATAGTTTCTAATTTTATAGTAAATCATTGAAATTAGTGTGTAATCTTTACGATTACTGGGTGAACTACAACACCCTCTACACCGTCCACAAACGCTTTCGGTTTACTTTTACGCAATATATTGTAACTGCCGTTTACATCCGCATTTATTAAAGTGCCTTGAGCACTTCTAAATAATCCTCGATGTATACGTTTGCCAACATATTCTTCATGTTTTTCGATGGTTTCACCATCTAAAAAACTACATTTACTAGTATAAGATTCATTAACTAATTCTACTTGTATACCTATTAAAGCACATTTATATTGTAATTTACTAAGTAATGACTCAAACGGTATTTGTACAAACTTCTGATTATTAACCTTACCGATATTAATGTCTTGTTTCCATCCATCATTTTTACCTATTATTAAGGTATTGATTCCTTTGGAAACCAATTGATTCACTATGTATCGACTAGTTTTGTGCATATAATCTTCTATCTTTAACTTACGTTT
>JAEIGA010004116.1_pt1 | contig 22498 bp, 22 predicted proteins | sample 9270691 | NCBI WGS metagenome assembly JAEIGA01 (sample SAMN17057246, study PRJNA624740) | gut metagenome | biome: biome; isolation source: fecal sample | host: Bos grunniens | place: China: Xizang | collected 2019 | reverse complement strand
CCACTCTTTTTTTAGTCTATCTAAATTTTCAATTCCATCTAAAGTTATTTTATAATACTTTCGTGCTGGACCTTCATTTGATTCAAGTATATATGTTTCAAAATATCCTTCCTTAGTAAGCCTTCTAAGTATTGGATATATCGTTCCTTCATTTACTTCAATTACTTTTGATATATTTTGAACTATTTCATATCCGTACATATCTTTTTTAGATATTAGCGTAAGGACACAAATTTCAAGTACGCCTTTTCTAAATTGAGTATTCATTAATTGCTCCTTTCTTAAATATTAATTGCCAAGTACTGTGCAACACACAATACTTGTTTATTATAATAACATAGTACTGTGCAACACACAATACTTGTTTATACATTATTATTTCTTTGAATAAAAAATAGCTATAAGATTAAATCTTATAGCTATTTTTTATATTAAATTTATTTATATACATTTACAAATTCATAAAATTTATAAGTTACTTATTACATTTTTTACTGCAACTAGAGCTTTGTGAACACTTATAGCACCCAACCTCTCCATTGCCTCTTTCTTTATGATACTTAATTATAGGTTTAATAGCTAAAAATAATATTAAAGCTACTATACTAATTACTATTAAGTTGCCCATAACTATTCTCCTTTAGCATACTAAAGTACATTAACTTTTGTTAGGCATTCTTTATTGTCTAATTTGTTATTAGATTTCATCTTAGACAGTGTATATGCTATAGTTATTACTAATATTATAAGTGCAGGTATAAATCCTTTACCTAACTTACCATCTACTAATATAGTACCAACTTGGTAAGTTACCATAGATACAATATATCCTACACCTAATTGAATAGATATTGCCTTAGCTAAAAACTTATTAGATTTTATCTCTGCTTTCATAGCACCTATAGCTGCAAAACATGGTGGTGTAAATAAGTTAAAGAACATAAATGCAAGTGCAGAAACTGAAGTTATTCCCATAGTTTCTTGAACCGCTACTGCATTAACTAATTCAAAGTCAGCATTTATAGCAGCACCCATAGAATAAACTACTGCTAATGTTCCAACAACTTCTTCTTTTGCTATAAATCCTGTTATAGCTGCTGCTGCAAGTTGCCATACACCTATTCCTGCTGGTATAAGTAAGAATGCAAATGGTGTTGATATTACTGCAAGTATTGATGAATCTATAGCATCACCTACTAATTGTAATTTAAAGTTAAATGATGACATTATAAATACTACTGTATTACAAACTATTATTATAGTACCAGCTCTCATCATAAAGTCTTTACCTGTTTCTACCATTCTTAAGAATGCTTTCTTTATACTAGGTATACGATATTGTGGTAATTCTATTATAAAATAATTTTTTATATTGTTGGCTCCAGTCGCTTTTTTTAATATTAATCCTAAAGATATTATAACTGTAAAAGCTACAAGATAAGTAAGTGGGAACATATATCCTTGTTCAGGGAAAAATGCAGCTGTAAATAATGCTATTATAGGTAATTTAGCTCCACAAGGAACAAATGGTGTAAGCATTGCTGTAAGTCTACGTTGATTTTCATTCTTTATAGTTCTAGTTGCCATAATTCCAGGTATTCCACATCCATATCCTACTATCATAGGTATTATAGATTTTCCTGATAAACCAACTTTTCTAAATAATGGGTCAAATATTAAAGCTATACGAGCCATAAATCCACTATCTTCTACTAATGCTAACATAAACATTAATACCATTATTAATGGAACGAACCCTACTACTGCTCCAACTCCACCTATTATACCATCACTTAATAATGAGTTTAAGAAATCACTAGTTCCCATACCAGCTAATAATTCTGAAACAAAACCTTGGAATACTTCTATATATCCTACTAATGTATCTGCAACTAATGGACCTAAAGTATTTATAGATAAATCAAATATAATTGCCATTACTGCAATAAACAGTCCTGTTCCTATTATAGGATTAGTTACAAACTTATCTATTTTATCTTCTAATGTTTCTTCATGATGTCTTATTATTCTTTCTTCAACTTTTGATATTATATTATTAACTAATTTATATCTTTTTTTATCTTGTTTTTCTTCATTTTGTATATATAATAATTCTTTAGATAAATTTTTTTGTCCTTTTAATTTAGAGCTTTCACAAGCTGTATTAATTAAATTTCTAAGACCTTCATTTTTCGATGCTACTATTTCAACAACTTTACAATTTAATTCTTTTTCTAATTTATCAGTATCTATCTTTGTTATATTTTTAGATATATCAACTTTATTAAGTGCAACAACTACTGGTATATTAAGTTCTAATAGTTGACTTGTAAAAAATAAACTTCTATTTAAGTTTGTTGAATCTACAACATTTACTATAACATCTGGATTTTCATTTTTTATAAAATCACTTGTTATACTTTCTTCACTTGTATATGGTCTTATTGAATATGCACCAGGTAAGTCTACAATTGTTATATCTTTGCCTAAGCTACTTTTTAAATCTGCTTCCTTTTTACTTACTGTAACCCCAGCCCAGTTACCAACATATTCTTGTTTTCCTGTAAGCGCATTATACAGTGTTGTTTTACCACTATTTGGGTTACCGGCTAATGCTATTTTCATATTATTATCCCCTCTTTATTAAAATATTTCTATAACCTCTGCTAAATCCTTATCTATTCCGTATCTTCCGCCTTTTATATTAACTATCCAGTTTGAATGCATTTTTTTAACTATACTTATAGTTTCCCCTTCAAAACATCCTAACGTGAATAAGAATTTACTTATTTCTTCATCACCTGTAATGGATTTAATTGTATATAGAATACCTTTTCACCATTTGTTAATTTCATCTACTATCCCTCCCCCTTTATAATTGTAAAATTTAACAATTAATATTTCTATTTATATGATAATCAATTTCATTTGTAGTGTCAATCTAATTACTATCTTTTTTAAGTTATTAGTTTTATACAAAGTTTATCTAATTTTTATGTATTATAAATATTTTATAAAATAAAAAAGCTACAAATTATTAATTTGTAGCTTTAGCATCTTTCATATCTTCATCTACTTCATGAATCTCATTTATATTTTCAATTATCATCTTTATATGATAGTTATAAACTGGACTTATATCATTTTTAACTTCAATATAACCATCTAATCCATCACATAAATCCACTGTTTTTATATATGTTTCTTCATCTAAATAGCATTTATATTTCATATTTTCTAAAACTTGTAAGTGTAAATATATTTGCTTACATCTTTTTATAGTTTCATTAATCTCTTCATTATTATTCTCTTCAATACTATACTCTAGTTCGTCTAAATAGTTTTTATATAAACCTTCTAGCTTAGTGATTTCATCTTTAAGAGGAGATATATTAGCATGAACACCTTTTTCTATTTCTTCTTTTAATAACTCAATTGATTTGCTTTCTATAACTCTAATTTCATTATATATTCGCTTTAAATAATTAGGTCTACATATAAAATAGTTAACACATACACCAATAACAACTCCTATAGATGTATCTATAATTCTATGTACAGAATATTCTAATGGACTTTCTGAACCTATGTTTATCATTATTGCACAGAATACTACACAAGCTATTGTTATTGAACTATTTACATTTAAAATATTACAAATATATATAGTAGTAATTATACCTAAACATGCAAGTATTGGATTTCCAGGTCTTATAAGTACAAATAAAAATCCTACAACCCCTCCAATAAAAGTACCCTTAAGTCTATTAAGCCCTACTGTAAGTGAGCTTTTTACAGTTGTTTGCATACATACTATACATGCAACTGCTGCAAAGAAAGTTTTATCTATTATATTAAAGTATCCTACAAGAATACATAACATTACCCCTATACCAGTTTTTATATTTCTCATTCCAGGTTTATTAAGTTTCATAAAATCACCTCAATTACTCATAACACTGTTATAATATAAAATTTAATAAAATCACTATCTATTATAATAACATAATTATAAACCATAAATTAAAATATAAACTATAAATTTTTATATTTTTATAAGTTATATGCTAATATAATAAATCCTTCCTAAATATAAATAAAAAATTCGCTTTACTTGAGCTACGTGTCAGCGAAACATTTCATGTCGCCAACGATATATCCTCATTAGCATTTTTAGCAACGAGTTGGCGAAATACTTTGGATACATACGTTGCTTGAGACACTGCATGGGCAAAGCATTTAAAAACATCATTTTTTCCTTATATATATCTATTGATATTACTTTAATTAAAAATTTATCAACAAATTCTTATTCAGTATAAAATTCTAATACGTAAAAAAGTAAGGTAAATTATATATTATATAATCTACCTTACTTTTATTAATCATAGTTTTAAATAAAAAAGACTCTTTATAAATATTAAATTTAATCTATAAAGTAATTGTGTTTATCATCTACAGTAATCTTTTTATGCTTTTGAATATAATCAAGTATTATCTCGCTCATATCTAAGTTTATTTCCTTAACTACTTTACAATCTTTATATGCTGGATATATAGAAGTATTACTAGCTCTATAATTATTTAAAACTATGGTATACTTTTCATCCATATCTATATCTTTTCCGTCTTTTTTCATATATACAACTCTATCATAACGTTCTCTAGATAAATCTATCTTATATTCTAGTCCTCCATAAGTGTCATAGTTATAGTGTTGAACCTTTGGTACTAAAAAATCTTTACTTACAACTATTTTCCCATCTTCAATTTCAAAATATGTTGCACTTTTTTCTATGGCTTCTTTTAACTTACGTCCAGTAACTTCTAATACTTTTAAAGTATTTGGATATGGATAATTTATAAGCACATCTCTAACTGAAATCTTTTTAGTAAATCCCATAGCACTATCAAATACTGCCAATGATGAAAAATCAGCACCAGATACATCTAATTGCACTTTGTGTAAGAAGTTTATAAATGGATGTCCTTTTAATCTTGCTAAGAATATATCATCAATTCTCATATCCTTATCAAATTCACCTATAATTTTATCTAAATAAACTCCCAAGTCCTTTTGAGTTTGTGTAAATATACTTTCTAATTTTTCATCAATTTCATCACTTAAAGTACTAACATCTATTAATTCATAAGATATATCTTTAGTATCTATATCTATAACTATTTTAGTAAAGCTCTGACCATTATGCATTGGTTGAGAACAAATTACTTCCTTTATCTTAGTTATAAATGAACGGTGTTGATGACCACTTAAAATAATATCTATAGAGTCAAAGTTTTCTAAAAGTTCACTTCCTTGATTTTCTTTTGTTAAAGCTTCAGTTGGAATCATATCATCATCTAGACTTTTTTCAAATCCTCCATGATAACAAACTATTATAAAATCACACTTTTCTTTTAATTCTTTTTCGTATTTACCGTATTGTTTAACTACATCTAAAAACTCTAAGTTTTTTATATTTACTTCTTGTTCCCAATTAGGTATATAAACAGTTGTAAATCCTATACATCCAACTTTAAACCCATTAAAATCAAATATTTCATACGGTTTTGTATCAAAAGGCAATCCTTTTATATTAGCATTTATTATCTTTTTTGATATATGGCTATATGCATTTTTTAAATAATCTAACCCATAATTAAATTCATGATTTCCAATCACATAAGCATTATAATTTACAGCTTCTAGTCCTTTTATTATAGGATTTTCCTCTAGATTATTTTTAGATAAAAAATGTGTAAGTGCAGATCCTTGAACTAAATCACCACAATCTATTTTTAAAGATGCATCATAATTTTTTTCATCATTTAGTATATAACTAGCTATCTTTAAAAATCCTAATGGTTGGTCATTTACATAATTTGTTGGATAAATATATCCATGTAGGTCACTAGTTTGATATATAACAATTTTCATAATTTTACTCCTTTTATATAATTAAAATTTCGATATGCTTTAGCAACGTATTATCAAATATTTTCATATGAACAATTCTATAAAAATAGGGCACTTTCTTTTTTAAGAAAGGCCCTACTCTTTTATTCAAAAGTAGACATTAAACTTGATTTAAATGATTCTAGTTTTGATTTAACATCTCCATTTGGGTCTGCTAGTATTGATTCTAATACTGTATCAGATTCTCTAAATGCACTATTCATACCTTTTACAACAGGATTTGTAAATAAATTTTTAGTTGCATCCTCTATAATTGGTGCTATTAAACTTCCTGAGTTTTTGTATTCAGCAGAATTTATAGCACTTTGTCTAACTGGTATATATCCAGTTTTTTCACCCCAAGTTATTTGATTTTCTGTTGTTGTTAAGAATTTTAAAAATTGATATGCTGCAGTTTTTTGCTCAGCTGTAGCATTATTAAATATAAATAAATCTGTACCTTGTTGCATTACTTGTTTTGCAGGATATGGAGCAACACCTATTTCAAATTTATTATTGACACCTTCTTTTATGAAAGCTTCACTTGCATTAGAACCGATATACATAGCTAGTGTTTGGTTACCAAAAGGACCTGATAAGTATTGATCTGTACCTGCTATTCTAAAATATCCACCTTTTATACCATCTAGATAATAATCAACTGCTTCTACTGATGGTTCACTAGTTGGATCTAGTTTTGAGTTAAATGTTACACCCTCATTTTTTAAATATGTTGAATAATAGTTACTTAATGAATCAAATCCACCACCAACTATATTTGCTTTTTCTTTTATCTCTTCTGCTACATCATCAAATTCATCATATGTTGTTGGAACTTTTAAATTTAACTTATCAAATAAAGTTTTGTTATACCATAATACTTCAGTAGATTTATTAAATGGTATTCCGTATATTTTATCACCTATTGTTGATGATTCTCTAAATCCTTGTAATATGTCATCATAATTATCAAATTTTAAAGTTTCATTTTCTATATAAGGTTTTAAATCTAGTACTAAATTTTCATCTATAGCATTTAAAAGCCAGTCAGGATAAGCTTGTGTCATAGTTGGTAAATCCTTTGGACTTGCTGTTGTTGCAGTTATCTTTTGTTGTAAATCTTGATAACTTGATTGATTTTGAAGAGTTATTGTTATATTAGGATTTTCTTTTGTAAAATTGTCAGCAAATCCTTGTAATGCTTTTTCTTGATCTCCATTCATAGCATGCCAGAAAGTTATTTCTACAGGATTTTTTATTTCAGTAACAATTTCTTCGTTAGTTGGTGTTGATGATTGTTTTTTTCCTGAACATCCAACCATTAAACTTATAGCTAAAGCTAATGGCAATATTTTTTTTAACTTCATTATATTTTCCTCCTTAAATTGTTTGATTTTTCTTAGGTAATAACCTTTCTCCATGCTCATTATAAAGTTTTTCTGGTTTGTATGAGTGAATCGGTACTAATAACTTTGGTTTAACTAAGTTTATTATTTTCATCAAATCCTTTGGATGAGCATGTCCACTACATGATACTGCTATAAATTCTATATTATGTTCTTTAAATCTATTTACAAATGGCTCATAACTTGGATCAAAAGGACCTAAAGGTACTGCATTAGAGTGAATATAAATTCCACCTTTTTTTAATTTTTCAAATTGTTTAAGAGCATTTGTACCTAGTTGCCACAAATACTTACTTTCATCATTTAAAAGTTCTTCAAAGTTTACTTCATAATTAGGATTTAATCCATAGTCTTTACCATCTAAACTATAGTAATAAGAATCATAATTGGTAACTTCTTTTAATACATAAGAATAGTATGCATCTAAAACAACTTTTCTAGAGTTTGTTTTTATTATATTTAAAATTCTTTCTATATTAGAAATATAATAGTTAAAAGTTATCTGCTTATTAGGATTATTATTTACTATTTCATTTACTCTATTTATTAACTCATTTTCATTGCATAACTCATTTTCATCATCTTCATCATCAAAATCTTTAAAAGAAACTGTAACACCTTCTATTAATAACACATCACAATTTTCACTTTCTTTACAAAATTGAAGTGTGTCTTCTTTTCTGTAACCATGGAGTCTTATATCTCCTGTATAAGAAATAACCAAATCTGGTGTTTTAATCAATAAACCACATGATCCATATGCATCATGGTCTACTGGCATTACTTTTACCTTTATTTTTCCAACTTCAATTACTTCATTTTCATTAACTCCTATTATTTCTCTAGTATTAGAGTCTTTTTTATTATTAAGAGGGAATAAAAAGTCATTATTTATATTTAATGTATTAAGTAATGACCTTGTTCCTTCTAATGTATATAAAGGTATATTAGGATTTAAATAATTAATAATTTTTGAATGATCCAAATGCATATGAGATAAAAATACAGCAGTATGCTTAAAGTTATCTTCACTAGATTTATATCCTTTAAGTTCTATGCTTGGATCATACATATTATTTAAATAAGGAACTAGTTTTTCATCTAATAATTCTTGCAAGTTAGATGGTTGAAAAGATGCACTTGGGTCATATTCACTTCCAAAATCAAAGAATATATGACTATCTTCATACACAACTTCTATAATAGTTCCTCCAATTGTTAATATTCCATTATGAAAGGTAATTTTTGTTTTTTTATCCTTTAATACCACTGCTCGCAACTCCTTTAATTATTTCTTTTCTAAATATTAAATATATAATTAGAATTGGTACTATTGCTATAGTTGATGCAGCCATTTGTAATTGAACATTTGTACCACTTTCTGTAGCAAATGCACTTAATCCATTACTAAGTAATCTCATTTCTTTACTATTAGTTACAAGCAGTGGCCATAAGAATGAGTTCCATCCTCCTATAAAACTTAATATTCCCATTGTATATAATGATGGTTTTATAAGTGGAACTAAGATTCTAGTAATAAATTCTAAATCACTACATCCATCCACCTTTGCTGCTTTATAATATGACATAGGAATACTTGAAATATATCCTCTTAAGTAGAATATATAAAATACACTCGCAAGTGAAGGAACAATAAGTGCAGTATAAGTATCTAATAATCCTAACTGAGCTATTGTTTGATAGTTCGTAAATACGGTAACTTCATAAGGCACCATTAACAATGTAACCATTGCTGCTGATAATATATTTTTAAATTTAAACTCTAATTTAACTAATGCAAAAGCCGCAAGCACTGAAGTTATTAATGTACCAAGTGTAGATAATCCTGCTACATAAACTGTATTTAAGAAATATCTAACAAAAGGCGCTTGCTTCATTGCTTCTCTAAAGTTTTGCCATTGAAAAGACTTTGGAAACAACGTAGGTGGTATACTAGTTGCTTCTTGAAAAGTCATTAAACTTGATAAAATCATATACACAAATGGAAATAATGTTATTATTGCCATAATAACTACAAATGTTTTTCCTAAAATTGAACTAACCTTTTCCATATTTTCACCTACTTAGATATTTTCTTTAGTACATAGTTTTGAATCATTGTAAATATCAGTATTAGTATAAATAATATAACTGCAGCTGCCATACCTTGACCATATCGGTATTCAACATAGAATTTATTAAATATATAAAATACTGCTGTAGTTGCACTATCTGCAATACCTGCTTGCCCATTAAATATAGCAAATACTTGTGAGTATACCTTAAATGCATTTATAAAATTTATCATTAATAAAAATGTAATAATCGGTATCATTTGAGGTAATGTTATTCTAAAAAACTGCTCTGTTTTAGTTGCACCAAACATGTCTGCAACCTTATAGTAATTTTTATCCACATTTCTAAGTCCAGAAATTAATATTATTATATTAAATGCAAGACCTGTCCATATACCAAATATAATTAATGTGAACATACTAATCTTAGGGTCATCTAAGAAATTTATAGGTCCTACATTTATAAAACCTAAAAGATAATTTACAAATCCATAGTCTCTATTTAATAAAAATCTAAATACTATACCTACTGCTATAATACTTGTTAAATAAGGTATAAAAAATATAGTCTCAAATATATCTTTATGTTTAATTTTTTCAAAAATAATTAATGCTATTATCATTGAAATAATAATACCTATTGGTACCACCGTAAAAGAATATAAAGTTGTATTAAATATTGCTTTATGAAATTTAGGATCACTTAATACAATTTGATAATTTCTAATTCCATTAAACACTAAATTATTCAAAGTCCCTTTTTGAAAAGATATAATGAATGTTTTTATTAACGGATATACATGAAAGATTAAAATTATAACTAAAGCAGGTAATAAATATAACCATGCTTGTGGTGAATTTTCTGCACTATATTTTAGTTTCTTCATTAGTAAACCCTCGTTCCATCTTCTTTAAATATATAAATACCATTATAATCTATATCAAATCCAATTTCGTCACCTTCATGTATACCTTCATTTATATCTATAATTGATTTAGAGTTTTGATTATTAAGTTTAAAGTTTAATATACAGTCTTTTCCTATCAGTTCTACACCTTCAATTTTAGCTTTAAATAACGGAGTTTCACTTAAAACAAAATACTCAGCTCTTATACCAACAATATATTTTTCTTCATCAAAACTTTGTTTTATTCTACTTTCATTAAGTAAACTTAAATCAATAGAAAAATCATCTCCAACTAAAACATTACCATGTTTATTCATTTCATAAATGTTTATAATTGGACTACCCATAAACTTTGCAACAAATAAGTTAGCAGGTTCTAAATATAAGTTTTGTGGTATATCAAATTGTTGTACAATGCCTTGATTCATTAAAACTATCCTATCACTTATAGATAAGGCTTCTTCTTGGTCATGAGTTACAAATACTGTAGTAATTCCTATTTCTTTTACTAGTCTTCTTATTTCTTCTCTTATTCTAAGTCTTAGTCTTGCATCTAAGTTACTTAAAGGTTCATCTAATAAAAGAATCTTTGGACTTTGTACAAGTGCCCTTGTTATTGCAACCCTTTGTTGTTGTCCACCTGACATTTCTCCCGGTTTTTTATCTGCCAACCCTTCAATACTAGTTATTTTCATATACTCTCTAGCTATTTTTTCGGCTTCTTCTTTTGGCTTCTTCTTTTTACCAACAGTTAATGGAAACATAACATTTTCTAAAACTGTCATATGTGGATATAAAGCATAGTTTTGAAATACAAGTCCTATATTACGGTCTTTTGGATGCTTATTTATAACTGATTCTCCATCAAATTTTATATCACCACTTGTTGGATCTAATAAACCTGATAGTAAGTTTAATATTGTTGTTTTTCCACATCCACTAGGACCTAATAAACATACTAACTCTCCTTCATTTATTTCAAGATTGATACTTTTTAGTGCTTCATATCCATTGTCATAAACTTTTTTTAGTTTATCGATATGTATCATATATTTTCACCTCTCATAAATATATTATTTCTCCAAACTTGCAATCTTATTATGTATATTTTTAACTTTGAATTTTATAGTTTCTTATTCTTAGCTTTTAACTTATGTACATAATCTTTTTTAATTTACTTATTTTTTAGTAAATATCAACTTCATTATAATTTGCCCCAAATAAAAATTTTCTACTCTCTAAATAAAAAATTCACTTTACTTAAGATGTATATATATAAAAGATGCCACCTTAAAAATACTATATACCTACTACCTCTTAGATATATTTCTTATTAAAAATATACTTTATTATGTTAATACTAAATTATTAATAATCTTTCTATATAATAAAATCATAATAAATAAAAAAGTTGTCACATTAAATGATTATATTAATCATTCAACGCAACAACTTTTATTTTAATCTACTTATTAGCATCTATTAATTCTTCTATAGTTTTTTTACATCTAGCTCCTCTACAAGGTCCACCAGAAGCTCCAGTTACTTCTTTTACTTCTTCAACTGTAGTTTCACCATTTTTTATTGCATTTACTATAGTTTCTTCAGTTACTCCCTTACATAGACATACTACTTTATTATCTGCCATAATAAAACCTTCATCTTATATTTCCTTAAAATTTATTATTATATTGATATAATAAAATTCAAACTAAATCTACTATACCATACTTAAATATTTTACCATAATTTATATAAAATATAATCTGATAATTATCAATCAATAAATTTTTAGCTAATTATCTTTTTTATTATTAAAGATAAAATTTGCTAAAAATAATACCCTGTCAATTTTCTCGACAGGGGTTATTTTAACTTTCAAATGGAGAATTAGAGTATAATATAAAATATCCTTGAGGATGTTGACATACTGGACAGGATTTTGGAGCTTCTTTTCCTGTATGAACGTGACCACAGTTTAAACAAATCCATTGTTCTTCATTCTCACTCTTAAATAATGTTCCATCTTCTATTTGTTGAGCAAATCTTCCAAATCTATCTCCATGTACTTTTTCTATTAGAGCTATTTTACTAAAGCTATTAGCTATAGCTAAAAATCCTTCTTCTTTAGCAGTGTCTGCAAAATCTTTATATACTTTTTCCCATTCTTCATATTCATCATGTTGAGCAGCTCTTAGTGTTTGTTCTATATTATCAAATATTTCTACTGGATATCCACCATCTATATGTACAGTTCCTCCAGATAATTCTTTAAGATGATCATAAAATACTTTTGCATGAGCTCTTTCTTGGTCTGCTGTATATAAAAATGCTTTTTCTATTACTGCTAACTTTTGACCTTTTGCTTGTGATGCACCAAAAGTATATCTATTTCTAGCTTGACTTTCTCCTGCAAAAGCCCTCATTAGGTTAACTTTAGTTTTACTATCTTTTAATTGATTCATATTTACCTCCTAATATAATCTAATAAATATTATTAACAAATAAACCTATTTGATTATATTAATTACCAAGAATATTAATGATAATTTCTTTAATAGTTTTTAACATATTTTCAAAATTATACATATTATATATTTCATAATCATTTTAAATGAATTTTAATAATATATTATAAAGTTTTAAATTTACTTAATCCTATTAATATATTGGTATACCATTTTTTTACTGGGATAAAATATACATATATAAATTCATAGGAGTGACTTTATGGAAATATTTTTTGCTATTATATTTTTTATATTTATATTTTCATTTTTAACTAAAGCTTTAAAGAGATTTATTATATTTACTTTGTTTATAACTCTAACAGCAACTTTATATATACGAATTAATTTACCTATTTTAGTTAGTATAATTTTATCTTCACTTGCATTACTAGGATGTAAAGATACTTTTTTTAACCTAAGAGTAACCATTAGCTACATATTTAAATCTAGAAATAAATTTAAAGAAAAATCTCTTGGTAAGCTAGTTACCATATTATTCGAGCTTAACTTTACTTTATTTATAAGTATGTGCTATCTAACATTAGGTAATCATATTCCTCAGCTTTTTAATGTTAACAATGAAATTCTTATTATAGCTTTTGTTTCTATATACCTTATACAATATATAAAGAGATTTACTTATCACATAAAATAATATGTTATTTTATATGATAAATTTATAATTTAGGACATTTGTCCTTAACTTATATTTTTATTATTGTATATATCAAATTATATGATATAATCTAGTTAATTTACTTAAGAAGGAGAAAAAAATGAACAACTTATCTTATCTTTTAGAAACTTGCCCTAATCATATAAAAAAAGATTTTTTAAATATATCTTTTGACACTTTCGATAAGATACTGATTCAAAATGCAGATGCAAATTTTGTATACATAATTAAAAAAGGTAAAGCCAAAGTCTATTCTCTAACATCTACTGGCATAAAATATTTAGAACGAATATATTCTGAATATGAGCTATTTGGAGAATTAGAAGTATTCATAAACAAGCCTATATTAAATTATGTAGAAGCACTTGAACCTTGTGATGTAATTAAAATACCTAAGGATTGTTTCTTAGAATGGATTAAGTATGATAGTAATTTTTCTTTATATATAAATATTCAACTTTCACATAAACTATATACTACATCTATTAATAGTAAGGCAAATATTGTATATCCTTTAAAACATAGATTAATATTCTTTTTATGGAGATTTTTAGATGAGCATAATTTAAATGCTATTCACAAAGACTTATTAGTAGAAGGAATTGGATCAAATATCAGAAGCGTTAATAGAATAATTAAAGAATTAGTTAATGATAATATTATTGACTACAATAAAGGGTTTATTAAAGTAAAAGATATGAATAAGCTTATAAATATAGTTTTCTCTTATAATTATAATGATAATATAATAGAATTTTTAAATAAAAATTAGGAGGAATAACATGATTGATGCAAAATTATTAATACAAAAAGCATATGAGGCTCAAAAACTTTCTTATTCACCATACTCAAACTTTACTGTAGGTGCGGCTTTACTTGGTGCTAGCGGAAAAATATATACAGGATGTAATATAGAAAATGCTGCTTTTACACCAACAAACTGTGGAGAAAGAACTGCTTTCTTTAAAGCAATATCTGAAGGTGAAAAAGAATTTACTGCTATAGCTATAGTTGGACATAAAAAAGGTCAAAACCCTGGAGAAGGTGATTACTGTGCTCCTTGTGCAGTATGTAGACAAGTTATGGCTGAGTTTTGTGATTTAGATACTTTTAAAGTAATTATTGCAAAAGATTATGATGATTATCTAGAATATACATTAGGAGAATTACTTCCTCTAGCTTTCACTGGGAAAGATATAGATTAATTAATTTATATAAGTAAATATTAAATTTACAAAAACACCCGTCTTAAATTTAGACGGGTGTTTTTAATATTAGCATTTAGGAATATCCCATTTTTCGGCATCTCCTAATACATATATTTGTCCATCAATAACTAAAATTGCACCATCATTAGTTACAGAGTAAACCACCTTTTTCTTCTCTCTTATGCACCTTAATATACTTAAATTTTGCAATTCTGTATTTTCAAAATGAACTTCTATATCAAAATCCTTAATAATATTTAAGCCTTTATAATATGCGTACCTTTTATAATCAGAATCTTGTGTAATATGAAATTCACTTATTTGAACCATAGCTCCTGCACTAGTTCCAATCATAATACCTTTGAATTTTTCAAGTTCATATATTAAATCATAATTTTTAAATCTTTGCATCATCTTATCAGGATATCCACCAGTAAAGAATATAATATCAGTATCTTTAATTTTCTTTTTCATTAAATCTATGCTATCTGTAAATTGATTTATCCATTTTATATTATTTTCATCAATTCCATAAGCTAGAAATGGTGATACAATTTCTTCATAATGAGTTCCATCTTTATTATTAAAAGCTTTAATCCAATCACTTTCATTGCTTAACCATTTTTCATCATATGAAAAAGGAACAATTAATACTTTATAATCTTCTTTTATTATATTTTTTAATATGTTATAGCACCAATTTTCATCAAAGTTGTTTAAACTAAGTAATAGGTTAACCATTGTATGCCTCCTGATTATAGTAAATATCTAATCTTAATATTATATACTATAACCTTTAATTAAGTGCAATATATCATATTTTTTCTGTAACTAGTTCCATAATATCAAATAAATCATTTTCATTTTTACTTCTAGCTATAAATACTCTATCACCCATGGCTTCTGATAATACCTTAGGTACATTTGTATCTATTAAAATTTTATCCTTGTATCTATGTTTTATAGACTCAATAGAGTTTTTATATTGATTTCCATTTCGTCTACTTACATATCCTACAGAATACTTTTTATCTATATCAACAAAAGACTTGTCATAAATTAACATATCAGCCCAAATAGAATATACATCAACATCATAAGTATAATTTATCATATCAGGCATATATGCACCTGGTGCCCTCATATTTACTTCAAGGCCAACTAAGTCTCCTTTTTTACCTAATCCTTCTTTATCTTCACTTAATCTAAAGAATTCAAAATGAAAAAACCTACTTCTAGTATCAAACGCCTTAACAACCTTTTCTCCTATTACCTCTATATCCCTATTTTTAACAGGTTGAGAATAAAATCTTGCTTCTTGCTTTTCATTTACACAATCCATTATAGAGTTTAGCATAACATGACTTGATGATATTAAAATATTTTTATTTGAGTCTGCTATACCATCAAAGGTCTCAACCTGTCCTTTTATAAACTCTTCTACTATATATAATACATTTTCATCTCTTTCATTAAAAAACCTACGAACATCCTCTTCATTATTTAATTTATATGTAGAATTTGCTCCAACTCCATTATCTGGCTTTGCTATTATAGGGTATCCAACTTTATTTGCAAAATTGATACATGATTCATATGTTTTTACATAATCATATCTAGCACATGGTATATTAGCACTTTTATATACATCCTTCATTTTTGATTTATATTTCATAGGAGACATATTTTCTATTTTAGTACCTGAATTTACATTAAATTTACTTCTAAGAGTTGCCTCCATCTCTAACCAATACTCATTTTGAGATTCAATCCAATCAATAGGTCCATACTTATTTTCATAGAATCTACATGCATTTTCAACTTCATCAAAGTTTTCTAAATTAGATACTCTATAGTACTCAGTTACTGCATTTTTAGTTTCATCACTAATTAGGTTATAATCTTCATCCCCAATACCTAATACATTAACTCCTCTTTCTTTTAATCTTGAACAAAAGTTATGAAAGTATAATGGAAAATGTGGTGAAATAAATACAACATTCATTTAATTATCCCCCTTAATATTTTTAATATATTATATAAAACTGATTTATCTTAGAACTTATTATATCTGTATATACTTTAAGTTATAATATCTTTAATACTCCTTTTTAACCTAAGATATATGCTATCGTATTTATTAATATTTCTATAAAACTTAATAAATTTTATTTCCTATAATATTCTCGATTTTTGATTTACTTTATTTTATTAAATATTTTAAATTTGATTAAAGTATATTCTCTAAAAAGTACGGTAATTGTATTCTCCACCAAGACCAATCGTGATTTACATCTTTACCCCATAAATCAATCCAAGCACCTATACCTTTTTCTTCTAATACCCCTTTAAATTTCTTTAAACTATAAATCATTTCATCTTCCCAAGCACCTTGTCCACAGCACATAACTATTTTATTATTTCTATACATATCGATAAATTCATGATCATATGGCATGTCCTTTATATATCTAATAGGAGCATTTTTATATGCCAAATCATTATAATAATCATAAAATACAAAATCGCTATCATAATAACCACTAAGTCCAATACATCCATCAAATATATCAGGTCTTCTAAACATAAAATTAACTGCATGCATAGCACCTAAAGAACATCCTATAGTTATAATTCCACTAGCAAAATATCCATTGGAATTTTTATTAATCTCAAATATTTTTGGAACCAGCTCATTAGTAATATAGTAATACCATTGTTCATGCATATATATTCTATGACCTTTATCACCAAAAGTATCAGACCAAGTTTCTTTATCTATACTATCGCAACAAAATAGCTGAACTTTACCACAATTTATTAAGTGTTCTATACTACGTACCATATTAAAATTCTCAAAATCATAAAATCTACCATCTTGTGAAGGAAAAGCTAAAATAGGTTTACCTCCATGTCCATATACCTTAAATTCCATATCTCTATTTAAGCAATGGCTATATTCTTTAAAATACTCCGTTTTCATTAAATTCCCCCTAAACAATTTTTTAGATATAAAATTATAGTACAAGACCCTAAAAAAAATTCTACTTTCTTAATTAAAATTTTATTTTTATATAAAAATTTTTTTATATAGCTATATTACTTAAATTTTTACAATATTTTTTCTTATCTTTACTTACATACTATATAATTAAAAATTGTTAAGCTAAATTATTATATATTAAGAAAAACTTTATATATTTAAATATATCCTTATAAATAAAAAAGCCGCTGATTAAATAATCAACGGTTTTTATGTAATAATTTATATTTTTATTTATTTTATATTTAAAATAAGTAAAATTTATTATTTACACTTTTCTATGAATTCTTCTTGTGATGATGCTTCTACTAAATCGTCTCCAACATATCCTACGAATTCCATTCCACATTCACCTATACAAGTATCTTCTATTTCTCTACCTAATAAAGCAGCTTTTAAATCTTCTACGCTCATTCCTGAACACATTGAACATATTTTTATCATAATGTAACCTCCTATTAGTTGTCTAAGTATTTCTTATTTATTATATACACCATTTTTTTACTTTTTAAACATAATTTTATTTTTAATTATAAAATCATATATTTAATTATATTTTCTAGCATAAAAATCTATATTACTTGCCTTATAAGATTTTGTTAGTATATCTTCTTCATCTATAGTAACACTCTTTTCTACCTTTTTATTCTTTCTTTCAACCTTACTTTCTTCATTCATATTTATAAGAATCATCAAGTAATCTTTAGGTATATTATAAAATCTAGATATATCATCATAACTTAATTTAAGATTTAAAAGTTTTTCAATAACATCAAAATCAATAACTTCACTGTTATATTCTTCAAAATATTTATTATAAACACTAAAAAGCTTATACCTATTTATATTTAACTCTTTTGATATATCTTTTAAATTAAATCCTTTTTTTAACATATCTTTAACATCAATAGAAATATTTATTTCATTCTCATATTCTATATTTTTCTTTAGATCTATATCTTTTAAAAGTGCTACTACAGTACTTTCCTTACAGTCATAAATTTTACTTATTTCTTTAGTGTTAAGTCCTAAGTTCATCATATCATTTATCTTTATTTTACTAATTTTACTTCCATGTCTTAGGGTATTATTTTGATTTATTATTATTACCTCTGTTTTTGTAAGTCCTAGATGTTTCGCTATTTCATCATATTTTTTCCCCTCATTTATCATATTTATGATCTCTTTTGCAAATTTCTTTTCCCTTATTTTTTTATATCTTATTGTTATTGTTCCCTCTGGTCTTTTCAATTTCTTTATTACTAGAGGTCTCCCTACACTTCCTCTTTTTGCTCTATATTTCATAAAATACTCCTTAATATTTGTAGTATTTATTCTAAATTTTCTTAAATCATTATATGTTTTACCCCAATATTAAATATCAAATCATTATATTTTAGTGTATAAATTTTTAAATATGTAATATAAAAAGACTACCTTAAAATCGATAAGGTAGCCTTTTATATTACATATTCAAATACTGCTATAAAGTGGCATAAACTTCCTAAAAGTATGAAAATATGGAATATCTCATGAAATCCTAATTTTTTAAATTTTAAAGATCTTGGCTTAAGACCATATATAACAGCACCTATAGTGTATAAAATCCCCCCTGCTAATAATAACAGTATTCCTCCTAATGCTATACTTTTATAAAGAGGAATTACTATAAATACAGAGATCCAACCCATACCTATATATACACTTGTCGATATCCATCTAGGACAATTAAACCAAATCATTTTAAATAATACTCCACAAATAGCTATTGCACTTACTATAACAAATATTATCCATCCATTATGACCTTCTAATGAAATCAAACAAAATGGAGTATATGATCCTGCTATAAGAATAAAAATCATTGAATGGTCAATTTTTCTCAAAAATGAAATTACCTTATCTGATGCAACTACTAAATGATATGTTGCTGAAGCTGAATAAAGTAAAACCATACTAATTCCAAATATAATAACTGCAGTTATATCTATTACTGTTGGACTAGTTAATGTGGTCTTTATAACTAAAGCTAAAAGACCTGCAAAAGAAAGTATTGCTCCTGCTAAATGTGTAAAACCATTTATAGGCTCTCTAGCATATGCTCTCATAAAAACCTCCTTCATTATATTATATAATTATAAATATATTTCTTTTAATTTTAATAAATCGGTCAATCGACCGATAATTTAATTATATATTTCTTTAAATTAAAAGTCAACATAACTCCATCTCTGTAATAACTCTCTTTTTTTAATATAATTTTATAAGTTTAATTTTTTTATATAAATAAATTATTACTCTTATTTATGTATTTTTAATTATTAGTTTAATATTGGCATAAATACTCTTTTATTATATCACCTTTAGAACTATTTCCATATATTTCATTTTAAATTTTGTTATTATACTTTTACTTACTATTATTAAGATTTATTATAAAAAAGTTTACCTAAAATAAAGGTAAACTTAATTAATAAATGTGTTTATATAACTAACAATTATACTTTCTTAGTTTTTAACTGCAATATATATCTTTAATAAATACTTTTATTTAAAACCTTATCCCTTTCTTATACGATTTGCTCATACGATTACATCCTTTAGAAATAAGCTCTAATTGATTTAAGAAAATATCTACCTCTTCAATAGTATTATAAAGTCCAAAACTAGCCCTTACCATTCCATAAAAATATTCTCCTGAAACTATATCTCTATATGCATCACTATCACTAACCCCTAATAATCTAAATACATATGGGTGTGCACAAAACTTTCCTGATCTTAATGATATTCCTTTTTCTGTCGCCATTCTTAAAGCTACTTCTTCATAATTTATATCTTTTACATTAAAAGTTATTACACCTAACCTATCATCGATATAATTAGCGTCTCCGTATAAAATCACATTATTTATATTTTTCATACTATTTATAGCATAATTTTTAAGTTCTGCTTCGTGTTTTTCTATATTTTCAAATCCAATATCTTTTAAATCCTTTAAAGCTTGTTCCATTGCTATTACACCAAATAAATTCTGAGTTCCTGCTTCAAATCTTTCTGGTATTGAAGTTAATATTGTATCTTCATCAAATACACCTGCTACACATCCTCCACCAGTTAAAAGTGGATTTTTCATATTTAAATAATCTTTTCTTCCAACAATTGCTCCACTACCAAATGGAGCATAGGCTTTATGTGCTGAAAAAGTAAAAAAATCTATTGATTCTTCTTCACAGTTTCCCTTCATATTAACCTCTTTATGTGCTACTAACTGTGCACCATCTACAATTATTATAGCACCGTATTTGTGAGCAAGCTTTGCTATTTCATGTATAGGTGTAATATATCCAGTTACATTTGATGCACCTGTAACAGTTACAATTTTTATCTTACCATTAGCTTTTATAAGCTCTTTTTCTATATCATCTATATTTATTCTACCTAATTCATCTACATCAACATAAGCCATTTTTCCTAGTCTTCTAAATGGTAAATCATTAGCATGATGCTCCATTCTAGTTGTAAGAATCATATCTTCTTTATCTTTAATTAATAAATTAGCTAATATATTTAGTGATTCTGTATCTGACTTTGTATAAATTACAGTATGAGTATTACAATCTTCTAATCCAAAGAATTCTAATATTGTATCTCTAGCATTATTAAATCTTGTAGTGCAATATTCTCCTTTAAATCCTACTCCTCTTGCTATTGGTCCATAATTTTTTATATTATCTTGTATTGCCTTTGTAACATTTTTTAATGGTGGTGTAGTTGCTCCATTATCAAAGTTAATAGGTGTTATATATTTTCCACTTGGAAGTTGTATTTTATCATCTATACCATCATATAAATATCTATAATTCATGGGCTATTTCCTCCTAATAATCAACTCTTATAGATGTCTTATTTTTATATTATGTTTATTCAATATCAGTATGTGCTATTTTTATCCAATTATATACTATACTTTTAAACTATTTATCCTATAATTATAAAGATGATTAAATTTGTTCATATCTACTCTATCTTTTAGTATATTTATATATTAATTTCATAGATAATATAAGTATTTTATTTAATAACATTACTAAAATAAAATCATAAATTTCTAGCAATGATAATTTTATATGTTTTTGATATAATAGAAATAATATTGAAATTAGGAGATTAATAAAATGGACTATAAGTATAATACTAAAGATAATGTTGATAAATACGCTTGGAATGATGCCCTTATTTTAGATAAAATTCAAGATATTTTAAAAGATAAGAACATAGATGAATTAGAACTTACAGAAGAAGAATTAGAAAATCTAAGAATTCAATTAAGTGAAAGTTTATCTATAGATGAAGTAACTGAGGCTGGATGTATAGTTGCTCAAAATATCGAAGAATTAGAAGCTCTACCTGATGAAGATATAAAAGAGTATATATTAAGATTAAAAAATTATTTAAATAATACTTCATTAAAATTCATTAAAGCTGAGTTTAAAGGTATTGAATTTGAAGTTTATAAAAATTCTAATATAGACGATGTATTTTATGATTATTATGATAAATATGATAAAGCATATGGAATATCTGAAATGCTTTCTGATTTAGGATTAAAATAAAAATAAAGGGATTTAAAATCCCTTTATTTATTAATTCTATAACATAAATTTTTATAAATTAAATATTAATAATATAGCTACAAATATAATTAATACCCAT
>JAEIGA010004115.1_pt1 | contig 22504 bp, 18 predicted proteins | sample 9270691 | NCBI WGS metagenome assembly JAEIGA01 (sample SAMN17057246, study PRJNA624740) | gut metagenome | biome: biome; isolation source: fecal sample | host: Bos grunniens | place: China: Xizang | collected 2019 | reverse complement strand
TTCAGAATATAGCTGGTAATATGAGTTTAACTGATATTAAAAGATGAATAATATGAGAAAATATATCAATAAATTGTTTGCAGTAGTATTAGCTACTGCAACAATCACCTCGTGTACAGTTGAAGAAGGTACTGTACCAGGTAACGACAAGGAACCGAATGTGGTTGTATATTCATATACAGCTAAGAAGCCATACAACGAAGACAATGACATAGCATTGCGTTTAGCTTTCAACAACAAAGTAGAATCTGCTTACTATTTGGCTGAAAAAGCTTCGGAAAAGGAAGCAAAGGTTGCTACAATGGGTGAAGAAGGTTATATGGACTATGTTGTATCAAATGGTACTAAAATTAACGAAGTTGCTTCTAACACAGACCTTACATTGACAGATATGTATGGTAAGTACGCCATTACAGTAGTTGTTGTAAACGGTAAAAAGAAAGCATCAGTTGTTACCGAATTTACAGGTTTGGAATGGGCTGACGTTGTTAATGGTACTTATTATTTTGGAGTAAAACCTGATGTAACAGGTGAATCACGAGCAACTACATTGCAGGTTTGTACAACAGACAACACTTTGTACCGTTTTAAAGATGTATTTGGACAAGATTCTCACATGAAGTTCCAGTTGCTTCCAGACTATACAGGAACTGATGCTGATGGTGCATACACTTATTTCCGTGTTCCAGCAACAGACACACCATTTACATATAGCAGCTATGGAACAGTAAGCGTACGCGATATCGGTTATTGGCAAGGAAATACTGCTTGGATTACAGATAATGGATACGAAAGCGGTATGTATGAAGACTACACTTGTTATATTGCAGTTCAGTATTATTGCTCTGGCGGTAGCCTTGGATATGGTTACACAGGAAATACAAAGTTAGAATTATTTATTCCAGACGCAGAATAATTTCGTTCAATAATAAAAAAGGTGGATGTTTAAACATCCACCTTTTTTTATTATCGGCGTCTATATGGATACAAAGAAGGATTTGTCCTAAACTAGTGTCAAAAGTGACACCCAACTACTACCAAATCTTTATAAACAAAGGATTCTAAGCTAGAAAGAATTAGTATTAAATTAATCACATCCAAATCATAATTAACAAAACACAGTTCTTATCGAAGGACAATTCAAAGCAATACAGAAAACCTAACAACACATTGCAATCCATAGGGCTACCCAATTGATTAGAAATGCTATCTCAAAATCAATCTGTTAACTCACGCTATAAGGCATAAAAAAAGAGGATGTATAATACACCCTCTTCATTTTAGACTATTAATTTACTTGACCAAAATAACCAAAAAACGTGATACGCTCCAGAACTTATTAGGATTAATAATTAACAAAGTAAGCAATCCATCATTATCCTTAACCAATTCATAAGTACCTTCCGGATGAATAGTCAAAAGTTCTGCGTTCTTGGAATAAAGTTTGATAGACTTATCTGTACGAATATCAATCTGGGTAAAGTAGTCCTTATTGAAATTATCGTCTTCAAGCACCTTCATCTTCTGAAGTAGCTTAGATGAAATGATTTTTTGTTCTTTTAACTCAGACTTAGTGCCAAATACAAACCATGCTGTATTCAATGCTTTATCTTGGCTGGCTACAGTAGCACTCTTCACTTCATTTTCTGCAATCAAATCCTTTACATTTTCATTCAAACCAGCTACCATATCATCTAATTCAGAGATTCTGATGTTCTTGGAAGCCAATTCTGTTTGCAAGGTTACAATCTGTTGTGCCTTTGCTTCAAGTTCTGCATTCAAATTAGCCAACGTTTTCTTCATTTGAGAAGTAGCATACTTACTATTTTTCAATTGCTCTTCCAATTTGGCAATCTGTTCGCGGTTAGATTGCAACTTTTCACTAATAAAACGAATGTCTTCCTTAATTTTCTGAGAAGCAGAAGCCCCTTCCATTGCACCACTCTGCAAATCTACACGATTTTCAGCTTCATTGATGAGTCGGAAACCTTCTTGTACTTCATTGAAAGCACTCATAATACTTTCGATTTCCGCTTCACGTTCTGACAATGCAATTGTCAACGAATCATTCTGAGCCTTCAAGGCTTCATTCTGAGCACGATTGCCACAAGAAGACAACAGCGCTACACATACTGATAAAAATAATAGCTTCTTCATAATGTTTTATTTGTTAAGTTTTTAAGTTGTATGATTAAACTCAATCTTCTTTCCCTGCCAAAATAATAACAATTTCACCACGAGGTTCGTTCGCCGTGAAATGTGCAATAACCTCTGCCAAAGTTCCTCTAACACTTTCTTCGTGAATCTTAGAAATTTCCCGACATACCGAAACTTGACGTTCAGCTCCAAAATATTCGGCAAACTGAGTTAGAGTCTTCAACAAACGATAAGGTGATTCATAGAAAATCATAGTACGAGTCTCTTCCTGTAAGGATACAAGTCGTGTCATACGGCCTTTTTTCTGAGGCAAGAAACCTTCAAAACAAAAACGGTCGTTCGGCAGGCCCGATGAAACCAATGCTGGCACGAAAGCAGTAGCCCCTGGCAAACATTGTACTTCTATCCCATTACGAACACATTCACGCACCACCAAAAAGCCCGGATCGGAAATAGCCGGAGTACCTGCATCTGAAATTAGCGCAATCGTTTCACCGGCCAAAATACGGTTTACAATACCTTCTACCGTTTTATGCTCATTGAACTTATGATGCGAAATCATAGAATTCTTTATCTCAAAGTGTTTCAGAAGAATGCCAGAAGTGCGAGTATCTTCCGCAAGTATCAAATCCGCCTCCTTCAATATCCGAATGGCGCGGAAGGTCATATCCTCCAAATTCCCTACCGGAGTAGGTACCACATACAGTTTTCCCATATAGACGGTTTTATTCAATTTAATTGATGCAAATGTAGAAAGAATGTCGTACATTTGCAAATATTGGATTACAACAAACACCTTATATATATAAGTGTTATCATAATAAAAAAGCACAACCATGTTAGAGAAAAGGATTACATTCGACAGTTTCATCAGAGGAATATTAAGTGGAGGAATCATTTTCGGGTTACTTTACCTAGTCAATTACCTTAGCGGTGTACTCCTCCCCTTCTTCATTGCATGGCTCATCGCTTACATGATTTATCCGATGGTGACGTTCGTTCAATACAAACTGAAATTAAAGAACCGAGTCGCCTCCATTATTGTTGTCCTATCAGTCCTAATCATCTTCATCACACTATCAGTTACCTTATTGATTCCCCCCTTTATTGAAGAGTTCAGCAAGCTGAAAGAACTTTTGAGCGATTATGCAATTGCAGGAAGTCAAAAAGCAGCCATCCCTGGCACCATAGAAAACATCATAAAAGAGTACATGGTAGAGATCAGGAACAGTTTGAATGAGGTGAATATTACCCAAGCCATGAAGAGCCTCCTGCCAAAAGCATGGACATTGGTTTCGCAATCACTTAGCATCATAGCCAGCATTTTTGCTGCTTTCATCGTCATTCTCTATATGTTCTTCATTTTATTGGATTACGAATCAATTGCAAGCGGATGGATCAACCTGGTACCTAAAAAATATAGAGAAACGACCAACCGCATCGTAACAGATGTTAAAGAGAGTATGAACCGCTATTTCCGCGGACAAGCACTTGTTGCATTTTCCGTCGGCATCCTGTTCAGTATAGGTTTCCTGATTATCGATTTCCCGTTGGCCATCGGTTTTGGTTTGTTCATCGGGTTGCTCAACATGGTTCCCTACCTCCAATTGGTAGCCTTAGTCCCAACCGTTTTGTTGGCACTTCTCAAAGCCGCAGACACCGGTGACAATTTCTGGTGGATTCTTTGTTGTGCCTTGCTTGTCTTCTGCATTGTCCAAGTGATTCAGGATGCATTCATTGTTCCAAAGGTCATGGGGAAAATTACAGGTCTGAATCCAGCCATCATCCTGCTCTCGTTATCCGTTTGGGGAGCATTGATGGGGATTGTAGGGATGATTATCGCCTTGCCATTTACCAGCATCATTCTATCGTATTACAAAAGATTCATCAAAAAGGGCGATGATAGCGAACAAAAAGATACGCCAAGAGCTTTTTAAAAAAGACCTTGAAAGCTTTCCATAAGCCCGCATATTGGCACTTGCAAAAAAACTTAAACGAACTTGCATAATAAAAATAAAAGCCGTACATTTGCACCCGCAATTCGAGAGAACGGCACAAAGGTTTGATTCGCTAGCTCAGCAGGTAGAGCACAACACTTTTAATGTTGGGGTCTTGGGTTCGAGCCCCAAGCGGATCACAGATAGAAGGGACTTTTACAAGTCCCTTCTTTTTTTCATTTTTCTGAACTCCTTTCTTTACTATATTCCCTAAAAACCATCCCTATATTTTTTTATTTTTTCTTGGCCATTATAAAAAAGTAAACTAATTTTGCATCATTTTATGTTTTACAACATCGGGAGATGCATAACATATTACAATATAAGCAAAAATTGATAGAATGAGAAGTAAGTTCCTCAAGTTTACATTGGCATTTCGCATTTGGTTTTACGCCATTGCAACCATTCTGACATCCGGTTTCCCTCAAACCCTGAGAGGACAAGATATTCAGACTGGCAATGAAACCATTGAAGAACTGATCGGTATGGGATTCGAAAATGTAAGATGCACCGAAAATGAGAACGAGCGTATATATACCATTGAAAACAGTGTATATAAAGCGCAAGGAGTCGGCATAGCAAAGGCTATCGAAATTATCCAACGACAAGGACTTCCTTCGGGAAAGCGATGCAAAGTCATTGTTACCCATTTGGAGGTACCAGAAATGTCACTTACATATCGCCCGTCAATCAGCAACGACAGTTTGCCAACAAACGGACATTCCGTTTGGGAAACAAGCTACGAGGTCGACGGATGGGAAGAGGTTAAAAGAGAAAAGGCAAAAAACAGTTCACGATACAAAGTGGACATATTGGTGTATCCGCAATTATCATACAAAAACTTGATAATTACGCAGATATACCAGGCTTTATTCACTTTAAACCCAGCTATAGAAGTCTCATTCTGGCCAGGCATGAAATTTACAGGACAACTGATAGTGCCCATCTATAACGACGGATATAGCATTTATCAGGACAAGGTCCATCCTGGATTCATAACCTTATCGCAACGTTTTAGGTTACCTTGCAACATTAAAGGTAAGGCAACTGTAGGATACTTTAATGCAGACAGATATGGAGCGGACTTGATGTTCTTCCGTCCTTTCAAATCAGATGAAAGATTCTCACTAGAAGGGCGTCTCGGATGTGTCGGCATCGGATATTGGGACGGATTCAAACTGCATTACGACACAGACATGAGCTTGACTTGGACTATCGGTGCCAATTTTTATTGGCCAAGATACAACACCCTGTTCTGTTTGAAAGGCGAACAATACTTAATGAAAGACAGAGGTGTGAAATTTGAAATGATTCGTCATTTCCGATATGCATCCATTGGCTTTTATGCCATGAAAGGGAAAGAAGCGAACTCGAATGGAGGATTCAGATTTCAAGTACTTTTGCCACCATACAAACAAAAGAGACAAAAGTTAATACCGAGAGTAAGTACCTCATACAACATGGGAATTGCCTACAACGCAGGTAACGAACAATATTATTACAAACAATACAGATCCGAAGCAAACGAGAACATAATGAACAATAATAGTTTTAACCCATATTTTATAAAGACTGAAATTAATCACAATTACTAATTATTCAACAAAAAATGAAGAAAACAAATTTCTTGAAAAGCATTGCAGCATTCGTATTGGCTGGCTGCATGTTCACATCTTGTGAAAAGGAAGATTTGAATGCAACATTCCAGCCATCTCCTGCAAGCGTAACTTTGAATGTTACAGTTATTGATGGTTTGACTGAAGAAACTATCACAGACAAAGCTAACATCCAAGTTAGCGGAGCTAATTTCGTTGCACAGACAAATCCAGGTGTATATAAGTTGACAGCAACAACTGGTAGCATCAACCTCACACCTATCACTATTACAGCAGAACTTGGTGATGCAAAGGCAACCGTAAACATGAACATTGGCGCTATTAACGCTGGTGGTGAAGCTAATTACGATGCAACATTGATTCTTGCTGCCGGTCTTGAATTCAACGGTGTTGAACGCGATGCAGTAGAACAACCATACTATGCTGAATTTGACAATTTGAAGCACGATGCAAACCATTCACATGCAGGACGGAACAGCTGGTATGTAAACAAGAGCGATTATTTCCAGCCATGGACAATTACTTATGAAGTTGCTCACAATATTTTGAAGGCAGAAAACTTCGTTGAAGGTGAAATCTTCAACATGTTGAACGATTCAAACAAGGCAACAATCATGAACATCTATAACGCTTGGAACAACGTTCAAATTGGTGAAAGAGAAACAATTACAATGAAAGGAAAGGCTTCTGCATGGTCTTACTTCAATGTAAAGGTTACAAGAATCACTAAGACTACAGATTGGACTGTTACAGACAACGCTACAGATAAAGTTGCGGCAACTTATGAAGTAACAGCTATTTCAGGTACCAAGGCTGAATTTATCGAATTTGCAGCACCAGGTCACGAAGGTCACTACCAACATGGTCATGGTCACGGCGACAACTCTAACGCTGGTGGTGGTATCTCAATCGCTGAATAATTCTCGGGACAATAAAAACAATTTAAAATCACATAGATATGAAAATCAAATTCTTAGCTTTGTCTGTTATCATGGCTGGTGCATCTATGTTTGCTAATGCACAGGAAACAGAGAACTACTATACAAAGAAAGCTACTGACAACATCTTCTTTGGTTTCGGCATTGGTGGCATGTCCGTAATCAACGGTGGTTTCAACACTCCAACATTGAACTTGAACATCCAGTTAGGTAAATACATCACTCCGACATGGGGTGTACGCGCTGAAATCAGCGGTTTGTGGCAGAGCCTTGACAAACAAGATCACAATTGGTTCGAAACAAACGTTAAAGAATACAAGGACTACTGCAAGATGTTCGGTGAGTTGAACCTCGACGCTATGTTGAATGTAACAAACTGGTTGGGCGGTTACAATCCTGATCGTGCTATTGATTTCTACTTGTTTGCTGGTCCTACTTTGAACTTGTCTTCTGAAGGTACTCAGTTTACAGGTAAAACAATAGGTGACAACTTGGCTTTGTTGGAAAATGCAGACAATATGAAAGTACGTTTCGGTGCAACAGCAGGTTTGGGCTTGGCTTACAACTTGAGCAACAAATGGGCTCTTAACTTGGAAGGTCGCATGGGCGTTACTCCATCTGTTTTCGGCGATGCAAGCGATTGCCGCACAGCTGAAGCGACAGGCCGTTTGACATTGGGTGCTACTTACACATTCGGTGGTAAGAAGTTCACTAAGGTAACTGAAAGAGTAGTAGAAAAGATAGTTGAAAAGGAAGTGATCAAGGAAGTCCCTGTTTCTGTTGAAGTTATCAAAGAAGTTATCAAGGAAATTCCGGGTACAGCATCTGCAGCTATCTTCTTCAAAATCGGAAAGGCTATTATCAGCCCAGAAGGGATGGTCAATGTTAAGTTAATGGCGAAGGTTATCAAGAATAATCCAAAAGCAATTTACAAAGTTGCCGGTTTTGCAGACAAGGCTACAGGCACAGTTGCAACTAACCAGACATTGTCTGAGAAGCGTGCACAAGCAGCATTCGATGCATTGGTTGCTGAAGGTGTAAATCCAAACCAGCTCGAAAAAGTTGCTATGGGCGGCACAGATCCATTGTTCGAAAAAGGTTACTTAAACCGCGTTGTAATTTTGGAAGTACAGAAGTAATCTTCATAATTACATATATTAGAAGCCGTACTGCTTTCAGTACGGCTTTTTTATTGACAAATGATGAGCAATCATTTGAGCTATTAGAAAACTTTAAATACCTTTGCAGGTATAAAAATAAGCGAAGGAAAAAACTAAAAAAGCGATGACTAAACACTTACTAATTATTCTCATATTTCTTGCTTGTGCCAACAACTATATACTAGCGTCCAACATCGATGGACAAAACAACCAAACAAGCAATTTGCCATCTGATTCTATTCTTATTGCATATTTGCAACAAGAATATGGCGTTACCCCCACCGAACATAACAACATCAAACTATTGAAAAGCGGAGAAGAAAAATTCATTGATTTATTCCAAGAAATAAAGAAGGCTAAACATCACATACATCTTGAATATTTCAATTTTCGCAATGACTCAATAGCCAATGCCCTATTCGATATATTAGGCAAGAAAGCCAGTGAAGGCGTTGAAGTTAGAGCCATTTTCGATGCGTTTGGAAATGGTTCTAATAACCAACCATTAAAAAAGAAACACCTAAAAGCCATCAGAGGAAAAGGAATACAAATAGAAAAGTTTGATCCATTTAAATTTCCATGGATAAACCATGCATTCCATCGAGATCATCGGAAAATAGTTGTTATCGACGGAAAGATTGGTTACACGGGTGGCATGAACATTGCCGATTACTACATCAACGGCCTACCAGAAATCGGAGATTGGAGAGACATGCATGTCCGTATAGAAGGCGAGGCTGTCAACGATTTGCAAGATATTTTTCTTGATATGTGGAACAAAACAAGCAAAGAAAACATTAATGGGAATGAATATTATCCCAATCGTCATGACAATGCCAATGAAACAAAAAGCAAAGTCGCAATCGTAGACAGATATCCAAGAAAAACGCCGGAAATCATGAGAAATGTCTATATAAAAGCCATAGAGTCCGCAAACGAGAAAATTCAAATCATCAATCCATATTTCACACCTGTAAAAAGTATAAAAAAAGCAATAAAGAAAGCTTTGAAAAATGGAATTAAAGTGGAAATCATGATTCCTGGTAAATCAGACATTGGATTTACCCCAGATGCGGCCATGTATATTGCAAACAACTTAAGAAAGAAAGGAGCTGATATATATATATTCAATGGAGGATTTCACCACTCTAAAATCATGATGGTTGACAGTCTATATTGCACTGTAGGCAGTACCAATCTCAATAGTCGAAGTTTAAAATATGACTATGAAGTAAACGCATTCATATTCGACACTAAAACGACAATTGAACTGATGGAGTTATTCAAGGCGGATCAGAAAAACAGTATACTTTTAACCAAAGAAATATACAAACAACGAACTACCTGGAAAAAATTTTTAGGTTGGTTTGCCCATTTATTTACCCCATTCATATAAGTAAATTGTATAAAGACATAAAATAATTCAAAAAACACTCTCATATACTACGATATTTTTCTTATTTTTGCCATAATGTAATAATAACAATTACATCATAGTAAGAAAAATGAGAGTTGTTGATTTAATAAAGAATATAGATAATACTGCTTTTTCATTCGAAGTACTTCCTCCAATCAAAGGTACTGGTATTGAAAAATTATATGAAACAGTTGAAAGCCTTTTGGATTTCGGTCCTAAATATATAAACATAACAACACATAGAAGTGAATATGTTTATAAAGAACTCGGAAATGGATTGTTCGAACGCTCAAGACTTCGCAGACGTCCTGGTACTGTAGCAGTAGCTGCGGCATTGCACAATAAATATCACATAACTACAGTCCCTCATATCCTTTGTAGTGGCTTCAGCCGGGAAGATATCGAATATGAACTGTTAGATTTACAGTTCTTGAATATAACCGATCTTCTAGTTTTGAGAGGTGATAAGGCCAAGCACGAGTCAGTCTTCACACCCGAACCTAACGGTCCTAGTCATGCTATTGAGTTGGAAGAACAAATCAACAATTTCAATAAAGGAGTATTTATTGACGGTTCTCCTATTAAAGTTACCAATACTCCATTCAGTTATGGAGTTGCATGCTATCCAGAAAAGCACGAAGAATCTCCTAACATGGAGCAGGACATCTATTGGTTAAAGAAAAAAGTAGAAGCTGGAGCTGAATATGCTGTCACCCAATTATTCTATGATAATAGCAAGTACTTTAATTTCGTAGAAAGAGTTCGGAAAGAGGGAATAAACATTCCTATTATTCCGGGAATTAAGCCTTTTAGAAAATTATCACAACTTACTGCTATTCCTAAAACATTCAAAGTAGACATTCCACAAGAATTGGCTTTGGAAGCGTTGAAATGTAAGACGGACGAAGAAGCTAGTGCTTTAGGAATAGAATGGTGTATAAATCAATGCAAAGAACTCATTGATTTTGGAGTACCAAGCATTCACTTTTATACAGTAGGTGCAGTAGAAAGTATTAGACAAGTAGCTAAAGCGATATATTAAATATGTTTTTTAGAGATATAATCGGACAAGAGGAAATTAAAAGACAACTAATAAAGAATGTGCAAGAAAATAAGATTGCACATGCCCAGTTGTTTTGCGGTGGCGAAGGAGTTGGCAAGCTCCCATTAGCCATTGCATACGCCCGCTATATCTCATGCTTTAATCCTTCAGAAAAAGATGCTTGCGGGAAATGTGCCAATTGTATCAAATTCAACAATCTTGCACATCCCGACCTACATTTCATTTTTCCTGTAGTAAAGAAGAAAAGTTCAAAAGATGTAGTCAGTGATGACTATATAGCCGAATGGCGTGAACTGATAGCTAAAACTCCTTATTTCAATCTCCCTGCATGGTTGGAAGAAATGGGAGCAGAAAACCAACAAGCGCAGATTTATGTAAAGGAAAGCAACGAGATTATCCGTAAGCTCAGTCTTAAATCCAGCCAAGGTGGGTATAAAATCATAATTATTTGGCTACCGGAAAAAATGAATCAGGAATGTAGCAACAAATTGCTAAAGTTACTGGAAGAACCAGCAGAACAAACAGTATTCCTTTTAGTATCTGAAGAACCAGATATGCTACTTACCACCATTCAGAGCCGAACCCAACGAATCAACCTCAAAGGTATTGACGAGAAAGATTTAAAAGAGGTTCTTATCAATATTCATGGCCTTCAAGAACAAGACGCTATTAATTTAGCCCATCAAAGTGAGGGGAATTTTCTTAAAGCAATAGAAAGCATAAGTCTAAACGAGGAGAACAAGTTGTTCTTCGATTTGTTCGTTGCATTGATGCGCTTGTCATATCAACGAAAGATCAAGGAAATGAAAGCTTGGAGCGAAAAAGTAGCGACGATGGGACGAGAAAAACAAAAACATTTTCTTAGTTATTGCCAACGAATGATTCGTGAGAATTTTATCTATAATTTTCACAATCGTTCCATCACCTATCTTGGCAATGAAGAAGAAGCGTTTTCCACTCGTTTTGCCCCTTTCATCAACGAGCGGAATGTAATGGAAATAATGAATGAATTAAATGAAGCCCAACGACACATCGAGCAAAATGTAAATGCAAAAATGGTATTTTTCGATTTTTCATTAAAAATGATTGTGTTGTTGATACAGAAATAACATATAGAATCAAACTATGGAAAATAATTTCAAATTAAAGAACGGAAGCGGAACTTTATGTTGCAAAGGATGCGGACGACAAGATAAACAATTGAATACCTACGATTGGTTAGCCAATGTCCCTGATTATTCTGAAATGCAGGATATCGTAGAGGTTCAGTTCAAAAACACCCGCAAAGGATATTTCAGAAACAGTAATAAGTTGAAACTTGAAAAAGGAGATATCGTAGCAGTGGAAGCAAGTCCTGGACATGACATCGGAGTAGTAACACTAACTGGCCGTCTTGTACCATTACAAGTAAAAAAAGCCAATTTGAAGCCGGATGCAGAGATCAAGCGAATCTATCGAAAGGCGAAACCTATTGATTTGGAAAAATATGAAGAGGCAAAAGCTAAGGAACACGATACAATGATTCGTTCGCGCCAAATTGCATTGAACCTAAACCTTAATATGAAAATTGGTGATGTGGAATATCAGGGAGATGGGAACAAAGCCATTTTCTATTATATTGCGGACGAACGTGTCGATTTTCGCCAACTTATTAAAGTCTTGGCTGAGACATTCCGTGTTAGAATTGAAATGAAACAAATCGGTGCTCGCCAGGAAGCTGGACGCATTGGCGGAATTGGTCCATGCGGACGCGAACTCTGCTGCGCAACTTGGATGACGAATTTCATTTCCGTTTCGACCAGTGCCGCACGCTATCAGGACATTTCACTTAACCCCCAAAAGTTGGCGGGCCAATGTGCCAAGCTCAAATGCTGTCTCAATTATGAAGTGGATGTATATGTTGAATCTCAAAAACATTTGCCTAGCAAAGAGATTGTATTGGAAACACAAGATGGGACATTCTATTTCTTCAAAGCTGATATCTTAAAAGGCATGATTACTTATTCTACCGATAAGAGTTTTCTGGCTAATGCCATCACCATTCCAGCCAGAAGAGCTTTCGAAATTATCGGCATGAATAAACGTGGAGAAAAACCTGATAGCTTAACAAGCGGGAACAATTCAACAGATCCACAAAGACCGATTGATTTAGTGGAACAAGAAAGTCTTACCCGTTTCGACAAAAGAAAAACAAACAACAATCGTAAGAAGAAAAAGAAACCGGTCGGAAATAGAGAAGCAAACGAAAACAACAAGGAAAACAATCCTTCTAACGAACAACAAGTTAACGTTTCTGACAAAAAGGGTGGTAAGAACAATCCTTCTAACAAAAGAGAAGATAAAGCGCCAAGAGAACGAGAAGAAAGAAACAGAAACCACAATAGAAACAATCGTCCAAATGGCGCTCACGATAATAGACGAAAAGAAAACAAGGAACCACAGAAAGAAAAGCAACTACCTCCTGCCAATGAGTAAATTCCTTTTCATTTGTTGTGCAATATTCTGTTTGGTTGGATGCCAAAAACATACGATATATCATCTTTACCAACCTGTCAATAAAACAGGTTGGGAAAAAGATGATACAATTCGTTATGCATTCCCATCACCAGAATCTTCAACTTCCAAGTATATTGAAATTGGAATCAGACACAAAGATTCCTACATCTATCGTGATATTTGGTTGTGTATCCTTCAGAAGGAACAAGTTGACACCATCCACCTTTATCTTGCCAATGAAAATGGCAATTGGAAAGGAAATGGCATAGGAGAAATGCGACTATTTACAGAGGAACTACCCATTAAAATCCACCAACAAGACTCCATTCATTCTCTCCAAATCACACATATCATGGAGGATGATACGCTTAAAGGCATTCATGATATTGGAATATGTATTAAGGAAACTCCCTAACGCGTACTTCGACTGGCATCAATTCGAAGAAAGACGAATAACAAGATAGTAAATCCCCAAAGAGAGGAACCTCCATAACTAAAGAACGGCAAAGGAATACCAATAACAGGAGTAAGTCCAAGCACCATACCCACATTCACGAACAAATGAAAAAAGAAGATACTCATTACACTATATCCATATACCCTGCCAAAACGCGTATGCTGACGCTCTGCCAATGATATCAATCTCAAGATGAGAGTCATAAACAACAACAACACAACGGATGCTCCTATAAATCCCTGTTCTTCCCCAACAGTACAAAAAATAAAGTCCGTATCTTGTTCGGGTACATATTTCAACTTAGTCTGTGTGCCATTCAAGAAACCTTTTCCTGTCAAACCACCAGAGCCAATAGCAATCTTGCTTTGGTTCACATTATAACCAGCACCAGCCAAATCTTCCTTCATACCCAACACAACCTCTATTCGCACTTGTTGGTGAGGTTTCAAGATATTATCAAATACATAACCAGCAGAATATAGAAAGCCAATAGATGCTATCGTAAATAATGAAATATAAAAATAACTCACTGCCCGTTTCTGGATTGAATAATAAATCAGGTAAACAATGACAGCAATACTTTCTATCAACAAGAACCAAACAACATTAAAAGGAACTATATATAATGAAAACAACAAAGCCAAAATAGCACTTCCAACTCCATATACAAGAATATTTCTGACAACCTCTTTTTTCTTACAATATACATGAACCAACGATGCAGAGAATATCGTTATTAGAAGCAATACAAAAAACTCACCTATAGAAGTGCATTCATCTGGCATCATTTCGTGTCCAAAACGAATACCAACCACAAAATAAACAACCGCACAAATTCCAGAAAACAAAATAGATCCAGGCATGCCCTCTCTATATAACATCAAAAAGAAAGCCAAAAAGACAAGGGCTGACCCTGTTTCCTTTTGAAGTATGATTAAAACCATCGGCAAAAGTACCATCGCAACTGCCGGTAAAGAATATTTCAAGCGTTCCATGGTAAAGCCATAAACATTCATCAATTTTGCCAGAGCCAAAGCAGTGGCAAATTTAGCAAATTCCGCAGGTTGCAGGCTAACAGGGCCAAACTTTATCCAAGAAAGGGACCCTTTGGTTTCTTCTGCAATGAATGGAGTCACCAAAAGCAGAATCATCATACCTATATAAAAGAGATAGGCAAACCAATCAAACAATTTGTCTTCCAGCATCAACAAGATAAAGCCCAAGCCCAAAGAACAACCCATCCACAACAATTGTTTTCCTGCACGGGTTTCAAAGCTGATCAGATTTACATCTCCAAAATCATAACTGGCACCACACACACTGACCCAGCCCAAAACAATCAAGGCGATATAAATACAAATGGTCAACCAATCAACTGATTTCACCAAACTACCGTTCGTGTATGCCATAATCTATTCGTCTGTTTTGTATATCTGTTGCTTTCACTTCACTTTCTGGAGAAAGTTTTCCATTCAAATATTTTTCCATTATCAATGCACCGATCGGAACTCCATACGTAGCTCCCCAGCCTCCGTTCTCCACATAAACCGAAACGGCTATTTTAGGATCATTCATCGGAGCAAATCCCATAAAAGCCGAGTGATCCTTTCCACGATTCTGAGCTGTACCTGTTTTTCCACAAACGTCAAGTCCCGGTATATTCGCGCCACGGCAGGTACCTCCGGTAACTGCTGCACGCATTCCTTGCACAACCGTTTCATAATGTTCTCTTCGAACTTTTGTGTACCGTTTGTTCGTGTACATTGTATCCAAAGGTTCGTCCTCCACTTCTTTTACGACATGAGGAGTGATGAAATAACCTCTATTGGCTATCGTCGCACTTAAATTCGCAATCTGCAAAGGAGTAGCTGTTACTTCTCCTTGACCAATCGCAATGGAAATAATGGTCAGTCCATTCCATGAACCTCGATAGTTCTTGTCATAATAACGGTCATTCGGAATCATACCACGCTTTTCACCCGGCAAATCAACTCCCAATGTATAACCGAATCCCATTGACACCATGTAATCCCGCCATGTGGCCATTGCATTTTGAACGGAGCCGTATTTCTTTTTGGCCCCAATCATATAATAAAGCCCCCAACAGAAATAACCGTTACACGAAGTTGCAATAGAGGGAACCAATGATAATGGAGAAGGATGACCATGGCATCCTACCCGCAGACCCGCATGAACAAAACCACCATAACATGGATAAGGTGTTTCCGGCGTTATGATACCTTCTTCCAAGAAAGTAAGTCCTTGAGTTGTCTTGAATGTGGATCCTGGTGGGAATTGGCCCATAATGGAACGGTTCAACAACGGCTTTCTCAAATCCCGAGCCAAATCCAAATGGTTTTTCCCACGTTGTCGACCAACCATCAAACGCGGATCGAAGGTCGGTGCAGAAGCCATACATAAGATTTCACCGGTAGAGGGCTCAATAGCCACAACACTACCAATTTTACCTTCCAACAAGCGCTCCGCCAACAACTGAAGTTCTATATCTATTCCCAATTTCAGGTTCTTTCCTGCTTCAGGAGTTTTGTCAAGTTCACCATTCATATATCGGCCTTGGATTCGCCCTCTTGCGTCACGAAGAAGAATCTCCACTCCTTTTTCGCCTCGCAATTGCTTCTCATAAAAACGCTCTATACCCTGTTTTCCAATAAAGTCACCTCGAACATAATAGTCATCTTCGGCAATGTCCTTTTTAGAAACCTCTGCAATATCTCCCAAAACATGGGCTGCTGCATTGTAAGCATATTGACGGATAGTACGACGCTGAACATAAAATCCAGGAAATTTGAACAACTTTTCCTGAAAAACACCACACTCTTCAGCTGATAATTGGGTCATAAACACCTGATGTGTATACGGAGAATACCCAGGATTAGAGCGTTTATCTTTCATTTCCTTGAGGCGTTTCTTGAAATACTCCGGTGTTATGTTCAATGTACGACATAAATCCAGAGTATCCAAATCCTCTATTTCCTTCATGACCATTGTTACATCGTAAGCAGGTTGATTATAAACCAACAAGTTTCCGTTACGGTCATACATCACTCCACGGCTTGGATATTGGGTCTTATTCAGGAAAGCATTGCTATCTGCATTCTTTTTATAGTCTTCACTCATAATCTGAAGCGTAAAAAGGCGTATCAGGAAAACCAGCACGACCAAAACGACCGATCCTCCCAACACATATTTTCGCTTCTCCAGATTAAAGTCTCTTTTCACTTACCTCTTCCCTCCTATTGATTCTACACAAAAAATACAAACCATCGTCGAAATTGTGCTTGTCACTATTTTCAATATCAGGACTGGCAAATTGAAAAAAGTGAAAGTATCGATCATTAGCAAAAGTGTACAAAACAATACGCTTGCCATTAAAGTATAACGAAAAAATACGGCAACTCCCAAACTTTTCACTCCTGGGCGGAAAGCTTCATCCAAATCACGCAATGTCACCAAACGAAGCAATGAATTACGAAAAAAAGCCAAACAAGTACATGCCGCCGCATTCATCCCTGGTGTATTACCAAACACATCAATTGTCAACCCCAGCATGAAAGCCCAAAGCATCAATTGATTGCGACCAATTTTCGAATTGAACTTAAGAATGAAATAAATATATAGGAATGGAGTGGCATATCCACCAACATGCAACTGATTGAAAACCAACGCCTGCAACAAGGCCAGTCCTACAAACCATTCTATTCTATGCAGATTCTTTATCATTTCTTATTTGCCTTAACCTTTTCTTCCAATTTCAAACGCTCTTCCTGACCTTCCCAAGAGATGACACGTACTGCATCCAAACGACCGAAATCGGCAAACAATTTCACTTTCAACAGATAGGACAATCCATCATGGCTATCCTCCATATCTTCAACGGTTCCAACGGGAATACCTGCAGGGAAAACTGCACTATGTCCGCTACTTACCACCGTATCTCCCAATGAGAACAATGAATGTCGGGGCATATCCTTTACAATTGCATATTCCGACGAACCACCATCCCATTTCAAGAAACCGAAATAGTCACTATTCTTTATCTTACAACTGATACTGCTTTTGGAATTGAGTACCGGAATTACGATAGAGTAATGAGGAGATGTCATATACACGATACCTACCACACCTCTTCCATCTACAACTCCCATCTCGCTACGAATTCCATCCACTTCACCTTTGTCTATTGTAATATAATTGTCTGCATGAGTCAAACTATTCTTTATTACTTTAGCCTTATAAAGCTTGCAATCCTTCAAAGCATCCTTTTTTAGACGTTCAAATCCAGAACTGTCCACAGATAACTCCGTCAATGATCCCCGCAAACTTTCAATCTGCATTTCCAATTGGACATTTCTTTCCACCAATTCATCGTTAATGGTTTTCAGATGAAAATACCCCGTTATATTATTGGCCAGCTCATATACTGATCCGACCAACTGATTGGAAGAAGTAAAGAATGCACCCGCCTGATAGTTGTTGAAACGGAACAACAAGGCGAAACTGATTACCTCCAACAACAGGAAAAGAAACCAATGGTTATACTTCAAAAAGAAATCAAACAGATTCCGCATGTATCAATCATGAATTAAAAATGAAGAATGAAGAAAGGGAAATCCGACTAAACGAATTTTCCATTCTACATTCTTCATTCTCATTACAAACTTTTTATCTCATCAAGAATGTGAAACGATCAACATTCTTCAATGCAATACCTGTTCCCTTGGCTACGCTCAACAACGGATCTTCCGCAATATGGAAAGGAATATTGATCTTATCGGTCAAACGCTTGTCCAAACCACGGAGCAAAGCACCACCACCAGCCAAATAGATACCATTTTCCACGATATCAGCATACAATTCCGGCGGAGTCTGTTCCAATGCACTCAAAATGGCCGTTTCAATCTTGGCAATGCTCTTTTCCAAACAATGAGCGATTTCCTGATAATTCACAGGAACTTCCATCGGAAGGGCAGTGATACGGTTCGGACCACGAACAATGTAATCTTCCGGAGCATCATCACCCAAATCAGTCAAGGCTGCACCCACATGAATCTTGATACGTTCTGCCATACGTTCACCCACTCTCACGTTGTGCTGACGGCTCATATATTCCTGAATATCAGCAGTCAAGTCATCACCAGCCACACGAATAGAGTTATTCGAAACGATACCACCCAATGAAATCACAGCAATTTCTGTTGAACCACCACCTATGTCAACAATCATGTTGCCTTCAGGTGCTTCCACATCAATACCGATACCAATAGCAGCAGCCATCGGTTCGAAAAGCAAATATACATCACGGCCACCGGCATGTTCCGCACTGTCGCGTACCGCACGAAGCTCCACTTCCGTACTACCTGAAGGAACACCAATCACCATACGCAATGAAGGTGAAAAGAAACGGTTACCCATATTTACCTTCTTGATCAAACCGCGCATCATCTGCTCACAAGCGTTAAAGTCGGCAATCACACCGTCTCTCAACGGACGAACGGTACGTATATTCGGGTTTTCCTTTTCATACATCATCTTTGCACGTTCCCCAACGGCAATCATCTTGTCTGTTCGACGATCAAGCGCAACAACCGAAGGTTCATCCACCACAATCTTACCATTATTGATGATAATGGTGTTGGCAGTACCCAAGTCCATCGCTATTTCTTGTGTAAACGAAAACAATCCCATATTAATCCCTAAATTATTTGTTACTTTTGCGTTTTGAGGTGCAAAGTTACAAAAATTCATTCTATATCCATTAAACAAAAAGACAAAATCTTACATCCATTCAAACATTTATTTTCACAAGAAAAGAGCAACGGGATTGTAACATTATTTCCACCCCGCCACTTCCGAGTCAGTCAGCCTCACACTTCCTAGCAAACGAAGCATTTTTCATTTCAATTCTTTCATTTTTTGATTTAAAGAAATTATCTTTGTAACCAATAAACCTTAAACTATTATTTATCATGACAAATTTGATTCCTATCATCAACCAATTCCCGGAAGTGGGAGAAGTTCAAGAAGTCAAAGCCTTGACATCAGGCCTCATCAATCAGACCTATTTAGTGAAAACTCTCGATGAAAAGGCACCAAATTACGTATTGCAACGCATCAACAACAATATTTTCTGTGATGTAGACATGCTTCAACACAACATCGAAGTAGTGACTGGACACATTCGCCAGAAGTTAATTGACACCAATGAAGACGACATCGAACGTAAAGTTCTCCGTTTCATTCCTGCTACCGACGGAAAGACATATTATAAAGACGAAAGCGGTTATTGGCGTGTATCTGTGTTCATCCAAGACTCACAAACATTGGAAGCTGTTACTCCTGAGTCATCTTATTTGGCCGGTTTGAAGTTCGGTGAATTCCAAGCCATGCTTGCCGATGTTCCTGAACAATTGGGTGAAATCATCCCTAATTTCCACAACATGGAGTTCCGTTTGCAACAGCTCCGCGAAGCCGTAGCCGAAAACAAGGCTGGCCGTTTGGCAGAAGTTCAAGACATCGTGGATGCCATCGAAAAGGATGCTGAAAAAATGTGTAGTGCAGAACAACTTCATCGTGAAGGCAAATTGCCGAAACGCATCTGCCATTGCGACACCAAGGTAAGCAACATGATGTTCGACATGGAAGGTAAGGTACTTTGTGTCATCGACCTCGACACCATCATGCCAAGCTTCATCTTCTCGGACTTCGGTGACTTCCTCCGTTCAGCAGCCAACACAGGCAAGGAAGACGATGCAAATTTGAACAATGTTCAGTTTAACATGGAAATCTTCAAGGCTTTTGCCAAGGGTTACATCGAATCGGCTCGCGTTTTCCTCACTCCGTTGGAAATCGAAATGTTGCCATACGCAGCCCAATTATTCCCATACATGCAGGCAGTCCGTTTCTTGGCCGACTATATCAATGGTGACACTTACTACCAAACCAAGTATGCAGATCACAACTTGGTTCGTACCAAGGCTCAATACAAGCTTTACCAAGAAGCCTGCAAGGCAGAACCAGCCATGAAGGAATATATCAGCACATTGATGTAAGAAGATATAAGATAAAACAGAAATGCCCCTTGACGCACATGCATGTGCGTCAAGGGGCATTTTCAAATTCATCAAGACGAATTACCTAAAACATCAAGGAGTTTTTCAAAAAGCTCTTCATCTTTAAAAAAAGCCTTGAAGAGTTTAAACACTTTTCAAGGCCTTTGATTTTATGTATTATCGTTTCGGAATATCAACGAACTTTTCGCTCTTTCCACGCAAGTGTTCAGAGAAGTAGTCCACCAATCTCCAATAGAAATATTCATTCATATCGCCGAAGCCATGACGTTGTTGAGGAAGCATCAACATATCAAAGCGCTTGCCTGCACGAATCAACGCATCCACTACACGCATTGTGTTACCTGGGTGTACATTGTTGTCAATATCACCATGGATGAGCAACAAATGTCCTTTCAAGTTCTTCGCAATCTGCGGGTTAGTCGCAATCTTGTAAACGAATGTTGTATCACCCTTTTCGCTTACCTGCTCTTTCACTCCATGATGTGTTTCACTCCACCAACGGTTGTAGATATTATTGTCATGGTTACCTGCACAAGATACAGCAGCCTTAAAGAAGTCCGGATATTGGCAGATAGCAGCTGTACTCATAAAACCACCACCTGAGTGACCATGGATACCCACCTTATCAATATCAATAAACGAGTGACGATTAGCCAACTGTTCGATAGCATACTTGTGATCAGCCAACGGATAGTCACGCATGTTGCCATACCCCCAATTGTGATACCACTTCGAACGACTTGGGTGACCACCACGCTGACCTACGGTAATTACAATGAAACCTGCTTGCGCCAAACGGTCAGTTCTCGGAGTCATGCGAGTAAACGGATAAACAGTAGATTCTGTTTGTGGACCCGGATATACATAGTCAACGATCGGATAAACCTTAGTTGAGTCAAAGTTGAACGGCTTGTACATCACACCATACAAGTCAGTCACACCATCAGCTGCTTTAACAGTAAAGAGTTCAGGGAACTTGTAACCATTGGCAAACAATTGCGAGAAGTCGCTTTCCTGAAGATCCATAACCTTATTACCATTATTATCGAGCAACACAGCAGTAGGAACTGTATTGACACGAGAATAGTTATCCACGATGAAACGAGCATCATCATCCACTTCTGTACGGTGGAAGAAGTCCCCCTTTGTCAATTGCTTCAAACCTGTACCATCTGCATTGACACGGTACAAATGTTCATAATATGGATTTTCACCCTTGTTCTTACCATTCGCTGTAAAATAAATTACGCGGGCCTTTTCGTCCACCTTCAAGATTTCTTCCACATGCCATGGACCTTTTGTAATACGGTTCTTCAAGTTACCCTTGTCATCATACAGGTAAAGGTGTGCCCAACCGTCGCGTTCGCTCCACTGGATGAGTTCCTTGCCACCATTCAATGTCTTCAAGTTACGGGTTTCCTGGTAGGTATTCATGCGTTCCTTAATAACAGGCACGATGCTATCCTGACCTACTGTGTACGAACAAACATCGATACGATACAAGTCACGACTACTACGGGTAAGGTAGAAACGGTTGTTGTCACCCTCCCAAATAATCGGCTGTTCTTCCATATCACGTTGTTTCTGTTCAAAGGGCTTGGATTGGATACCCAAAGTCTGGTCCTTATATGCAGCTGTTTGGATTTCCTTACGAGTATTGTTCTGCATATCGAACAAATAAAGGTGCTGAACCGGTGCTTCCTTTTCACCCGGCATCTGATACTTGTAAGTTTCCAAAGTAGGACGAGGGTGAGCCATCACATTGATTACCCACAACGGCTTTACGGCGCGATTGTCTGTAACGGTCATTGCAAAGTGGCGAGAGTCCGGCGACCATACACCATACACACGACGACGCTTACCGTTACAAAGAGTATCGGTATTCAACATATTGCGAGGGATTCCATAGCCAAAATCCTCCATTCCATCGGTAGTTAACTGGATTTCCACGATTGTAGAATCCTTCTCATTCTTCTTTGCCTTCAAGAAATCCTCATAGCTCATACGATAAAGATTCATATCTTTCGCATACACCACAGTTTTCTTGTCCGGTGAGATAGAAGCCCACATCAAACGCTTCGGCTCCTCTTCCTTGTCTTTCAAATGAGTAAG
>JAEIGA010004114.1_pt1 | contig 22505 bp, 15 predicted proteins | sample 9270691 | NCBI WGS metagenome assembly JAEIGA01 (sample SAMN17057246, study PRJNA624740) | gut metagenome | biome: biome; isolation source: fecal sample | host: Bos grunniens | place: China: Xizang | collected 2019 | reverse complement strand
CGTACCAGAGATGACTATCGAGCAGCTCGACTACGAGTTCGTACACCGCGCACAGCGTAACTACAAAGACTAATTTTTGACGTTCAACCTTTAATAAAGAGAGATTATGAATTTTACATTAAAGATATGGCGTCAAAGAGACGCCAAGTCACAGGGTGCTTTCGAGACCTATAAGGTTGAGAATATCTCTGCGGATACATCATTCCTTGAGATGATGGATATCCTTAACAACGACCTTATCCATGCAGGTAAGGAGCCAGTAGCCTTCGACCACGACTGTCGTGAGGGTATCTGTGGTATGTGCTCTATGCACATCAACGGTCATGCACACGGCCCATCACAGGCTGTTACTACATGCCAGATGTATATGCGTAAGTTCGAGGATGGCTCAACCATCACTATCGAGCCATGGCGCTCTGCAGCCTTCCCAGTAATCCGCGACCTTGTTGTAGATCGTGGTGCTTACGATAAGATTCTTCAGGCTGGAGGTTTCGTTTCAGTACGTACTAACTCTGTACCTGATGGTAACGCTATTCCTATTCCAAAGGCTGACGCTGATGAGTCTATGGATGCTGCTGCTTGCGTAGGTTGTGGTGCTTGTGCTGCTACATGTAAGAATGGTTCTGCAATGTTGTTCGTTGCAGCACGTGTATCATCACTTGCAAAGTTGCCACAGGGTCGCGTTGAGGGCGCTCGCCGTGCAAAGGCTATGGTTGCAAAGATGGATGAGCTTGGTTTTGGTAACTGTACTAACACTGGTGCTTGCCAGGCACAGTGTCCAAAGTCTATCTCTATCGCGCACATCGCTCGCCTTAACCGCGAGTTCCTTGCTGCGAAGCTTCAGGACTAATAACATCTTGTTATAAGAGACCTCTATGGTCTCACGATAAAAACCACCGATGGGTATTCCCATTGGTGGTTTTTTCATGTCGTGGTCATCAGCCACTCCTTACAAACGCAGAGCCTCTCTAGTTGCTAATCACACCGTGTAGCTTCAAGAGCTTCTCTACCTTTGCCCAGTCTACAACATGGTGGCGCACACCATCGAGAAACATTATGGGACACCCCAGCGCGGCATCGTCTATGTAGTAGTCGGCATATACCTTTGGAGACTCTGTCCATGCCCTCTGCTCGGGGTTTCTGTTTACTCCCCATAGCTTTATGTCGTGGCGCTCAAACCAGCGACAGGCATCCTCCAGCAGCTCGCCACTGCGCATGGTGTGGAGTATCAATCTATGTCCCTGTGACTGCATCCTTCGGAGTGTCTGCGCGGCACCCTCAACATCCATACCCACTGTGGGGTAGTCATGCTCTACGCATGTGCCGTCAAAGTCTACGGCAATAATAAGTGACCTTTTCATAACTATTAACCTTTTCCTCTTATTAGCTTTATTATCCTCTCCCATAGTGACGGCTTCTCGGTGTCGTTGAGGTAGCCATAGCCGTAACCATAGCCATAGCCGTATGAACGCTTTGTGGCAGTAACGCCATTGAGAACTACGCACATGTTGTGGAACTTCTTATCGCGGTATAGCTGCTCTATGTCGGGGAGATGTCGGCGGTCAAGATTTCCCTGACGAATGACATATATCGTAAGGTCTACCAGGCGGTCAATAATCATAGCATCGGCAACAGCCATGGCAGGTACGCTGTCGAGGATTATATAGTCGTATCGTGGGCGTAGCTCTGCGATAAGCTCATCCATGCGTTGCGAGAGAAGCATCTCCGCGGGGTTTGGGGGCTGTGGCCCCGAGAATATAAAGTCGAGGTTAGGGCCTATGTCGCTTGCGATGATTATCTCATCGAGGGTGGCGATGCCTCCTGTGAGGTAGCTTGTTAAACCTCGGCGGTCGTTGCCATGTCCCTGGCTCTTGGATAGTGTGCGGCGGCGTAGGTCTATGTCGATAACCAATACGTGCTGCCCCGAGGCGGCGAGCGTAGCTGCAAGATTTGTAGATACGAAGGTCTTGCCGCTGTGGGGTATTGACGAGGTGGTCATGATAACCTTTATCTTACCATCTATAGACATGAAACCGATATTGGTGCGCATCATGCGGAAGGCCTCCGATATGGCGCTACGGCTATCATCTTGTACCACAATGCCATCTCCTTTATGCCCCTTATGTTGTGGAATATCACCTATGAAGGGCATCGAGAGAGCCTCCTCTATGTCGTGACGAGAGCGTACCTTGGTGTCGAGAATCTCACGAAGGTATAGCAGCGCCATGGGTATCAGCAACCCCAATATAAGGGCTACGGCAATCACAGCCATAGGGCTAGGAGTTATCTGCTTGTCGCTACCGTAGGCAGGGTCTATTATTCGGGCGTTGCTCTCTGCCGTTGCCCCCATCAAGGCGTTCTCCTCGAGCTTCGTGAGCAGGTAGATATATAGCTCCTCCTTTACCTTCTGCTGTCGCGCCTTGGAGAGTAGCTCCTTCTCCTTTGTTGGGGAGCTGTATATTCGTCTGTCGGCTACGCCCTGCTGCTTTGCAAGTTGCGATATCTGGAGCTTAAGCCCCTCGATATGTGATTGTAACGATGATAGTATTGCGGCATGTAGGTTGTTGATGCGGTTTGCTAGCTCTATTATCGTGGGGTTTCTGTCGCTTGCAGCACTGCAGAGCCTTTGGTAGGTAAGCAGTGTGGTGTTATACTGCTCCACTTGCGTTGCAAGGGGTGTCGATGCTCCACTCATGGTTATTGTCGAGGCGGGGATTAGCGAGTGCTGGTTGTTGGGGTCGCGGAGCAAGTTGAGGATATACTCCGCCATCTCCAGGTTCCCCTGTAGCGATAGTCTGCTCTCCTTCAGCTGCTTTATCTCCTCGGCACTCAGCGATGCCTCTATCTCGGGGCTGTAGATGAGGTTCTGTTGCTTGAATGTCGCTATGTCGCCATCGGCAATGTTAAGCTCGTTGCCTAGGGTTACCAGACGCTCGCTTATAAACCTCTCGGTGAGGTTGGATATGCTCTGCTTATCCTCTATGGCATCTACGTTATATGCCTCGATTATGCCATTTATGATATTCTCGGCACGCAGCGGCACAGGGTCTATCATCTTGAGGGTTATGATGGATGATTGCTTATCTGCAATCTCACATGTTAGCCTCTTGCGATACTCCTCCACGCTCTCGTTTAGCGACATCTTGAGAACCTCCACGCTTATCTCCTTACCCTTGTGGTAGTGGGGTGTTGCTATGGTAGTAATCTCGCCAATGGGTGTTGCGATGGTGTCGCCTATGTTTGCTGTAGCCTCGTAGTCGTAGCTCTGGCCACCTTGTGCAAAGTGTGTGAGGTATATCTTGTCGCCATGTGTGGTATACCTAAATGTGACACTCTCGGTGGGTGTGCCATCTATAATCTCCACCATGATTGGGGTGCGCCCATATAGGTCTACGTTGCGTAGTCCCTGCTTTGTGGTGTAGCGCGATGTGAGGTCGTACCTCATAGCCACCTGCTCCATGATATGTCGCGATTTGAAGATGTGTAGCTCGTTATCTACCGAGCGATGACCCATATTGCCCACAAGGTCGCTGAAGGCTGTTAAATCGCTGCTGGAACCCTTCTTGGAGTCCTTTACAAGCACCGTTGCTGTGCGCTGATATAGTGGAGCCTTATAGCCTAGGTAGATGAGTGCTATGCAGAGGCACACCACAGCAGATATTAAAAACCAATACCAGTTGCTACGAACTATATATAGGATATCTGCTAGTGTGAGGCTGTAGATTGTTGCCTCGCCACTACCTCTTTGCTGGTTGGACTCTATCATAGGAATTATTATTTGACTAGGGTGATGACAAGTGTCGCAAGAGATATTGATGTGGAGGCTAGGGATATCCAAAATGAGCGATTTTGGTCTACCTCGGCTGTGGCAGCCTTGAACCTGTTGGGGCTTACGATGACTATGTCGTTTGGTTGAAGGTAGTAGCAGGGCGATGAAAAGCACTCCGCACTACGTAGGTCTACTCTTGTGATAAGGTTTTTGCCATCCCTTTCGCGTATCACGGCAACACTCTTGCGATTGCCAAAGATGGTCATGTCGCCAGCTAGTGCAAGTGCCTCAAAAATAGTTAGTTGGTCACGGTTGATATTGTAGCGACCTGGCCTACTAACCTCTCCCACGATAGATATGGTGAGGTCGGCAAAGCGCACATTGACCGAAGGGTCATCTATATATCCAGCAGTGCGAATTCTCTCCTCTATGGCGCTCTCTAGTTGCTGGCGTGTGAGGTTGTTACACTCCACCCTGCCAATTATGGGTAGGGTGATAAAACCCTCCTTGTCGATGGTCAGTACCTGAAGGTTATTCTGCGATATTGTAGCTGATGAGCCTGTGGTAGATAGGGCGTTATAGCCTGTGGATGAGTTAAATGGCGCTGCAAGCTCGGGGTTTTTGCTGTTTACCACCACGGTAATCTGGTCGAAGGGCTTTAGGCGTATGAGGTAGTCTTCGGGGATGGCCACCTCGGCCCCCGTTGCTGCATCCTGAATGTAGAGTACGTTGCGCTGCGCGTCACATCCACATAGGATGATTATCAAAGGTAGTATGATACGGCTTATGAGTCTCATCTGTTTGCAATCTTTTGATGCTTCCAGTAAGCAAAAAGAGTGCCATGTGATTGCAACAAGATGGAGTGTAACCTATGTGGTTTGGTGGGTGTGGGGTTAGTTGTTGTCGAGCCACTCCAGGAAGTCGGAGGTGCGGCTGCGGCTCACGATAACATCCTCCTCGGTGTGTGGTGTTAGGTGTAGCTTGAGGCGTGTTCCTAGGTGTTTAGATATGTTCTCTATGTAGTTTATAGATACTATGTAGCTGCGCGACACGCGAAAGAAGATTCTTGGGTCGAGCATCTCCTGTACGGTGTCCAACGAGTAGTCCAAAAGACGTCTAGAGCCGTTGCGAATTACGGCATAGGTACTCTTATCCTCCGAGTAGCAGTAGGCAATCTCCTCCACGGGGATTATGAGAATCTTCTCGCCCATCTTCACTATGAAACGCCTCTTATACTCCCTATCTTTTGGCGCACCCGCCTTGGTGACCATATCCACAAGGGTCTCGATGTTTGGCGTAGATTGCTGCGATATACGCTCCTTGCAACGCTCCCAGGCGCGGCGCATGTCGCTCTCGGTTATCGGCTTTAGGAGGTAGTCGAGGGTATTGACCCTGAAGGCGTTGATGGCATAGTTGTCGTATGCGGTGGTTATTATCACCTGCGCCTTTACCTCCACCTTGTCGAAGATGTCGAAGCATACTCCGTCCGATAGCTCAACATCCAAGAATATGACATCGGCACCCTGTGGATTCTCCTCGAGCCACTTTACTGTTGAACGTACCGAGGTGAGAGTCATGACAATACGACTATCGTCACAACACTTCTCAATGAGTTTCTTGATGTTTACCTGTGCAGGTATCTCGTCCTCTACAATAAGTACCTTTATCATACTATCGGAAGTTTTACTATAAATTCACTCTTGCTCTCTTCTACGATTATGTCGCGTCCTGCAACATCGAGATATTGCTGACGTATGTTCGCCAAACCTAGGTGTGTGGATGGTTGTCCATGGCTGCGCAGCTGTAGGTTGTTGCGTGTCTCGATATATCCATCCTTGCTCGTTATGGTCACACGTAGGGGCATCTCCGCGCTTACAATATTATGCTTTGCGGCATTCTCCACAAGTAGCTGCAGCGAGCATGGTACTACATAGTTGTTTAGCTGCTCTTGGTCGATATCTATCTCAAATAGCATACCTTCTGTGAATCGCTCCTTCAGCAAATCTATATATTTCATCGTAAACTCTAGCTCCTCGCTCACCTTTACAAGGCTCTTTTGGTCGTTGTTGAGCATGTAGCGATATATGTCAGCAAATTTGTGAATAAAGGCGCTGGCACGCTCCGTCTCCTGCTCCTGAACTAGGTAGTCGAGGATGCCGAGAGAGTTGAAGAGGAAGTGGGGTGTTATCTGCTGCTTAAGACGCTCGTAACTATACTCCGAGCGATGCTTCAGCTCACGCTCCTCGCGAAGCTCACGCTGCGAGGCTATGTATATCATCGCAAAGTAGCATAACGTCATCACTATAAGGTCGATGAGTAGCGAAGCAGAGAGTATGCGAATGAACTCCTTGAAGCCTGTTGAGGAGTTGTTGAAGGTGGGAATATCGAAGTATATTATGGCGGTAATAGCGAGGGATATCATCAGCGTAGAGGCGAATATCACCACCCATAATCTGTAATCTCCCTTGTGTTGTAGTATGTCGCGTTTGGGGGTGGTGCGCATGGTAAGGGCGATGTTCCCCGCAAGGAGTGTCAATAGCGCCCAGCTGTTGCCAAGAATCTCTAAAATATTCTCCAAAACAGCACCCTCGGGGAATATCTCTGCGCGGTCCATTACTATATACCCCATGCGGAGTATTAATATGGAGAGCGCTATGCCAACTATGTTAGAGGTGGAAAAGGCAAAGTTCTGGTCTCTATTTCTAAAGCGCTTTGCGCGCTTTGTAAGCAAGTCTGTGGTCAGTCCCAGCAACATCGTTACGATGAACGTGGAGAGCGCAGGGGCGAGGTAGGAGTTGGGGATGATGCTGCTCATAGGCTCCTGTAGCCATGTTCCGAAGACATATCCTAACAGCGTGGTAACCATGGTCATAATGGTCATCAGCTCCACACGAACATTGTTCCTCATCGACACCACAATTACCATGGTTATTGTGAGTATCGTGAGCAGGATGTCATCGTAATACTCTAGCGCACGGCTGATGATTGCAACGCCAAAGTGAAGCGTAGCAAAAAGTATAATTATGACAAAATTATGTATGTTGCGGAGGTTTACCATATTCTGCAAATTTAGCGATAAAAATGGAAAAATCAAAATTTATGTGTTTGTGTTAGCCATGGCTAAAGTTGAGGTAGATGACATAGTCATCACTCTGCGATTGATGAAGCATATCTCCCATTCGGTAGTAGAATAGTGCAACTCGTCAAAGTAAATCTACATTTTGTCTTCGAATGTTTGGCTGTATGGTAAATTTTTGCAATATTTGTAGTGTTATAACTGTATAGTTATGCGAAAAGTTAATGGCTGAATATTTTAGAAGAGATAACTCTCGATAACAAACGGAACAAACAATAAATTTTATGCAAAAACCTACACTTTCATTTTGGCAGATGTGGAATTTGAGCTTCGGATTCTTTGGCGTACAGATTGCCTATGCACTGCAGAGCGCGAACATCAGCCGTATCTTTGCAACGTTGGGTGCTGATCCCCACACGTTGAGCTTCTTTTGGGTGTTGCCTCCATTGATGGGTATGATTGTTCAGCCTATCGTTGGTGCTATGAGCGACAAGACATGGTGCAAATGGGGCCGCCGCAAGCCTTACCTCTACATCGGTGCCTTGGTGGCTATTATCGTCATGGCGCTGTTGCCAAACTCGGGAAGCTTCGAGATGACTGTTAAGGCTGCTTTGGCATTTGGTGCGATAATGTTGATGTTGCTCGACACCTCAATCAATATGGCAATGCAACCATTCAAGATGATGGTGGGTGATATGGTGAACGAGGAGCAGAAGACAAAGGCATACTCTATCCAGAGCTTGTTGTGTAATGCTGGCTCGTTGGTGGGTTACCTCTTCCCATACTTCTTCACATGGATTGGTGTGCGTAATGTCGCTCCCGAGGGTGTTGTGCCAGACTCTGTAACATGGTCGTTCTATATTGGCGCTGCCATCCTTATCATCTGCGTACTCTACACAGGTGCAAAGGTTAAGGAGTGGAACCCCGAGGATTATGCAAAGTATAATGGCATCAAGCATGAGGATAACAACGAGAAGAGTAACATCGTGAAGCTCTTGGTGGATGCACCAAAGGCCTTTTGGCAAATTGGCCTTGTGCAGTTCTTCTCATGGTTTGCGTTCCTCTACATGTGGACATACACCACAGGAGGTATCGCCGAGACTGTGTGGAACACCACAAATCCTGCTACCGAGGGTTATCAGGCTGCTGGTGACTGGACAGGAGTTCTCTTTGCTGTGCAGGCCGTAGGCTCTATCTTGTGGGCTATGGTGTTGCCTATGTTCAAGAGTGCAAAGGTGGGCTACTCTGTGAGCTTGGTTTTGGGTGCTATAGGTTTCATCTCAACCTACTTTATCCACGACCAGTATATGCTCTTTGTGTCGTTCTTGCTCGTAGGATGCGCCTGGGCAGCTATGTTGGCAATGCCATTTGCGCTCCTCACAAACTCACTCTCTGGCAAGGCTATGGGAACATACCTCGGTCTGTTCAACTGCACCATCTGTTTGCCACAGATTGTAGCATCGTTGGTGGGCGGTCTGATACTTGGCGTTGTAGGTGGTGAGGTTGTCGATGGCGTGCAGACAGGCCAGGTGGCGATGCTTGTTGTTGCTGGTGTGGCGCTGTTGCTAGGTGCTGTAGCCGTATTTGGCATCTCTACCAAGCGCGAAGCATAGTAGAAAACATAAAATACACATATAAATCATTATTAATTATTAACTAACACTAAAACACTTATGAGAAAATTCTTAACTATGTGTTTGGGTATGGCCATTCTCGCAATGGCTATTCCTGCCCAAGTGTTTGCCCAGTCGGGTAAATATGAGGTCAAAGGTGTGGTGGTTGATTCTACCGGAACACCGGTTATCGGAGCCTCTGTTGTAGAGCAGGGTACGACAAACGGTGTTATCACCGATGTTGGCGGTCAGTATGCACTGAAGGTTAGCAGTAGCGAGTCAGTAGTCGTTATTAGCTTTATCGGCTACGAGACACAGACTCTTGTAGCTAGTTCAGAGCTACTCAAGAACGTGGTCCTCAATGAGGATGCAACTATGATTGATGACGTTGTTGTCATCGGTTATGGTACCGTTAAGAAGGATGACCTTACAGGTTCTGTTGTGGCTATCAAGGCTGATGATTTGAACCGTGGTGCTGTGGTATCTACACAGGATATGATGCAGGGTAAGGTTCCTGGTTTGCAGATTATCCCTGGTGATGGTGGTCCTAACTCTGGCTCTACTATCCGTATCCGTGGTGCTGCATCTCTTAACGCCTCTAACGACCCACTTATCGTTATCGATGGTGTGCCTGTAGCTAGCGATGCTGGTTCGGGTATGTCAAACCCATTGTCACTCGTAAACCCTAACGATATCGAGTCTTTCACAGTGTTGAAGGATGCGTCAGCAACAGCTATCTACGGTTCGCGAGCTTCTAATGGTGTCATCATCATCACAACAAAGAAGGGTAAGGGTAAGAAGCTTAACGTATCTTACAACGGCTCTTTCAGCGTCTCTACAAACACCAAGACTATGCAGGTTATGACTCCACAGGAGTTCCGTAACCACATCGATACCTACTTCCCTGCAGGTACCTCTGCTGGTGACAACGCTCGTAGTTACATGGGTACAAAGAATACCGATTGGCAGAGCCTAGTATTCCGCACAGGTCTTTCTCACGACCACAATGTTAGCGTATATGGTAACTACAAGACCGAGGATGAGTCATTCGAGCTTCCATACCGTGCCTCTGTAGGTTATACAGGTCAGCAGGGTACTATCGAGACCTCAAAGTTCGATCGTGCTACTATCGATTTGAGCCTCTCACCAAAGTTCCTTAATGATCACCTCACAATATCGCTCAATGCCAAGGGTGTTTACACTCACCAGAACTATGCTGATGGTGGTGTTGTAGGTGCTGCAGCATTCTTCAACCCAACCGTTGATCCATACTGGAGAAATGAGGATGGCTCTATCGACTACACAACTACTAATGGTTACTTCAACATTGGTGAGGATCGTGGTGAGCAGTTCCATCCTAACAACCTTGCAGGTATCAACCCACTCTCTATGCTTTATGATGTAGAGAAGTATGCCGATACATACCGTACATTGGGTAATGTTGCTATCGACTATAAGGTTCATGGCCTTGAGGCGTTGCGCTTCAACCTTAACCTCGGTTTGGACTGGTCAAAGACCAATGAGTTTGATGGTGTTAAGCCAGGCTCTATTCAGGCATACCGTGATTCAGATGCAGTAGGTTGGGGTAAGCACACCGACAAGATGTGGCTTCGCCGCAACCACGTTTTCGACTTCTATGGTAACTACAACGAGACATGGGGTAAGCACAACCTCGATGCAATGCTTGGTTACTCATGGCAGCACTTCTACGGTGGTAACCGCGATATAACCTACTACAACGAGACAGGTAAGCAGTTTGAGAAGAGCCTTGGTCGCTTGAGTCAGGAGGAGAGCTACCTTGTATCATTCTATGGTCGTATCAACTACTCTTACGACTCACGCTATTTGTTCACATTCACCCTTCGTGCCGATGGTTCTTCGAAGTTTGCAAAGGATAACCGTTGGGGTTACTTCCCATCAGCAGCCTTCGCATGGAACATCCTCAACGAGCCATTTATGCGTGGTCAGGATGTAGTTTCAGCGTTGAAGCTCCGTTTGGGTTATGGTCAGACTGGTCAGCAGGAGATTGGTAACTACATGTATCTTGCAAAGTACTCTGTATCGTCTGGTGACCTCGATCACATGGCAAACATGGGTAGCGATGGTATGAGCCACATGCTCACTCCAGGTGCTTATGACCCAAATATCCGTTGGGAGACAACAACTACATATAATATTGGTGTAGACTTTGGCTTCCTCGATGGCTTGGTAAATGCTAGCGTTGATGTATATCGCCGCGACACAAAGGATCTTCTAAACTGGGTTACAACACCTATGGGTGCTAACTTCGGTACTAACCTCCTCACAAACGTTGGTTCTATGCGCAACGAGGGTGTTGAGTTCTCTATCGATGTAAACCCTGTACGTACTGCAAACTGGAACTTGCGTATCGGTTTGAATGGTACTTACCAGAAGACATACTTCACAAAGCTTAATACCAACAATGACGATAGCTACGCTATCTTCATGAACTCTCCAGGTACAGGTACCGGTGGTAACGACCTCCAGGCTCATAAGGTAGGTTGCACCCCATATACCTTCTATGTATATGAGCAGGGTTATGATGCAAATGGTAAGCCAATCCAGGATGGTTTTGTTGATCGTAATGGCGATGGTAAGATTAGCGAGGCTGACCGTTACTTCTCTGATAAGACTCCATCACCAGACTTCTTCTTTGGTGTAAACCTTAAGTTGAGCTACAAGAATTGGGACTTCGGCTTCAATGGCCACGGTTCTATTGGCAACTACGTCTTCAACAGCTTCTATGCGCAGCACTCATCATCGACTATCGACACACGTGGTGGTTTGTCGAACTTCGCAACTACAGTTCTTCGCACAGGTTGGACCAAGACCACCTCTCCACAGCAGGATCGTTCAGACCTCTACTTGGAGGATGCTTCATTCTTCCGTTTGGATGATATCACCCTTGGTTACACCTTCGAGAACATTCGCAAGAGTGGTGTAAGCCTTCGTGTTGCTGCAGGTGTTCAGAACGTATTTGTAATCACCAAGTATAGCGGTGTAGATCCAGAGGTTACAAGCGTATCGGGTATTGACGGTACCATCTGGCCACGTCCACGTATCTACTCATTGCGTGTAAACCTTAATTTCTAATTAACTAAAAACTATGACAACAATGAAAACAAAATATTTTGTTGCAGCTGTTGCAGGTGCGTTGTTGGCTCTCACATCGTGTGTTAAGGATCTTGAGACTCTTCCATTGAACGATTGGGATGTAACATCGGAGACTGCATATGGTACTGACCGTACAGCTTATATTCAGGGTCTAGCAAAGATTTATTTTAACTTCACGTCAAACGACACTACCGACTTGTTGGTTAGTGATGCTGGTGCTTCGGAGCTTATCCGTGCATTCTGGAGCTGCCAGGAGGTATCTACCGATGAGGTTAAGTGTGCGTGGGGTGATGCGTGGGCCGAGGCTATCAACCGCAACATGTATGACGATTCGGAGAACGACATGGTATATGGCGTCTTCGTGCGTACGTTGCAGGGTATCTCATACGTAAATGAGTATTTGCGTCAGACAACATCTGGCAAACTCGAGGAGCGTGGTGTAGATAGCTATCTAGCAAACGACATCGCAGGCTTCCGTGCCGAGGCTCGTTTCTTGCGTGCATACTTCTACTGGATGGCTATGGATATCTTTGGTGATGTGCCTTTCACTACCGAGGACTCTCCATTTGGCGCTGTAAATCCAAAGCAGAAGTCTCGTAAGGAGGTTTATGAGTTTATAGTATCGGAGTTGGAGGCGTTGGCAGCTGATGATTCAGCTATGCCTGCTGCGCAGTCTAACCGTCCACGTGCCGACAAGGGTTCTGTACTTGGTCTTTTGGCTCGTGTATACCTCAATGCCGAGGTTTATTGCGGTACTCCAGCTTATGACAAGGCAAAGCAGACTTGTGAGAAGATTTTCACACTTGGCTATATGCTTTGTCCCGAGTATGAGCCTCTTTTCCGCGGTGATAATGGCGAGAATCCACAGGCTTACAACGAGTTCTTGTTCTCGGCATACTACGATGAGAATAATGCCAAGTCTTGGGGTGGTGGTACCTTCCTCACTTGTGCAGCAATAAACTCTAACGAGACTCTTGCCGATACCGATATCGAGTATCAGGTTAAGGATGAGGATGGAAATCCTAAAGTAGATGCTGACGGCAATCCTGTAATGGCAACAAAGAAGATCTCTCGTCTTGGTGTTGGTGGCGGCTGGTTGGGCTTGCATATCCACGAGCATTTCGTGAATACACACTTCGCTCCAACCGATGTAGTCTTCAACGCAGAGGGTGACGGTAGCTATACTATCGCCGATAAGCGTGGTGCAAACATCTTTGTTACTTCACGCCGCGAGAAGGGTGACTTCAGCGAGCTTCAGAACACATTTACACAGGGCTGGGGTTGCTGGAAGTATAACAACATCCCTCACGATGAGACAGGTCTTGCGTTCTGGGAGCGTACTGGTAGCCCTGACAAGCAGACAAACATCGACTACCCATTGATTCGTTTGGGTGAGATCTACTTGATCTATGCCGAGTCTTGCGTACGTTTGGGTCAGGATATAGCTTTGGCACAGACAAAGATGAATGAGTTGGCAGAGCGTACAGGTGTTGCACCTATCTCATTGCCTGGTGCATGGGACGATGCAGCTATGAAGTTGTTCCGCGAGGAGCGTGGTCGTGAGCTTTTGTGGGAGGGTCACCGCCGTACCGACCTCATCCGCTACAAGTCATACTGCGAGGGTACTTACGTATGGCCTTTCAAGGGTGGTAGCGTAGCTGGTCAGGAGTTCCCAAAGTATAAGGAGCTATTTGCAATTCCTGTGTCACAGCTTCTTGCTAACCCAGAGTTGCACAACCCAGAAGGATATAATTAATATCATACAAAACTTTTTATTAACCATTTATTTATTAACTAATTAATTCAAAAAACTATGAAATTCGTAAAGTATTTTTGCGTTGCAGTAGCTGCTCTTTCAATGTTGGCAGCTTGCGAGAAGGAGGAGAAGACATCTGGTAGCGGTAACGTTATCACAAAGGAGACCGTTAAGGTTTACTCTGATGTATCTGCTACAGGTTGGACAGCTGTAGGTGTATGGGCATGGAGCCTTGAGGATGAGTCAAACTACACTGGTGGCACATGGCCAGGTCAGGCTCTTACAGCAACAGAGACTATCGATGGTAAGACTTACCACGTATGGGAGGCTCCAGCAGAGCTAGTTGGTCAGACTATCGGCTTCATCGTTAATGACTTCGGTACAAATGGTGAGCAGACTGTAGACCTTAAGAATCTTGAGATTAAGAGCGAGGGTTCTTTCGTAGTTCTTACAGAGAAGGGTGCTGATGGCAAGTGGTTGGCAACTGTAAACGGTGAGCAGACAGAGGCTCCAGAGCCAGAGCCAGAGCCAGTAGTTGTTCTTGGTGACCACACTTGGGGTCTTATCGGTTCATTCAACAGCTGGGGTGCTGATGTAGCTATGTCACTTGTTGATGGTTGGATGGTAGGTACTATCGAGATCTCTGCAGAGGATGCTGATAAGAAGTTCAAGATCCGTGCTAACGGTTCATGGGACGATCCTAACCCTAACTATGGTTTCAACACTTCAGAGGAGTATCCTACACTTCCAGTTGATGGTACACAGGTTCCTGCTACTTTCAAGGGTGGTGATATCGTAGTTGCAGAGGCTGGTACTTACGAGGTATCATTCACTATCGATGGTGAGAACGAGTACTTGAAGGTTTTGAAGAAGTAATTTCGTCACTCCATTATTAATACCGCGTGCGTGCGCGTGCGCGGTATTTCCCTTTGGTCGGGCGACTCTGATCGGTCTCCCGACCCCAAAAACAACTAACAAACACAAACATTATGAAACTTAAATCATTTATCGGTGTAGTTGTAGCTGCGATGCTCTCCTTTGTGATGGTGTCGTGTGCCACAAACGAGGCCAAGTTTGAGCTTGGCGACAACTCCCCTGTAGTGCCATTGGGCGTTACAAAGGGCGAGACAACACACTACCTTACGGACTACTATCCACAGTGGGTAGGTGCCGACAAGGTGACAAGCTCCGATGAGCGTCTTACACTTACTAACCTCGCGGAGGATTGGTCGGAGTTTGCCATAACCACAGATGCCGATGCCTTTGTGTCGAGCGTGGAGGTGTGGCACGATGGTAAGGCTCTCTCTATCGTGGTTCTTGGTGGCAAGCGCGATACCGAGGGTAGCTACATGTCTTCAGTAGGTGTTGAGGGTGGTGTAGTAATGGTGGAGGCTACGCAGCCTGTTAAGGAGGCTGTTGCCGTGTGGCAGAACAACATCATTGAGGATGTAGTTGTTGAGGGTAATAGCATCGCCGTAGCTATTCCTGCCATTGCCAAGGATTATGCTCGCTCTGTGGTGCGTATCTTTGCAGCATCGGAGGGTGGCCGCTTCAACGACATTCTTCTTCCTTTGGAGTATGGCAATGTCGTTACCGAGGCCAAGGATATCCGCCGTCAGGATCATCAGTCACAGGTTCTCTACTCGTTGATGATAGACCGCTTCAACAATGGTAATAGTGCCAACGACTGGAAGATTAACTCTCCCGAGGTGTTGGACAAGGTAGATTATCAGGGTGGTGACCTTGCCGGTATCACCGCAAAGATTAAGGATGGTTTCTTCGCAGATTTGGGTATCACAACAATCTGGATATCTCCTATCACGCAGAACCCTTACGATGCGTGGGGTCAGAATGTAAATCCAGATACCAAGTTCTCGGGCTACCATGGCTATTGGCCTATCTATAGCACCGTTGTAGATAAGCGTTTCGGTACCGAGGAGGAGCTTCGTGAGATGCTCTCTACGGCTCACAACGACAATATGAACGTAATCCTTGACTATGTCGCTAACCACTTACATATCAACTCTCCAGTGCTTCAGGAGCATCCCGATTGGACTACAGAGCTAATCCTGCCTGATGGTCGCGAGAATATAGCATTGTGGGACGAGCAGCGTCTTACAACATGGTTCGACAAGCATATCCCTACCCTCGACCTCGAGCGTAATGAGGTGTGTGAGCCTATGACCGACTCGGCGCTTCACTGGGTTAAGAATTTCGACTTTGATGGCTATCGCCACGATGCTTGTAAGCATATTCCGTTGAACTATTGGCGTATGCTAACTCATAAGATGAAGTCTGCGATGCCCGAGCGCAATATGTGGCAGATTGGTGAGACCTATGGCTCTGTGGAGCTTATAGGCTCTTATGTGAAGAGTGGTATGATTGACTCGCAGTTTGACTTTAACCTCTATCACACCTCACGTGATGTTATCGTAGATGCTAACCGCTCTATGCGCGACATCGCAGCCGTTGTTGAGGAGTCGGAGGCTGCCTATGGCTCGCACCATACAATGGGTAACATCACCGGAAACCACGACAAGCCACGCTTCATCTCATTGGCTGGTGGTGATATGCCTCTTTGGGGTATTGACGACAAGGCCGAGGGCTGGCATCGTGAGGTTGTAGTGGGTGATATGGATAAGGGTCACGCAGGCTTGCAGCTGCTCAAGGCTATCATCGCCACAGTACCTGGTGTTCCTTGTATCTATCAGGGTGATGAGTATGGTGTTCCTGGTGCTAACGACCCTGACAACCGCGACATGATGAGCTTCGAGGGTTATAACGACTACCAGATGAAGGAGTATGCCCAGACCCAGGCCTTGATGAAGTATCGCCGTGCCTCTATGCCACTTATGTATGGCGATATCCGCACACTTTATGTTGATGATGCTGCGTGGGTGTTCTTGCGTCACTACATGGGTGAGTGGGTTTTGGTAGGTATGAATGTTCGTGATGCTGCAAAGAGCCTTCGTGTGGAGCTACCATCGTTTGCACAGTGTGGAGCGTTGGAGGTTGCTGTAGCTACGGAGGGTGCTTCGGCATCGTGCCTTGGTGGCGGTAACATCGAGGTAGTACTCCCTCCATACGGCTATGCTGTTATCCGTAAGTAAGTTGGGTGCATGATAAACCGCTTTGAGAAAGTAATTTAATCATTAAAACACAAATAATATGAAGAAGTTATTACTATTTATCGTTGCTGTTGTGGCGTTTGTAAGTTGCTGCAACTGTGGTAATAAGGAGGTAGCACGCGAGTTTGATAAGTTTAACTCTGTTGTCTATGAGCTAAACATCCGTCAGGCTACCGAGGAGGGTACCTTTGCTGCTGCAGAGAAGTATCTCCCCGAGTTGAAGAGCATGGGCGTAGATATCGTATGGCTTATGCCTATTAGCCCTATTGGCGTTGAGGAGCGTAAGGGTTCTCTTGGCTCATACTACTCAATTATCGACTATAAGGCTATTAACCCCGAGTTTGGTACTATGGAGGATTTCGATAAGTTCCTCGCTACGGCGCACGACCTTGGTCTGAAGGTTATCATCGACTGGGTTGCTAACCACACCTCTCGTGATGCTAACTGGTGGAACGAGGGTAAGAGCGAGTGGTATGTTATGGATAACAACACCGGCAAGCCTATCGTGGAGTACGACTGGACAGATATCGCAAAGCTTAACTACGAGAACCAGGATATGCGTGCTGCGATGATTGATGCTCTTAAGTTCTGGATTGAGAAGGGCGTTGATGGCTACCGTTGCGATGTAGCTATGAATGTTCCTGGTGACTTCTGGAAGAGCGCTTGGGAGGAGGTTCGCAAGATTAACCCTGATGTATATCTCTTGGCCGAGGGCGAGGAGCAGTGGTTGCACGAGAGCGGCTTTGAGGCTACCTATGCGTGGGAGCTTCACCACATCTTCAACGCTATGGCAAAGGGTGGTAGCGAGACCAAGAATGTTGCTGGTGATGGCACCATCAAGACTGATGCCAAGAGTGTTAAGGATTTGAAGGAGTATTTGGTGCGTGACGATGTTAAGTATCCTGCGCCAGCTATGCGTCTTATGTTCACCTCTAACCACGATGAGAACTCTTGGGCTGGTACCGAGATGGAGCGTATGGGTGATGCTCACAAGACCTTCGCAGCTCTTACATTTGTATTGCCAAAGTCACAGCCACTCATCTACACAGGTCAGGAGATAGGTCTTAACCGCCGTTTGGCATTCTTCGAGAAGGACTCTGTGAAGGAGCTTGTAGATTTGGAGTATGGCAAGGAGTATCGCGACTTCTATAAGAACCTTTGTGCCTTCCGTCACAACAACTCTGCATTGGCTGCTGGTGCAAATGTAGCTCCTATGGTTATCGTGGAGGATACCGCAGATGAGGTTCTTGCCTTCACACGCCAGAACGAGGAGAATAGCGTATTCTGCCTCTTCAACTTCTCTGCCGAGCCACAGACATTCACAGTTACAGAGGCTGTAGCTGGTGATTATCTCTGCGTATGTGGCGATGCAAAGAGCTTGGTAGCTGGCGAGGTTGTCGAGTTGGCACCATGGCAGTTCTTCCTTTTGTCAAAGTAAAACTTTATCTTATACAACATCTGGTGGGGTAGTCCCTGCCAGATGTTTTTATATCTATCTCTATGTATAAAAATCCCGAGTGGAGCTACTCTGCAGTACTCTACGAGATGAATATCCGTCAGCTTACCCCCGAGGGTACGCTACGAGCAGCTATGGAGCGTCTTCCGTTTTTGCGCTCCTTGGGTGTAGATGCTATATGGCTTATGCCAATATACCCTATAGGCGTTGAGGGACGTAAGGGTTCTCTAGGCTCCTACTACTCTATCCGCGACTACCAGGCCATAAACGAGGAGTTTGGCACCGAGGATGATTTTCGTGCCTTTATCTCTGCGGCACACGCTATGGGTATGCGCGTGCTACTAGATTGGGTGGCAAACCACACAGCCCGTGATGCTCGCTGGATTACCGAGAAGCCCCAAGAGTGGTATGAGCGTGATGAGCAGGGTGTGGCAAAGGTACCTTGGGATTGGACAGATACGGCAAAGCTCAACTATGCTAACCACGATGTGTGGCGCGGACATATAGAGGCTATGCGCTATTGGGTGGAGAGGTTCGATGTTGATGGTTTTCGCTGCGATATGGCTATGCTGGTGCCTATAGAGTTTTGGCAGGAGGCAGCAGCAGAGCTTCATGACGTTAAGCACGATATATTCATGTTGGCCGAGGCCGAGGAGGATAACCTCTTCGACAGAGCCTTTAACATGAGCTATCAGTGGAATATCCATCACATAATGGTCGATATCGCCAAGGGTGCGCGTAGGGTGTGGGATTTGCGTAATGCTATACATGCCGAGTATGGACGATATCCTCGCGAGGCTATGCGCATGAGCTTCACCTCTAACCACGATGAGAACTCGTGGAGTGGTTCGGAGCAGTCACGCTTTGGCCATGCCTTGGAGGTTATGACCGCTATGACCTTCCTGATGCCCTCTACCATGCCTCTTATCTATACAGGCCAGGAGGTAGGCTATGACCACTCGTTTGAGTTTTTCGAGCGTGACGCTATCCCCGTAGAGAGATATCGCGAGGGCCATGCAACAAAACTGTATAAGACCCTCTGCGCCCTCAAGCATAGAGAACGTGCCTTGGATGCTGGAGAGCGTGGCGGCGCAATGATAGAGATTGAGAATAACGCCAAGGATTGTATGATGACCTTCGTGCGTGAGGTCGATGGTAGTCGTGTTGTCGCAATTATGAATCTATCACCATACACCATCCATGCCGATTTTAATACCGGAATATACGCTGGAGAGTATAAAAATGGTATTACAGGGGAGCGTGTGATACTCGATGAGCATGTCGAGAGAGATATCGAGCCATGGGCATATCAAATTCTTGTAAAGAAATAACAAATATATATTTAGGGATATGAGAAGAGTAATTTCTATAGTGATGATGCTTGCTGTAGCGCTATCTGCCACAGCGGCAAAACCAACATTCGAGATTAAGCATGTTGAGCCACTATCTTGGTGGGTGGGCATGAATACCCCCTTGCAGATTATGGTAAATGGAGAGGGTATCTCGGATTATGACGTTACGATAATGCCCGAAGATAGGGGTGTTGCGGTGACAGCCGTGCATAAGGCCGATAGCCCTAACTATCTCTTTGTGGATGTGGCTATAGCTGCTGATGCCGAGGCAGGAAGCTATAACCTCTGCTTCACTAATGGCAAACGTAAGTATGAGTATCCCTACCTTATCGCCTCGCGCGAAGAGGGTTCTAGGGAGCGTGGCAGCTTCACAACTGCCGATTGGGTATATCTCATAATGCCTGACCGCTTTGCTAATGGTAACCCCGATAATGACTCTACCTCTGACACCGCAGAGAAGGCGCAACGCTCTGCACCATGGCGCCGTCATGGTGGCGACTTGCAGGGTATGATGGAGCATCTCGATTATATCGCCGACCTTGGTGCTACGGCAATATGGTCTACGCCACTGCTTCTCGACAATGAGGATGGAACATCCTACCATGGATACTCTTGTAGTGACTACTACCTCATAGACCCACGTTTTGGTACAAACGAGATGTTTAAGGAGTATGTCGATGAGTGCCATAAGCGCAATTTGAAGGTGATAATGGATATAGTCCCCAACCATAGCTCAACAACGCATTGGTGGTATGACGACCAGCCATTTAAGGATTGGACGCACCAGTGGGATAAGTATACGCAGTCTAACTGGACATTCTCAACAAATATGGATTTTAACGCCTCGAAGTCCGATTTGTACCAGATGGAGAGTGGATGGTTTGACCGCTCTATGGCAGATATGAATCTCGATAACCCCTATCTGTTGCACTACTTTAAGCAGTGGGCAGTGTGGTGGATAGAGTTCTCGGGTTTGGATGGCTTGCGTGTAGATACATATCCCTATAACGAGAAGATGCCTATGAGTGAGTGGTGTAAGGCTGTCATGGCGGAGTACCCAAATATGAATATCGTAGGCGAGGTGTGGACATCCTCAATACCACAGCTAGCATATTGGCAGGGTGACAACTACAATAAGGATGGCTTCAACTCTCATCTAAAGTCTATTATGGACTTCCCGTTGCACGATGCTATACGTAGCGCTATGACCGAGTCGGGTTCTCATGTGGGCTGGGGTCAGGGTATGACACGTATCTATGATATCCTCTCTCACGACTTTGTATACCACGATTTGCAGAATATGATGATTATGGCTGCTAATCACGACACTGACCGCATCGGCGATGTCTGCGAGGGTGATAGCCGTAAGATGAAGATTGCACATACCCTTTTGGCTACGCTTCGTGGTATGCCCCAGATCCTCTATGGCGATGAGCTTATGTTCCGCTCTACAGATCGCTCGAAGGGCCATCCAACCTTGCGTATCGACTTCCCAGGAGGCTGGAAGGGGGATAAGCGCAACCTCTTTGATGCCTCGCAGCATGTAGGCGCCGAGAAGGATGTGTACGACTATACACGCCACATTATGAATTGGCGCAAAGAGAAGGAGGTTATCCACAGCGGCAAGACCCTCCACTTTATAGACCGTAATAATACCTATGCCTACTTCCGCTATAACGACAGCGATGTTGTCTTTGTATTTATAAACAACACCGATGCTGCGCAGCTTGTGCCTTGGAGTCGCTACGCAGAGATAGCTGCCGATCTCACCGTAGGACGTGATGTCATGACTGGCGAGAGTGTCACCATGAGTTGCGTTAAGGTGGAGCCTATGTCGGCTCTCGTTGTTGAGTTTAAACGATAGTAGGGTGGTATGATATACTTTAATTCCGATTATACTTCGGGCGCTCATCACGAGGTCCTCGATGCTCTGTTACGTACAAATATGGAGCATACGGTGGGCTATGGCCTCGATGAGTATTGCACAGAGGCCCGTAACCTTATCCGTGAAGCTGTAGGCTGTGCCGATGCCGAGGTTATGTTCCTCGTGGGTGGCACACAGACCAATGCCACGGCCATAGATGGGCTTCTCCGCCGCCATGAGGGCGTGCTAGCGGCGCAAAGTGGACATATCGCAGTCCATGAGTCGGGAGCTATAGAGGCCTCGGGACATAAGGTTCTTACCCTCCCAGAGTATGATGGTAAGGTGCTGGCAAAGGATGTAGATCGCTATATTAAGATGTTCTATGCCGATGATACCTATCAGCATATGGTCGCCCCAGGCATGCTCTATATCTCGCAGCCTACGGAGTATGGCACGCTCTATTCACTTGCCGAGCTTAAGGCGTTGAGTGATGTCTGCCATAGCCATAACATCCCCCTCTATATCGATGGCGCACGTATGGCCTATGGCCTTGCTGCCGAGGGTGCAGATTTCACGTTGAGAGATGTAGCACACCTAGCAGATGTATTCTATATAGGAGGTACCAAGTGCGGCGCTCTCTTTGGTGAGGCGTTGGTAGTTACTAATAAAACGCTTCTAGCTCATCTCTTCCCTCTTGTCAAGCAACATGGCGCCCTTCTGGCCAAGGGACGATTGCTGGGTCTGCAGTTTGCTACACTCTTTCGCGATGAGCTATATAGACGTATTGGAGAACATGCTGTGCAGCTAGCAATCCGTATCCGTGAGATTATGCGTAAAGCTGGATATGAGGTGGTCATAGAGTCACCTACCAACCAGCAGTTCTTCCGCCTTCCAAATATGACTATCGATAAGCTTCGTGAGGATGTCTCGTTCGACTATTGGGGACCACGTGGCGATACGGAGAGCGTAGTACGCTTTGTTACAAGCTGGTCTACAACCCCAGAGGATGTAGATGCTTTGGAGCGCCTTGTGGGCTAATGTGTGAAATTATGCCTTTGCGATGAAGATGTATGACTGCGATGTTGAAAATATTGGTAAAATAGTCGCTGTTGTAAGATGGTGATTTACATCAAGTTAATAGACGCGGTTAAGATAAGGCAAAAAAAAAGTATAAAAAAATATCAAAAAATATTTGGTAGATTAAAAAAAGTGTTTTATCTTTGCACTCGCAATCGAAAAGATAGCAAATGCCTCTTTAGCTCAGTTGGTAGAGCACGACACTCTTAATGTTGGGGTCCAGGGTTCGAGCCCCTGAGGGGGTACAGAAGAGAAGAACGAGAGTTCTTCTCTTTTTTT
>JAEIGA010004112.1_pt1 | contig 22506 bp, 19 predicted proteins | sample 9270691 | NCBI WGS metagenome assembly JAEIGA01 (sample SAMN17057246, study PRJNA624740) | gut metagenome | biome: biome; isolation source: fecal sample | host: Bos grunniens | place: China: Xizang | collected 2019 | reverse complement strand
TTCATCTTTTTGCTGTGATTCTTCGTGGTGCCACCGGGATTCGAACCAGGGACACAAGGATTTTCAGTCCTTTGCTCTACCAACTGAGCTATGGCACCATCGTTTATGTTTGCTAACTTTGTTTTAGCGAGTGCAAAGATAGATACTTTTTTTGAATCTGCAAATTTTTTGAGCAAAAAGTTTTAAAAATTTTAGAAAAACTCTTTTTTCTCACTCTTTACTCACCCCTTCTACCCTACTCCTACGCTCTACAAGCGGACACAACGCACGGGCAAGGCGTTAGCGCGGTGCATTGCTCGCTTTGTATCGATGACATTATTAGCACGTGTTGGCGTAGTAAGATCGAACCATAGGGCCGAAGCATCATCGCCATCCACCGTAGCAGTCCAATAGTAGCCAGCCCAAGGTACTGGGAGGCTTGGGTTATCGTTGATAATGTCGAGGCGGCAATCGAGGTAGTTGCGACGACCCTGAGCCGTGAAGAAGTGCTCCGTAGAGGTAGCTTCATCCACAAACATAAGGCCATAGCGCGCCTGCGCCTCCTTCCAATCCATCTCATCGTTAGCCGTAGCGATGGCAAGGCCCTCGAACACCGAAGCATCTGCCACGCGCCAGCCTGCAGGGCAAGGGTCAGACTCTGTCTTAGAGGTTGCGCTCCAGAGGTTATCGTCGTGGGCCTCATTAAGCCAGTCGTAGCCATTATCCTTATTGCCCTTAATCAGCGCTAATGGGTTGCGGACAGCCCAAGCTACGTTACCATTGGTGGCATTAGAGGCTACATATTCATAATATATATTCTTGCCGTTGTAGTTATACATCGCATTATCGCTATTCGATGGGAAGGTATAATCCTTAGGACCCAAGAATGGCTCCTTCCTACCCCACTGGTAGTATGTTCCAAATGAGTCGAAGATGGTTTGACCATCTGTAGAGCCATTACTATTACACTCCGCACCAAGGTTGATATTCATCACCTCCATACCGCCCAAGGTAATAGTATTCTCCGAGGCTGTAGGGTCGTTATTGGTCATCCACAAGTGCCAACTCCAAATAAGTTCGTTCGACGAATTATAAGCGCCTACAAGAGCATTTCCTGGCTTAAGCAGACTCTTATCCTTATCCGTAGCATCGAGATAGAATACAACCTTACCATCACACATATCGAGATACTTCACAAGATCCTCGCTACTCTGCCACAACAACTCCACGTATGCAGTTTCAAGGGGGGTAGCACAACCACCGACCATAGGGTCGAAAATGTAGCGAGTCAAGGGCTTTGACGCCACGTAGCAGTTAGCCGAGGCATCGCTATAATCGACCTCCTCGGTAATGAGGGCTACATTTATTGAGAGCGACATCGTTGTACCAATAGGTGTTACACCCTGGAGTGTGAGCGTTCCGCTCTCCTGCTCGCCATCGTCGAAGGTGGCAGGGGCTGTGACGGTGATAGTATTGCTATACATATCGATATTTGTTACCGACCAACCCTTAGGCACTGATGTTGGCACGACAGAGCTTATGTTATACTCCTCGAAACTTGTAGAACCCGAACCTCCAGGCACCGCCACGACGATACCCTTAGATGGCACGACAAAGCGTAGTGTCTCCTCCTTCTTGCACGACCAGGCAAAAAGCAAAGAGATGATGAGCGTGAATGATAATAGTATATTCTTCATAGTATTATATATTTCGTTACTGTATGTCGAGTTCCAAGACTGTGCTATCCACATCGGGGAACTGCTCGGTAAGCACCTCGACGAGGTGTGATGCATCTGCTCTGCTGTTAAATGTGCCGATGACAAATTGTGAGCCACGGCGGGAAATCATCTTGTCGGGTGCTGTGGCCTCTATCGCGCTACGCATAGCATCCTCCATAGTCTCACAACCGACCACCACCATATAGCGACTTAGCACTATCTCGTCTTGGTCGTCATCCTCCCTCTGCTGAGAGATATTCACCATCTGGCCATCGGTCCAACGGCAAATCTCAGGTTGCTTGAAGCCCTTATCCTTGAGGAATAGCTGAGTCTCTTCTGCCTTAATCAACGAGTCGAAACCTCCAGTGTAGTACTCGTAGTTGCCCTCCTCGTTGGTAGTGATATAGAGCGGTTGCACACCCTTGAAGAGGGTCATAGGCTGCTTACTACGGAAACTACCGAGAAGTATGCGATAGATAGTACCCTGCTCGTAGACCTTGAGTTCGGGAACGGGGTTGGTGGTATTATAATAGTTGGTACGACCGATAACCACTGGCTGATAGTCGATAAATAGACGCTTAGTGAGTTGCAACGCCTCGTTGCGGTACTCTGGAACGCTAAGTGTCGAGCGCACCTGCTTAAGCGAGTCACACGCCTCCTCAAGGTCCAACTCCTGGGCTACGGCAATCTCGAAGTCGAGAAGCGTAGGACGACCTATGGCGTAGTGCATAACGGCATCCGACTCATAGAGTCCCTCGTGGTGGCTACCATCTATGCGCATCTGCGAGAAGGCCTCCGACGAGGAGTCGAGCAGGTCGTACTTATGATTGAGTTCAAGAATATAGCCGTAGGCGTAATACTTAGTGTCGATGATATAGTTCCACCTCTGCTCAATGTCGTCGTTGAGCTCCGAGGCACGACGCTTGAGGCTATGGAAGCAGTCAAATAAGGAGTCGGCTTCGCTCTCTATCTCGGTCTGGCGATACTTTCTGGCCGTAGAGTACAACTCAGCATAGAGGTCGTTATATCGGTTGCAGAGAGAGTCCATCTGACTATCGAGGTTATGTGCCTCGACGAGTTCCGTATAGTCTGCCGTATTGAGAGCATCGCTAAAGATTCTATTCTTTATCAACTCCCTATACTCCACTGGCGTAACTACCTCCTCAACAACCTCTTGAGCATCCTCTTTTCCCTCCTCCTGATGGGCCTTAGAATACATATGGGCAAGGATATACTCCTGTTCGATGTTGTTAATCTCGGTAATCACGTCGCCACGCTGCTCGCGCAACTCGAAGATGTCGCTCTCAAGTTTTAGTATATAAGAGGCGAAGGCATCTATTGCGTTATTTGCCATAATAGAGTCGCGGTGGAGGTCAAACTCCTCACGTGCTGTGGCGATAAGTTGCTGTATGGAGTCCTCTCGCTCCAGCAGTTGTGCGCTACGTTGCTTGAGCGACATATAGTGGCTATTACTTTCAAGTTCCGGGAAATCGGGTTCTTGGGTATGTGCCACGGCCAAGGCCGTAGTCACGAGTGTTAGCAGTGCTATTATGTATAGTCTCTTAATCATAATCATCATTTAAAACATTTACTATCTCCACGAGCGGATGAAGAGCAACTGGATAAATCCAAATATCTCCAAACGACCTATAAGCATAAGGAGCGTAGAGTTGAGTTTCAACACCCCAGGCAACTCCGAGAAGTTATCCATAGAGCCTATCTCGCCAAAGCCTGGACCCACGTTGCTTATGCACGATATCGAGGCCGTAACTCCTGTGATGAGGTCGCATCCGAAGAGTGTATAGACCACCGTACCCAAAATCACCAACATTATATATGCCACGATAAAGGTCATCACAAGGCTCTGGGTACTCTCCTCCTGAACGATACCATCCACCTTAGTACGTATGACAGCGTTGGGGTGTAGCTGTATCTTCATACGGTTGCGTATCACCTTCGAGGCGATAAGCAATCTATCGACCTTCATACCTCCCGACGTAGAGCCTGCGCATCCGCATATCACCGAGCAGAAGATGAGCAACATAATGGCTAACGGGGTCCACGTATTGGTATCCGCCGTAGCGAAGCCCGACGTAGTGCTTATGCTCACTACCTGGAATGCCGCGTGACGCATAGCCGTACCAAAGTCGGGATAGATGTCAGCAGCCACCAGACTCACAGCAATCATCAGAGATATGATGAGCATCATCCCTATAAACGTACGAACGACCTCCGACCTAAAGATATTGTTTTTACGACCCGTAATGGTTGCGTAAAGGATGCCAAAGTGTATTGCCGAGAGGGTCATCGCGACTATCAAGATAACCTCTATCCAGGGGTTATCCCAGAAGGCGATAGAACTATTCTTGGTACTGAAACCACACGTACCACACGAGGTCATTGCGTGGGTCACAGCATCGAACCACGTCATACCAGCATACTTCAACGCCAAGGTAGTGATGAGCGTAAACGAGGTATAGAGGCTAATCAAGATGCGGAAGATAACCTTCGAGCGATAGTGGAAATTGTCACGCGCAATAGTGCTTATCTCCACATTCGAGAGCATATGGCGGCTCTTACCCATCGAGGGCAAGATGACCAAGGCAAACATTACGACGCCCACACCACCAATCCACGCCGACGAGGAGCGCCAGAAGAGCAATCCTCTGGGCAGGTATTCGATATCGTTAAGTATGGAGGCTCCCGTAGTGGTGAAGCCCGACACACTCTCAAACCAAGCATTTATCATCGTAAACTCGCCACCCCAGATAAGGTATGGGAACATACCGACGATACAGGCGACAAGCCAAGAGCCTACGACGATACCGTAACCCTCCTTTATAGATATCTCATCGACCTTCTCGACGAAGAGTAGCGGAAATGTGCCGAGGAGCGCAGTGATGAACGACGAGAGCAGGAGCGGATAGTATGCCGAATCGTAGTCGTTGAGCCACGACACCACTGCCGACAGGAACATAAATGCTGCAATGAATTGCAACACCATACCGACATATCGTATGACTACGTTGATTCTCATACTCTACTCCTTATCGTTGCTTCTGGATTAGTGCAAGGATTCTATCGCGCAACGTCTGAATCTCGTCGCGGCAAACAATATTTCTGTCGAAGTGCGTCCTATAACGGAGGTAGTCACCCAACTCATCGTTGATACGCAATACTGGGCGGATGAGGTATGAGTGGATGAAGTAGTAGAACATCAAGATTACCACCGTCATCACCACCAAGGCCAAGAACACGGGAGTCACCGCACGACGTGCCGTATGGCTCAGACGATTGACATCGGGGCCAAGGGTACTCTCCGAGCCAGTCATATACTTGGTTATCTGGGTAGAGACGGTGACATACTGTGGCTTATAGCTATTCACATACCACGAGTGGGTGGTCATACGAGAGGTGGTATCGCTGGCAATGGCACGGTGTACGTCTCCATTGATGTAGGTCGTAGCCAACTCGTTAATACGCTTGGTATAGACAGCCAATGAGTCTGTAATAGAGGCAGACTCTGTATCTTTCATTCGTCTCTGCGCTCTCTCCGATGCCTCGCTGAGGCGCTTTATCGACTCCTCGCAAGGGGCTAACTTTGGGGCAATATCCTTGAGCGTACCTCCGATAACGGCCATCTGAATCATAGCGTCGTTCTGCTCGTTGAGAGCCGAAATCATCTCGCTGGCAAGATCAACATTCTCCTTGCTGGCCAACAGAATCTCCTCGGTATCGTGGCTCACGCGCTCCAGCTCAAACAGCGATGCGGCTCCCGAAAAGAAGAGTAGTAATATGATGCTCGCAAAGGCGAGTTGTATGCGTCGCTTTATCGATTTTATGGTAAATACGTCCCTAATCCACTTAAACATAGCATCGACATTTCAGTTAATAGATTCGGCCAACTGACCAACTATCCGCAGGCCTATCGGACAAAAGTAATACTTTTGTGCGAATTATCCAACTATTTCGGATGTAATGTTGCCCTCGGCATCGAAATCCAAAAGGCGTACCGCACAGATATTGTTGATAAGAGCAGTGTCGTAGGGGGCTGAAACACGTAGGTAGTTATCCGTATAGCCATACATCAAACCGTTGCGGTCGGTACTCTCGAACAGCACCTCACGTACCGAACCTAAGTACTTCTCTGCAAAGGATTTATGTAGTCTATCGCTAAGCTCTTCGAGGCGTGACACTCGCTCGGTAGAGATGCGCGACTGCACCTTGTTTGGCATCTCCACAGCGGGTGTTCCAGGGCGCTCCGAGAAGGGGAAGATATGGAGAAACGATGCCCCCACCTCCTCAAGCAAGCGGTAGGTCTCCATAAACTCCTGCTCGCCCTCGCCAGGGAAGCCCACGATAACATCGACACCGATGAAGGCATCGGGCATAAGTTCTCGAATCTTGGCAATACGCTCACGGTAGCGCTCGGCGGTGTATCTGCGACGCATAAGTCCGAGGATATGAGTCGAGCCACTCTGGAGCGGTATATGGAAGTGTGGAACAAACTTAGGCGACGAGACGCAAAACTCTATAATCTCGTCAGTTATGAGGTTGGGCTCGATGCTCGAAATACGATAGCGCTCGATACCCTCCACCTCGTTCAAAGCACGCAAGAGGTCGATAAATTTCTCACCCGTGGTGCGTCCAAAATCTCCCGTGTTGATACCCGTGATGACAATCTCTTTCTGACCCGCCGCAGCTATCTCCTTTGCCTCCTCTACGATATCCGCAATTGGCATATTTCGGCTCGATCCACGAGCATAGTGGATGGTGCAGTAGGCACACTTGTAGTCGCAACCATCCTGCACCTTGAGGAATGAGCGAGTGCGGTCGGCAGAGGAGTAGGCCGCAAAGAAGCGAGTGAGGTTCTCGACAGAGCAACTAAAGACCATCGCCTTGCCCTTCTCGCGAATCTCCTCAACACGCCTAAAAAGGTCGCCTTTATCGTTGTTACTCAACACGATATCCACACCTTCGATGGCTGCGATATCGTTGGGTTTTAGCTGTGCGTAACACCCCGTAACAGCGATTATGGCATTGGGGTTGCGACGGTGGATTTTGCGTATTATGTTACGACATTTTTTGTCGGCGTGCTCCGTCACCGAACAGCTATTTATCACCGCCACATCGGTAGGCTCCGAAGGCTCGACACGGAGGTAGCCACCACGCTCAAATTCGCGCGCCAAGGTTGAAGATTCCGAGAAGTTGAGTTTGCATCCCAACGTATGAAAGCTGACCCTTTTTTGTCCCATAACTAACCTAATTTTATCAATCGTTTTAGCCATAAATAGTGGCTATTTTGTGGGCGAAGATACAAAAACTTATACTAAATTTCGTAGTATCGCAAAAAAAAAGTAAATTTGCGCGTTTGTAATAGAGTATATGTTAGCCACTTTAGAGAACATATTTGCCTACGACTTCTTGGTCAATGCCTTCGTTGCCTCGATACTATCGGGTATAACGTGCGGTATTGTAGGCTGTTACGTCGTGGCACGTCGCAAGGTATTCCTTAGCAGTGGCATCACCCACGCCTCGTTTGGAGGCCTCGGCATAGCACTATATGCTGGCCTAAACCCCATCTTGGGTGCATTGCTCTTCGCCATAATATCGTCGGTGGGCATAGAGTATGCTTCACGTCGTGGCGGTGTGCGCGAAGACTCTGCCGTAGGCATAATCTGGTCTGTGGGAATGGCCATCGGAGCCCTATTTATGTCACTGCGCCCAGGCTACGCCACCGATCTGACGAGTTACCTCTTTGGCAATATCCTGCTTGTCGATAACAGGGATATCGTGTGGCTAACGCTCCTCACTCTCTTTGTGGTCATCGGCGCTATCATCTGGTTGCGTCGCATAATGTTCATAGCCTTTGACGAGGATTTCGCTCGTAGTCAGGCAGTTGCCGTCACAGCCGTATCATACCTAATGGCTATCATCATTGCCATAACCATAGTCCTATCGATAAAGGTTATGGGTATCATACTGCTCCTATCGCTAACCACTATACCCGTGGTTATTGCCAACAGCCTGACCAAGGACTACCGAAAGATAGCCATCCTCTCGGCAACGATTGCCGTGGTAGGCAATATAGCAGGCTTCTTATTGAGTTATCACTACGACATCCCTACGGGAAGTTGCATAATATTTATCCTTGTTTTGCTCCTCGTTGGCGTAAAACTATTAACCTTGTACAGAGGAGTTAGAAGAGTATGAAAAAGATACACAAACTTGTTTTAAAGGCATACCTCGGTCCGTTGTTGGCGGTCTTCTTCATCGTGCAGTTTATCCTGATGATGAACTTCGTATGGCGATATATCGACGAACTTACGGGTAAGGGTCTTGAGGCTTCGACCATTGCCGAGTTGCTCATCTGTGGCTCGATAAATATGATTCCACTGGGATTACCACTGGCGATGTTGCTCTCGGCAATTATGACGATGGGTAACCTTGGTGAGAACTTCGAGTTGCTGGCTATGAAGTCGGCAGGACTATCGCTTATGCGCATCCTAAAGCCACTGTTGGTCTTGGTATTCTTTATCTCGGTGGGTAGTTTCTTCGTGCAGAACAACCTCGTGCCCTACTCCAACCAGCGTATGTACGACATCCTCTTCGATGTGCGAGAGCAGCGACAGGAGCTTAAATTCCAGGATGGTGTCTTCTTCAACGGCTTGCCCGATATGAGTATCCGCGTGGGCCATCAGGACGACAAGACAGGTCTTCTGACAAACGTACTTATCTACGACACCCGCTCCAAGAATGGCGATATGACCACTACGTTGGCCGATTCGGGATATATCCATATGTCGCAGGACAAGGCCTACCTCTATGTCACGCTCTTCAATGGTCGCACCTACGAGCATACTCGCAACTCGCAGTGGTACGACAAGAATACTATGCGAGAGCATATCTTCGAGCGCCAGGATGCCACCATCCCCGTAGATAAGGTGTCGATGCGTCAGGGCGATATGTCGAAGGAGTTCTCCGAGTCGCAGACACGAAATATGGCTGAGCTTGAGGAGCTTATGGACTCTCTCCACATCCAAATCGACAATGCCACATTGGCCACCTATGGTCCTCTGTTGCGTGACCACATATTCTCGCGCGACACGACCATCATCCCTAACGACAGCATACTCTTCGACCGCTCGAAATACAAGGCGATAAACTTCTACGACTCTATTCCTGAGTTGGCGATGCGAACACGTGCCAAGGTCTACTCCGTAGCCTCGAACACAGCACGTTCGGCCCAGGGTTCGTATAGTTTCGACGAGCAGTCATCGAAGGTGTGGCTGACGCAGTTGTATCGTGCTGAGACTGAGTGGCATCGCAAACTAACTCTACCCTTCTCAATCATCGTGTTCTTTATGATTGGTGCCCCCTTGGGTGCTATTATCAAGAAGGGTGGTTTGGGATTGCCTATCGTAATCTCGGTAATCTTCTTCGTCATCTACTACGTCATCAGCATCTCTGGCGAGAAGATGGCTAAGGAGGGTACTTGGGAGTCGCTCTACGGTATGTGGCTACCCGTGGTGGTGCTTACGCCCGTGGCGATATATCTCACCTACAAGGCGACCAACGACTCGTCGCTACTCGATATGGATTGGTATGATGTGCGCATCAGAAAGATGCGACGTGCGCTCTCGAAGCGACTACCTGCGTGGATGAAACGAAATAAAAAATAGAAAAATATGGAGCCTAAGAGCCTTAGAATAGTATTTATGGGAACTCCTGAGTTCGCCTCAACATCGTTGCGCCGACTCGTGGAGGAGGGTTATAATGTAGTTGCTGTAGTCACCACACCCGACAAGCCTGCGGGTCGCGGACAGAAGATGCACCAGAGCGATGTAAAACTCACCGCCCTGGAACTCGGACTACCTATCCTACAGCCAGAGAGGTTGCGCGACGAGGCCTTCTTGGAGAGCCTCAAGGAGTTAAACCCCGACTTGGGCGTTGTCATCGCCTTCCGTATGTTGCCCGAAGTGGTGTGGGCGATGCCTAAGTTCGGCACATTCAACCTCCACGCATCCCTACTGCCTGAGTATCGTGGTGCTGCACCCATCAACTGGGCTATCATAAACGGCGAGAAGCGCACAGGAGTTACCACCTTCTTGCTCAACCACGAAATTGACAAGGGCGCTATCATCGAGCAGGAGAGCATCGACATCCTCCCCGATGATAATATCGGCTCGCTCTACGACAAACTGATGAACATCGGCTCAGCCCTTGTGACACGCACCGTGGACAAGATTGCCGAGGGCAACTATACCACCGTCGAGCAGATGCACATCGACGAGAGCACCCTCAAGCCAGCCCCAAAGATCTTTAAGGAGGATTGCCGTATCGACTGGAGCAAGGGGGCTGAGAGCATCCACAACCTTGTGCGAGGCCTCTCGCCATACCCTGCAGCGTGGTCGTCGCTCTTTATTGATGGCCAGGAGTGTGGCTCGATGAAGATATTTACTACACACACCGAGCAGGCTAACATAGGCGTAGCACCTGGCACGGTACGCACCGATGGTAAGAGCTATGTTGCTGTGGCAGCTGCGGATGGCTGGGTCTATATCGACGAGGTGCAGATGGCTGGCAAGAGACGTATGGCCATTAAGGAGCTGTTGCTCGGCTGGCGCGACGTGGAGAGAGTGCGCTTTATGCTCTAAGCCACTCTAAGCCTTTAGCCATACGCTACTACACCACTTTGCAGATGAAGAACTTAGGAATATTACCCTTTGTGGTAGGCTTGATGCTACTATGTAGTCTGGCGTGTCACGCCCAGACCACTACTCCTATGGAGCATAGTGCCACTCAGCGCACCACAACGCTAAAACTCAATATGGCATACGCCATCGTCGGCGTGATAAACCCACAGGTAGAGTTTCGCCTAACACCACATTCGGCCTTTCAAACCGAGTTCGTCTACTCCCCCTGGCAGTCGTTAGGTGGCCACCCTATGCACTTCGGCATCTTCCTCAACGAGTACCGCTACTACATCTCCGAACACACCAAGGGTCTCTACGTAGGTGCAAATTTTGGAATGATGGCCTTCAAGATGTCGAAGCCCGAAATAGCAAACTGGCATATCGTGCTGCAGGAGCGCTACTGCAAGGGTTATGGCTTTATGGGAGGTGCTGTGGTAGGCTACGAGTGGCGCTTCGGCAAGCGCTGGATGGTGGATGCCTTCGTGGGTTTCGGCTATATGTATAGCAACTATAACGGCTATACACTCGATGGCAAGATAGAGATGCACCCACACCGACCCGCAGATAAGCAACCCCTTCACCCCGACCCATTCAACATATCGGCCGAATGGCTACCTAATAAGGTGGGCCTATCCATCGGCTTCTTACTCTTCGACTAAGGTCTACACCTATATATATTATAGGGGGGGGACGGGTGGACTATATTATCTCGGCTTATTGGTCAAAATTAGTACATAAAATCGGGGCAATCGATTGATTTTTATATATTTGCACTATTTGCGTTAGAAATGGATAAAAAGTTTGCCCAAAATGTGGGCATCGCACCCTCGTCAGACACGGCTACAACGGGGGTAAACAGCGATATTTTTGCGCTAACTGCCATCACCATTCTGTGTTGCCAATAGCTCGCCGTAGTACCTCGCCCAAGAGTCTTTACGAGGAGTACGTAAAGGGCAAGCAAACTCTATCCGAAATAGCTGAGCGACACGGCCTTTCAGTAAGTACTGTGCAGCGAAGAATGCGCCAAGTTCACACCACTCGCATTGTGTCAAAATACAAAGAGGTGGTAATACTTATGGATGCTACCTATTGGGGTAAGAGCTTTGGTGTTCTGCTAATTGTTGATGCCTATCGCAAGCGACTCCTGTGGCGCAAGTTTCTAGATAAAAAGGAAACCATTGCAGACTACTTGGAGGGTATAGAGTGGCTGCGTGAGCATAAATTCAAAATACTCGGCATTGTGTGCGATGGACTATGGGGATTACCACAAGCTCTTGCACGATATAAAGTGCAATATTGTCAGTTTCACCAAGTTAAAACCGTGGATGAATACCTCACAAAGAATCCTCAAACTGATGCTGGCATAGAATTACAGAAGATAGCTCATCTACTTTGCCATACAGATAAGGAGTCTTTTATTGGGATGCTGGAGCAGTGGTATGAGAAATGGGGCGAGTGGCTTAAGCATAGAACTCTCGACAAAAAGACAGGCAAGAAATCATACACGCATCAGCGAGTTAGAAGCGCCTATTTCTCTATGAAGAGGCATATGAAATGGCTCTGGACCTGGTACGATTATCCTGATACTCCAATCCCTAACACGAACAATATCCTCGAAGCAATCAATACAGATCTAAAAACAAAATTGAGGGTACATAATGGAATGTCAAAGAGGTATCGCAGGCTGTTTATAGATGAATATTTCAGACTCAAGTACAAGTGAAAAATGCGGACAAATACCCGATTTTATGTACTATTTTTGACCAATAAACAAAAACTGCCCCGATTTTATGTACTATTTTGACCAATAAGCCATTATCTCTCAAGACAGGAGACAAAAAAAAGAGAGGAGAATCGATTAACTCTCTCTCTTCTCTCTCCCCCCCTCTTAGTAGCGAGACCCAGGATTGAACTGGGGACCTCATGATTATGAATCATGCGCTCTAACCAGCTGAGCTATCTCGCCATTGCTGTAAAAGCGAGTGCAAAGATAGAGCAATTTTCTAAACTTGCAAAATATTTGGCAACTTTTTTTAAGAATATTTCAAAATTTATTATTTTTTGTATCTTTGTGCTTACAACAGAGCTACCCACTAACGATGGGGATGTCTCGTTTTTTTGAACTATGAACGACACTATTCGCCAGCATATTAAGGGTTTAGTCTCGGCACTGCCCCACTCTCCGGGTGTTTATCAGTTTTTCGATAAGCACAACACTATTATATATGTAGGTAAGGCCAAGGACCTCAAGCGTCGTGTGTCGTCATACTTTGTCGAAAATAGGGAGCATTCGGCAAAGGTTATCGTCTTAGTCAAGCAGATTGTCGATATCCGCCATATCGTCGTGGATAGCGAGCAGGATGCCCTACTCTTGGAGAACTCGCTCATCAAGGAGCATCAGCCTCGCTATAACATCCTCCTTAAGGATGATAAGACCTACCCCTGGATTGTGATACGCAATGAGCCGTTCCCTCGTGTAGAGTCCACCCGCCAGATTGTGCGTGATGGCTCACACTACTTCGGACCCTATAGTTCGATATCTATGCAACGCGCCATCCTCGACTTCATCCGCGATGTGGTGCCGTTGCGTACCTGCAAACTAAACCTCTCGGCCTCGGCTATAAAGTCGCGCAAGTATGGGGTCTGCCTACAATACCACTTAGGCAACTGCAAGGCTCCCTGCACAGGAAACGAGAGCGAGGAGGAGTACAAGGAGACCATCGCACGTGTGCAAGCAATCCTCAAGGGCGACCTACGCCCCGTGCGCAAGTGGCTTGAAGAGGAGATGTGGAGCGCTGCCGAGAGCCTCAACTTCGAGGTTGCCGAGCGATATAAGCAGCGCCTGAACTCCCTCACGGAGTACCAAGCACGCTCCGTGATAGTGAGTTCGACTATCGTTGATAGCGACGTATTCTCCCTTCTTAAGGAGGACGATATGGTCTATTGCAACTTCCTCAGCATCCGCAATGGCTCTATCGTTGCCGTGCAGACCGTGCGCCTAACGCCTGGTGTGGACGATAGCGACGAGGAGATACTATCATACGCCATCAGCCACATCGTCGAGCGAATGAACATTAGGCTGGCCAAGGAGGTCATTGTTCCAGTGATACCCTCCGCCGCCATCCTCTTCGACGGCATCACCTTCATCACCCCCAAGCGTGGTGAGAGGGCTAAGCTGATGGAGTTCTCCGAGCGTAGCGCACGCATTTATAGGGCCGAAGTGCTAAAGAACTTAGAGATTAAGAATCCCGAACGCCATACCGAGCGCCTTATGGAGTCTATGCGCCGAGAACTACACTTAGAGAAGCAACCGCGCCACATAGAGTGTTTCGACAACTCTAACCTTCAGGGTACTAACCCCGTAGCCTCGTGCGTAGTCTTCCGCAATGGTAAGCCTTCGAGGAAGGAGTACCGCCACTTCAACATAAAGAGCGTGGAGGGTCCCGACGACTTCGCATCTATGCGCGAGATTGTCCACCGCCGCTACTCACGTCTATTGGAGGAGGGTGCAGAACTCCCCGACCTCATCATTGTCGATGGTGGTAAGGGACAGCTATCGAGTGCCTACGGCGTACTCAAGGAGTTGGGCATAGACGAACGAGTACCCATCGTGGGTCTTGCCAAGCGCTTGGAGGAGGTATTCTACCCCAACGACTCCACCCCCTACTACCTCAGTCGCACGGGTGAGCCACTCAAGGTGATATGCCACATCCGCGACGAGGCCCACCGCTTCGGCATCACCTTCCACCGCCACAAGCGCGACAAGTCGTTCATCAGTAGCGAGCTGAGCAACATCCCAGGCATTGGCCAAAAGAGTTTGGTCGAGTTGCTCAAGAGATTTAAGAGCGTGAGGGCTGTGCGCGAGGCATCGCTTGAGGAGTTGAGCGCAGTGGTGGGACAGAGCCGTGCCAAGGCCATTGTCGAGTACTTCAATAAGTAGGCGACCACGGCTTGAATCGCCCCTAAGGGGCAATAAACCACAAGACTAAGGCGACTTTTCACCACCTTTTTTAGCCATTTCACCCCCTCGGCAAATCGCCACCGAAACGCACAACGAAAGGCGTAACACGCTGTGTGGCACGACTTTTGCCCGACACGGCATAAGATTTTTTCGTGCAAGGGCAGAGCGAGGCAAAGATGTGGAGATTTTGTGGTTTGATTTTTTATTTATAAATTGCAATCGAAAAATAAGTTAATAACAATTAAAAACGCACTGCCTATCGAAGAAATTCTACTCTTGAACTAACTAATATAGAAGAGTATGAACGTGAATGTATTGAGCGATCGTGTATTGCTTAACAACTACCTTTTGGGAGATAGGAGTGCTATATCTGAACTTATCGAGCGTCACTCGAAGCGAGTACGTAACTATATCGGTATGATGGTCAAGGATGACGACATCGCCGATGATATTTTCCAGGAGACATTTATTAAGGCCGTGAAGGTGATTGACGAGGGTCGCTATACCGACTCTGGCAAGTTCCTTTCGTGGATTCTGCGCATCGCCCACAACCGAGTTTTGGACCACTTCCGTCGCCAGAAGTCGAGTCGTCAGGTCAATGAGTCGGAGGCTGGCTACGACGTTATCGGCACCCTGCGCTTCGCGGAGCCAACCACCGAGGACGAGATGGTACATAGCGAGATGGAGCAGACCATCCGCGACCTGGTAGAACTCCTACCCGAAGAGCAGCGCGAAGTGGTGCGCCTGCGCTACTACTCGAAACTATCGTTTCAGGAGATTGCCGAGCAGACCGAGGTGAGCATAAACACCGCGTTGGGCCGTATGCGCTACGCCCTAATCAACCTCCGCAGGATGATTAAGGAGAAAAATATTGTATTAAATTAGCCGAGGCATACAATATCCGTGTAGGCAGGTGCGTTTGTAGTGTAAAATCGTAATACACTTAAAAACAAATTTGCCTATGAGTGAACTTGACCCGCGCACATTGCAACTCTTCAGCGAGGAGCAGATTCTTATGAACGAGGTGGTACAGGATGATGTCGATTTACTCTTCTTAGACACCTACCTCACCGACCTGTTCAAGTGTAACAAGGGGCTTGCCAACGAGTAAGTTGGTTAGCCCTAATTTGTTATGGTGGCTCAGGCTGTGGTGGCTTTGGAGAATTGTTTGTACGAATGTACAAAATCCTATGTTTTTGTACATTCGTACAAAGTATAAATCATTTAACAAATATCAATATGATTAGTGAATGTAGATATCAGTTGGAGAGGTATCGTGGTACTCGATACAACTACCCTCAGTGTGGTAGTAAGTATATGTCAATGAGAGAGTAGATACTATCTGTTACCATACTCTCTCTCTACATATATCTTATTGATATTAGCATTAATATTAATATCAATAGTGTGATAGAGTAATACTTTGAGGATAATCCGTGGTTGAGAGATAGAGAATCTTGTACGAATGTACAAAAACATAGGATTTTGTACATTCGTACAAGCACATCCTACTTATTCAATACATATTGAACAGATGATTTGCTTTTATAGCCTAACTCATCGGCAATCTGCTGTAGGGTTTTGCCCTCGTTGCAAAGAACCATAATTTATGCTCCATATCCTGCTACAGAGTAAGAGAGATGGGCAAAAGTGATAAAAATTATATTTTTTTTTCGCTAATTGCGAAGATTTAGAATAAAATGTGTATTTTTGTGCTGATTTGTGGTAGTATTACCCATTGCAGATGGATAATTGATTAAACCTGAAATACTTAACTTAGTTAATTTACAATGAAGCGCATTTTGGTCGTAGGTGCCGGTGGTCAGATTGGATCTGAGTTGGTGCCATATCTTCGCTCAATCTATGGTGCATCGAATGTCGTTGCTACCGATGTTAAACACAATGCTGTACTTGCTGAGGCAGGTCCATTCGAGTCGCTCGATGCTCTCGACGCAAAGCAGTATGCTGAGCTCGTGGAGAAGTACAAGATCGACTCTATCTTCAACCTCGTGGCGTTGCTCTCTGCTACAGGCGAGAAGAACCCTCAGTTGGCTATGCGCATCAATATGGGTGCTTTGGAGAACTCATTGGAGATTGCTCGCGAGAAGAACTGTGCAGTATTTACCCCAAGTTCTATCGGTGCTTTCGGTGGTGACTTCCCACGCGACAAGACCCCACAGGATACCGTTATGCAGCCAAACACTATCTATGGCGTATGTAAGGTGACTGGTGAGTTGTTGTCGAACTACTACCACTCTCGTTTCGGTGTTGATACCCGTTCGGTACGTTTCCCAGGTATCATCTCTAACGTGACTTTGCCTGGTGGCGGTACTACCGACTACGCAGTAGAGATCTACTACGAGGCTGTTAAGGGCAACAAGTTCGTATGTAACATCGCTCCAGATGTATATATGGATATGATGTATATGCCTGATGCTTTGCGTGCTACGGTTGAGCTTATGGAGGCAGACCCTGCTAAGCTTAAGCACCGCAACTCATTCAACATTGCCGCTATGAGCTTCACCCCAGAGATCATCCGCGAGGTTGTTGAGCGCCACGTGCCTGGTTTCCAGATGGAGTACAACGTAGACCCTGTTAAGGATGTTATCTCACGTAGCTGGCCTAACTCTTTGGACGACACTTGCGCTCGCGAGGAGTGGGGTTGGAAGCCTGAGTGGGATTTGGAGTCTATGACCGTAGATATGCTTAAGGCAGTTCGCGCTAAGAACTTGTAGTCGTAGGCTTTAGCAAATAGTGAGGCTGTCTAATACTCTTAGACAGCCTTTTCTTGTAGCAAGTCGTATATTTGCACAGTTAATGCAGTTGTAGCAATATGATAAAATACCAACAACGAATTCTGCCTAACGGCCTAACTATACTTGTCAATCGCGACCACGCCTCGAAATTGGCGGCTATAAGCATACTCTATAGGGTTGGAGCGCGTAATGAGAATCCCGAAAAGACGGGATTTGCCCACCTCTTCGAGCATCTTATGTTTAGGGGTACGGAGAGTGTCCCCGACTTCGACCTGCCCGTGCAGATGGCTTGTGGAGAGAACAACGCCTTCACAAATAACGACTACACCAACTTCTATATCACTCTGCCTAAGGAGAATATAGCGACAGCCCTATGGCTTGAGAGCGACCGTATGCGCAACCTCAACATCTCCGAGGAGGCATACCAGGCCGAGAAGAGTGTCGTCATCGAGGAGTTCAAACAGCGATATATCAACCAGCCCTACGGCGACGAACTATTGCTACTGCGCGACCTCTGCTACAAGGTACACCCCTACCGTTGGCCCACTATCGGCATCTCGCCCGACCATATAGCCTCGGCAACGCTGGAGGATGTGCGCTCGTTCTACGACCTACACTACCGCCCCTCACAAGCCATCTTGGCCATTTCGGCCGATATCGACGAGCAGGAGATGCTCGACTTAGCTATCGAGTACTTTGCCGACATCGAGGATATGGGCGCAGAGATAGCCCCCATCCCCAAGGAGCCTAAGCAGTGTGAACCACGCCGCTTGGAGGTGGAGCGCGACGTGCCAGCCACGGACATCACCATTGCCTTCCATATGGGCAACCGACTATCAAGAGAGTTCTTCTACGGCGACCTCGCCTCGGACCTCTTGGCAGGTGGCGAGTCGTCGCGTTTGGTAAATAGACTCATCAAGGAGCAACGCCTCTTCTCGAACGTAAACGCCTATATCACAGGAAGTATCGACGAGGGACTCTTCATCATTAAGGGTCGTCTGATGCCCACAACGACAGAGGCCGAGGCAGAGCGCGCACTATGGAACGAACTTGAGGAACTCAAGCGTGGCGAGATCTCGGACTACGAATTGGAGAAGGTAAAGAATAAGTTTGAAGCAAATATGCTCCTCGGCGAGATCAACGTGATGAACAAGGCGATGAACCTATGCTTCTACGCTATGACGGGCCGTCTGGAACTCATCAACGAGGAGGCCACAATATTCCGTTCGATAACACGCGAGGAGGTGATGGAGTTCGCCTCGGAGTGCTTCACCCCAAACAACTCCTCAACACTTATTTACAGAGCAAAGCAATGAGAGTACAACCCGACATAGTTATCCCCGACAGCGTGGAGATGCCACGCGCCAAGTTACACACGGCACATAGTGGCGTAAAGATATACAGCCTCGAGGCCAACGACTACGAATTTGTGCGCTTCACCTTCGTCTTCCGTGCCGGAACATCGATGCAACATAAGCCATTCACCGCCTCGGCTACGCTCAATATGCTTAGCGAGGGTAGTCGCTCGATGACCGCACAGCAGATAGCCGACGAACTCGACTTCTACGGCTCCTACTTCGATGTCAATATCGACAGAGACTACGCCTATATCTCCTTCGTGACCCTCTCGAAGTTCTACAAGGAGACCTTCAAGGTGGCTCGCGAGATATTGCTCAACCCAGCATTCAACGACGACGAGTTGGAGGCCTACTGCTCGAAACGTAAGCAGGGACTCACCATCGAGCGACGCAAGGTAGATGTGCAGTCGCGCGAACTCTTTGGCAAGGCCCTCTTCGGCTCTGAACACCCCTACGGCGCTACGGCAGAGGAGGCGCTTTACGACAACATCACACGCCAGGATATCGTCTCGCTATACGAGGAGTTGTACACCGCCGAGAACTGCTTTGTGGTATGCAGTGGCAGGGTCGAAGAGTCTATCATCGAGAGCATCGAGGAGATAGCCTCCTCGCTCCGTCGCGGACAAAAGCCTGAGGTAGAGCTACCTACACCCACCGTAACACACCAGATGCACAAGGCTGTAGAGGGTGCCGTACAGTCATCCATACGTATCGGTCGCTTGCTCTTTCCACGCACCCACTCCGACTTTGTGGGTATGCAGGTCGTAGCAACAATCCTCGGAGGATACTTCGGCTCACGCCTTATGCAAAACCTACGAGAACAACACGGCTACACATACGGCGTGATGGCTGCAATGATAAATTTCGATAGGGAGGGATACCTCGCCATCGCCACACAGGTAATGCGCGAACATACCGACGATGCCCTCAACGAGATATACTACGAGATTGAGCGTCTAAGAGAGGAACTCGTCTCGGAGGATGAGCTACAACTGGCCAAGAATATGATGATTGGCGAGATTCTACGCATCCTTGATGGTCCATTCGGCATTGCCGACGTAACCATCGAAAACATTATGTGTCAGATGGATAACAGCGCCACGGAGCGTAGCGTGGAGGAGATTATGGCAATAACTCCTGAGGACGTCTTGCGCCTGGCCAAGAGATATCTCTCGCGTGAGGAACTTGTCGAAGTAGTTGTAGGATAGACCGAAATATGATAGACGCAAGACTACGCAGATATGTAGAGGAGGAGATTCTTCCGCGCTACGACAAGCACGACGCTGCCCACCGTCGCGACCACGCACTGACGGTCATAGAGCAGAGCCTTGCTCTGTCCAAGCAGTTCGACGTAGACGAGAATATGGTCTACGCCATCGCGGCCTACCACGACACGGGCTTAGAGTTCGGACGTGAGCACCACCACACCGAGTCGAAGCGTATAGTCCTTGAGGATGAGCGCCTTAGGGAGTGGTTCAGCGAAGAGCAGATAGCCACTATGGGCGATGCCGTGGAGGACCACCGTGCCTCATCGAAGCAACCCCCACGCACCATCTATGGGCGCATCGTGGCGGAGGCCGACCGTATAATTGTGCCGAAGAGTATCATCCGTCGCACGATACAATACACCCTTGCCAACCATCCTCACCTTAACCGCGAGGAGGGCTATGAGCGTATGGTGGAGCACCTCAACGAGAAGTACAACTACGGAGGCTACCTACGACTCTGGATCGAAGAGTCGGCAAACGGCAAGCGCCTCGAAGAACTTAGGCAACTCATCGCCGACAAGGAGGCCCTACGCACACTCTACGACTCCATCTACACCGAGGAGACAGCCTCTAAACACCTGTGTAACAACTAATAACGACACTCTATTATGAAACCATACGCCATAGAGGATAGCACCAATATCGAGGTCGATATGTTGGGTGAGGTACGTGCTGGCTTCCCCTCACCTGCCGACGAGGAGCCTCGCGAAAAACTCGACCTCATAAAGCTCCTTGTGCGCCACCCCGCCTCCACCTTCTTCTTCCGTGTGGGTGGTACCTCGATGATAGATGCCGAGATGGACGAGGGCGATATCATCATCGTAGACCGTAGCATCGAGCCTTATAACGGTTGCTCGGCCGTCTGCTTCATCGATGGCGAGTTCACCGTAAAGCGCGTGGAGCGCCATAGCGACCATACTATGCTCATCGCCGCCAACCCTAAATTCGAACCTATACGCATCAGTGCCGACAACGAGTTCGCCATCTGGGGCGTAGTGACATATATCATCAAGAGGGCATAACCCCTTTTGTAGCCAACGTATGTTTGCCCTTGCCGACTGCAACAACTTCTTCGTCTCCTGCGAGCGAGTCTTCCGCCCCGACCTCGAAGGGCGACCCGTCGCTGTGCTCTCGCGCAACGATGGTTGTGTCATCGCACGTTCTAACGAGGTCAAGGCCTTAGGGGTAAAGATGGGTGAGCCACTCTTCAAGATACAAGAGCTCGTGCGCAAGCACAACATAGCCATCTTTTCGAGTAATATGGCCCTCTATGCCGACTTCTCGCGACGTGTGCGCTCCATACTCCGTGAGGTAGCTCCACAAATCGAGGTCTACTCCATCGACGAGGCCTTCCTCGACCTCAGAGGTGTGGAACGTATGGAGTTCGACACCTTCGCCAAGGAGCTCTCGGCCCGTTGCCGTCGCCTCACGGGAATCCCCGTATCGGTGGGTGTAGCACCCACCAAGACCTTAGCCAAGATAGCGGCCCAGTTGTGCAAGAGTTACCCCAAATTGCGTGGTGGTTGCTTTATGCACCGCCCAGAGGATATCACCAAGGTACTCAAGAAGTTCCCTATCGAGGATGTGTGGGGCATAGGCCGTCGCAGCGCACCCCGCCTCAAGGAGGCTGGCATACTTACAGCCTACGACTTTAGCCAGTGTAGTGCCGAATGGGTACAACGCCGAATGGGTATCACGGGCCTCAGGACCTGGCGCGAACTAAACGGCATCCCCGCCATAGGCTTCGAGAGTGTCGCCGAGGCTCGCCAGTCGATATGTAACTCACGTAGTTTCGCTAACGAGATATACGACTTCAACGATCTCTCGGAACACGTCGCTAAGTTCGCCACGATGACTGCCGAGAAGTTGCGCGAACAAAACACACTATGCTCTCGCATCACGGTCTTCGCCACAACCAACCGCTTCCATACCGACGAGTTGCAACAGTATGGCCATATCTGCCTACCACTGCTCGAACCTACGGATAGCACCTTGGAGATTGTGCGCACGGCACGTGAGGCCCTTTCGGAGATATTTGTGCGTGGCATCGGGTATAAGAAGGCTGGAGTTATCGCCTCGGATATCATCCCTCGTCAGGGGGCACACGTATCTATGTTTTCTGCCGAGCAGAACGAGCGCCACCACCGCCTTATGCAGGCCGTAGACCATATCAACCGTTCGTCGAATGGCTCTGCTATCACCTTAGCCTCGGCAGGCTTGGGCGATATCAAGTCGAATAGCCAGCACCGCTCACCACGCTATACGACCAATTGGGACGAGATTCCTGTTGTTAAGTTGTGAGATTAACTCGCCGTCTGTTATTGGGTTATCACCCTAATTAACAAAGAGATATACCCATACACTTAGCAAACGAGCGTATTTCTCGATAAAAATATTACACGAAAATTTTGCATAATAGAAAAAAGTGTGTATATTTGCACACCGATTCGGAAAACGAGTCGATTATGGTGGATGTAGCTCAGTCGGTTAGAGTAGAGGATTGTGGTTCCTAAGGTCGTGGGTTCGAATCCCATCTTCCACCCAAGCAAACAAAGCAATAAGGTGTCGGAAACGACACCTTTTGTTTTTCTTGCACCCTGTATGCTTGCATACAATGGGGGCAAGGGGGACAAAAGATGTTACGCAGTAACTTATTGCGGAGTGATGCTTGGTAGCGCCTCCGCGGCAAGCGGAGGGGAAAGACAAGCGTAGCGCAGTCAATCCCATCTTCCACCCAAGCAAACAAAGCAATAAGGTGTCGGAAACGACA
>JAEIGA010004111.1_pt1 | contig 22506 bp, 19 predicted proteins | sample 9270691 | NCBI WGS metagenome assembly JAEIGA01 (sample SAMN17057246, study PRJNA624740) | gut metagenome | biome: biome; isolation source: fecal sample | host: Bos grunniens | place: China: Xizang | collected 2019 | reverse complement strand
GGCATTGATCTCCATGCTGCCGCCATCGATCTGAATCATGCCGCTTGCATCCACGCCATCGGATCCGCATGTGATCGAAACAGTTCCGTCCAGCATGTAAAGATATCCCTTTTCACCGTCTTCATCATTGCTGATGTGAAGCCCGTCAGTCTCTGCCGTTAATGTATAAGTCCCTGATGCGATACGGATACTGTCATTGGCGCTGATCGCATGGTCCGCCGCATCAACTGTCAGCGTCGCATCCACCAGCTTCAGGTCATCTTTCGCGTTAATGCCGTCTCCGTTGGCTGCGTTAATCGTCAGACTGCCGGTTCCGTTGACCGTCAGATCGTCTTTCGCATAGACCACGGCATTGATTTCTTCCTCACCGTCTGCTTCGTACGCATCGGTATTCGTCAATGTGCTTTCCGTTCCCTCAGCCGCTGTCAGGAATACCTTGTCCGCGGATTTCACATAAACAGCCGCGCTTGTTTTTGATGTGATATCCACACCGTTTAATACGATCTGCACCTTTGCGGTATCATCTGCCTCAACAACGATCTGACCGTCGGAAAGGCTGCCGGAAAAGACATATACGCCTTCTTCTTTTATCGTCACGGTCTGCCCGTCGATCTCTACAGAATCATCTGATGCCGTAATCCCGCTGTCGCTTAATGTGATATCTACCGCTTCGGATGTGTCATATGCTGCATCCAGATCCCGGTCGGTAAACATGTCGTCAGTATCCAGGGTCATTTCAGAAACCACATAACTTCCTGACGTTGCGCTTTCATTTTCAGCAGAAATGCTGCCGTCCTCCGCTGTAGCAGTGCTGCTTTCTGCCGATCCCGAACCGTTCTGTGCCGTTGATTCGCTGCCGCATCCTGCAAACAATGCTGCGGCAAGCATCGCACCGCATCCCAATGCCATTGCTTTTTTCCATAAGTGCTTTCTTTTCATGATGTACTTTCCTTTTATTCTTTTTAAAAATGTTTGTTTTACTCTCTACAGTCCGCTTGCATTCGGATTGCTTGTTGCCATGCTGATCTCCAGATTTCCGTTTCGCACCCGCAATGCATCGATGAATTCCTTTTCCTTCATCGGGTCTTTTAATGTCAGATTATATTCTAAGCGGAACAAGCTTCCCATGTTGATTGTCTTGATCCGGTTTAATTCGTATTTTTTAGCATATGTATCCATCGGCTCTTTGAACGCGTCTGTATAATTCAGATCTTCAGGAACCGTGATCCGCAGATACCGCTCCGCGGAGTCTTTTGTATCACCAAGTCCCAGCCTCGTGCAAAGCATGAAAACGATTCCGATGATGACTGCAAACAGTGCTGCGTAACCGAGATACCCCATACCGGTCACGAGGCCGGTTCCCATCGCCATAAAGATCATCGCGATGTCTTTCGCGCTGCCGGGTGCGGAGCGGAAACGTACCAGGCTGAACGCGCCTGCAACTGCAACACCGGCACCGATGTTTCCGTTGACCATCATGATGACAACGCATACGATCGCCGGCAGCAGGATCAATGTCATGACAAAACTTTTTGAATATTTATTTTTAAACGCATAGACAAATGCGAAAAACAATCCGAGTACCAGCGAAACGCCGATGCAGCTTAAAAAGCTGCTGACTGTTATTGATGCACTTGCGCTTGCGGCCACTCCTTCTAATACTGAACTAAGCATATTTTCTTCCTCCGATCAGATGATTTCTTTTTTGTGATGGCGCTGCATGCTCTTCCAAAAGCTGTTCTACTGTCGCCTCAAATGCTTTTTCTGCCATTTCTGCAACGACCTTCTGCCGGTACGCTGTTGCGTACTTTGAAAAGCTGGTCTTGTAGATCTTTTCTCTCGTCAGGATCTGTGTCAGCCAGAGCGGAATTCCCATCCCGGTCTTGACTTCCATGATGATCTCGTCTTCCGGAATGATGTGCTTTCCGAATACTCCTGTATGAAGATCCAGATCCGTCTCTCTCCAGAGAAGATTCTGATCAAAGGTAATTCTGAAATCATGATTGCCTTTTTCGTACCAGGCCTCTCTTTCATAAGAAAGAAGCATACGGGGTTTCAGGCTTGGATAAAACTGCAGTGCGTACCGAATCTCTTTTTTGATCTGTCTGTCGCTATAGGATTCCTGTCTGTGATTCCAGGCTGTGTACTGCTCGCCGGACGCCCGTCTGCAGAACTCCACCGCTTCCGGCTCGGTCATCTCGATCCTTCTTTTATAGACAACCTTGTCGTACTTTTTCTTTAGTTCCAAGAATACCGGCTGCTCCTGACTGACAAGGCCATAACTTCTTAATCGAAGCTTTTCCTTATAATCCGGATGCTCCATGGATCTGCGGATCAGTCGATAATCCGGTGTGTCGAAATACAGACTGAAGATCGTGCTCCTGCCGTGCTTGTCAGGCGTCATGTGTTCTCTTAACTCATCCTGGATTTTTTCATATTGGGAACGATTGATTTTGAATTTCACTTCATAGCGTTTGAATTTCATTTCATTTGCCATTGATACTTCTCCCTGGGTTTTGCTCTTGTTGTAATGTCAGGGATAGTCTATGGGAAGAATGTGAAGAAAAAATGGGAAAGATTTGTCCAAAGTGTGAATGTCTGTGAAGAAAGTGTGTATTAATGCAGTAGAAATTGATTTGCCAGCCATAAAAAATGGCCACCGCACAACACATGTGCGGTGGCCAACGAGATTACAACAGGCAAAGATTAGCGCTTAATATTAAACGCTGCTTTTCCCGGATATACTGCAGCTACGCCGAGATCCTCTTCGATGCGAAGCAGCTGGTTGTATTTTGCAACACGCTCACTTCTGGACGGAGCACCTGTCTTGATCTGGCCTGCATTCAGAGCAACTGCCAGGTCAGCGATCGTGGTGTCTTCTGTCTCACCGGAACGGTGGGAAACAACTGCTGTATAGTGCGCTTTGTGAGCCATCTTGATTGCTTCAAGTGTCTCGGATACGGAACCGATCTGATTCAGCTTGATCAGGATGGAGTTACCGCTGCCGTTCTCAATACCTTTCTTCAGACGCTCAGTATTGGTAACGAACAGATCATCGCCTACCAGCTGAACCTTGTCGCCCAGGCGATCTGTCATCTTCTTCCAGCCTTCCCAGTCTTCCTCATCCAGACCATCTTCGATGGAGTAGATCGGATACTTGTCAATCAGGGAAGCCCAGTGATCGATCAGCTCGTCAGATGTGAAGTCCTTACCGGATTTCGGCTGATGATAGAAGCCGATGCCCTTGTCGCTCTTCCACTCAGAAGAAGCAGCGTCCATCGCCAGAACAAAATCTGTACCCGGCTCATAGCCTGCATTCTTGATTGCCTGCAGGATGTGCTCGATCGTATCCTCATCAGACTTCAGGTCCGGAGCGAAACCGCCTTCATCACCAACAGCTGTGGTATTGCCTTCATCTTTTAATACCTTCTGCAGAGCATGGAATACTTCTGTACACCAGCGCAGACCTTCTTTAAAGGACGGAGCGCCTGCCGGCATGATCATGAACTCCTGTGTATCAACAGAGTTGGACGCATGTGCGCCACCGTTTAAGATGTTCATCATCGGAACCGGAAGCTGATTGCCGTTAACGCCGCCGAAGAAACGATACAGCGGAATATCCAAAGAGATTGCTGCTGCACGGCAAGCTGCGATGGAAACAGCCAGGATCGCGTTCGCACCCAGTTTGGATTTGTCTTTTGTGCCGTCTGCTGCAAGCATTGCTGCATCTACTGCATAGATATCAGATGCGTCGATACCGATCAGTGCATCGTTGATGATCGTGTTAATGTTCTCAACAGCTTTTGAAACACCCTTGCCGCCAAATTTATCTTTATCACCATCACGAAGCTCCAGTGCTTCGAATACACCTGTGGATGCACCACTCGGTGCTGCGCCGCGTCCTACCGTACCGTCTGCCAGAAATACTTCTGCTTCTACGGTCGGGTTGCCGCGTGAATCGATGATTTCTCTTCCAATGACTTTTTCAATCTCAAGATAGTTCATTTGTTTATCCTCCTACAAGATTCTTGCCTCAATGACTTGAGTTCTCCCCTCTGTCATCACTACCTTTACAGAATACCACGAAAAGCGGGCACTGTCGAGAACGCATCTGGGATTTTATCCAATTAGATCGCACAGTGCAGACACATTTTTCCCTGTTTCCAGCCCTTTTGCCGTCACCGAATCGACAATGTCATAAATCTGGTCACTGTTACCGCACAGATGGATCCAGTCAGGCAAAGCGCTTACAAAGTGATCGTCACCACTTTCCGTACGAAGCAGATTCTCCGCAAGTGTCCTGTCGGGGATGAGCCCAAGCGCCGTGATCAGGGTGTCACATTCCACATATCGCTCTTCACCTGTTCGGACATTTTGCAGTGTCACGCCACAGATCCTGTCTCTTCCGTGAATCTGCGTGACCGTTGTCTGGAGCATCAGTGGCAAATTCCATTCTTCAATACATCTCTTATGATTTCTGGGGAGACCACCCGGCCTGTCACCAATCTCCGGCATGGCAACGATCTCTTTCCCTGCCATTGCAAGCTGTCTCCCCATGATCTGTCCGACATTCCCACTTCCAAGGATAACGATCTTCTCTCCAACTTCATAACCGCCTTCATTTAGAAGTCCCTGCACACATCCCGCCGTAAATACCCCGGCCGGACGTGTTCCTGCAACCAGAATGGATTCGATCGTCCGTTCGTAACTGCCGGTTGCCAAAACACATTGCGCAAACCGGACTTCCGTCAGGCCTGTCCGCGAAGAAAGCAGCGCACGTTTATCTGTTCCGATTGAAAGCACCTGCGTCTCTGTCATGAGCGCAAAGCTTCCTGCAGCCATCGCTTTCTCAGACTGAAAAGCCAGCTGTTCCCGGAACCGTTCTGCATATTGAACACCCGTAAGATCCGCCCCATAGAAGCCAAGTCCGAATCCATTGTGAATACAGCGGTTTAATATCCCTCCTGTTTTTGACGTCTTTTCAACAAGAAGAACCGTTGCACCTGACTGTACTGCAGACAACGCTGCTGCCATCCCTGCCGCACCGCCGCCGACGACCAGAACATCATATTTCCTGCCGGCAATTCCGTCACTCATTTCTGTCTTGCCCGATGCTTCTGCTTCTCCAACAAAAGCTTCCTCCCTGTCATGCTGTGGATCCTCTTCTGCCTGCAGAATAAAGCTTCCCGGGCGACTCTTTTTGACCTCTTCCGGTAAACACGCCATCTCTGACGCCATGATCTCCAGAATCTTCTGCAGACATCTGCTTCCCTGACAGCGCCCCATCAGGACACCGGTACGGATTTTTACGCCCTCAAGAGTATGTGCACCGCGGCGCACTGCTTCTCTGATCTCCTCTTCCGTCACATCCTGACAGGCGCAGACAACATTCCCGTAAGCGGCATTTTGTGCTATCAGACCTGCCCGTTTTTCTAAAGACAGATCATGTACAATGACCGGCGCCTTTCTGCAGGAATCAAAGCTTTTGTTTTTCCTGACATCTCCCAGATAATCAATCGCTTTTTGCGCCACATAATTTCCAAGTGTGTCGCAGCATGTCAGCCCCGGCGTTTTGATGCCGATCAGACTGATAAACCCCTGCTCAGATAAAATGTTAAAGTCCGGCATCCGGCGGCCGGTCTTCACATATTCCCCGTTTTCCTGATGCACTTCATACGGATTCGGTCTGGAGGCGCCAAAAGTCCGTATGATATGTCCGGTATCCATATCCGGGATCACATGTTTACAGAGTTCTTTCAATGCTGCAAATCCCGCTTCTTCTGTCGGCCGTTCCTCTGTCAAAACAGGATCGGCGTCCCTGTCAGTCGGGCCTGCCATCAGTCTGTGATCGATCGTCGGCACCAGAGTAAGTCCCTTTTTCTTCTGCTCCGGTTCATGAAAGACTACATGCCGGAACGCTTTACTGTCCGCCTCATCAAACAGCAGATAATCTCCTCCTGTCACCCGGATCCGCACAGAAGGATCTGATGTCATCTCATGAACTGCAGCTGCCCACAGCCCGGCGCAGTTGATCACGCACCGGCAGCTGAATTCCTCATATTGTTCTTCCGCGTCATATCCTCCCGGGTCTCCTACAATAACGGCAAATCCTTCGCCCGTACGCTGTATGGCTTTGACCTCTTTATAAAAAGAAAACAATGCTCCGTTCTGAACCGCATTCTCATATCCCGCCACACAGAGTTCCCACGGATTGACCACACAGGTGCCTTCTGCGTACAGACCGGCTGTCACCTCTGGTGAGAGCATTGGTTCCATCTGAATACATTCCGTTCCGCTTAATATCCGCAGACCGGGGACACCATTTTCCATTCCCTGCGTATGCTTTTTGCGAATGACACTTTCTGCCCTCTCTCCGAACCCAACCATCAGGGAACCGCATTTTTTGTATCTTACCTTCAGAGACTCACATAATGAAGGGAATTCTTTGCATGCCTGAACAGTCAGTCTTGCTTTCAGGGACCCCGGTGCCATATCATAACCGGGATAAATGATCCCTGTATTTGCCCGCGTGATCCCGGTGCAGATATCTGCTTCCTTTTCAAACACCTGCACAGACAGATCATACCGCCTTAAAGATCTGGCCACAAAGCATCCCAGAATGCCTGCTCCAATTATGATTACATCTGTTTGCTTCATATTTTCCCTCTATCATCTAATCATTTTCCAGATGAAAATACCGGATCACATGTTCCCTGAACAGATTCCCCAGTTCCGACAAGTGCTTCGTCCTGAGAAAACAGATTTTCATCCTTCGCATAAATCGTTCATCTAAAACAGGCAAAACCTTGATAGTTTTATCATGCTGCAGGAGGTATGCTTCTGATTTTTGAAAAAAGCCGCAGGCCATACCGGATGAGATCAGCCGATACTGCATTTCCCTGTTGTCCACAAAATAGACCCGCTCCGGTTCCAATGCAAGCGCAGAGCAGACCTGATAAGCAAAATCACCTTTGATATTTTCACCGCGCAAAAATACAACGGTCTGGTTTTTTAGCATCTCTAAGGAAAAGACTTCTTTTTCAGCCAGCGTATTTTTCACAGGAACTGCAAATACATACCGTTCTTCAAACAAAGGGTATCCTTCCAGCTTTTCAAAGCGGAATTCCTCCGGGCAGATCAGTACATCATAATCATTGATATTCAGATGCTCCACATCTCCGATCCTGCTGCTGAAAATAAACTCTGCCTCCGGATGCTCCCCGGCAAATATCTCCATACATGCAAAAAAAGCATCCGGCATCCCTTCTGCACCAACCCTGATCCTGTTATCCTGGCTCGACATCAGGAATCGAATGTCTCCCTGTGCGGATTCCAGCTCACGAATGATCAGATTGCTTGATTCAAAAAAGCGCATGCCGGCTTTGTTTAAACTGATCTTTTTCCCATTTCGGTCAAACAGCGGAAACCCCAAGTCTGCTTCCAGCTTTGCGATCTGTTTGGAAAGAGAGGACTGCGAAATATGTAAAAGTTCCGCAGCTTTCGACATGTTCTGTAATTGTGCAACGGCTGAGAAATAATGCAGCTGTTGTATGTCCATTTTTCATCATCCTTTCCGCTTTTTCTTATTCCTATATGGAATAAGAAATACTGCCTTTTTATTTGGCCGATTCGGATTCCCTTCCTGTCTCCCCTGCCAAAAAGTCTGCTATCATCGCTAAAATCTGACCGTTTTCTACCGTTCTCCTAGACAAAATTATAGAAACTCTTATTCCAAATTACAATATCAAATATATGAATTTCCATTTACCGTTTCTTTTAGTGGAAGTATATTTAAAATAGGTAGTAACCAAATAGTAACCGTTAGTATAAACTAATCAACTTGGGGACATGATATTCACAAAATACACAAGGTTTTGATCAAAAGGAGGTGGGTTCGGACTCCGGTCCGTAATGTTATGAAACAATTATCGATCAAACCCGAAAAATGCATCGGGTGCCGTACCTGTGAACTGGTGTGTTCATTCGGCCATTATCAGAAATTCAATCCGAAAATGGCGAATGTAACCGTATTTGAATATGATGAAGCTGCTGTTGCAGTGCCGATCATGTGCATGCAGTGCGAAGAGCCTTCCTGCATGGAGGTTTGCCCTGTCAAAGCGATCAGCCGCGCTGAAAACGGCGCTGTCGTTATGAACTACAACAAATGCATTGGCTGCCGGATGTGCATGAATGCCTGCCCGCTTGGCAACATCACCTATCATCCGGAAGCACGCAGAGTCTTCAAATGCGATCTCTGTGACGGAGAGCCGAAATGCGCGGCTTACTGTCCGGGACATGCGATCGTATACGAAGAGATCGACACACTGCCTGATAAACGCAAGCTCGTCGCAGAAAGATACCGCGACGTCATGGTAAAGGAGGCAGAGTCATGAAAAACGGATATATCGGAACAATTTTAAGAGTTAATTTGAAAACCGGTTTGATCAGCACAGAACCGCTGAATAACAACAATGCGAATGATTTTGTCGGCGCAAGAGGTCTCGGGACCAAATACTACTGTGACGAATGTGATCCGAAGGTAGATCCTATGAGTCCGGAAAACAAGCTGATCCTTATGACCGGTCCACTGACCGGTACCTGTGCCACATCATCCGGACGTTACAACGCCGTTGCGAAATCTCCTCTCACAGGAACCATCGGTGCTGCAAACTCCGGCGGACACTTCGGGCCGGAATTAAAATATGCAGGTTATGACGGCATTATCTTTGAAGATGCAGCTGATCATCCTGTTTATCTCTACATCAGTGACGGTACCGTTGAACTTCGCGACGCTTCCCATCTCTGGGGCAAAGATGTTTTTGAAACCACAGACATGCTGAACGAAGAATGCGGTGAAAACTTCCGGATCGCATGTATCTCTGCAGCAGGCGAAAACGGATGTCTGTTTGCAGGTATCATGAATGATAAGCATCGTGCTGCAGGCCGTGGCGGTATGGGAACCGTTATGGGTACTAAAAACCTGAAAGCGATCGCTGTCAAAGGTACCGGTTCCGTGGAAGTTGCAAGACCGGATGCGTTCTTTAAAGAGTGCATCGATGCCCGTGCAACACTGGCTGCACATCCGGTAACCGGCGCAGGGCTTTCCGCATACGGTACCATGATCCTTGTCAATATCGTAAACGGTGTCGGCGGACTTCCGGTCAATAATGGAAGCGCAGGCTCCTGTTTTGAAACAGCCGATGACATTTCCGGCGAAACACTTGCTGCAAAGCATCTGTTAAGAAACAGAGGATGTTTTGGCTGCTCAATTGGATGCGGCCGTGTCGCTGAGATCAAAGAGGGCGCATTCAAGTCCCGCGGCGAAGGTCCGGAATACGAAGCCGGCTGGTCATTTGGCGCAGACTGCGGCATCGATGACCTTGGCGCTGTCTGCAAGGCAAACTTCCTTTGCAATCAGTACGGTATTGACCCGATCACAATGGGTGCTACCATTGCATGCGCAATGGAATTATATGAAAAAGGCTATCTGCCGGAAGAAGACATCGGATTCCCACTGCAGTTCGGCGATGCTGAGGCTATGGTAAAAGCCTGTGAGATGACCTGTAAATGTGAAGGCTTTGGCAAGATCATGGGACTCGGTTCCTACCGTATGGCAGAAAAATACGGACATCCCGAGCTCTCCATGTCCGTCAAGAAGCAGGAAATGCCGGCATACGACGGACGCGCGATCCAGGGTATCGGTCTGGAATATGCGACCTCCAACCGTGGCGGCTGCCATGTACGTGGCTACATGATCTCTCCGGAAGTACTCGGTATCCCGGAAAAAATGGATCCGCTGGTACTGGATAACAAACCGGCTACCCTTAAGGTATTCCAGGATCTGACCGCACTCTGCGATGCCACCGGAATCTGCCTGTTTACCACATTCGGCATTGGTTTGCCGGAGATCGCAGGTATGTACCGCGAAGCGGTCGGCAGTGACGAAACCGACGCAGAGATCCTCTTAAAGGGTGAGCGCATCTGGAATCTGGAGAAACAGTTCAACATCGCTGCAGGTGTTGAAAAAGATACACTTCCGCCAAGACTTCTTCGCGAAGCACTTCCAGAAGGCCCGGCACAGGGTAAAGTCAACGAGCTCCAGACCATGCTGGCTGAATACTACGCTGTCCGCGGATGGAACAGCGAAGGCGTACCGACAGCAGAAAAACTTGCTGAGCTTCAGTTGCCTGAATAAAACTGAAAACACCCCTAACCGGAGGCGGTACTATGCTGCCTCCGGTTTAAGTGTTTTTAGGTGAAATGATTTTGAATGGAAACTTACTATGAAAGTTAAATTTTTTGCCTACATCAGAGACAACGACTATGCCGGCTGCAAGGAGATTGAGAGGCCCGTTTGCCGCGACATCCGCACACTCGGAGAAGAATTGAGTGAGCAATACGGGAAGAAGTTTCGTGACCTCTTTTTTTCTCCGGACGGAACGCAGCTTGGCGAAGAAGCAATCGTACTCGTCAACGGAAGGCGGATCGAATTCCTTGACGGACTCGATACTGTACTGAAAGATACAGACACGGTTCTGATCTTCCCGGTCGTTGCCGGCGGATGAAAGGAGGTCAACACTTGCAGATCAACAAAGACGATATCCTTGCGGTCCTGCACAGCTATCCCTGCGAACAGCGTTACTGTCTCGCGATCATGCAGGATCTGCAGCGAAAATATAATTATATCCCAAAAGAAGGGATGGAAGCACTTGCGGATTATCTGAACTGTCCGCTCTCCTCCCTGTATTCGATGGCAACGTTTTACAAAGCGCTCAGCTTAAAGCCAAAAGGAGAGCACATCATCAAGCTGTGTGACGGAACTGCATGTCATATCCGCGGTTCATCGAGCTTAAGAGACGGCATTACCCGGCTTCTCGGTATCGATGACGGAGAAACGACGCCGGACGGGCTGTTTTCTCTGGAGCTGGTCAACTGCCTCGGTTCCTGCGCGCTTGCTCCTGTCGTTGTGATCGATGATACCTACTACGGAAAAATGACGATGGAAAAACTTCCCGGCTTACTGGATACATACAGAAAGGGGGAGAACGCATGAAAACAATCCGTATATGCTGCGGCACCGGTTGCCTTGCCAATGGCAGCCGCCTTGTTGCAGAAGAATTTGAAAAAAAGATCTCCCAGACTTCGGCAGATGCAGCTGTAGAATGTGTCTCCAAGCGGACCGGATGCCACGGATTATGTGAAGACGGACCGATCGTGACCATCATGCCGGATAACGTCTGCTATTATCATGTCAGACCAAAAGATGTCGATGAGATCCTTGAGAAAACCGTTAAGGACGGCACTCCGATCGAGCGCCTCCTCTATCAGAACGATCAGGGCGAGAAAGTCATGAGCCAGCAGGAAAATCCTTTCTATGCGCACCAGACTAAAATCGCCCTGCGAAACGTTGGCACGATCTCACCGGACAGTCTGGAGGATTACCTTGCGGCTGACGGCTATCAGGCGTTGAAAAAAGCGCTTACCATGACACCGGAAGAAATCCTTACGGAAATGGAAACCTCCGGCCTTCGCGGACGCGGCGGCGCCGGTTTCCCGACCGGCAGAAAATGGCGTACTGCGGCCGGCTATGATGTCTTCCCCAAATACGTGGTCTGCAACGGTGATGAAGGCGATCCCGGTGCATTTATGGACGGCTCCATTCTGGAAGGAGATCCGCACAGCGTACTTGAAGGTATGGCAATCTGTGCTCTGGCCATCGGCGCTGAAGAGGGATTTCTCTATATCCGCGATGAATATGTACATGCACTCCGCAGCATCAAAGAGGCGATCCGCCAGGCTGAAGAGGCCGGTATCCTTGGTGATGACATTATGGGCAGCGGCAAAAAGCTGCATCTGTCTATTGTACGCGGCGGCGGTGCATTTGTCTGCGGTGAATCCACTGCTTTGATGGCTTCCATTGAAGGCCGTGTCGGTGAACCGAGAGCAAAATACATCCGTTCCGTACAAAAAGGTCTCTGGGACCATCCGACGGTTCTGAATAATGTAGAAACACTTGCCAATGTTCCATACATCATCCTGCACGGCGGCGCTTCCTATGCCGCAATCGGAACTGACGGTTCTAAGGGAACCAAGGTCTTTGCCATGGTCGGCAAAGTAAAACGGACCGGTCTTGTCGAAGTGCCAATGGGTGCCACGCTCCGGGAACTGATCTTCGACATCGGTGGCGGGATCCGGGGCGGACGTCCGTTCAAAGCCGTACAGACCGGCGGTCCATCCGGCGGCTGTATCCCGGAGAACATGCTCGACCTTCCAGTCGATTTTGACACCTTGAAAGAATACGGTGCCATGATGGGTTCCGGCGGTATGATCGTCATGGATGACCGCAGCTGCATGGTAGAAGTGGCACGCTATTATGTACAGTTCCTCGCCGGCGAAAGCTGCGGCAAATGTACACCATGCAGAGAAGGCCTCAAGCAGATGCTTGCGATCCTGACCGACATATGTGAAGGCAAAGGAAAAATAGAGGATTTGGATCTTCTCGAAGCGCTCGGCGAGACCATGCAGGATGCATCTTTATGCGCACTTGGGAAATCCGCGCCGAATCCGGTCCTGACAACCCTCAAATACTTCCGTCCGGAATATGAGGCACATATCCTGGAACACAGATGTCCTGCCGGTGTCTGCACAAAGCTGACTGCTTTTTCCATCGATTCGGAAAAATGCCGCGGCTGTACCGCCTGTGCAAAGGCATGCCCTGCAAATGCAATCTCTGGCACCTTGAAAGAAGCACATCACATCGACAAGAGCATCTGTATTGCCTGTGGCAGCTGCAGAGAAGCCTGCAAGTTTGACGCTGTCAAAACAGAAGGGAGGGATGCGTGATGACTATTACCATTAATGGAATTCCGTGCACCTGCGAAAAAGGTGAATACATCCTGCAGGTTGCCCGAAGAAACGGCATTGAGATTCCTACCCTCTGCTACCATGACGGCTTCCCGGGACAGGGTTCCTGTCGCCTGTGTATTGTAGAAGTCATTGAAAACGGACGCAGCAAAGTGGTGGTTTCCTGCGTATACCCGATTGAAAAAGAATGTGAAGTTCTGACAGACAGCGAAAAGATCCGCCACCAGCGCGGGATGATCCTTAGACTGCTCGCACTTCGCGCGCCTGACAGTGAAGAAATCAAAGCCCTCTGCGAAAAATACGAGGCACCGGCAATCGACCGTTTCATCACACTTGACAACAGCAAATGTGTGCTTTGCGGGCTCTGTGTCAAAGCCTGTGCAGAGCTTTCCGTCGGGGCGATCTCTACCGTAAACCGCGGTGTTACAAAAGAAATCGCCACACCGTATCATGAGCCAAGCAGTGTCTGCGTTGGCTGTGGCAGCTGCGCTTATGTCTGCCCGACCAATGCGATCGAAATCAGTGAAACACCTGATACCCGCACCATATGGGGTAAGACATTCAAGCTGAAACATTGTGAACGGTGCGGTGCCATCATCGGCACAGAGGAAGAAATAGCCTGCGCAGCACAAAAATCCGGTCTGGAGCCGGATACACTCTGTGAATCCTGTCGCAAAAAAATGCTTGCGGAGACTTTCCGAAAGAGTTTCGGTGAAGTATAATTTATTCATAGCAGTTACGACACAAAACTCCCTCAGCAGGATCACTGCTGCGGGAGTTTGTGTTTTAGGAGGATCCATTATGTTAGAACGATACAGCCGCAACATTCCTGCCGTATCTGAAGAAGAGCAGAATCTGTTACAAGAAAAACATGTCTTTATCGCCGGCTGTGGCGGTCTGGGCGGTAATATCATCGAAAATCTGGTCCGGATGGGAATTGGCCACATTACTGCAATTGACGGCGATGTGTTTGAGGCCTCCAACTTAAACCGTCAGCTGCTTTCTTCTGAAGCAGCGATTGGCTGCAGCAAAGCAGAAACCGCAGCCAAACGGGCTGCGGCAGTGAATTCCGATATTGATTTTCGTGTAATGCAGACATTTCTGACGGAAGAAAATGCCGAAGAATTGATCAGCGGACATGATCTTGTCATCGATGCGCTCGATAACGTGCCTGCCAGACTCTGGCTTGAAGACGCCTGCGAAAAACAGAATATCACCATCATCCATGGCGCGATTCTCGGCTGGAATGTCCAGGCTGCTGTTGTTCCGCCCGGTTCACGTCTTTTGCATCAGCTTTATCAGCATGGTGCCAGCAGTCAGAAAACCAGTCTGCCGTTTACACCTGCTTTTTGTGCAGCGATCGAATCCGCCGAAGCGGTCAAATATCTTTGCGGCAGAGAATCTGATCTGTCCGGCAAGCTACTGCTGGCTGATCTGCAAAGTCTTGAATGGGATATCATTTCTCTGGCATAGACTCACTCTGTACGATAAACACACATATATCATCAAAAATGAGCTGTCGTCATCACGACAGCTCATTTCAATGTATTCTGTAATAATCCATATACTGTTTCCACTCGATACTTTCAGACGAATGGAGCATTTCATCAATACTTCCCTTTTCTTTTAATATTCCCTGGTGCAGAAACCATATTTCATCCGAGATCCGTACCGCCTGCTGAAGGCTGTGCGTGATCAACATAATCGTACATTTTCTTTCTTTGCAGTAATCCTTTAGAATCTTCTCTGTACGCAATGACATTTCCACGTCCATGGCGGCAGTTGGCTCATCACAGATCAGCAGATCATAGTCCTTCATCAAAAGCCTTGTCAGAGCCATTCTGGCTGTTTCTCCGCCTGACAAGCGGTTCCCTCTTGTCGAAGCCAAATGTGATAATTGAAAACGATCCAGCAGTTCATTCGCCTTTTTCTCATCACATACATCCAGCATCAGATTCTTTTTTACTGTGACACGAAATGCATATGGCTTTTGCGGCAGATAGCCGATTCTGATGTTCGGTGTCAGAATACTGTTTTTACTGATATTCCCATCCGGTTTCAATATGCCTGTCAGCATCCTGGCATAAGTAGATTTCCCGCTTCCGTTCGCACCAATGATGGAATAAATATTTCCTTCTTTCATCTGCATCTTCGGCATTTGCAGTACTTTTCTTCCACGGAAGGTTTTCTCCAATGCACAGACCTGTATCATGGATTCCACCTCCTCTGCGCGATCGAAACTACCAGATTCACGATCAATGCTACGATCAGCAGAATGATCCCTAATGCCACACCAAGGGTAAAATCTCCCCTGTTCGTATACTGCATAATGGCAGTTGTCATGACATTGGTTTTCCATACGATCGCACCGCCAACCATCGCTACCGCTCCAACCTCTGCGATCGCTCTTGAAAATGCCAGCAGATACGTAGCAAGTACATGATATCCGCTCTCATTGATCAGAAGCCTGAGGATCCGTCGATGCGGTAATCCCATTCCGACAGCAGTCTCCCGCACTCCGGATATGATTCCAGTGACATAGGATTCCATCTGCGAAATTACAATTGGTGTGATCAACACGATCTGCGCAAGGATCATGATCCTGATCGTAAACAGCCAGCCTGTAAAACCAAGTGGTCCAACGCCGGAAAACAGCATGTAAAAGATCAGACCACAGACAACCGGCGGCATCCCGGACAAGGTCCGTGCGATTACAACAAGTGCTTTTCTCCCCGGGAAAAAATATGCCCCCAGCAGGATGCCAAGGGGCACACCGATCAACATGGCAATCAGGGAACTGGACAGACTCATCCTGGCTGTCACGCCTAAGATATTTACCAGTTCCCTATCGCCTGAAGCAATCAGCATCAGAGCCTTTAATATTGCCGTTCTCATGTCAGATTATTCCATCTTTCCGCCGTTGTTCATAAATGTCAAATAGGTTGCTTTATCTGTCAGGATATACGCGCCCTGCTCTTCTGCCATGACAAGACATGCGCCCATTCCTGCATTTGCGGAAATATACCAGTCTGTATAATCAGCAAAAGATTCTGCTTCCTCTGTGATTCCCAGATCTTCCGGCCATAATTTCAGCTCTTTTGTATGCGTACCGGATCCGTCACCTCTTGATACAAACTTCGATTTTGTATCTGCGATCGCCTGGAAAGCAGCCTTTGCATCTGCTGCCTGTGCTACGCCTGCCGGATCCTCAGCCGGTCCGCAGAGAACGAAGTAATTATACATAAAGCTTAAGCGCTCGCTGTCAAATCCATCCAGCACATAAGAAAATCCATCGGCAACAAAGGCTTCCTCTTTATCTTTTGCATGTACCAGGATCAGATCTGCATTGCCATCCTGTGCAGCAGCAATTGCTTTTCCAGTTCCTGCAGACTGAACCTCTACAGAATATCCGTATTCAGATTCAAATATCGGCAGCAGTGCCTGAAGAAGCCCCGAATCATTTACAGAGGTTGTCGTTGACAGGCGGATTGTCTTAGTTTCATCAGTCGCCGGTGTGATCTCACCTTCAAATACCGGTGCGTCTGTTTGTAAGGTAAACAGCGCTGCGCCATATTCCGCTTCTCCATAGGAAGCGATCAGGTCCTTTGCTTCTGCAGACAGCATCCAGTTAATCAGTGCTGTTGCACCTTCTGTATTGATCTCTACTCCGTCTACCGGATTGCCATTTTCATCTGCAAACGGTGCATCCGGATTTACAGCCAACAGAGAATAGGTGTTTTTCATACTGTCATCTTCTTCCTTTAAGATTACAGTATTCACCGTGACTTCTGGCTCTGCTGATACTTCCGAAGCTGCTGCTTCTGTTCCTGCGCTTGCTGCGGGTGCTGCATCATTGCCACCTGCACTTCCACATGCTGCCAGACCGATCATCATTGCGGCTGCCAGCGCGACCGCTGTTACTTTTTTCCATCTCATTTTAATATTCCTCCTTTTCATGAGACTATTTACGACAACAAAAAACGCCCTCTTCCAACCACAATCACATCCTCACATGGATACTGTGAGAATAAAACAGGATTGGAAGCGGGGCGTCCACCGCTTGCCATCGTAATATGCATAAATGTATTATACTGCCTCTTTGTTGCTCAGGCAACAAAATATGTGCTATTAATGCAGCTTTTGATTCCATTTACATCATCCCGTCAGAGAAGTATAATAATGTAGGCAAAACAATCATATAGGAGTCATTATGTTACAAGTAATCACACCGGAAGAAGTTCTAAATCTGATCAAGGAAGAATTCAAGACAATCGAAGGCAGTTCTGAAAATATCTCTATAGAGCAATGTGTCGGCCGCATCCTGGCGGCAGATATCACAGCTTCCGAATACGTGCCGGATTTTGACCGTTCCCTTGTAGACGGCTATGCACTTCGCGCAAAGGATACTTTCGGATGCTCGGATTCCATTCCGGCTGTCTTAAAAATAGACGGGGAAGTCCTCATGGGAAAACCGGCAGACTTTACTGTCTCAGCTGATTCGTGTGGGATCATCCCGACAGGCGGCGCCGTCCCGGAAGGTGCGGACGCCGTTCAGATGCTTGAATATGCTGAAGAGTATGGCGACGGTACGGTCGGTATCATGAAACCGGCAGCGCCCGGAGCGCATATGATCTTTCGCGGAGACGATGTGTTCCCGGGGAAGACCGTGCTTCACAAAGGACGGGTCCTGCAGGCAATGGATATTGGCGCACTTGCCGCTATGGGGATTACAAAAATCCCTGTTCGCCCACTTCTTAGGATCGGCATCATTTCCACAGGAGACGAGATCATTCCCTATCAGGAAAAACCGATGCCGGGACAGATCCGGGACGTAAATACAGCACTGCTGCATTCGGCAGTGTCATCTCCTTGCACACTTGTCAAAGAATACGGAATTGTCCGGGATCAGGAAGAGATTCTTCTGTCTGCCGTTCGCAGTGCCATGGCGGAAAATGATCTGATTCTGATCTCAGGTGGCAGCTCGGCAGGCGAAAAAGATGCCACTGCAAAAGTGATCGATACCTTGGGCGAGCTTCTGGTCCACGGAATCGCCATGAAGCCGGGCAAACCGACCATTATCGGGAAGGCAGATGAAACGGTTTTGTTCGGACTCCCCGGGCATCCGGTCGCAGCCTTTTTCGTCACACAGCTTTTTGTACTGCCGCTGATCGACCGGTTATGCGGGTGCTCATCGCAGTATAAAGAATCCATACCGGCAGAACTGACGGAAAACATCAGCGCAAACGACGGGCGGGCGCAATACCTGGCCGTACGGCTTGGCACTGAAGAGCAAAAAATGCTTGTCACGCCGATCCGGACAAAATCCGGGCTGATCAGTTCCTTAGCGGAAGCCGATGGATATATCAGTATCTCGAGAGACTGTGAAGGAATGGCTGCCGGAACTACGGTCAATGTCTTTTTGTTTCGATAATCTTATTCCCCCGAAAGGAGGCCGTCATGGCTTTTCAATATTTAACGAATATCCCTCTGAAAAAGGCACAGGAGGATTATCTTCTGTTCCTGAAAGAACACGGACTGGAGCCCAAAACTGAATCCATCCCTGTTGTTTCCGCGTTAAACCGCATCACCTGTGCACCGGTATATGCACATATCAGTGCTCCGCATTATCCGGCCAGCGCCATGGATGGCATTGCCGTATGGGCTGCAGATACATATGGTGCGACCGAAACAACACCTGTGATCCTTGATCCGGACCAGTATGTCGTCGTTGATACCGGCGATCCGGTTCCTGACGGATGTGACGCTGTTATCATGGTGGAAGAACTGGTCAATGAAGAGAATAACCGGATCCGGATCCATCAGTCCGCAGCTCCCTGGCAGCATATCCGCCAGATTGGAGAGGATATCTGTGCCGGTGAGATGATCCTTCCGGCAAATACTAAGATTTCGCCTGCCGCGATCGGTTCGATGCTTGCAGGCGGTGTGATGGAAGTTTCTGTACATTGCAGACCTGTTGTCGGGATCATACCGACCGGCGATGAAATCATTGATCCGATCGCAGACCCGAAACCGGGCGACATCCTGGAGTTTAACTCCCCCGTCTTTTCCGCAATGCTGACTGACTGGGGCGCGTTTCCCGTCCGCTATCCGATCGTCCCTGATAAGCGTGATGAAATCCTTGACACATTAAAAAAAGCAGTCTCCGAATGTGACTGCGTTCTCTTAAATGCCGGTTCTTCCGCGGGCCGTGAGGATTATTCCGTTTCCGTGATCAGGGAACTGGGAGAAGTCCTGTACCACGGCATTGCGATCAAACCCGGCAAACCCGCGATTCTTGGCTGTTGCGAAGGGACCCCTGTCATCGGCGTTCCCGGATACCCCGTTTCCGGTATCATTGTCCTGGAACAGCTGCTGCGTCCGGTCATCGAACATCTCTGCGGACTTTCCCTGGACAATTCACAGGTTGTTCGCGCCACCTTGACGAAACGGATCGTTTCTGGTCTGAAATACCAAGAATTCGTTAGAGTACGCATGGGCTATGTCGGGGACAAACTGATCGCGACACCGCTTCCACGCGGCGCAGGCATTATTTCTTCTTTCATGAAGGCAGACGGTCTCGTCGCAGTTCCTTTGAATTCAGAAGGACTCGATGCCGGAATGACCGTTCCCGTACACCTGATGCGTCCGTTAAAAGAACTGCGTCATACACTGGTAGCGATTGGCAGCCATGACCCGTTGCTGGACGAACTTGCAAATATGCTTCACCAGGCTGACCCGAACCTGTATATGAGCTCCAATCATGTAGGTTCCATGGGTGGTATCATGGCGATCAAACGAAAAGAAGCACACATTGGAGGATGTCATCTTCTGGATGAATCAGACGGCAGTTATAACTATGTTTTTATCCGCAAGCATTTTCCGCAGGGCGGTGTGCACCTCATTGAATGTGTCGGCAGACAGCAGGGTCTGATGGTTGCCAAAGGAAACCCACTTGGATTTACCGGTTTTTCTGATATCACAAAAGAAGGAGTGCGTTTTGTAAACCGTCAGAAAGGATCCGGCACCCGGATCCTGAATGATTATCTATGTAAACAGAATGGTATTGACCCGGATAGCATTTACGGCTATGAGCGCGAAGAGTTTACACATACATCTGTTGCAATTCAGATTGCTTCCGGTACCGCGGACTGCGGTATGGGCATCTATTCTGCTGCACAGTTATATGATCTTGATTTTATTCCGGTCTGCATCGAGCAATATGATCTGATCATATCAGATGACGCCTGGGAGACGCCTATGGTAAAACAGCTGCTCAAAATCCTGCAATCAGAAAAATTCCGCACACGCGCAGAGGAAATGGGCGGATACACACTGGAGCATCCCGGCAAAGAACGACTGTTTTAAACAAAAAACTGATCTGCCATATCGCTGCAGATCAGTTTTTATTTACCAGCCTTTTCTAGCCGCAATATCCTTTCGGAACAGTGTTTTAAAGATCCTGCGCACACAGGGCTGAATGAAGAACAGTTGTGTGAAGTATGCAAAAGGGAAATTAAAACATACCAGACGTCCCCAGTTTGCGAGCAATGTCACGACATGGAATCCGTCATAGTATGGATAATAGAAAAAGGTTGCCAACAGACTCATCGCAGGGCACATGATGCAGACCGTCGCGCTGATGATCGCTGTCTCAAACAAAACAGGATTCGTATTGCGCGGGTCAAACACGCGTCTGGCCAGGTGGTACGAAGCCGGACTGCCCAAAAAGATTTCCAAGGTATATGCAAACGCAAACTCAATCAGGATCACACCCCAGATTGGCAGATAGTGTGCAAACATATATACGCCACCCTGTGCGTTTAGCGCATCCAGCACACGTCCGGCCCCGTTCATCTCTATCAGAGCATTTCCGTTGACGACATATAAACTGTAAAACACAAAACAATGCACCGTGATCACCACGGTGATCAGTGCAAAGATCATTCTCTGATACTGGTTTCTTGGCATCTTTTCCTCCTCATAAACAAAACGGATGAAGCTATCGAAAACTTCATCCGTTTTACGGCCTTTCGGCAATTCGGAGCCTAATACTTGCGCTCCGCTTTGTTCAATTCATAACTCCCGCTGTCTACAGCGCCTCAAATGCAGCTGCGATCAGGTTCACGCAGGTTTCCTCATCATAGATACCGCTGTTGATCACCATTCCATAGCTGTTCAGATCATCTCTGTCAGACTTTGTAATATAGTAATAGTAATCATCACGTGTGCGGTCTGTCTTCTTGATGTGGCGCTTTGCTTCTGCCTCATCCATATCACTGTTTGCTACCACACGGTCGATACGGCTCTTCAAAGATCCGACGATGAATACGGAAAGAACTTTAACATCTTCTGCGTCTTTAAATACCCAGTTACCACAGCGGCCGATGATAACCGCATCTTCTTCTTTGGAAACCTTCAGCATGATCTTCTTTTCCAGATCAAATACGGTATCCAACGCTGACATCTGCGGTGCTACATTTAAATTACCTTCATCATAGGTACGGTAAAAAGCAAGATTCGGTTTCTTCTCATCCTGCAGCTTCTTGAAGATCTCTGCATGCTTCGACTCGTCCAGATCACCAAAATCAAGTGCCATATCACGAAGCTGCTCATCATAGCAGGAAATACCCAGCTTCTGCGCCAGCATCTCACCGATCTGTCCGCCGCCGCTACCACTCAAACGATTGATCGTAATAATTTTATGTGCCATTTCATACCCTCCCTCAAAACAGCCTCTGTCATTTCCTGAGACCTTGATATTTGGATGATTGTCCATCTTGTTTATCATATCTCAGAATCGCTTTTCCGTCAATGAATCGATTGTTTGTAAATCACAACTTTCTGTGTTATTCTTTCCCCATGAATGAAACGATCAAAAGCAAACCGCGCATGAAAATACTGACCGAATGGCTCCAGATTCTTCTGGGGCTTATTGTGTTTGCTTACGGCGTCCATCTGACAATCTTTGCAAACATCGGGCTTGGCCCGTGGGACTGCCTCGGCATGGGTATCTCTTATCACACGCCGCTTAATTTCGGTCTGTCCATGACCTTAGTCAGCGTCTGCCTTCTGATCATCGATCTGATCATGAAAGAAAAGATCGGGTATGGCACGATCATTGATGCCCTCGTCACCGGAAATCTCACACAGTTTTTCAACAGCTTCGACCCGCTTCCACAAGCAGATCATATGGCTGTCGGCATCGTTATGATGCTGATCGGTGTCACATTGATGGCGATCGGTCAGTTTATCTATATGCGGACTGCACACGGGTGCGGTCCGAGAGATTCTTTTTTAACAGGTGTCGGGAAGCGTTTGAAACAATTGCCGATCGGCGTTGTCCAGGCGATCATTCTTGCAGTTGTTTTATTTTTCGGATGGATCCTGGGCGGAAAAGTCGGAATCGGTACATTGATCAATGTGATCGGTACCGCTGTCATGATGCAGATCGTCTTTAAACTGCTGCATTTTGAGCCTCGGGACGTCAATCATCGCAGTGTGTTCCCCGTCAGTAAGATCCTGTTCACCAGACATTATCATGGAACAGACCGCGGCGCGTTCGGCTCCGGCGGTATTTACCGGATCGACCAATACTTTGAGGACCGCTATGCCAAAGCACCCACTGTCATAAAAGAAATGCGT
>JAEIGA010004110.1_pt1 | contig 22507 bp, 19 predicted proteins | sample 9270691 | NCBI WGS metagenome assembly JAEIGA01 (sample SAMN17057246, study PRJNA624740) | gut metagenome | biome: biome; isolation source: fecal sample | host: Bos grunniens | place: China: Xizang | collected 2019 | reverse complement strand
TACCGCTGTAGTCGAAGGTGTTCGGGTCTTGCTCCGTGAAGCGAATCCACGCGGGCAGACGGTCTTTGTGCACATTATCCGCACCGACCACATGCACCTTCACGTGCTGCCCATGAGCCAAGGCATCCGCAGGCAAGCGCAGCTCCCACACGCCCTCAGCATTGGTCTGCATGGGGTGGCTCTCGCGGTTCCATCCGTTGAAATCACCAATCAGGTACAGAGCTCGCGCACCCGGTGCCCACTCGCGGTATATCCACTCGCCGGTCTCGGCATCGCGTGTGAATCCCATGCGCTTGTATCCATCCGCACAGTTCAGCAGTGAGCCATAGCGGCGGCAAATACGCTGCAACTGCCCATCATACAAACGCATGCGGGCTTTAATCTCTCGCTCATACGGCGCCAGCCATCCGTCAGCCAGCACCAACCCGGGAATTGGTGGTCTTCTCATCGCTTTTCATTCTACACCTTTTGCTGAATCTTGCAAGCCTTTTCTTGTGTTAGATACGGGATGAAAAGCATACTTTTCTCGATAATTCGGGGTCGGGAAAACCGGGGTGTTATTGATAGAGAAAGAGCGAGCACCTTTCGGAACCCGCTCTCGGATAAAATCTGCTTTTCCTGCTGCTTATTGAATCTCACCTCGAGCACGGAGGTCGGCATTGATAGCCTCGAGAATGTCCAGCTCCGGACGGAAGTTGGCATCATGGTGAGAGGAGCGGATAAGCGGGCCACTGGCCACGTGGCGGAAGCCCTTGCCGAGAGCCACCTCGCGCAGCTCAGCAAAGGTGTCCGGGTGAATGTAGTCAATCACCGGCAGATGACGGGGCGAGGGGCGCAGATACTGCCCCATGGTCAGCACAGTCACGCCGTGAGCGCGCAGGTCATCCATGGTGCGCTCAATTTCATCACGCGTTTCACCAAGACCGAGCATGATACCGCTCTTGGTCACTACCATGCCGGGGGCAAGCTCCAGCGCACGCTGCAAGACGGCAAGCGATTGACGATACTTGGCTCGGAAACGCACGATGGGAGAAAGACGCTCCACCGTCTCCAAGTTGTGGTTGAAAATGTGCGGGCGGGCATCCATCACGGCAGCAATGGACTCCTCCTTCCCGTTGAAATCGGAGGTAAGCACCTCAATAATGGTGGAGGGGCTGGTCTTGCGAATCTCGCGGATAATGGCAGCAATGTGGTTAGCGGCGCCATCCTTGAGGTCATCGCGCGTCACCATGGTCACCACGGTGTGGTTAAGCTTCATGCGGCTTACAGCATCCGCAATTTTGGCGGGTTCTTCCGGGTCAAGGGGCTTGGGACGAGCCGTGCGGGTTGCGCAGAAGCCACAAGCGCGTGTGCATACATCACCGCAAGCCATGAAGGTAGCGGTGCCGTGGCTCCAGCATTCACCACGGTTGGGGCACATGGCCTCCTCACACACCGTAACGAGGGAATTACCCTTCACGAGGTCATTTACATGTTTAAAAGCCTGTCCCTTGGGGAGCTTTACCTTGAGCCAAGACGGTTTGTGAGCGCGTTCCTCTGCCATAACGCGGAGGGTTATGCAACAAAACGACAAAAAAAGCAAGCTAAATGTGCATTTTTAACCTGTTTTTGTAAGAAATGCAGCCAAATGGAGTCATACGCTTCAAGTATGAAAAAACAATGCGATAATGAAACCGTGAGTGTTTTCGGCTCGGCAGATGCCTCCCACCCCCTGCCCTCGGCAAAGTTCCCGACCTCCGCCATGCGTCCGGAGGATAGTTTTCAGCTGATACGTGATGAGTTGATGCTGGATGGCAACGCGCGCCAGAACCTGGCGACCTTCTGCCAAACCTGGGACGACCCGCAGGTGCACCGCTTGATGGATATCTGCATCAGCAAGAACATGATCGATAAGGATGAATACCCCCAATGCGCCGAAATTGAGCAGCGATGCGTCCGCATGATTGCGGATTTGTGGAATGCGCCGGATGTGAACAATGTCATCGGTTGCTCCACCATCGGCTCCAGTGAGGCGTGTATGCTCGGCGGTATGGCAGCTCTGCACCGCTGGCGTGCCAAGCGCAAAAAGGAGGGCAAACCCACCGATAAACCCAACCTAGTGTGTGGTCCCGTGCAGATTTGCTGGCACAAGTTCTGCCGGTATTGGGATGTAGAGATGCGCGAGGTACCCATGGCTCCCGGTCGCTACTGCATGAATGAGGAGGAAATGCTCCGACGTGTGGATGAGAATACCATTTGCGTGGTTCCCACCTTCGGCGTAACCTACACCGGGCAGTATGAGTTCCCGGAGCTCATTTGCAAAGCGCTGGATAAATTGGCAGCCTCCGGTGGTCCGGATGTGGATGTGCACGTGGATGGCGCCAGCGGTGGCTTCCTCGCTCCGTTCATGGCTCCGCATATTCCCTTCGACTTCCGCCTGCCGCGCGTCAAATCCATCAGCTCCAGTGGCCACAAATACGGACTTGCTCCGGTAGGATGTGGCTGGGTGCTCTGGCGTGAGGTGAAAGACATGCCGAAAGAGCTCACCTTTGCCGTGAATTACCTCGGTGGCAGTGTACCCACCATCGCGCTTAACTTCTCACGCCCTGCCGGTCAGGTCATCTCGCAGTATTACACCTTTGTCCGCCTCGGTAAAGAGGGCTACAAGCGCGTGCACGGTGCAGCCTACCAAGTGGCGGCTTACCTCAAAAAGTGCATCTCCAAGCTCGGCAAGTTCGATTTTATTTGCTCCGGCGACCCGGAAAAAGACATCCCCGCCGTATGCTTCACCATGCACCCCGGATTCAAGCCCGGTTACAATCTCTACGAGCTTTCCGACCGCCTCCGCATGCGCGGTTGGCAGGTGCCGGCATTCAGTTTACCGGCAGAGGTGTCTGATGTTGTTGTCATGCGCGTGATGGTACGCCGTGGGTTTACCATGGATATGGCAGATCTGCTCATGGCTGACATGAAGCGCAGCATTGCATATTTGGAAGCACACCGCGACGGCAAGCCCGTTACAGAGGATGATGCAAAATCCTTCAAACACACCTGATACCGCAACCTGAGCCAAACGAATGAGCCTGCGCTGTTTCCATGTGGTTTCAGCGCAGGCTTTTTGCATAAAAATCTTCTTGACCGAGCACAGCATCTGCTCTACAATGCCTGTGGTATGAACAAGTCTCTATCGCTGTGCGTGCAATCCATCTGTTTGATTATTCTTGTCTTCGTTTTTTACGCCGGATATTGCGGATATAACAACGGGCTGAGCACGGCAGATTTCTTTGCTGGTGTCACCAAGGCTGCACAAGGCGATTATGAGAGCCTTATCTGTTTGGTTATTATCAGCTTGCAGCTTTGTCTCATGCGTTGGGACAAGGCGGTATTCAACGCAGCGCTTTGCGTGTTGAGTTTTGCCCTGATGGCGGAGCTGGTATGTATCATTCTCGGGCCAAAGATTGCCTTCACCGCACCGCTGCAACAGTTACTGGCAGCAGAGGGTATGCCGCATGCGCTTTCCTCCTTCTCAGCCCTGTATTGGCTCACGCCCCTGCTGTGGATGATGGCACTGACCAGAGCCGGTGCGCAGGTGCGCATTTTCTGCACGGCGATGTTCTGTTACTTGGCTTGGATAGCGCTTACGCCGCTCTTCTGTGAGTTGGTGGAGTTCTGGAAAAACTACTCCTCTGATGTCATGCCACAAGTGCTTGACATTTACCGCAATGCTACGTGGATGGAGTCTGTCACCATTGGCGGATTCTTGCTTTTGTATGCGCTGTTCATCAGCTTAATGGAAGCCATCTTCCCCGATTCGACGCCGAAAAAATGAAAAGACTTTTAACCCTAACGGCTTTATTGTTTATGCCCATTTGCTCCGGATGCTCGGGAGAAGATACGGACCGCGTGGCCATTGCCCGCCAGCATGTACACCCCGAGCTGGGGGAACACTTCGGCAAGCCCGTCTTCATCCGCATCATTAAAGAGGAGTACATCTTGGAGCTTTGGTTGCGGGAACAAAACGGCACGTGGAAATGTTTCCGCACCTATGAAATCGCCGGTATGAGCGGTGAAATAGGCCCGAAAACCATGGAGGGCGATGAGCAGGCTCCGGAAGGCTTTTACCGGGTTAGGCCACAGGGTATGAATCCGCGAAGCTCCTACCATCTTTCGTTCAATATCGGCTATCCGAACGCGTATGACCGCAGCCTTGGGCGCACGGGCAGCTACATCATGGTGCACGGCAGCGATGTATCCATCGGTTGTTTTGCTATGACAGATGAAAAGATTGAGGAGATATACACCCTCGTCAATGAGGCATTTCTAGCCGGGGTAAAGGAGGTGCCGGTACAGGTATACCCCTTCCGCATGACGCCGCAGCGCATGCAAGAGGAAGCGCAGAGTGAGCATTATGCATTCTGGCAACACCTGCTGCCGGGCTGGCAACACACGGAAACTCACCACGAGCCTTATCCGGACACGGACTCTTCAAACGAAGTCTGAAATAAAACTTGCGCACGCGTGGGCTTTCCGCTATAATGACCGCGTATGATGGACAGCACACTTCTTTCTACACTTGAGCAGGCCGTATCCGACGGCAAACTGCTTGCAACGTCTCTTGAGAACATACAGCTTCTGCTTGCCGGTACCAAGGACCCGGTAGCACCTGCTGCCGTCAGTGAGCTCGCCGCCGCGGGTGAGTGGGCAGAGCTCAACAACCGTTTCTACAAAACGCTCGCTTTCGGTACGGGTGGCCTGCGCGGTCGCACCATCGGCATGATTGTTGCCCCGTCTGAGCAGGGTAAAGGCGGCGTGAACGGTCGCCCGGAGTTTCCCTGCGTCGGTACCGCCGGCATGAACTACTTCAACGTAGGACGCGCCATGCGTGGTCTTATCACCTACGTACGCCGCTTTGTGGAGGCTGAAGGTTCCGGCCGTAAGCCCAAGATTGTCGTAGGTCACGATACCCGCCATTTCTCCCGTGATTTCGCAGAGTATTGCGCGAAGATTGCCACGGATTTGGGCTGCGATTGCGCCTTGTTTGACGGCCCCTGCTCCACGCCCGAGGTATCCTTTGCCATTCGCGAGCTGAATGCCGACACGGGTGTGGTGCTCACGGCTTCCCACAACCCCGCTCATGACAACGGTTTCAAGGCCTACTTCAATGACGGCGCTCAGCTCATCGCCCCGCACGATAAGGCCGTTATTGCGGAGGTGAACGCCCTCACCGGTGACACCTACGAGCCGCTTCCCGCGGAGCAGCAAGGTACTCTCAGCATCCTCGGCCCGGAGTTCGACGCCATTTACATTGAGAAGCTCAAGGGCATCATCCTGCGCCCGGAGGTATTCGCCAAGGCCAGCGCCAAGGTGGTGTACACCAACCTGCACGGCACCGGTGGTCGTTGCATCGTGCCCATCCTCAAGCAAATCGGCTGCAATGTCAGCACTGTGGCCGAGCAGGACGTGCTCGACGGACGTTTCCCGACCGTGGCAAGCCCCAACCCGGAGAACGCCCCTGCTCTTGATATGGCCATCGCTCAGGCTGATGCCGAGAATGCCGACCTTGTGATTGCTACCGACCCTGACAGCGACCGCATGGGCATTGCCGTGCGTGATACCGCCACCGGTAAGATGCAGTTACTCACCGGTAACCAGACCGGCTGCCTCATGGCTTGGTACCGCTGCATGAGCGCCATTGAGCTCGGCATCATCACCCCGGAGAACATCGACCACTCCGTCATGGTGAAGACTTTCGTAACCAGCCCGTTGCAGGATGCCATTGCGGAGTCCTTCGGCATCGCCACGGTGAACGTACTCACCGGCTTCAAGTACATTGCTGCCAAGCTCGGCAAGTATGAGCAGGCTATCCCCGCTGAGGAGCGCGTGGGCTACCGCAACATGACGGAGGCAGAGACCCGCAGCCTGCGCCTCAAGCACAGCAAGTACTTCATCTTCGGTGGTGAGGAAAGCTACGGTTACCTCGCTCAGGACTTCGTGCGAGACAAGGACGCCAACGCCGCCGCTCTTTGCTTGGCTGAAATGAACGCATACCTCGCCTCCAAGGGTATCGGCTTGCTGGAGTGCCTGAACAACATCTACACGGAGCTCGGCTACTACATGGAGCTGGGTAAGAGCCTTGTCATGGAGGGTGCTGACGGTGCTGCCAAGATTGCAGCCCTGACGCAGAGCTACATGCAGACTCCTCCCACGGAGATGGATGGCGCTGCCGTTGTCGGCGTGCGTGATTTCTCCACCGGTACGCTCATTGATGCAGAGGGTGACCCCATCCCCGCTGAGAAGATGCTCTTCATCGACCTCGCGGACGGTCGCAGCTTTGCTGTGCGTCCCAGCGGCACGGAGCCCAAGATTAAGTACTACCTCTTCGCCCATGGCGAGAAGGGTGCAGAGCTCACCGCTGCCAAGGAGGCGGTACAGTCCGGCATTAACGCCCTGTGGGCAGCTGTAGAGGCTGACGCCCGCGCACGCATGGCGTAAGCACGACTCACCAATATCACAAAACGGCCTGTATTCCACCATGGAGTACAGGCCGTTTTGTTTGTAAAAACATCAAAAATCACAGCTCTTCCCACGCAGTACCGGCGGCTGCCCCGCAGAGCGCGTGTGCCCACAGACGGCGTGAGTTTGAACCGGGGGATGCGAGCCCGAGCAAGAAACGCTTGCGCTGGTTCGGGCGGAAGAATTCGGGTAAATCCTGCTCCGGGGGGAGGGGTGGCGGAGGTGCAGACGGAGGTATCTGTACGGTCTTGCCCTTGCAGGCGGCACAGCGGCCGCACGGGGGCAATGTTTCACCGGTAAAATATTGCTCCAGAGCAGCATTGATGCACGTATCCGCACTCAAAATATCACACAACGTTTGAAAACGCAGCAAATCCGCCTCACGGCGGCGCAGATACGCAGCGGAGAGTTGCTCCGCAATTTCTTTGGGCTCAGCAGGGGCGGTAGAGCGCAGATAAAGCGCTTGCTGGCGGAACGTAAGCTTCCATTCCCCCGCAGCTTCACACTCGCGCAGTTGCTCCATAGCCTCCGCATAACTGCAATTCCACGCAGCGGCGGCATCTTCCACCTCACCATCGGGGTGTTCTTTCAACCAGCTGAGGCGTGCTTTTTCCGCAGTATCTCGCCCATCCAATATGGTTGCCATGGGGAACAGGGGCTTCACCTTGTAGAACTTATACCCTCGCTCCTCCACGCGCACAGCCTGTAGCTCATCCAAGAGCATCAGGGCGCGCATGGCAACATCATCCGGCACGTCGCAGCTAGTCCCCAGCTCCCACAAAGAAACGGCTCGAGCGCCACGTGGCAGCAGCCAGCGTACAGCACGTTCCACGCCCTCCGCATCCGGCTCCGCAGCGTAAATGCGGTTGCGGGCATCCTGCAAGCCATCCCCGCTCATCAGGACAAGAGAAAGAGAGTCCGCCCCATCGCGCCCGCCTCGGCCGGATTCCTGCAAATAAGCCTCAGGGGAACTCGGTTCGTCATAGTGGATAACGGTGCGCACATCCGGCTTATCCACGCCCATACCGAAGGCAATGGTAGCGACCAGCACATTGCGTGTATTGTGCAGGAACTCATCCTGCAGCTTCTCGCGCTGCTCCGCAGGCATGCCGGCATGATACCCTGCAACTGAAAAACCACGGGAAGCAAGCTCTGCTGCCAGCGCCTCCGTACCTTTGCGGGTGCGGGTGTATACAATGGCAGGACAACGTCCGGGCATGCTGAGCACTTGGCATACCATTTCAGTTCGCTCCGTAGTGCCCACCACGCGGCGGATAATGTTGCTGCGGTAGGGAGATATGGCAAAGACGGCCTCTTTCGCGATGCTGAACAGGCGGCATAAATCTTCCTGCACGCGCAAGGTTGCCGTAGCGGTGATAGCCATGACGGCGTAAAAGGGTAAGCTGCGATAAAAAGCCGGAAGTTTCAGGTAATCAGGGCGGAAGCTGTGCCCCCATTCCGACACGCAGTGTGCCTCATCCACCACGAAAAGGGAGAGCTGCACGTGCCTCAAGGCCTGCAGAAGCTCGTGATTTTCCAATGATTCAGGAGCAACGAACAGAAGCCGCAATTCTCCGCCGCGCAGACGTTGCAGTAACGCAGATCTTTCTTCCGGCTCAAGGGATGAGTCAAAGCGCTCCGCTGCAATACCCAAGGCTTGCAGTCCCTGCACCTGGTCGCGCATCAGCGCAATGAGGGGCGACACCACTAGAGAGGTCGCGCCCAGCAGTACCGCTGCCGCTTGGTAGCACAGACTCTTACCGTGTCCGGTGGGGAGCACGCCCAGTGCATTTTGCCCACGCAGCACAGCGGATATCAACTCACGCTGGCCCGTGCGCAAAGACTCTTTGCCGAAACGTTGCAGTATTTCGCGTTCCAAGGCATCTGTCAGACCACCCTCCATCATAAACGCCACCATCATGCCCTACTCGGCTTGCATTGTCAACCTTTTTGCTTGCATTTTACGCCATTTGAGGGTATACTTCGCTCAGCATGAACATCCTCGTAACAGGCGGCACCGGCTTCGTGGGTGCAAACCTTTGCCATAGACTGATTGCAGACGGTCATCGGGTTATTTGCTTGGATAATAATTACACCGGTTCCACTGAAAACGTAGCGGATTTGCTGGATAATCCTGACTTCCGCTTGGTGGAGCATGACGTCATTGACCCGTGGGACTGCGAAGAGAAGCTTGACCGCATTTACAACCTCGCTTGCCCGGCCTCCCCGCCTTTCTACCAAGGTAACAAGTCCATTTTCACCACTAAAACCTGCGTACTGGGTATTCTCAACATGCTGGAGCTTGCCAAAAAGCACGGCGCGCGCATTCTCCAGACCTCCACATCCGAGGTATACGGCGAGCCCTTGGTGCACCCCCAGCCGGAGCACTATCGCGGTAATGTGAACCCCATCGGCATCCGCGCTTGCTATGATGAAGGCAAGCGCTGTGCGGAGAGCCTCATGTTCGACTACCACCGCCACGAGGGGGTGGATATCCGCGTGATTCGCATTTTCAACACCTACGGACCGTATATGAACCCGGAGGACGGACGCGTGGTTTCCAACTTCATTTGCCAGGCGCTGCGCGGTGAAGACATCACCATTTACGGCGAGGGGCAGCAAACTCGCTCCTTCCAGTATGTGGATGACCTCATTGAGGGCATGCTGCTCATGATGGAAAATGAGCAAGGCTTCATCGGCCCCGTGAACATCGGCAACCCCGGTGAGTTCACCATTCGCCAGCTGGCAGAAATGGTGCTGCAGAAAATCCCGACTCAGAGCAAGCTCGTGCAGCGCCCGCTCCCCTCTGACGATCCCACCCAGCGCCGCCCCGACATCACTCTGGCAGGCGAAAAGCTGGGCTGGGCTCCCACCATCCCCCTTTCTCAAGGGCTGGATATGACCATCAACTACTTCCGCGCAAAACTCGGACTTTAACCTCTTCACTTCTAACACACCATTATCATGAAATTCTCTGAAAAACTTCAGGCTCGTATCAATGCCACTCGCTCCGCCCTCTGCGTAGGGCTGGACCCCCGCCCGCAATCCGAAAACCTCGCTGAGCTGGAGGCTTGGCTCAATCAGGTTGTTGAGGAGACCGCCCCCTATACCGCTGCTTATAAGCCTAACATCGCTTACTTTGAGGCGATGGGCCTGCCCGGTTTGCAGATGCTGGAGAACCTCCTCAAGAACATGCCCAAGGAGATTCCCGTTATCCTCGACGCCAAGCGCGGCGACATCGGCGAGACGCAGAAGTATTACGCTCAGGCATACTTTGAGCGCATGAATGTGGATGCCGTAACGCTCAACCCCTTCATGGGTTATGATATTCTGGAGCCCTTCTTAGGCCATGAGGGTAAGGCCGTATACCTGCTTGCCGTAACATCCAATGCCGGTTCTGCCGACATTGAGCGCCAGGTGCTTGCCAACGGGCGCAAGGTCTACCAGTTGGTAGGTGACATGGTGGAGCGAGCCCGCGCTGAGGGTGCTGCTACGGAGGTAGGCATGGTGATGGGACTTACCAACGCCAGCACGGAGCTGCTCAATGAGCTGCCGGACGCCCCCCTGCTCATTCCCGGGCTCGGTGCTCAGGGTGGTGATTTGAGCGCGCTCACCGGTGGCACGCGCGTAGCGCCCCCCGTTATCAATGTTTCCCGCGGCATCCTTTACCGCGATTTGGACCTCACCATCGCGCAGCGTGCTGAGAAGTATGCACTGCAGATTCGCGAGGCGCTTTCCCTGTAAGCCGGTATGAAACAATACCTTGACCTGCTGGATGATGTGCTGACGAACGGTGTCGGTCGCGATGACCGCACCGGCACGGGCACCATCGGCGTGTTCGGCCGGCAAACGCGCTTCGACCTCCGCAAAGGCTTCCCCTGCCTCACCACGAAAAAGCTGCACCTGCGCTCCATCATCCACGAGTTGCTCTGGTTCCTGAAAGGTAGCACCAATATCCGCTACCTGCAGGAGAACGGAGTGACTATTTGGGATGAATGGGCAGACGAAAACGGTGATTTGGGCCCCGTGTACGGTAGCCAGTGGCGTAAATGGCCGGATGGCAATGGCGGTAGCATTGACCAGATTGCCAAGCTCATCGATGGGCTCAAGAACAACCCGTGGAGCCGCCGTCACCTCGTTTCCGCCTGGAATGTGGCTGAGGTGGACAGCATGGCGCTGCCTCCCTGCCATTGTCTCTTCCAGTTCTGTGTGATTCCCGCACAGAAGGAGGGCGAGAAGCACGGCCTGAGCCTGCAGCTCTACCAGCGCAGCTGTGATCTCTTCCTCGGCGTGCCGTTCAACATTGCCAGCTATGCCTTGCTGCTGATGATGACGGCACAGGTCTGCGGTTATGAGGCGCGAGAGTTCGTGCATACCTTCGGAGACCTCCATCTGTACAAAAACCACATTGAGCAGGCCAAGCTGCAGCTCACCCGCGAGCCTCGCACCCTGCCCACTATGCTGCTCAATCCGGAGGTTACGGAGATTGACGGTTTCAAGTACGAGGACTTCACCCTGACCGGGTATGACCCTCACCCGCACATCAAAGCCCCCATTTCCGTATGAGTATTACCTACACAGGCGTAGTTGCCATGGCGGAGGACCGCGCTATCGGTCTGGACAACACCATGCCTTGGCGTTTGCCGGATGATCTCAAGCTCTTCAAACGCCTGACCATGGGGCATCCCATCCTCATGGGGCGCAAAACGTGGGATTCACTCGGGCGGCCGCTCCCCGGGCGTCAGAATATCGTGCTTACCCGCTCTCGGGATTTTCAGGCAGAGGGAGCCATCGTCATTCATGACATCGCAGAGCTTGAGTCCATCGAATTACAGGACCCGGAGGTGATGGTCATCGGCGGAGCGCAGATTTACACACTCATGCTGCCCCACATGCAGGGTATTTACGTGTCGGAGGTAGCCGGGCAATGGCAAGCGGATACGTGGTTCCCGGAGTTCAAGTCACTTTTCCCGCACCGCAAAGAATTGGAGAAATTTGAGGGCTTTACCTCAACACTGTATTCGAGGGGTTAATCCCCACGCACAGAGTAAAAACAAATCCGCCGCTGCATGAGGCCTTAACTGAGGCGCTTTCTTGCAGCGGCGGTGTTTTAGTTATCGGTGTACCTGTAGAGGAGTCGTCTTCCATGGTGATTACTTACGCTTAGCTTTACCGTGATGGGCATCCTTTTTACCGTGATTGTGGCGGCGGTCATCGACAACGTGCCTGTCATGGCGGTCATCGCGGTGTTTGGCGTGTCTGTCGTGCTTACGATCATGCTTTGCGTGGTGGTCATGCTGGTGGCAATCGTTATCCTTCACCACAATGTTCACTTTGCCCAGTTTGACGTTGACGACGGCTGCTTCAGCCTGTGCTGCCATGGCTCCCAGCCCCAGCATTGCTACGGCTGCCAACTTGATGATGTACTGTTTCATATTGCTTGTATGATTTGGTTGAGGTTAATGTTATTTGCGAACGGCTAGTCGTATCAGTGGTGGCACTTCTTGCAGTGTACTACGCGCTTGTCTCGGCGGTTGTCTTTACGGTGGTGCTTCTTGTTGAACCTCGCCTCGTGGCGGCGTTCCTCCATGCGGCACTCGCGGCAATCTCTGTCGTTCTGGCGCACGTCCACCTTCTTTTTGCCCTTTGCCTTGTCTTTTACAACAACGCTTACCTTGTCGTTCTTCACTCTTACGGCAACATTCGCTGCGTTTGCCTGTGCTGCCATGACGCTCAGCCCCAGCATTGCCACGGCTGCCAACTTGATGATGTATTGCTTCATATTGCTTGTATCTGTTTGTTGTTTCAGGGCGCTTTCGTGTCCCTTTGCATGTATTGACACCGCAAGTTCGCATTCTGTTCAATCTTTTTAATATTTTTTCATATAAAACTTTTTTTCTTTATAAAAAGCCCATATTACACAAAAAATGCTTGCAGCAGGGCGAGTTCTACGCTACTATAACCGCGCACACCGCAATGCTGTGCACATGGATGGGTGGCAGAGCGGTTTAATGCAGCGGTCTTGAAAACCGCCGAAGGCTAATACCTTCCGTGAGTTCGAATCTCACCCCATCCGCTCGAAAAGCCCCGCGCATGCGGGGCTTTTTTTGTAATGGGGCGCAAAAGCGCCTTGAAGAAAGACGGAAAATATGGTAAATTAATGCCCGTGATGCTGTTTGAAAAGGAGACATTGAGCGCGCAGGGGAAGGCCTCTGTGCTGGCGACTCTGTTTCAAACAGTAGCGGAAGGAAATGGGGTAGATTCCGCGAATGCGCATGTACCCATGGCAGTACTGGATGCCCACGGAGAGTTGACCACACATGTGCGTTTCTTGCTGGAGGCTGCTGCACACCGTAAAAGCAGTAAAGAAGAGCACAAGCAGCTGCGAAAAATTGATAAATTACTGGATTCCCTCCCGGAAAGCATCCTTTACACATTACAAGCCAAGGCTTCCGACAATTGGATGCACCTTTATCGCAAACTTGTGCAACTGCACAGCTTGCTGGATGATACGCTGCCCAACCCGGATGTAGACGAATACACCGCCATTGTGCAGAAAATCGTGCATCTGGCCGTCACCGTAGCAGATGCTGCTGCGGTAAAAATCAATCCCGCCTCCATGTTCACCCTGCTCCTCATGCAGGTGCACTTGCACAAGTATGCCCCCAAAAAGCCCAAGCGTACCAAAAAGCAGGCAAAAAATAAGGCCAAGGGCACCAAAAAGTCCACCGCAAAAAAAGAAAAATAATGAGGCAATCCGAGCGATAAATCGGAAGTTGAAGAGGGGGATTTGTAACATTCATTCACTCAGAGCGAGGGACTTTAGTCCCTCTTATGGATTAGCCCCGCACGTATTTGTGGGACTAAAGTCCCACGCTCCGATAGATTTTGTTGCCCTACAAATTCCGATTTATCGAGCAGAGGCAAATCTTGCTTATCTACGACGGGAGGAAGAGAAGATATTGCGCTTCTTTTCAGGCTTGAGGGAGCTTACCGCCCAGAACAACAGCACCCAAGCAATGGTGAGCAAGCCTGCATGGCTCCAATACCCGTTCTGCATGTCCCCCCATACGTGGTTCAGAGCATAGGCCAAAGCCCCGAAGAGAGCAAGCAAGCGCAACACACCGGGGAAATACGGCAGGATGAGCAGCACAAAGAACAGACCTACGAGAACCGTGACGATGAAAAGCCAATACGAGCTCACTATAGGGCGATAACACAGGGAGGGCAACGGTTCACCGGGCACTAACTTGGTGTCCGTTACCGTGTAAGCGCAGAGCTGCGACAGCGTGGCAGCCATCAATTGCGTGCGAGCCGCGGGCTCTTGGTCCGTGAGCGGTTGGCCAAGCACAGCGAGCTTGAACTTGCCGGTTTCATCCTTCAACTCGGCTTTACCGTCAATCAAATCCGCAAGCCCAAGCTCCTGCACATGGGTGTTCTTCAGCGTCAGGCGTCCATGAGAGTCGATGGGTAAAGTAATACCGTCAAAGCTGATGGAGTTGCCTAAATCTACCTTCACCTTATCAGGATTGCAGGAGCGAATGCTCAGCGCCATGCGAAGGGGGAGGGTCGGTAGAATCTCACCATTCCAGCGCATCAGCAAGGGGAAGGAGCGGTCATCCACAGCGGCGGGAATCTGAGTCAGCGGCTCATCCTCCAACCAGTCGGGAGCCCAAGTAAGCTGTGTGGTGTCATCTGCCGTATCCAAATCATTCTCCACCTGGCGGTTTGCCGCAGGCAGCAGCGAGACATCCCCCTTCACCTGATGAGAGGGAATGACGAAGGAACGGAACTGAATCGGAGTCAAATCCGCCTGCGCAGAGGTTCTGCCACGCATGCCGAGCACCGTACGCTCAAAGTATTTCTTATTTTGCAGCGTGGCACACAGTACCAACTGCCCCGCGTCTTGCGTGCCACCCTCCCAGATAAAGGGCGCAGATATTGCCAAATTCCGCACACCTGATTGAGAAATTTTGTTCAGCAAGGCAGCAAAATCCTGCGCACGCATATCCACCGCGGCATAGCTCTCCATGAGCTGCTCCTTGCGCAAGTTGATATACCCTACCGAGGGGCAGACCAAACGGCGGGTTTCAATCGTCAGAGATTCGGACACGGGTGTGGCATCCCCCTCCTGCAGTAGGTGAATGGCCTGCCCATCCTGCGTTTTACCGGCCTGAGCAGCCAAGGTGTTATACAAAATGGAATCCAGCGGAGCGAACAATGCACCGCCGGCGAGAATCAAAGCTGAGAGCACCACATACCAGATGAAGAGGCGACCCCATTTCAAACGTGATTTAGAAGCCATGTAGCTAAAGCGTGAGCAGGTGAACCGTCAGTAACACGGGCAGCAATATGCCGCAATTTATTCAGCCCCGTCGGTATCAGGCTGAGGTACCATTGTCTGTGTTGATTGTAGCCGATGTTGGCAAAGGCGCCGAGCGCCTGCATCATACGCTGCAAGGCGCAGGCGTAGTACACATCGGCATCTACAGAGCGGCCGGAGTATTGTTCATACACAGCCAACAACTTATCTGCATGCTCCGGTGCCAAATCCATGTACGGGTCAAACGCGAGGGATGCTACATCATACTCCGCGCAGCCGTAACGCATGCCTTGAAAATCTATAAACCAAGCCTGCCCTTCATGCAGCATGATATTCTGGCTTTGGAAATCGCGGTGCACGGGTACGCGCGGCAGGGATTCCAAAAAACGGGCCACTTGTTGCGCTGCTACGGATTCGGTAAGCCCGGCAGCATTCATGCCCAAGTGGCGCCCCAGCAAATGCTCGGCAAAATACCCCTGCTCCCAGCGGTACATGGCAGCGTCAAACTCCGGTTGCAGAGGCCAATCCGGCTGCACGCGATGAAACGCGGCCAGCTGCTCCAGAGCGGAGGAGTAAGCCGGTAGCAACTGCTCAAAACAAAGGCCTTTGAGACTCAGCAAATCCATACTCCCGAGGTCCTCCACCAAGCAAACGCCACAGCCATGCTCCAATGCTTGGTAATGCAGTACGCGGGGCACACGAATTCCGCAGCGCGCCAGTCCCTCCGCAGCAGTCACAAAGGAGTTATTATCCGCACGGTCAGCAGTCCAATACACACCAAGCACGCCACTTGCCTGCCCACCGGGCGTGACGCGTACCACCACCCGCCCGGACGCACCGGCTACAATGAGCTGTAAATCTTGCTCGCCCACGGTAATTCCGTGAGCGAGGCAAAGCTCTGCAATGCATTGGGCAGCCACTGGGGGCAGCATTTGGTGAGGAGTATGCGCCATGCTGTATCAATCGATTTTGAAGAAGCTGAGCCCGGATTTCGGTTTCTCCGGCACGGGGGGTGTTTCATTATCCCAATCATCACCTACCGGCGTGACAATCTTGTGTTCCTCCGCCTCAGCATGACGGGCAGAATCCATGGCGGCAGCAAAAGCAGCAGCACTCTTTACATCCATCTCTTCCTCATATACAGGAGGTGCCACCGTGGCAGGGGGAGGAGGGGGCGGTGCAGTAGCTTTAAAGAACACGGGAGCTTCGGGGGATTCTTCCTCCTCTTTTTTGCTGTGACGCGCAGCAGCAGGCACACGGGACAAGGCCTCACCCGTTACTTTCGGGGCAGATGAATCAGTTGAACCTGCAAAGTACAGTTTCTCCAGCCAGCAGGCAACCTGCACCAACAGATAGATAACAACGGCTACAGCCAGAGGCCATGCGGCCACTGACAAACCGAACATAAACGCAGCAGCGCCCGCCGGACGAGCCTCGGCTGACAGGTAGCAGATAACCTGCCCCACGCCAAGAAACGCAAACAGCGCAGCTACGACATTGCCGAGGATAACAGCTACAAACATAAGCGTAAGTCCGTTGATGAAGAAGAATTAATCCTCGGCATCGGCTTTCTTCTTGGCTTTCTTTTCAGCAGCTTTAACGTCCTTGACGTACTGCTTCCAATTATTAGCCAGGAACTCAGAAACTTGCGTACCGCTCGCCTCGCCCAACTTGTTGCCGTGAGCATCCACCGCGACCATGCATGGCAGCTTGTTGCCACCGGTGTGGGGGAACGGAATGCCACTGCGATCCGTGGGGGACACGATGGGGAACTTCATCTTGGCCTTCTTCGCCCACTTGGCAGCCGTCTCGTCATCGGCATCCACATTCAGCATCACCAGCTCTGCGCCCTTGCCCTTCATCTTCTTATAGGCAGCCACGATATCCGGGGCCTCCATCACGCAATTGGGGCACATGTAGCGGGACTGGTAAATGAAGTACACCTTCGCTTCCAAATCCGGTTTGGTTTTCGTCACATATTTGCGATCTACCAACGAGGCAGGAACCATGGGAAGGTCCTCTGCTGCCACTTCCTCCGTGTTATCCTTCTTGGCAAAGGCACAGGGAGTGATAACGGCGCCGAACACAGCGCCCAAACATACGAGACTCAGGAGTTTCTTCATGTTGATGTGGTGGGGTGAATGATAAACGGTGATACGCAGTGCGCATGCAAGGCTCTTTTGCCGCACCTTGCATGCGCATGCCCGTATCAAAATCAGGCCTTGGCGAAGGTATCTGCACAGGGGCACTCGCCCAGCGTCCAAGCAGCCTTGCCACTCTCAGCAATGTGCACGAGGGCGTGGTAGGTGTCCTCTACATCGGCGCCCACTGCCTCAGCCACCTGAGCAGCCGTAGCAGGAGCCTCGCTCAGTGCGGCCTCTGCACTTGCCAGCAGCTTCAGGAACACGTTGGCAGCAAGCTTGCCGGCCTGCACGCCCGGCTGGTGGTAGGCGTTGATGTGAATGAGGCTGGCGTAGAAGCTCACCGCACGCTCGAAGAGGGCAATCAGCATACCGACGGTGTATGCATTCACGGTCGGAATGGAGATGGTGATGCTCTGGCGGCCACTCTCGCTGAGCGCCTTGCGCGTACCACGCAGGAAGCCCTGCAGGTAGTCACCGGCAGTGAAAGCATCTTCTACCTTCACGGTATCCGTGGGGCTCTGACGCACCTCGATAAAGGTTACGAAGAAGTTATTGAGGCCATCGCGCAGCTGCTGCACGTAGGCGTGCTGGTCGGTGGAGCCCTTGTTGCCATACACGGCGATACCTTGGTTCACGGTCTTGCCGTCCAAGTCCAGCTCCTTGCCCAGTGATTCCATGATGAGCTGCTGCAGGTACTTGGAGAAGAGCACGAGGCTGTCTTTGTACGGCAGCACCACCATGTCCTTCTTGCCCTTGCCCTCACCGGCGGCATACCAGGCCAAAGCCAGCTTCATGGAGGCGTTCACCGCCGTGTCAGCCACGCGGGTGTGGGCGTCCATATCGGCAGCACCCTTCAGCAGGGCATCCACATCCACGCCCTGCAGCGCGGCGGGTACCAAACCTACAACGGAGGTCTCAGAGGTGCGGCCACCTACCCAATCCTCCATCGGGAAACGCTTAATCCAGCCCTCGCTTACAGCCACCTTATCCAGCGTGGAGTCCACACCGGTCACGGCCACTGCCTGCTTGGCAAAGCTCAGGCCCTTGTCGGCAAAGTAGGCCTGGGCGCACACCATACCGTTGCGGGTCTCAGGCGTACCACCGGACTTGGAGATAACAACCGCCAGCGTCTCGCTCAGCGGCAGGGTGTCCAGCACCTTGTACATGCCGTCCGGATCCGTGTTGTCGAGGAAAGCCATCTGCAAGCCCTCTGCGGGCAGAGCATCCGCCACCAGCTCCGGACCCAAGGCGGAACCACCGATGCCAATCACCAAACAGGTGCTGAATTTCTTGCCGTTCGGGGCTACAATCTTACCACCAAGTACATCCGCAGCGAAAGCCTTCAGGTCAGCCAGCGGCTCATCAATCTTGGCGCGCAGCTCAGCCGTGGGGGCAATAGCGCTGTTGCGCAGCCAGTAGTGACCCACCATGCGGTTCTCGTCCGGGTTTGCAATTACACCGCTCTCCAGCGCGGCAATGTCGCTGTAAGCACGGTCAATCAGAGGCTTCATTTCAGTCAGAAAATCCTCCGTCAGCGGCAGTTTAGAAAAATCAAGGGATATCCCCATCTCGGGATAACGCAGAAGCTGTTGTGCATACTGTTTCATATCGCGCGCCATTATACTCCCGTCCCCTCCCTTTGGCAAGCAGAATCACCCATCATGCCGCTTTTCATATTTTTTTGACGCCAATAAAAACAATTATTCTTGACACGACAGCTGCAGTGTGTAGTATATCAATGTGTATTAACGAATTTCTTTCGCTCGTACGCCGCTCACTCAGGCTCTTTCAACCATCATTCATTTTTCTCATCATGAAACTTCATCTTCCTTTATCTCTCCGCTCCGCACTTTTAGCAGCGGTTTCCGCAGTGGGCATACTTGCCGGAACTGCGCAGCTTTCACAGGCTGAGACGTTTAATTATGTTGATTATGACATTTCCCATGGTCACATATTCGACCCGCAGACTCCGCCATCGCAGAATGAAGAATACGAGGCATACGGGCAAATCTACGACCAAGACACCCACATCATTGTTACCAACAACGCAACGCTCTCGAATAGTGCCGTAGAGTACTACCCTTGGGGCGCTGCGTATGGCGGCGCTATTTACGTATATGAATCAGATTACATATTAGAGGGTGCAAGAAAACTCTCGATTTGTAACAACTACGTCAAGGGTGGTGATATCTCCATAGGCGGAGCCATGGTCAACGATGCAGGCTCCATAACTCTCCAGGGCTTCTCTGATGTTGAAATTGCCAATAATATGGCTATCCCCGGCTTAACACCCGGCAAGGGGGCGGTTCTTTATACCTCCAACGGCACGTTCTCATTAACCGATTGCGGGAATGTAAATATCCATGAAAACGGCTACGACAACGAAGTCAATTTAGGCGTATTCCTCGGGTATCAATCATCAATTAATTTTACGGGAAATGATAAGCTCACCTTCCTTTCCTCCATCCCCATCTATGAGATATACCTCTCGGGCGGTGTGCTGAACATCTCCTATAATGGCGAGGTGGAGTTTTCCACTACCGACGGCTACCGGAGCATGGATCGCATCCCGCCGAAGTACAACCGGGGTAGCGCCATCTACTTGGAGCCATCTGATGAAGATGTTGCATGCGTTGGCTACATTGACAGGAATGAGCGTGTCTATGTTACAGGGTACATAGATTCTGCCATTATTCTGAAAGATGCGGATTTGAGCATTAGTGGCAACACCTCTGTTGAGTTTTCCAACAACGCCTCATGTAGATGGCTTCACTCCATAGAAATGGCCACCGGCGGCAGCGAAGGATATGGCGGCGCAATATGTCTCAGTGGCGGGTTGGATTTCGTAGGGGATGCAATTAAGCATAAGGTCTCCATCAATGACAATTCTGAAGTGCTTTTCTCTAATAACCAAGTGAGAGGCTACATGGATCAGGATGCTTATAATGAAGGATATCGTCCTGGTGCGGCAATGGGAGGAGCCATGTATGTATTTACCTTCGGTGCGGAGTTTGTTAACAATAAATCCGTCGTCTTTGAAGAAAACTCCGTCTATACTGCATGTGAAGGTTCCGGTGGCGCTATTTATGCAGCGCCCGCAATGACCGCGGGTTTTTCCAGAATATTGCACTTCGAAAATAACGACGCCATCGAATTTACCGGCAACTTTGCCCATGGGACTACCAGTAGAGACGTTTCGTACGGTACCGGCAAAGCAACCGGTGGAGCCCTCTTCCTTGGTTCCGGTATCCATAATTTCATCAATAACGGCGACATTACCTTTGAAGGCAACCATATCAATTTTGAAACCACCGCGCATACTCGAGGTACTCCCATCGTGGGGGGCGGTGCCATCGGTATGTCTTACGATAACTACAATTCTCCGGTTATCTTGAACTTTGACGGTAATGATTCACTCACTTTCCGCAATAACTATGAAGAGTACGATGGTGTGTACAAGATGCGGAGCATTTGTGCTTACAAGCCTCAGTCCGTGTTCCAATCTGACAGCATGTTTGTCCTTTTTAACACGAATGAGGGGCAAAGCGTTTCAGTGTATGACTCGCTCTACATTGATGGGTTTATGTTTGTGAACGTCAAATTTGACGAATCGACACTTAACTTTGCTCCTATCACCAATGCCGGCGTTGTTGAGATTTCGGGCAAGTACATTGAGGAGGACTTAGCAAAACTTCACAAAATATCAGTAGCTCAACTCAGAGCGAGTTATGCCGATGAAATTGAGAGCTCGCGAACTTCTTCTGTTTACATGGCGGGCATTGCCGGAGGTGATTTCATCATCAGCGACAACGCTCATTTCATAGGATTGAGCCTTGAAACAGAGGCTGATACAGGCGCTACGGTTCACCTTAGGGATGCATCTCTATCCGGCAATTCTGCCCTTATCGCCAATGGAACAGGCTTAGCATTAAAAGGTTGCAATACGATTTCCACGGAGCTAACCTTAGCGCAAGGTTCCGTGCTTACATTTAACGTGTCTGAGGAAAACAAGTCTCGAGCTATTGCTTCATTTGTTGATACGGACTCCTTCAGTGCCTCTTTGTCCATCGAAAATGGTGCCAAACTGGTCATTACCACCAACGGAAGTCTGTCCGGAGGTAATTACATTTTGTGCACGATTGATGGCTATGAACTCGATGACTATTCTGATTGGGTAGATGAGTCTGATAATATTACCGGAGCAAAGGCCTCCGAGCTGGCGTGGTATTATGACGATGATTACACCTTCAGCTTAATATGGAGCGCCTCCTCCGTTACAGAAGAGCTGCGCCCTGCTACTTCTCTTTCATGGAGTGGAGGTAATGGGACTTGGAAGGATGGACTTTCAGCCAATTGGGAAGGCAACGTGGATGACCTTCGCTATCATAATGGAGACACCGTGCAAATCAGCGCCGCCGGCTCCATTGAAAAAGATGGAATGCTCATTCCTCACAGCGTCTCTGTTTCCCATGGTAGTGGGGATGTGACATTAACTGGCGACGGCCAGATTGCAGGCTCTGCAGCCCTGACAAAATCTGGGCTTGGAAGACTGATTCTTGATACCGCGAATACGTATACCGGTGGCACCTATATCAAAACAGGCAACGTAACGGTAGGGCACGCTCAAGCACTCGGATTGGGGGCTGTCTCCCTGCAGGGTGGTACGCTTGACCTCGGAGACTACTCGGTCAACAATGACATTACCGTGACAAATAGCGCCGCTCTTTCCGGCGCCTCTGGCTATACCGGAACGCTGGACCTGCAGTCAGGGCAACTCAGCGTGGAGGGGGCTCTCGGCACTACTGTGCTCGTCAACGGTGGCAGCATAGCCGGTGATTTGGAGCTCAGCGGAGGTTCATTGACTTTTGATGAGAATGTCTTGAATGTCGGCGGTGAATTGTCCATTACCGGGACGGTCACCATCCTGCTGAATGGAGACTACACGGCGGGGCTAAGCTACACGCTTATCACCACCGGGGACGGCATTGTCGGAAATCTTGACCTGTTGGAGGGTGAATTGGCGGGTGGCAACCCGCGTTATCAAGTAACCTTCTCCGAGGTGGCGAACAATCTGACCTTTACCCTCAGCGCCGAAGCCATGTGGCTCACCTGGGCAAATGCGAAGAAAGCCGTATGGCAGGTGGGAGCCGCCGGTTGGGTGGAAGGTTCGGTTTTCCAAAATGGTGATAATGTTATCTTTACCGATGGCACGGTTTCCATCGTGGGCGAGGTGCAGCCGGGTGAAATTGATGTGGCTGTAGCTAAGAGCCTGAGCTTTAAGACCACTTTCAACAAGAAGACCGGGGAGTACAGCGGTGCCATTGTGGGCGATGATACCTCGCTGACAATTGCTGCGACCACCACCAAGGGCAAGGTCACGATGAATGATGGCAACCGCTACGGCGGTGGCACAACGATTCTTTCCGGCACGGTAAGCGCGGGCGGTGCGCTGTCTTTCGGCACGGGGGATATCACGCTGAAGGGCGGCACGCTTGACCTCAAGAGCAAGGCGGTGTCCAACGTCATCTTCTTAGAGGGGGCAGGCGTC